>Ga0315274_10013545_pt1 | contig 11608 bp, 14 predicted proteins | sample YL17G02_20_MG_FD_203700 | JGI IMG/M metagenome (GOLD analysis project Ga0315274, IMG submission 203700) | Sediment microbial communities from Yellowstone Lake, YNP, Wyoming, USA - YL17G02_20 | ecosystem: Environmental > Aquatic > Freshwater > Lake > Sediment | place: USA: Wyoming | collected...
AAGGCGCGGCATAATCACAATCCGGGAACCGGGAACAAGATAAAAATTTGCCAAACTTACCTACACGGATGACCAATTGGCCTTCATGACATTGGGGACATTTCTCACCGGTGGCTTCGGTGGGAACCTGAACCCGTTCCGCCACCTGAGTTACGGAAGTCAGTTTTTCCTCAAAAGGCTGGTAAAAATCATTAATAACCGGCAGCCATTCCCTTTGGCCATTAGCAATGTCATCCAGCTCATCTTCCATGTTGGCGGTAAATTGATAATCAAAAACAGTCGGAAAATACTCAACCAGAAAATCATTAACGACTTCACCCAAAGATGTTGGCTTAAATTTGCCTTCTTCTTTTTCCACATATTGTCGGATTTGAATCGTCGAAACAATCGGAGCATAAGTTGAGGGCCGGCCAATACCTTTTTCTTCAAGCGCCTTAATTAACGTCGCCTCGGTAAATCTGGCCGGTGGAGTAGTAAATTTCTGTTGGGGATCAATTTTAATTAAGTCTAACTCATCGTTCTTCTTTAATTCCGGCAACTGTTCTTCATTTCCATTTCCATTTTCTTTTTCCTCTTCGGCCATCTTTCCTTGATAAACCACTAACCAGCCGTCAAATTTAATAACCTTCCCTTCGGCGGCCAAATTATAAAGATTTTTGACGCCAACTGCTTGAACATCAACCTTGGTCTGATCCCAAACAGCTGAGGCCATCTGACAAGTCAGGGCTCTTTTCCAAATCAAATCATACAACCGCCACTCATCTTGTCTGTCTATCTTTAATCCTGAAGGTAATTTGGTAATATCAGTCGGCCGAATGGCTTCATGGGCTTCCTGGGCTACTTTGGATTTGGTTTTATAAAAGATAGGTTTCTCAGGTAAATATTTTTGGCCAAAATCTTTTTGAATATAAGCGCGGATTTGTTTGATTGCTTCGGCCGCCAAATTTAACGAGTCAGTCCGGTGATATGTAATCAAACCCTTTTCATAAAGGGATTGGGCTAAATTCATTGTCCTTTTGCTTGAAAAACCAAGTCGCTGAACGGCTTTTTGCTGTAAAGTTGAAGTGGTAAAAGGCGGAACGGGATTTTGGAAAACTTCTTTTTTCTCCACTTCATAAACCTCAAAATTAGCTTTTTCTAATTCACCGACAATCTCCTTGGCTTGACTTTCATTTTCAATCTTCGCCACTCTGCCATTAATCTTGGCTAATTTGGCCAAAAAAGTCGGGGCATCTTCTTTTAGACCACCTAAATGCCGTCTTAATTCGGCAAAAATCTCCCAATATTCTTCCGGGATAAATTTTTCAATTTTCCGCTCGCGGTCGACAATCAAACGCACGGCCACCGATTGAACCCGGCCGGCGGATAGGCCTCGGCGGATTTTTCGCCATAACAAAGGCGAAAGTTTATAGCCAACCAATCGGTCTAAAACTCTTCTGGCTTGTTGAGCATCAACCAAATTAAGATTAATTTCACCAGGATTACTTAAAGATTTTTCAATGGCGGATTTGGTAATTTCGTGAAAGGTAATGCGGGCTACGTTTTTCAAGTTTCCATTTTCGCCCAATATTTGGGCGGCATGCCAAGCAATGGCTTCGCCTTCACGATCGGGGTCAGTGGCCAAAAAAATTTTCTCCGCCTTTTCTGCTGCTTTTTTCAATTTATCAATCGTTTCTTTTTTCTTGGGAACTAAAACATATTCCGGAATAAATTCATATTTACCACTCTTGAGTTGCTTCTTAATTTCTATGCCAAGTTTTTTTTCCGGCAAATCCCGAATATGCCCCATGGTGGAAACTACCTCATAATCCTTACCTAAAAAATTACCCAGAGTTTTAGCTTTAGTTGGCGACTCAACAACAATAAGAACCTTGCCTTTGGCAAGAACCTTGTTTCTCACTTTGTTCGAAATAAGATTCATATTATTTATTTATACCATACATCATCTTGCCCAGATTCTTAACCAGCCCTTTGATTTCCATCATCGTTATTAAACTCATCACCTGACCAACATTCATCCCCGTTTCTCTCACGATTTCATCAATATGTTTAGACTCATCTTTAATCACTATTAAGATTTTTTCCTCTTCCTGATTCTCCGGTAAAATTATCTTGGTCTTTTGTCCTTGGCTTTTGGCACTGATATTTAATTCTTCAAGTATATCATCAACCCGAGAAACTAACTTCGCCCCCTCCTTGATTAATAAAAATGGTCCGGCAGAATTTGGGGAGGTAATCGGCCCTGGCACGGCAAAAACTTCCCGCCCTTGGTCAGCCGCATGTCGGGCGGTAATCAAAGAGCCGGAATCTTGAGCTCCTTCAATCACTAGGGTTCCCAAAGACAGACCCGAGATAATTCGATTTCGGGCCGGAAAATTACCCGGCACCGCCTGGTGGCCTGGCGGGAATTCCGAAACCAAAGCCCCATGATTATCAATAATCGCCTCAGTGAGTTTTTTGTTTTCGGGCGGATAAATTATATCCAGACCACAAGCCAAAACGGCGATGGTTCGCCCGCCATTTTGAAGAACTGTTTGATGAGCAATAGTGTCCACACCGCGAGCCAAACCGGAAACAATCGTCAAACCAAGGTTAACCAATTGTTGAGTTAGACTTTCCGTCACCCCTCGACCATAGACCGTCATCTTTCTGGTGCCAACCACCGCTAAAGCCAGTTCGTCTTGGGGTTTAATTCTCCCTTTCACAAATAATACATAGGGTGGATTATCAATTTTTTTCAAATTTTCTGGGTAATTTTTATCTACTAGAGTCTGGCACTCTATTTTGTTTTCACGCAGCCGAAGATAATACGAAGATAAATTGACCTTTTCTCTAAACTCAACGAAGCTCATCACCAGTTTTTCCTCTAATCCAACCTTAAGAAGATCTTTAAAAGTTGCCTGCCAAGCTTTTTTCGCTGAACCGAAATAATTCTTTAATAAAGAAAATCTTTTAGGGCCAATGCCGGCAAAAGCACTAAAACCCACCCAATATTTTTTTTCATTGACCTCCATTAAACCACGCCTCCATCACTTTTTTGACTACCGGCGCTGCCACATAAGAACCTTCTCCTCCACCCTCCAATAAAGCGGTGGTGACGATTTGTGGATTATCAACCGGGGCAAAAGAAGTTAACCAAGCATGAGTTTTTCCAGCCGGATCGCCAAATTCAGCTGTCCCTGTTTTACAGGCCACTTGGGGTTGAAAGTCAAAAAAAGGAAAGGCCGTTCCTCCTGGCGAACAAACCCCTTTCATTCCCTCTTTGACCAACTCTAAAGTTGATGTCTTCAGTTTTAAATCCTGACAATTACTTTGTTCTTTGTTCCTTATTCTTTGTTCTGCCACCTGTGGCTGGCAAAGTTTTCCACCATTGGCAACGACCTCCGTCATTATATTAATTTGTAATGGTGATGTGAGAATATCTCCCTGACCAATGGCAAAATGATAAGTATTACCTAAAAACCAATGGCCCCCAGTTTTCTCTTTCCATTCCGGACTCGGGACTAAGCCCCCAACCTCACCCGGCAAGTCGATCCCTGTTTTTTGACCCAAGCCAAAAGCCAAAGCCCATTGGGATAATTTTTTGGGCCCAACCCATTCACCAACTTTATAAAAGAAGGTATCGGTAGAACGTTTAATCGCTCTGACTAAATTAATCTCGCCTTCTGTTTTCCCGTATTGGATAAAATACCAGTTTTTATAAGAATAATCACCAACTCTAATTTCCCCCGTATCATTCCAAGTGGTGTTGGCATCAATTTTACCCTCTTCTAAGCCCGCCACCGAGGTAATAATTTTAAAGGTAGAACCAGGCGGATAAACACCACTGATAGCCCGATTAAAAAAGGGCAGTGCGATATCATTCAAATTTTGGTGGGTAATATCATTCGGATTAAAAGAAGGACTGGAAACTAAAACCAAAATTTGGCCGGTCCCAGGTTCAGTTGCCACCACCGCTCCCGGTTTTTTTTCTAAAGCTTCATAGGCAATTTTGGCAATGGCGGCATTGATAGTTAAAGAAAAATTCTTCCCGGGAATCGGCTCAATTTTGCCAATTTCACGAATTTTACGACCCTGAGTATCAACTTCATAAACCTCCCCACCATCTTGACCGCGCAAAAGAGCGTCATATTGTTGTTCAATACCCATCCGTCCCACCAAATCCCCTGCCTTAAAACGACCACTTTTAACCTCATTCTCATTCGCTTCACCCAAATATCCCAAAACATGAGCCAAAGCTTCACCATATAAATAATCGCGCCCGATATCCATTCGTAAATTTTCTGTCTCCCCCCTGGCTTCCACTCCTAACGCCTCTTCCCGAGAAATCACTTTATACTCCTCATCCTCCTTATTCTCTTTGTTCTCCTGTTTTTTTATTCTATATATCGGCACATTTCTCACCAACTCCTTCCCTTGACGATCATAAATCATGCCTCTTGGAGCCGGTAAAACTTCTCTTTTAATACGGTTACCTTCGGCTAAAGCACGGTTTTTGGCACCGGAAATAATTTGCAGTTCAAAAAGACGACCCATTAAAACCAAAAAACCAATTATCAACAAGCCGAGGAAAAAATAAATTTTGGAATGATTATTCATGGCTTTAAGACCTTAATTTTAAACTCCGTCTTCTTTCAATTGGGAAAAACCTTAAAATAAAAAGAACAATTAAAGTCAGGAAGACTAAAACCAGGATAGCTCCCCAATTAATTTGACGCCAAACAATCAATGAGTAGCCAATCGCACTGACAAAAACAAAAAAACTTAAAAAGAGCCAATGAGTTGGTTCAAAACTGTGTGAATATAAAATCAAAAGAAAGGTTAAAATTAAAAATATTAAGGCGGAAAGACCAAAACTGGTCCCTTGAGCTAAATCTAAAAACAAACCGCCACAAAAAGCCATCAGTAAACTACTCTTATCCGGCTTAAAAGCAGTGTAAAACAAAATTGTCAAAAGAACTAAATTAAGAGGCAAAAAAGCCCCCTGAAGAAGAGCAAGGATAAATATTGGTATAAAAATTATGTAGCCTTTCATTTAAGTTTTATTTCAACTCCTCGCCTAAAGTTGGAGCTTATCAAATTTTATGAGGTTTCATTTTGCGAGCGCCAATGATTTCCATTTAACAACATGTGTCTCTTCGCGAGAGAATCTGAAACCGAATTAAAATTTCGGTAAGCGACCAACCTTTATCACTTTACCACCAAAAAAACTATTCTTAAATTTTGATAATCAATCAAGGGCGAAACTCTAGCTCTCTGATAAACCTCCGCCGTCTTCGGCGCCACATCCACAATTTGTCCCACCAGTAAATCCGGCAACCAGCCTTCTTCACCAACCGTCACCACTAAATCTCCTTTTCGAATATCTTCACTCTGTAAAACCCGGTCTAAAAGTAGTTTCTCGCCTCCTTGCCCAAATAACAAACCCCTTGCCTGAATCCCACCCAAGGCTTTGGTTTTGTCCGGGCTGGGTTTTTTGACCAGCACCGACATTTTAAGATTGGCATCAGATAAAAGTTGAACCAAGGCATCATTTTCATTCGCTTTCACCACCTTGCCCACTAAAATATTTTCTGAGATAACCATCATCCCCTCCTTGACACCATCCTTTTCTCCTTTATCGATTCTCATCTTTTCTGAAATACCGACGACTCTTGCTTCCATAAATTTCCAATTTGCCGGTAGGGGCGCTCCCAATAACTTTTTTATTTTTTCATTTTCTTCCAAACAAGAATTTAACTGGTTTTGTTCCACCGCCAACTGGCGGAGCTTCCCCTCCAATCGAAAAATCTCCTCCTCCCTCTTTGTGCTCTTGATACTCGTGCTACCCGTGATACTCGTGATACTTTTTACTAGATCCTGGTATCCCTGAAATATTCCTTTTTCCATCCAAACCACTGGCCGGCTTAAAAAACTCTTCACCGGCGAAACCCAGCCCTGCCTGTCAAGAAAAAATAAAAGGAGAGAAGTTAAAAAAAGAATCAAAAAAAGAAAACTAATTTTCCTTATCCCCTGCTCTTTCATGGGTTTATTCTAACATATCTACTATATAATATAGATTGACAAAATCATGGAAAATTGCTATAAGACAACCATCTGTTCTGAAAGATACATATGGTAGAAAAACCAAGATTCCAATCTGAGATCATTCGGAAAATATTTCAATTTAAAAACAGTGAAACTCTTGGTAAAGAACTTTATAAAAAAACCAGAGAGATTATTGAGAAAGATAAAAAACAAGGATATGAGTTTAAGTCAGGGGATTTTGAGGCGTTTAAAAAAGAATTACCCAGTCTTAATCTTGATGAGTTCCTTATGAATTCTATCGGAATGCCGACATTATTCATATCACCCATTGCAATAAAATTTAAAACAGGAGGTTATCCTCCTAAAACAACAATATCGGAGGGTTTTCAACTAACTCTAAGGGTAGAAACAATACCAGATAAAGAAAATCTACTTTGCCACTATAAAGAAATGGGCTTAATTGTAAATCCATTTTTGGGTAAATGTGTCTTTATCAAATCCAGCTTTAAAACCGAGAGCGAATCATGCAATGAGGAAGAAGTCATAGTTGAGGATTTAACAATTGAGCCGGCGAGAGAAGCGACAAGAAAAGAGACAAAGTTGTTTCATACAATATTATCTAAAATTATCTGAAAATTTCCATCAAAAAAGCCGCCGGCTAGGCGACTTTCTTGAGAAATCTTCGTAAGAGAAAAACTCTCTAAATCTTTAATATTATTTAACCAGTCTTATTTCATCTTTCTCTAGGAGTTTTTTCCGGCGCAGAAAATTTATTCTTTCTTTCGACAATATTTTAAATCCTATTTTCTGGTGAGCCCGAATTGATACAATGTTGTCTTTTTCTATACTGGCATATAACTCTTTAAGTTCATATTTCTTTATAAGTAAATCTTCTGCTTGTTTAACTAAATCTCTACCACGAAATTCAGGAACAATTACAATTTGCACAAAACCTGTATTTTTAGGAAATTTTGCAGGAATAAAACCAACCACACCTACCTTCTTATTGCCAAGAAAAATTGTGTGGTATCTACCATTTCTGTTGATTAAAATCTTCTTATGTCCACCTACTGATTCAAAAAACTTTTTATCAAATTTTTTTAACTTCATAGGGGGGTAATTCTCGTGGTAATATTTCTAAAGCATTCTGATAAAAAATCTTTTCTTTAGCTAACTTCGCTTGTTCTTCATTAGGATAAACTTCTTTCACGGCTTCAAGGAGGGCTTTAGGACTACTAATTAACATACGATTAATCTCTTCTTTCACTTTTTTCGTCCCAATTAAATCTTGAGAACTCAAAACTTCCATTTTACCTTCAATAAATTTAACCTCAAGTCTTAAGGCATCATAGGGGGCGTCGCTGGCAAACAAAATCTTTCCAACCCCCGATTCCCTCAAAACATGAGCAAAAACCTTTTCGTCAGTTACAGTTGAAGTATCAAAATAAACATTAGGAAGAGTAAGAATTTCACCTAAGGCACTTTTAGACCTCTCGGTTAAGATCTGAACCAAACCCATATGGGCTAAGACTATTTTCAATTTAGGATAATCTCTGGATAATTCTTTAAGCTCTTCAACATGATTAAGCAAGTGCTTCGGTAAATGAATAACCATTGGTAATTCTTGTTTTTCAACTAATTCTAGAAACTTTTCTGATAAATAACCTTTTTCTCCCCTTAGGCCTTCAGGATATGAACTGAGTAATCTAGGATGTATTTCAGCAATTCCAAAAAAAGAACCAGCTGCTAGGTTTTTTTTGGTCTCTTCTAATCCTTTTTCCCGGGGAAGCGGGATAAGGAAAGGTAAAAATCCTGCTCCTTTCCCTGTTTCTTCCAAAAGCCACCTATTCGTTCCCTTTAAATCTACTCCGTAAAAAGGGAAGGCCATTACTACCTGATAAACCCTATGGGGCTCTTGTTTCGTTATTGCCCCACTTAAAATTGCCCGGTGTATAAGAACATCCTCGATTTCTCGGTAAAGAAAAGTCATGCCATAAGTTTCAGGGAACTCTTTTCCTTTTACTGCCTTCCTTGGTCCAGCATGAGAATGAAAATCAATAATAGTTTCTGGAAATTCTTTGATTATTTCTTTCAAACCTTCTGTTTCTTTTGAATTTAGGGGGAATAAATAGTTCCCGATGATGCTACTTTCCAATTCTTTCAATAAAGGCTTTTCGTAATTTAGTTTAGGGGATTCTTTTTGGGGAGAAATCTCTGTCATTTTGTTGAAAATTTCTTCTTAATTATAACATAATTCGAATTTCCCATCAAAAAAGCCGCCGGTTAGGCGACTTTCTTGGGAAAGGGCAGGAGAAAAAAATTTAGTTGGGTGACTGTAGAAAATTCTGCAAAGCAGAATATATTCCGCAAAAAGGAAAAATTCTACAGTCGCCCGATAGCCTTACTTATCTTTTGCTTCCCCCGATAGCTAAATTCATCTTTTTTCCTTCCTGAGATTGAATTCGCCACATAAAGCCATAATAGAAAGCAAAATACTCATTAAGGCAAAGAAAAAGATAGGAAATATTAGGCCTAATGCAACTAATCGTTCAAAATAGCGCATTAAAAGAATAATAATTACTGCATTTAAAATACAAAAGCTACAAATTATGATTAATGCCCGGCCTGTGTATCTTCTCTTTTTCAACAAATACTCTTTATCTTTACCCATTTCAAATCAAACCTCCACCGTCAGAATTTAACAAACACTATTTTCCTTTAACCAAAAACCAACCAAAAAACCCTGCTCTGCAGAAAAAATTCCGCCATTGGAATCTAGCAATCATTCATCTTCACCTAGCTCTAGCTAAAAGTATTCCACAAATAAAGGCTAATCCTAATCCAAATCCTATTGTCAATAAAGCTGGCTCTCTAAGCTGTGGAAAATAATTTAAGTAAACACTAGACGCAACTATAGAGACCAAAACTAAACCTGCGACTAACAAACTCCATAAAATAACTCTTGCCTTTCTCACTTCCAGCCTCCTTGTTAAGGTACAAGGCTATCTTATCAAATCCTATAATTATTTTCAAGTCAAAATTTTCCCCTAAAGAAATTATCCCTTATTAATTTTCCACTCCAATACACTAGTGTAATAGAGTGAACTTTCACCAAAATGCTTACGCTCCCGGAGTGTAAATGTATTTTCTTTTCCTTTACAAAATAATGAAAAAATGATATAAGATAACTACCTGCTTCGAAAAGTATGGGAGAAAAATTAAAATTCCAACCTGAACTCAATAAATTTCCTCCTAATATTTTAAAAGAAATACGTAGGGTGAAAGAATTTAAAGACGCCCGAAAAACTTCTATTCCCCGGGGGGAAACAATCTTCAACCAACATGACATTAAATACAACTTGCCACCACATATGCAACCTACATACTTTGACCCTAGTCCACTAGATCATAGTGGTGGACATTTCGAAACCTCACCCACCAAACGGAGTGAGATTATTTATTTCCCCTACCTTTTCCCTCATACCGAGGAAAAAATGAATCTCTTCGAAACGGAATATTTTGTTAACAATCTTCCTAAAATTCCCGGTGTTCATTGGATAGTTCCTGAAGTCGCCCAATTGGGTCGAATTTTAACTAACCATTTTAAAAAGACTGGAGAGTACATCTTAGAATTAAGGGAGGCTACTTGGACAAGAGATAATTTTATATCGCGAGATGGAAACGTGGAATACCTAACCGTTAGTAACCTTAGGCAGTATGGTATAAGTATTAATGGCATAGAAGACCCCCTAAGGCGGTATCTCACTATAGGAGTTTTTGTACTAGGAATCCCCAATAAAGCTTAAGTTAACAAATTTGATATATTTCGCCTCAAATGGTTGAACAATTTCAAGGAATATTCAAACCAGAAGATAGAAAGATTCTTGATAAAGAGCTTTATAAAAAAGCCAAAGAAATCATTGGGGAAGAGGATGAATTTAAGTACGATTTTAAGCTAGACAATTATGAGATTTTAGAAAGCGGATTATCCAGACTTAATCTTGGTGAGTTCCTCACGGATTCTATCGGAATGCCGACATTGTTCATAATCCCCATTGCAATAAAATTTAAAACAGAAGGTTATCCTCCTAAAACAACAACATCAGAAGGTTTTCAACTAACTCTAAGGGTAGAAACAATACCAGATAAGGAAAATCTACTTTGCCACCATAAAGAGTTAGGCTTAATTGTAAATCCATTTTTGGGTAAATGTGTTTTTATCAAATCCAGCTTTAAAACCGAGAGCGAATCATGCAATAAGGAAGAAGTCATAGTTGAGGATTTAACAATTGAGCCGGCGAGAGAAGCGACAAGAAAAGAGACAAAGTTGTTTCATACAATATTATCTAAAATTATCTGAAAATTTCCATCAAAAAAGCCGCCGGTTAGGCGACTTTCTTGAGAAAAGGGCAGGAGAGAAAAAGCTTAATTTAAGTGACTGCAGAAAAATTCTGCAAAAAAGAAAACTTCTACAGTCACCACTTATTCATACATCTTTCTTTATATTCATCTGATAAGCAAGCCAGGTATTCTTCCTGAAATGAAATTCGTTATAAAGAAAGATCACGCAAGATACTCCAAGCAACACAGCAAAAAATAACAATGAAAAACCAGCCTTGGGGATGACCAACAAAAGATCAAAATAAAAAACTGAAGAAAAAATAACGACTGCGACAAAAATACCGATGCCACAAATCAAAACCAAATCCCGAATCCTGCCCCTCCTCTCTTTTAACAAATACTCATAATACTCTTCCATTTTTCTCACCTCACAGTATATTTTCTCCTGCCTTATCTTGTTAAGGGGAGAATTGCGCGTGTTATCTCCCTTTAAAAAGAAAAAAGCCAAATACAGATCCAAAAAAACCTGTGGCTACCATCCAATTAACTACCGCACCAAATGGTAAACCATAAAACCAAACCTTAACCAGTAAAACCACAAAAGGGATTACACAGATTGCAAATAAAATCCCCAAAACAATCTTCGTTGTTTTCAATTCTAAACCTCCCGTTTTAGACTTCCTATTAAGCTCTTAGTCGTTATCAAAACCAAGCTTCCCCCGAGTAAGATGCCCAGAAAATCAAAAAACATTCCTATGATTAGTCTGGTTAAAGAAAAATCTTTACTAAAAACATAAATGGGCACCCAAACACAAAAACCTAAAATCACAACCGAGATAAACAAAAATATCACGGTCATCATTAGGGGCCTCCTTTTGCTGATGCTATCAAACCAATCCTCTATCCTTTCTCCTGCCTCTACTATTTTCCACATCTCATTCTCCTTAGTTAAAAAGTTTTTATAGATTTATATTTCAAAGTTCTACCTGCTTTTAAGCTCCCCCACTATAACAAATATTATAGGTATTTTCAAGTCAAAACTTCCCATCAAAAAAGCCGCCCTGCCTAGACTCGCGTTCTGGCGAGGCTGGCCGTTTAGGCGACTTTCTTGGAAAAAACAAGGCAAGAAAATTTTTTAATTAGGTAGTGATAAGAGGTTGAAAACCAACCAATTCAGCTAAAGAATTCTTATCAGCTACCTAACTTCTTTATGTCTTTTTTATTTTCCCAAACCACTTTG
>Ga0315274_10013546_pt1 | contig 11608 bp, 17 predicted proteins | sample YL17G02_20_MG_FD_203700 | JGI IMG/M metagenome (GOLD analysis project Ga0315274, IMG submission 203700) | Sediment microbial communities from Yellowstone Lake, YNP, Wyoming, USA - YL17G02_20 | ecosystem: Environmental > Aquatic > Freshwater > Lake > Sediment | place: USA: Wyoming | collected...
TTATCGTACCAGCCTGAAGATACGGCACTGCCTGGAATTGCTGTAAGTGATCTTTCTAATGTTGTCTTCAAATCCACTCAACAAATCTCCACCTTTATCAACCTACAATTACGAGGTCTATTGTCAGATAGACCTCGTAATTTCCAGATCGTGCTGTTATCCTTCAACTTTAGCGTTATTCTATTTATAGACCTTTAATAACTGTGGCTAATGCCAATAAGACCCAGGCAGCAATGAGGAAATAAGCATAATTGATACCCCCCACTACAGGGAGCTTAACTCCCAGCACCGGGAGAGTTCCAATTACACCCAGGATCACTGCGATTATCCACGTAACTTTCATGGGACTCTTAAACTTCATTTTTTCTCCTAAAACAATTTATTTTGAATTAATTACTTTCCCACCCATTTAAATTATAATACAGAAGTGCTGAGTAAAATGCAAAACATGAAATCGTCTCTTCTTTGAAGTCAACCATGGGTCGGGTATCCCTACCCGACATCTCATTATACGTTGTAGCGAGATATGTCGACAAATTCGTCATAGTTGCGCAGGACTATCGATCAAGATGTGGCGGCTTTGATCATGCAGGGTACGCTCTACGAATGCAGGCAGGCGACCCCCGTCAAGCAACCCACATCATGAATAATAAAGCTTGTGTCTCCGCCGATTTTTTTATGCTTGAATCAGAAACCTGGTTTCTGCCAGGACCTTTAGCTTTTAAGAATGAAGGTGACTCTCATTAAAACCCGGTATTCAGCGATTTTGCCTTGTTCATCGACCAACACTTCGAAATCTTTGATCCAGGCGGACTTGACATTCTCGAGGGTTTGATTGGCACGGGCAATTCCTTCGCGGATTGCGTCATCAAAGCTCGTGGGTGAGGTAACTTTTATCTCGGTTACTTTTGCGACAGTCATTTGCAGCCTCCTTCTTGAAATATCGAAATTCATCTTTCTGTGATTACAATATTAATTATAGACATAATTATATTTAATTTCAACGATACTAGAGAAAAAATCTACTTATAAGTCAATGCGAAAAAATCATTGATTTGTGCGATCTCACCTTACCTATCGTGATAACTTAAAAACCGGGTTCTTTCGCCTGAAAAACCCATACCTGATATGGCCAAATAATGATTCACCTTTCCTGTTTCGGATGCAATATCGGTATAACCCCCTTGATAGGGTCGGTTGTATGGTCAAAAATTTCCCCAAATATGGAACTGTGTGGATACTTACAGCAACAGATTCCCAAACAGTAGGATTCCCCTTTTAGGGCTTCATTCGGTCGCGGGTTGTTCGATTCCCTGGGATGTCACAAAAATGCTGTGCTATTACGGCATTTTCATTTATAAATATTTATAGATATTTTATAGGTTTAATAAGGGACATATATACCTCCTTCCGAATAAGATGGTATTGGTACAAAAAATATTAAAAGAAAGGAGTAATGTCATGAATTTCAATTTTACGAAGAATATAGGTATGTTGTTGCTGGCGATTTGGCTCATTCTTATGGGTCTGGCAGCATTTGTCCCGGCTATAGGCGGTCTGGGAGTGGTCCTATCCATCCTGGCTATCGCGGCCGGTATTTTCATCTTAATTGGTCGTTAGTAAGTAAATCCATCTCCCAGTCTTATGGCTGGGAGATGGATCAAAGATAACAAAAAGGAGTAAATCTCATGGAGTTAATTATTGTCGTGTTATTGGTACTATGGCTGCTCGGCGCCTTCGGTTCCAGATTTAGCCCCCGTATCCCGAGTGGCGGCAACTTAGTTCATGTGTTGCTCGTTATTGCCATAATCCTTATCGTATTAAAGCTTCTTAGGATTATTTAAAACTATCGAGCTTCGATTTTCAGTGTATTTTCAATTAGTACTCAATCAGAAAAATATTCAACCCTTAGTTTTTTGACGTTGGATCTTTAATTAGGAATTGTGCCATTAGAAGGAGGATGATTACGATTAAATGTGAAGAAGTAATGACGAAAAATCCGGTTTGCTGCGTGCCAAGTGACAATGTGGTTAAAGCAGCTCAATTGATGAATCGTGCAGATATCGGTTCAATTCCCATTATCGAAACTGAACATACCAAAAAGTTAGTCGGCATGCTGACAGATCGAGATTTGGCATTGAAAATTGTAGCTGAAGGGCGCGATCCCAAATCCACGAAAGCAGAGGAAGTGATGACGCGCAATGTAGTGACGTGCCTAATGGATGATGATCTGCAGAAAGCGCTGGATCTAATGGCGGAATATCAATTACGCCGAATTCCTGTCTTAGATAACAGTAACGGAATTGTCGGGATCATCGCCCAGGCGGATGTGGCAACGCGTCTTGATCAGCCTGAGAAGACCGCTGCCATGGTTAAGGAAATTTCAGAACCTAAAAAAGAATAAAGGAGATTTAAATGAGCAATCCCATTCAAGACTGGTTAAATAAATTTAAAACACCTGCACAAACTGCATCAGGGCAATCAAGTGTTGGGACAAGTGGCAAAGCCACCGGACAAGCAGGGGTTGGTGCGGGCACACCATCAATATTTCAAACTGATATTCAACGCCAAAAAGATGCAATGGCTCTAAAAACCAATCAACAGATCATTAATGCTGCTTATAAAGTAGCTGAAGATCTGAAGCTCAAGGGCGGCCCGTGGCCATTGCTGCGCGCTGCCGGATGGGGTCACCTGACCGATAAACGTGGCGACCATTACAAAGGGAAGGCCATTGATGAAATGGACAAACTTACACTCGAACAAAAAAATGCCCTTAAGATGGCCTTGGGGTTATAGTTTCTTCAATGATCTGATCTTGAAAAAGTTATAGGAGTAAAAATGAAAAAGAAAGCATCAGTGTTAGTCTGCGCCGCACTGGTTGTCATATTGGCGATGACCGCCTGTAGCAGCGCGACGCAAGCTGTCACGGTGAAAGGGGTAAGGTTGGCCAAAGGGCTGGATGCAAATTACCAGGTGGTTGATCCGACTACCCAGTTCTTTGCTACCGATACCATAAAAGTATCGGTTGCCTTATCAGGCAGCCCATCAAAAGGTGTGATAAATGGCAAGTTCTTTTATGGCGATCAAGCTATTTCAGAGGTGAGCTTGGATTTGGCTCAAGTCAATCTGGGCAATGTCATCAGATATGGCGGGGATTCGTATGTGGCATTCAATTTGGCTCCCTCGCAGCCCTGGCCAGTGGCTTCAAATTACCGATTTGAGCTGTATGTGGACGGCAAAAAGATTGGTGATTACCCTTATGCTGTAATTCAATAATCATATAGCAGAAAATCAAAATAAAAACACTGCCTCGAAAAAGGCAGTGTTTTTTTGAATGGTAGTAATGAGCCATTGTCTGCCAATTCCATTCGCATTAGAAGGGTGATATTTTGTTACTTTTCGGTTGTTTGTGGGTGAAGTCAAAAAACCTATGCATACGTTGATATTGATTTCACCAAAGCTTGTTATATAATATTTGTGTAATGAATGCAACTGCTTATAAGTGGCACCGGGTGAACATGCCCAGCGAAGCATCTTCAATTTGTACTTTAATACCACTCGTTCAAGCACAGGGATGATCTATTACTATCCACTTAAATTTTTGTAACAAAAAGACTCTACCAGGAAGGCAGGTTAAATTAATCCCTAATTCGGATATGTCCGGGATTCAAGAAAGATCAGTATGGAACAAAAGGAAACACTCTTAGACAACCTTTTCCAGGAGTTCCTATCTTCGTTTGATAAGGCTACCCCGGAAGAAAAGAGGTGCCTGGCTGCTCAGTTTTATTTCTGGGCAGAACAGCAGGTGGATTCACTGGGTATTCTGACCCACAATAACTACACCGGGGGCATCACAGAAGACCGCAAACATCCTCTGGTAACCACACCGGGCGTGATTCAGGCGAAGAACCGTCAGGATGCCATCTTGCAGAATATGCAAAACCTGGTTGAAAGTGAAATCCATCTCAGGCAGATAGCGGAGAACAGCGAACAAGTTTTTTGGCTGAGCGATATTCGTTCTGGCCGCATTCTCTACGTCAGCCCGGCTTTTAAGACGGTTTGGGGTCGTTCCAGTGAAAGCCTTTATACCGACCCAACGATCCTGATCCAAAGCGTTCACCCAGAAGATCGGGTGCAAGTAATGGTTGCCAATCCCCACGATGACCAAAAACCATTTAACCAGGCCTACCGGATTCTGCGTCCGGACGGCAGCTTACGCTGGATTTTTGCGCGTATATTCTTGATCCGTGATGAAACCGGAGAACCTTACTGTCTGTTTTGTATTGCCCAAGATATCACTGACCATAAGCAGGTCGAGCTGGCGCTGCGTAAAACCCTGGACCGCACTCGTGAACAGTTTGACCTCAGCCGTAAAATGAGCCTGGCCCGTAAGCCTGAAGCGGTGCTTAAAACATTGATGTCTGCTAATGAGTTGCGTTCCGCCCAGCGGGCGGCTCTGCTTTTTTTCGATAATCCCAAAGTTGGACCTGCCCGCGGAGTGGAGGTGACGGCTGCCTGGCAATCCAGCCAGAATCTTTCCGCCTGGTCGAGCGAATCCAACTTGTACGAAGAGCCTGCCTTTTGGGAGCTGCTCCAACCAAACCGGACGGTGATAATCACTGGGATACAATCCAACCCCCGTTTGACACCCGCGGTGCGTGATTTCCTGCTGGTAGGTCAAATCAAAACCCTGGTAATATTCCCGCTGGTCACATTGGGCGATTGGTTGGGTTGTCTGTTGGTATATTTCCAACAAGAACATTATTTCGATCATATCGAACTTCGTCTTCTTAAAGTTCTCGTAGACCAGGCCACGATCACGCTCTTCAACCTCCACCTGCTCGAGGTAGAGGAAGAATCCCGCCATGAGGCAGAGCGGGCCAATGAGATAAAGACCGAGTTCCTTGCAATGATCTCGCACGAGCTGCGTACCCCATTGACGTCCATTATCGGGTTTACTACCACGTTGTTGGCCGAAGATGTAGTCTGGGAACCCGACGAACAGCGTGATTTCATCCAGACTATTCAGCATGAAGCCAACCGCCTCCAGGAACTCATTGATCATCTGCTGGATCTCTCCCGACTGGAAGCGGGAATGATGCCGATTTCGCAGGAATCCCATTCTCTCCATGAAATTCTGGAAGATGCGTTGCCGCAATTTCATATCTTGACCAGTAGGCAAAAATTAACCATGCATCTACCTGCCCACCTGCTGCCGGTTTATGTAGATGCGAAGCGGATCGTTCAGGTATTGGTAAATCTGGTACGAAACGCCTCCACCTATGCCCCCGAAGGGACTGAAATCAGCATCTCAGCCAGCGTGCGGGGAGGTTTTGTGCAGATTAATGTCGAAGATCAGGGACCAGGTATTCCGCCAGCCGAACACAAAAGGGTATTTAAGGCTTTTCAGCGGGGTGTAAACGTGGAGAACGGCTCGGTGCAAGGCGTCGGATTAGGATTGGCTATTTGCAAAGGGCTGGTCGAAGCCCATGGTGGCCGTATTTGGATCAAGAAAAAAACCACTTCAGGAGCGACCATCTCCTTTACGATCCCACTCGTTACTTTGCATACACTGGTGGCACTTGTGGAAAAGGAGGAATAAGGTATGGGCAATATATTAATCGTCGAAGATGATCCAAACATCCGCAAGCTGGTGCGGGTCAACCTGGTGAAACGCGGCTATACGGTCAGTGAAGCAGGGGACAGCCACCAGGCAATTGCCCTATTTCAAGAGGTACCAGTGGACCTGGTTCTGCTTGACCTGGTGCTGCCCGGGCTTTCAGGGGTCGATGTGTGCACCTGGATCCGGGCGCGCTCGGATGTGCCCATTATCGTCTTGAGCGCGCGGTTGGAAGAAGATCTCAAAGTCGCTGCCCTTGATGCTGGTGCGGATGACTATGTGACTAAACCGTTTGGACAGGAAGAATTACTGGCACGCGTACGCGCTTTCTTGCGCCGGTCCTACGTCTCAGCGAAAACCAATGATTCAAAAATTCAGATCGGAGAACTCTGCATCGACCTGGAAGCGCGCCGCATCTTCGTCGGTGAAAACGATCTGCACCTTACCCACACCGAGTATGCCATTCTTGCCGAATTGGCGCACCACCTGGACGCCATAGTTACCCATGATGAGCTGTTAACCCAGGTTTGGGGGCCGGAGTATCGTGGGTCAAACCATTATTTGCATACATATCTCGGCCGCTTGCGCAAAAAACTGGGGGATTATGGCGATCTTCTTGAAACTGTGCCCGGGATGGGATACAACTTGCACTCGAAGAAAATATACTAGCTAATTTCTATTTTCTTATAGATATTTTATAGGTTGTATTAGGGACATAGATAGCTCCTTTCAAATATGATGGTAATGGAAAAGAACCATCTATTGAAAGGAAGCTATATGAGACACAATGGTAACGAAGGCCACAACTCAAATCTGCAGGTCCTAATCCAGCCAAACATAGGCTTGGATAGCGATATCCGCCACCCGGTTGTGGAAATCCTCAACAATACTCTGGCTAATGAGGGTTTGCTAATCCTAAAAACCCGCAGCGCCCATTGGAACGTGAGCGGAGCAGGTTTCTTCCAGCAGCGTATCCTCTTTGATACCCAAAACAAACAACTGAACGATATAGCTGACGAGATCGCAGAACGGGTGCGCATGCTGGGCGGCTTTACTATTGGCAGTTTCGAAGAATTTCTCACCCATACCCGGCTTGTTGAACAGCCCGGGAAAGTCCCAGACATCCTCCATTTATTAGCAGACCATGAAACTGTCATCCGTTTTTTGCGCGAGGATGTCAGAAAATGCACCGAGGAGTTTGAGGACGAAGGCACATTCGAATTGCTGGTAGGCGTTATGCGTTTGCACGAAAAGATGGCCTGGGTGCTGCGTTCCTATATTGAGAACGAACCAGCTCACGGCGAAAGCCAGGAAAGGATTCTAAAAGTTGAATGATCAACACTTAGAAAATAAAGTTAGCCAGGATGTGGACAAAGTAAGAAAAGATTTAAGCACCCTGCTGGAAGATGGCGTCTTTCAATTGAGCAGATTTGAAGACAACGTTAATCCGACCACTGATAAAGTTAAAGGTGATCTGACCACAAGGGTGGAAGAGGGTATCTCTCAATTGAGCAAAGGATTTGAAAAACTAAGAGGTGAAACTAGGAAGACTGTAGTTGGCGCTGCGGCGACAGTGAAAAAGGATGTTGGAAATGGAATGAGTCAATTCAACGATACTGCACAGAAAATTGCAGACAAAGTTCTAGGCGGCTTCGGTAAGAAGGCGACCAGATATCCATGGGTGGCGATATCAACCGCCCTGGCTGTAGGTTTCTTGCTGGGAAGTTTACTCAAACCTACACGGAAAATTATGAAATTTCTTAAGTAGCTTCAAATTTGATTGGGTTAAATTATTAAGGAAAAAAAAATGAACAACGATATTTTTGAAGGCAGGTGGAAGCAAATGCGGGGACAGGCAAAAGAATGGTGGGGCAAACTTACTGATGACGACCTTGAAAAAGTTGATGGTAAGTTCGATAAATTAATTGGCCTGCTCCAGGAGAAGTATGGGTACACCCAACAGCAGGCTGAAGAAGAATACAAAAAGAGGACAAAATCATAGATTAACAAGGAGTAAAAAATATACAGAAAAATGATCGGAGTGGTGCCGCAACCTCTTCTCCCCTGAGAAGGGGTATGGTTGATAGAAAAACTCACGGTATTCCGTGCAAATCAAACATTCACATAGGAGAAAAAAATGAACATTACGAATATCCTTATTTACCTGATCGCTGCTGCAGTAGTCGGCTGGGTGGCAACTGAAATCATGCATAAACGCTCAGACCTGGTGACCAATATCATTGTGGCCGTCATAGGTGCATTCATTGCTGGCTACTTCCTTAGCCCGCTTTTACATGTCGGTACGATCAACAATGCGATCAATCTTTCCACAATGTTGGTGACTTTGCTGGGTTCCATCATCCTGATATGGCTCGTCCGCATGCTTCGCCGTTAATGACAACCCAGTCAATTTTCATGTCGAATACGATTTAACAAACGGCGTGCGTCAAAGCATCCACGTCAAACCACCCATAATGGCAGAGTTTTTTCTTCTAAAAGCTCTGCCTTTTTTATATATTTGGGGTTTTATCCTATACTGAGACATTTCGTACGCCTTTTGTGTGTGTTAATATCTGTAGACGTAGAAAAGGGATTTCTCAATTTCAGAAAAGCAGGTTTATCGAGATATTGATATGGAGAAAACCATGAAAAGAGAAGTGGGTGGTGGATTGATCATCGCAGGGCGGTGATAGTGACGATCGAAAATAAAGTCGAAGTGACCCGGAAAATAAGATCGAACATGGAAAAGCATGCCCGATTTTCTAGCGGTACACAATCGAGAGCTTCCAATAATTCAGAGGGGTCGACCGCAGAGGAGGTGCGGGACCGGCAATTAGGAGACCATCTTGATAGATACTACAATGGGATTGTCTCCATTATTCGGGATGCGGATTCAATTTGGATATTTGACCCTGGCGAGGCAAAGGTCGAACTCGAAAATCGGTTTAAGCATGAAGAACTCGGAGGATGTATCGTGGGTATTGAAACCGATGATAAAATGACAGATCACCAAATTAAAGCCAAAGTCCGCGACCACTTTCTAAGTTAATGAAATTACTGATAAAATACACAAAAATAGAAATTAAGTATATAAGAGAAGGCAAGGATGAAAATTCTACTTGTTTACCCGGAATTTCCGGACACCTTTTGGAGTTTTAAATACGCACTTAAATTTATCCGGAAGAAGGCCGGTGCGCCCCCGCTGGGTCTGTTGACCGTTGCAGCTATGTTGCCTTCTGAGTGGGAAAAACGGTTGGTCGACCTCAACGTGGCCGACCTCATGGAAAGAGACCTGAAATGGGCTGATTATGTCTTTGTCAGCGCCATGGTTGTGCAGAATGAATCGGTACGGGCTATCATCAAACGCTGTAAAGCAGCCAACGTGAAAGTCGTGGCAGGCGGTCCGCTCTTCACGATGGAACATGAGCAATTCCCGGATGTGGACTATTTGGTCTTAAACGAGGCTGAAGAGACTCTTGCACCGTTCTTGAGCGACCTGGAACAGGGTCAGGCTCGCCGCGTCTATGCCTCGGCGGAATTCCCAGATATCCACCAGACCCCTGTCCCGCTTTGGCAGTTGGCGGATCTCAGGTATTACGATACAATCGGTATTCAGTTCTCGCGCGGCTGTCCTTTCAATTGTGATTTTTGCAATGTGACATCGCTGTTGGGGCATCGCCCGCGCACCAAGACTGCTGCGCAGATCATTGCTGAGTTGGATAGTCTCTACGCGCTGGGTTGGCGCAAGAATATCTTCTTCGTAGATGACAACTTTATCGGAAACAAGAAATTCCTCAAAACCGAGGTGCTGCCAGCCTTAATTGAATGGCGTAAGGGTAAAACCGGTATGCCGTTCAGTACAGAAGTTTCCATTAACCTTGTCGATGATTCGGTATTGCTCAAGCTTATGGTACAAGCTGGGTTTGACACGGTATTTGTCGGCATCGAGACGCCCAATGAAGGCAGTCTGACCGAATGCAGCAAAACCCAAAACAAGGGCCGCGACTTGGTGGAGAGTGTCAAGCTGCTCCAGCGCGCCGGTCTCCAGGTACAGGGCGGGTTCATCGTCGGCTTTGACAACGATCCCCCCTCGATCTTTCAGCAGCAGATTGATTTCATCCAGAAGAGTGGCATCGTGACGGCTATGGTCGGATTACTGCAAGCCCCTCCGGGGACGCGCCTGTACGAGCGTCTGGAACAAGAAGGCCGCCTGGTAAATGAATCTTCAGGCGATAACGTGGATGGCTCGACCAACATCATACCAAAGATGGGCTTGAAACTGCTACGGGAGGGTTATCGCAAGATCCTAAGCCAAATCTATGCGCCCAAGTTATATTACGAACGCGTTTTAACATTTCTTCGCGAGTACCAGCCACCCAAAATAAAAGTCCAATTGGAGCCGCAATATTTCCTGGCCCTGTGGCGGTCCATTTATCAACTGGGCATCTGTGGCGTCGAACGCGTCCAATATTGGCGACTCTTTTTCTGGACTCTGTTCCACCGTCCACGCCTGTTTCCCTTGGCGATCACATTCGCAATCTACGGCTTTCATTTCCGCCAGGTAGTTGCCCTGCATGTCAGCTGATTATTCTTTAGAAAGATTGCCTTGGGAAATCAAAAGAAAGGACTTGATGAACCTAGGTAAAAAAAAGCTACTATTCGCACATCGATTAACGATCGTTGTGTGCCGGGCAGGCAATAACCTGCGTCGGCTGGTTAAGCTGATTTGCAGAATCCGCCGCATAAACGGCACGGATTCAGGTTTTTGGCTCATAACCTCGCGAAGCACCCTCGAAGGGGGCGGAGGTCGTTGGTTTACCCCTTTGGGGTACAGGCGAATACCCCTAGCGGGGTACTATAATCCAACCTCCGCAACCTGAAGAACCGCCTGAAAAAGAAATTTTTATTTTTTTTATTAAAAGTCATCCTCCCTGCTTCGGGTGCAACCGCGGTGATACCCCTTTGATGGGGGCAGGCTGTGTGGAAACTAGGACACATTGAACAAAATGACCCCCACATGTGTGACTGTATAGACACCGTGCTACTGTGTGGACATAAGAGTTCGATTCCCTGATGCGTCACACGAATACAATATCTGTACGGTGTTTTTCTTTTACTAACACTACATATTGTTAAATATACAAGACTTACAAAAGTCGAAAACAGCGTTATTAATTAGACAAGGGTTCAAACTATGGTGAAAATTGCCAAAGCGTTGATCCCTTCAATCGATGAGATAATTAGTCATGCAGGTATTATGAAAACCTCATTTTTCCACGAAGGATATTTGTATGTTTAAAAATCCGCTTGTCAAAAACATTTTGTCTGTGCTGGCTGTGGCCGCCTTTGGTTTCATACTGTTAAATATTGCATTTATGTTTGACTATCTATTGCATAGTTTGGTAACGGGATTCATTACACTTTTTATACCCGTTAATCCCGAGATGACCTATTACTGGTTTCCGCCCATGATGCATGCTTTGTTTGTGGCTGTTATTGGTTTGATTTCTTGGCTCATTTTCAGGTCAAAACTTGGCGTGCTTTACAAAGCAATTTATATGACCGTTCCATTGGCTGTTGTTTTCGTAACATTCGGAATGGTTTTATATCGCTGGCCGGTCGCTGTTTATTCGCTCGGCAGTTTATTTGCTATTGGTGTTTTATACTATTTTTATCGCACCAAACAACCTTGGCTTTATTCTTACACTGTCATCTTGGTCGGCCTTGTCTTAGCGATTTTTACTCTCTTGGGTGGAGAAATCTAGGATTAACGATCGTGTTATCAATCTATGAAATGTAAAAATAGACATTTCTAAGATTCTTAGGGTTTCTCTCTTCCTCTCCTTAATAATTCTCTCACTGACCCTAAGGATTTTCTTCATTCCGTGGAGTCTTCTCATATCCCCAAAGGTTTTCTTGAATATTTAGAGTTTGTTGATAACTACCCTAAAAATCTTTTGACTCTTAATCAGTAGGTCAATGATTTTA
>Ga0315274_10013547_pt1 | contig 11608 bp, 8 predicted proteins | sample YL17G02_20_MG_FD_203700 | JGI IMG/M metagenome (GOLD analysis project Ga0315274, IMG submission 203700) | Sediment microbial communities from Yellowstone Lake, YNP, Wyoming, USA - YL17G02_20 | ecosystem: Environmental > Aquatic > Freshwater > Lake > Sediment | place: USA: Wyoming | collected...
ATCTTCACGAACGGCACACGCCCCCTTTCGATCGAGAACTGCAGCTACGTCGTCACGGTGGACGGGCCCAGAGAGGCCCACAATCGGATTCGCCAGGGGACCTACGACCGGATCATGGAGAACGTGCGGGGCGCGGCGACAAGAGCGGTCTTCGCGTCGATTACCCTCACGAAAGCCAACGTCGCTCTGCTCGAAGATTTCGTCCGGGAGACAACGGCGCTGGGAATCTTTCGTGGCGTGTCCTTCAACTTCCTGACGCATTGGCCCGAGATCCTCCAGGCGCATGGGCTGTCGCCGGCGCAACGAACCGAGACGCTGGATCGCCTTTGGCGGCTAAAGCAAGAGGGGCATCCCGTCGTTCTGTCCCGCGCCGCCTACTTGACCTTTCGACGCAACGATTGGAAACGGCCCATTCCCCATATCGAGCTGTGCACGAAAGAGCGCGTCTTTCTGTGCTGTCGCGACGTCGACAATCCCTCCATCTGCGAGAATTGCGGCTATGCCAACTGCGTTGAAGTCTCGCAGATCCTGGCCCTCAAACCGTCGGCGGCATGGCAGGCCCTGAAGATGGTCAGAGGACCCCGCGGCGAGACTCACTCCTCGCTTCCCTGCGCTGCGCCGGATTTGCTTCGGCCCGACCCCCGAGCCGGGGCCGGTTGAACCATTTCGACAGAGCAACCGTCTGGCATCGCGCCGCCGCTCATTCCTCGCCGCCTCCTTTAGGAGAGCCGCAAGAAGCGCCAGAACCGACAAAGAGACAATCGCTTATCGATCGCGGCATGAATAATTCAATAGCGCCGCATCTTTGTTGCCTTTCTTCTTAAGAATAGGCTCTACTGTCGCGCAGCCCCGTTCGTCCTCGGACATCGCGGCGCCGCCGGCGATGCGCAACGTTTTGCCGAAACCAAAGGAGCGCCAGACATGAAAGTAATCCTTCTGTCGATTGACACCTTGCGATCCGACCACCTTGGCTGCTATGGCTACCATTGCACGCAGACTCCCACAAGTCCCTTCATCGACTCCCTGGCAGAGCAAGGAGTAGTCTTCGAACGGCATTACGCCACGGACGTTCCTACGCCGCCCTCGTATACATCCCTGTTTTTCGGAACACGGGCGATCAAGAACGGCATCTACACCTTCGGTCAACACCCGAAGGAGTTCACATGCCCCACACCCTCCCTGGCCGAGCTCTTTTACCGGCATGGACATCGCACCGGGATGATCTCCAACCTGTCGCTGGTATACCCGTGGCTCCACCGAGGGTTCCTTGACATCCACAAGCCGGGCAATCGGTTTCAGGGCGGCACGGCAGAGGAAGTGACCGAAGAAGCCTTTCGGTGGCTCAAGGAATTCGGCAAGAAGGACTTTTTTCTGTTCATTCATTATTGGGACCCTCATGTTCCCTACCTTAAGAGATCCAAGGAGGAATACAGGAAGTTATTCTCTCCGAAGGAGTACCGCGGCCGAGCTCCCGACATGAAATATTTTAATAATAACCCCAAACTGAAGGAAGCTTATCGCGAAAAGCACGCGCGCATCCAGGACCCGTATGAGCCGGAAGAGAATCTGGCGCTTTATGATGCGAACATACGCCTTGTCGATGATAACATAAGGATGCTCTTCGACGGCTTCTCCAAGCTCGGAATCGATCGATCGGAGCTCCTTTTTCTTCTCACAAGCGATCATGGAGAGGCATTCGGCGAATATGGCTTCTGGGACCACTTTAGCGGCTACCGGAACATAAGTCAGGTCCCGTTGATAGTTTGCGGCCCCGGCGTTGAAAGAAGACGCACCGCCGCGTATACGCAGCACGTCGATATCTTGCCCACGGTGTGCGCGCTCGCGGGCATTGAAACAGACAGCCGACTGTCCGGGAAGTCCATGATTGGCCTTCTCCCGAGGGGAGACGACGCTTTCCGGGAGGAGATCCTGGTCGAGACGGCATTCGGGGCAATCCAAAGGATGTTTATCCGGGATGAGTTTGCGCTGGTCCACACCCTTTGGCGGGGAGACCGCGACCACATCAAAGAGTACGAGCTTTTCGATCTGAGAAAAGACCCGGATCAGGTTCAGGACATTTCTGAGAGAAACCCAGACCTGACGCACAATCTGCGCATTGCGCTAGACGACCGGGTGAATCGGGAGACGGGCGGGAGCGCATTCGACAAACTGAGGCACATGGCCTACCAAAAGGCGCACCCCCAGGTCGGCTTTTTCCTCAGGAAATGACCTTTCTGCGCCGTCTCTGTTCGCTGGCTTGGGAAGCGTCATGAGTCGTGGGATTCGGACAGAGAATGAGCGTCCGGGAGACGTCAGTTTGGATCCGGCCTAACGATTTCCTAGCTTGTTCCAGGGCCCCGCTATCCTGGATTATCTGAAAGAGAGGCTTCTTGAGGAGATGGGGCCGCCTGGCGCCCGGCGGCAGGAGGACGGCCATGGCCACGGCGAGGATTCTTGTTGTCGACGATGAAGAGGACATTCTTGAGTTGGTCCGGTACAATCTGGCGAAAGACGGCTACGAGGTGGCGCTGGCCGCCACGGGCGAGGAGGCGCTGGCGGCAATGGCCGCCTATCCTCCGGATCTCCTGGTGTTGGACCTGATGCTTCCCGGCCTCGACGGCCTGGAAGTGTGCCGCCGCGTCAGGAGCGATCCCCGCACGGCGCCGGTTTGCATCGTGATGCTGACGGCGAAGGGGCAGGAGGCCGACATCGTCGCCGGCCTGGAACTGGGGGCGGACGATTACGTGACCAAGCCCTTCAGCCCGCGGGTGTTGATCGCCCGCATCCGGGCCGCGCTTCGGCGGCGGACGCGCCAGGCCGCCGGCGATGAAGACGCCGAAGTGGCCATTGACGATCTGGTCATCCGTCCGGGCCGCCACGAAGTCCTGGTCCAAGGAAACTCGGTCGACCTGACGTTCACGGAGTTCCGCCTTCTGCATTTCCTGGCCCGGCGCCCCGGGTGGGTCTTCACCCGTCAGCAGATCGTCAACGGGGTCCGAGGAGAAGACTACCCGGTGACCGACCGCTCGGTGGATGTGCAGATTGTCGGGCTGCGCAAGAAGCTGGGCCCCGCCGGAAGACGCATTGAAACGGTCCGGGGCGTCGGCTACCGGTTCAAGGAGTAACATCGCATGGCCCGGAAGCGACTGCTGTGGCGATTGTTTCCCTCGTATCTGCTGGTCACGGTGATTTCCCTGGCGGCGATCACGTGGTTCACGTCGCGTCTGTGGCGGGACGTGGAATACCGGCAAACAGCCGCTTCTCTGGAATCGCTGGCGCGCGGACTGGAAGACCGATTTGCGCAGGCGGCGCAAACCGGCGAGGCGCGGGGCGTCGACGCTCTGTGCAAGGAGCTCGGCGAGAAGAGCCGAACGCGGATCACGGTGATTCTGCCCTCGGGCAAGGTCGTAGGCGACTCCCAGGAGTCGCCCGCCGTCATGGACAATCATGCGGATCGCCCGGAGATCCAAGATGCCCTGGCCGGGCGCGTCGGCCGGCAGGTTCGCTTCAGTCCAACGCTGCGCAAGAACATGATGTACGTGGCCGTCGCCTTGAAGGCCGACGGCGGATCTGTCCTCGGCGTTCTGAGGACGTCGGTTTCGCAATCCTCAATCGATCAGATTCTGCGGTCCAATCTGGCGGAGCTTGTTTTAGGCGGGCTCATTGTGGCTCTGGCGGCGGCGGCCGTGAGTTTGGCGATTGCGCGGCGAATCAGCCGGCCGCTGGAGGAGATGAAACGCGGGGCCGAGCGGTTCGCCGCCGGCGACCTGTCGCACAAACTGCCCGTTCCCGATTCCCAGGAGATCGGCGCCCTGGCCGAAGCGATGAACCAGATGGCGGCCCAGCTCGACGAGCGCATCCGCGCCATCGAGAGCCAGCGCAATGAACAGGAAGCCGTCCTTTCCAGCATGGTCGAAGGCGTGCTGGCCCTGGACGCCGGGCAACGAATTATCTGGATGAATCGGGCCATGGGGCGGCTGGTCCACGTTGACCCCGAGGCGGCCCGGGGCAGGAGCCTTCCAGAGATCGTTCGCAACGCGGACCTGCAACGATTGGTGGAACAGGCCTTGTCCAGCCGCCAGCCCGTGGAAGGCGATCTGGCGCTGAAGGATGAGGGAGAAGTCTTCGTGCAGGCCCACGGCGCCCCTCTGCGCAACGCGCAAGGGGAAAGCGCCGGGGCGCTGGTGGTCCTGAACGACGTGACGCGCCTTCGCCGGCTGGAACAGATTCGCAGCGATTTCGTGGCCAACGTTTCGCACGAGATCCGCACGCCCGTTACGTCGATCAAGGGGTTTGTGGAAACCCTGCTCGACGGCGCCATCCGCGATCCCGCCGAGGCCGAACGCTTTCTGCGGATCGTGGCCCGCCAAGCCGACCGGCTCAACTCGATCATCGACGATCTGCTCAGCCTCTCGCGGATCGAAAGGGAGAACGCGCAGTCGGAGATGGCCTGGGAGGACAGTCCGCTCGATGAGGCCGTGCGGGGGGCGATCGATCTGTGCGAGGCCAAGGCCGCGGCCAAGAGCATCCGGATCGAACTGCGCCGCGAGGAGGGAGTCGCGGCCCGCCTGAATCCCGCTCTGTTCGAGCAGGCAGTGTCCAATCTGCTGGACAACGCCATCCAATACAGCGAACCGGGGAGCGCGGTGGCAGTCGAGGTGTCGCGATCCGAGAGCGAAGTGATCGTCGCCGTCCGCGACCACGGGAGCGGCATTTCCCAGGAGCATCTGCCGCGGCTGTTCGAGCGGTTCTATCGTGTGGACAAGGCGCGCAGCCGCGCCCTGGGGGGCACGGGGCTGGGGCTGGCCATCGTCAAACACATCGTGCAGGTCCACGGCGGCCGGGTCGAAGTGGCCAGCGAGCTCGGCCGCGGAAGCGTTTTCTCCATCATCCTGCCACGCGCATGATCCAGCGTTTGAACTAACAAGAATCTAACTTTTCCTCGGCATCCTCACCCCTTACTGTCTTTGCGTGAGCACACGCTATTCAGGACCCCGGGGCGGCAGGAGTGCGGCCGCCCGGCGCCCGTGAAAGGAGCATCACTCGTGATCCCTCTGTGGCATGCACTCGCCAGGCGGCTTTGGGCAGTAACGTTGGCTCTAGCTCTGACGGCGCTTGCGCCAACCGACACGCGGGGTCAGACGCAGCCCCCGCAGGCGGTCAACAACCAGGATGAGCGCGTGGACATCGACGCGCCCCGGGCCGACAGCGACGGTCTTCTGACCATCTTCCGGTCGGGCGACAAGCAGCAGGTCAGCCGGTACGTGTCGCAGGTGATCGAACTGAAGAACGCCGAGGGGCTGGAACTCATTCCCCATGTCCTCAAAGCGGTGAAGCTGGAGGGCGGAACGGCGCGGGCGTTGAAGTACGCCGACGCCACCACGGCAAAGACGCGTTACTTCATCCAAGTGGTCACCACCGAGCGGCAGATGCCTTCGATCATCGCGAGCATCAAGGCCATCGACTTGCCGGGGATCACCTCCAGCGAAGGCGAGTTGAACTACGCCGTCCGCATGCGTTACCGCCGGGCCTCGGAAGTGGCCCAGATCGTCGCCCACACCTCGCTGTCGGGCGATGGACAGGTCTTCGGCGACGACATCTCCAACACGGTGTGGATCTTCGACAGCCAGAGCGACGGCAAGCGCGATCAAGCGTTTATCGACTTCTTCGACGTGCCGCCTCCCCAGGTCGAGTTCGACGTTCAGATTGTGGAGGTTTCCGATAACAACGTCGGTCGGCTTGGACTGGACTGGGAAGCCTGGAAACGCAGCCTGGGCGGCCAGATCGACTTCACGGGCAACTGGTTTGAAGGCGGCGCCGGTTTCGCCCGGCTGGACGGACTGCTCACGCTGGAGGCCCGCGTGCTGGCCGAGTTTCTGAACTACGCCGTGCAAGCGGGGACGGCCCGGACGTTGCATCATTCCCGCGTCACGGCCAGCAACGAATCGCCGGCGACCCTTTGCTCCAAAGAACGCGTCTCGAATCTGAAATACACCCGCGCGGATCTCGCCAGCAAGGTCCTCGCCGAAGAGGCGCCGGGGGTCAGCGCCTCCGGGGAAAACGGAGGCGAGAAGAGCCTGCGCACGGTCGCGATCACCCCGCCCGCTTCGTTCACTCGCCAGGAGGCCGGGCAACAGGAGGAAGGCATCGTGATCTCGATCCAGCCGACGATCGGCACGGAGACGGTCACGGCGCAGATGCGTGTGACCGTCACATCGGTGGCGGCCTTCAACGAACTGGACGAGCCGATTCTGTCCTCCCGCGAGCTCCACACTCAGGCCACGCTGAAGAACCACGAGCCGTTCCTCGTCGGATCGCTCGAGCGCGAGTCGACGAGCAAGTGGCGCCGGGGCATTCCCGGGCTCAAGGCCGTTCCGGGCTTGAAGGCTCTGTTCAGTGTTGAAGGGGAACGGACGCAGCGGTCGCGCCTCTTCGTCATCGCGACCCCGACGTTCAAGAACCAACTCGAGTATTGCGCCCACTCCCTGACCGGCACGGTTCCCAACGCCACCCCGATGGTCAAGGAGACGCGGGCGCCTTTGCCCGCCGACGCGGCGCGGTGGGTCGCCAGTCCCGCGAGCGCATCACCACATGAACCCAATCTACGCTTCGAGGGAGGAAACTCATGAACACCCGTCAGATCGCCATGCGGGCCGCCGCCTCGTGCGGACTGATCCTCGCTCTGTCCGTCTTCTGCCGTCCTGCCGCCGCGCAGACGGCATCCCCGGAGAAGATCGTGGTGGATGGCTCGACGACGGTGGGCCCCATCGTCAAAGCGTTCGCCGAGTATTTCATGTCGAAGAACCCGAACGTGAACGTCACGGTGAGCGAGTCGGGCAGCGGCAACGGCGCCACCAGCCTGATCAACGGCTCTTGTCAGATCGCCTCGATGTCGCGGTTCATGAAGGACGAGGAGTTCAAGGCCGCCGTGGCCAGGGGGACCTATCCGGTGGCCCATGTCATCGCCTTGGACGGACTGGCGATCGTTGTCCACCCCGGCAATCCGGTCGAAGACCTGAAGATCGACCAGGTCCGGGAGATCTACCTGGGAAACGTGAAGAACTGGAAAGAACTCGGCGGACCCGACGCTGCGATTGTGCGCATCAGCCGCGACACCAACAGCGGGACCTACGAGACCTTTGAGGCCATGGTGATGAACAAGGCCAAGATGACCGACGAAATGGAATACGTCGGCAGCAACGGCGCGGTCCGCCAACGGGTTCAAAGCACCCCGGGGGCCATCGGCTACGTCGGGCTGGGATTTCTGGAAGGCGTGAAGGCCCTTAAGATCGGCGGCGTGGCGCCGAGTGTCGAGACGGTGTCGACGGGACGGTACCCGATCTCGCGACCCCTGTTCCTGTTCACCAACGGCTATCCCGCGCTGGGCTCCCCTTTGCATGCGTTCGTCAGTCTGTATCTGACGGAAAAGGGCCAGGAGATCATTCAGGCCACGGGATTCGTCCCGGTGACGAATTATTGATAGACGCGTTGGACTTGGAGACAGATTGGTCTCGCGGATGAGCGTAGAGCAATGAACCAGACTGTCAGGGCCGCCATTCCCACTCCGAAGGAGCTGTTGCTGGGCGCTCGCGCCAGGCGAGTGAGGCGATTCGGCGACTTCGCTGCCCACGCGGCTTTGCTGGCCGTCACGTCCTGCTCGGCGTTGGCCATCCTGTTCATCTTTGCGTTTGTCATCCGCGACGCCGTCCCGTTTTTCCGGATCCGGGGCTTCCGCGAGTTCTTCGGCAGCGTCCGGTGGTATCCGGCGGCCCAGCCGCCGGAGTTCGGCGCCCTGGCGATCTTCGTCGGGAGCGCCTTGGTCACGGCGGGGGCGGCTGTGGCGGCCACGCCTTTGGGCTTGATCGCCGCTTTGTGCCTGAGCGACGTGGTTCCGTTCTCCGTGCGCCAGGTCGTGAAGCCGGTGATTGAAATTCTGGCGGCGATTCCATCGGTGGCGTTCGGCTTTTTCGCCCTGGTGGTCTTCGCCCCGCTCCTTCAGCGCCACGGGCCGGCCATCCTGTCTTCCAGCGTGTGGCTCGTGGGCGCGCCGCTGGCCGCCGTCGCCGCGGCGGTTCTCAGCGACCTGGCCACCGGAGGATTGCGCGAATCGCTGCGGCCCAAGGTCAGGGGCGCCGTCGCGGCCTTCCTCGGCGGGCTGGGGCTGTGCGGCCTTGCGCTGTTGTCGCGCCGGCTTGGCGCCCTTCAGGTTCCCAGCGGCGTCAACGCCCTGAACGCTTCGATCGTCCTGGGCGTCATGGCCCTGCCCACCGTGGTCAGCGTTTCGGAAGACGCTCTTTCGGCGGTGGGTCGCGAGCTGCGCGAAGGGAGCTACGCCCTGGGGGCCACGCGCGTGGAGACCCTGATCCGCGTGGTCGTTCCCGCGGCCGCCAGCGGAATCCTGGCCGCGGCGCTCCTCGGAGTGACGCGGGCCGCCGGCGAAACGATGGTGGTCTGGATGGCCTCGGGCAACGCCGCGCGGATTCCGCGCCCGTGGCACAACCTGCTCGAACCCGTTCGCACCCTGACCGCCACGATCGCCGGCGACATGGGCGAGGCCGACATGGCCTCCGGCTCCTCGCGCTACCACGTGCTGTTCGCCATGGGGCTGTGCCTGCTGGTCTTCTCGTTTCTGTGCAACCTGACCAGCGAATGGGCGATTCGCCATTCGAGGGCCAAGGGAGCGTAAGGGAGCAAGGAAGTGGAGACGCGAGTGAGGTTTCCGATTGTCGATTGCTGATTGCCGATTGCCGATTGAAACGACGACGGCGCGGCGAGAGCGGTTGCTGGGATTCGAAGGAGAAGTCTGAGCCTATGCGGCTGTCGACGCGCAGACTGCTCGACCGATCGTTCACCGCCGTGGGCCTGTTCTCCATCGCCCTGATGGGCGGGGCCTTGGTCGTGCTGCTCGCGCCGATTGCGGCGCGGGGAGTTGGCGCCTTTGGGTTTCGGGCGACCATTGAACACCGACGCTTCTTGCTCGATCGATTCGGACGGGGTGAACCGACAGCGGTCCAGGCCCAGATCGAGCAGGCCCGCGAAGCCCGCCGTCCCGTTTACGAGCGCATCCGCGAGTTTGAAAAGCAGTTGGAAGGCTCGAGCGACCTGCGTCGTCAATACGGCAAACCTCTGGAGGATCTAAAAGAGGCCGTCGCCAAACTGCTCGGTCCGGCCCCGGGCGACCCCAAGCCCATCCTGCCGCGCGATCAGTACGGGCAGACCCGCTGGGATCGGGCGCTGGTCAAGGCGCACGAGATCCTCCACGTGGAGCGTTACGACTATTCCGACCGTGGCCAGATGGGGGTGAAAGTCGAATCGCCTCGAGCCGAAGCTTTCGCCGGAACGGCGCTGGCCCCGTTGTTTCCTTACGTCGAGAGCCACTTGAGGGAGATGCTCCTGCCTCGCCCGACGTTCTACTGGGGGTTTCTGTTCGACGAGCCGGTCGACTCCAACATGCTCGGCGGCATCTGGCCGGCCTTCCTTGGAACTCTCTATCTGACGGTCGGCGCGATGCTGATCGCGGGACCCATGGGCCTGGCGGCCGGAGTCTATTTCGCCGAATACGCCGGCGCGGGAAGGCTGGTCTCGCTTCTTCGCACGTGCGTCGGCACGCTGGCCGGGGTCCCCAGCATCGTCTTCGGCCTGTTCGGCCTGTCCTTTTTCATCAAGACCATCCACGTCTCCGGATCCAAGAGCGTTCTGGCCGGCTCGCTGACGCTGGCCCTTCTGGTGTTGCCCACGGTGATCCGCGCCTCCGAAGAAGCGATCCGCGCCGTTCCGCACACCTATCGCGAGGCCGCGCTGGCGCTGGGCGCCGGCAAGTGGCGCACGGTGGCGACGGTGATCCTGCCGGCGGCGCTTTCCGGAATCCTGACGGGGGTGATCATCAGCATGGGCCGCGCCGCGGGCGAGACTGCCCCCATCATCTTCACGGCCGCCGTGAGTCTGGGCAAGGCGCTGCGGCCGTGGGAGGTCTTCAGCCAGCCGACCCCGGCGCTGTCGTGGAACATCTACAGCCTGTGCACGGAGCACGAGGCGGTTGAGGAGATCCGCCATGTGCAGTACGGGATGGTCCTGACCCTGATCGCGCTGGCGCTGGGTTTGAACGTGGCCGCGGTGATTCTGCGCGCCCGAATCGCGGGGAAACTCAGAGGCTAAGGAATGAACCCTCCGTTGGCTCGCAACCCCGCAATGCCGCTCCTGGCCTTGGCCGAGGCGGTCCCCGCTGCGCCCGCGGAGAAGGCGGCTCCCGGCCGCGAACAGGGCCTCCTTGAAGCGCCCCTCGTCGCCGCGCAGGGCTTTTGGGTTTACTACGGCCCGAAAGCCGCCGTCCGCGAGGTTGACATGGGGATTGAGGCCGGAAAGGTGACCGCGATCATCGGCCCCAGCGGCTGCGGCAAGAGCACGTTTCTGCGGGCCATCAACCGGATGAACGACTTGATTCCCCGCTGCCGCGTGGAGGGGCGGCTGACCCTGGAGGGGATTGATCTATACGGGCCGGACGTGGACGTGGTTTCGCTGCGCCGCCGGGTGGGGATGGTGTTCCAGAGGGCCAATCCTTTTCCCAAATCCATTTTCGACAATGTGGCCTACGGTCCGCGGATTCATGGCCTGAGAAACCGGCGAAAGCTGGCCGAGGTCGTTGAACGCAGCCTCGCGCGCGCCGGACTGTGGGATGAGGTCAAAGATCGCCTGGACAAGAGCGCCCTGGGCCTTTCCGGAGGCCAGCAGCAACGGCTGTGCATTGCCCGGGCGCTGGCCGTCGATCCCGAAATCCTCCTGATGGACGAGCCGGCCTCGGCCCTCGATCCTCGCTCCACCGCGCGGATCGAGGACCTGATCGACGAACTGCGCGGCGACTACACCATCATCATCGTGACGCACAACATGCAGCAGGCCGCGCGCGTTTCCGATTGCACCGGCCTTTTCTATGAAGGGAGACTGGTGGAGTTCGGGCAGACTCAGCAGCTATTCACCAATCCCCGGGAGAAGCAAACCGAAGACTATATCACCGGACGGTTCGGTTAGGAGCGCCTCAGGATGTCCAAGCATTTCCAGAGAGAAGTCGAGAGGCTGAAACGAAGCCTTTTGTCGTTGAGCGCGGTCGTGGAGGACGCCGTGTGGGTGGCGGTGAAGTCCGTGGAGGAAGGCCACGCCGCCTCGGCGGCCCGAGTCATCGACGGCGACGCGCAGGTCGACCAGATGGAGGTCGACATCGAGGAGGAATGTCTGAAGATTCTGGCGCTCTACCACCCAGTGGCCTTCGATCTGCGGTTCATTGTCGCCGTGCTGAAAATGAACAACGATCTGGAGCGGATTGGCGATCTGGCGGTCAACATCGCCAAGCGGGCCCTGGCCCTCGCCGAGCGGCGTTTGGCCGGTCTGCCTTTGGACTTCCACGACATGGGGGCCAAGGCGAAGTCCATGCTGCGCCGAAGCCTGGACGCCCTGGTCAACCAGGACCCCGACCTGGCGCGCGAGATACGCAAGGATGACGACGAGATGGACGCGATGAACCGCGCGATGACCGAGCGGATTAAAGTGGAGATCCGGAAACGCCCTGAGAACCTCGACGCCCTTCTTCAACTCCTGAACATTTCCCGCCACTTGG
>Ga0315274_10013548_pt1 | contig 11607 bp, 11 predicted proteins | sample YL17G02_20_MG_FD_203700 | JGI IMG/M metagenome (GOLD analysis project Ga0315274, IMG submission 203700) | Sediment microbial communities from Yellowstone Lake, YNP, Wyoming, USA - YL17G02_20 | ecosystem: Environmental > Aquatic > Freshwater > Lake > Sediment | place: USA: Wyoming | collected...
GAGGTCTTCGGCCGTCCTGACCGCCGCCACCGCGATATTCAGGCCGGCACGCGCGCAGTTGCCCGCCTGCTCCACCCGGTAGAGACTATGCACCGTGGTCAGCTTGGCCTGCACGGTGCGGTGAAACCCGAACAGCAGGACCGAAAGGATCAGAACGGCACCGAGCACGACGATGAGGATGAATCCGTTGCGATCGGGTTTCTGTGTGATCAGCCTCATGGTTGCCCCGCCGCCGCAGTCCGTTCGGTGCTCCTGGATTCAGGATGCGTTTCCTGCACAATGGGGATTGTGGTCCCGAGACGATGCGGCCGGCCCGTCTCATCCGCGATCGCGATTTCCGCCTTGACCGCCCGTGGCAGTTCGTGTCTCTGATCAACGTCCCACGCCGGCTGCCACTGGCGCCCATCGTAGAACTTCAACTCGACGCCGGTGACGTCCTTCAACAGCAAGTCGCAGCGTCTCGAACTCAGCCGATTGTCGGACGAGTCCGCCTGTTCCTGCCTGCGGATGGACAGCGTCGATGAGCGCCTGTCGTACAAGTAGGTCACACGGAAGAGTCCGCGTGGTGCCTCCGGGCCGGCGCCCAGGCCGCTGCTGGTGACGAACGCCAGGATCTCGCCGCGTGGATCGCGAGCATCTCCTCGGAACAGTGCGGAGCGTTTGCGTACGAGGACTTCGTTGGCGCTGGCCATCGACCTGGAGGCGCCTTGCGCTGCGATCCTATTTGAGCCGGGCGGCGATGATTGTGAAGTGGCCGGGACGTACGCACAGCGAATCTGCCGGGTCATCAGGCGCAGGGCGAAAGAGGCCCGCTCAATACGGGCCATGCGAGCGCCGGAGGCGTCGATGGATCGTGTCGTCGCCGCGAAGCTGCCGTACACCATGGCCAGAATCCCCACAATGATCGTCAGCGAGACCAGCATCTCCAGTAACGTGAAACCTGCGTTATTCCTGCCCCTGCTCATGGGATTTTGTGATCCGCGAGATACGTTGTCATTTCCACGGTCCTCGGGCCCGCTCCGTCGCGCCAGGTGACGTTGACGCACACTTGCCGCAGGGCGCTGCGTGCGAGGCCGCAGGACGCAAGCGAATCGAGATTGGTCACTTCCGTCCGCCAGTTGAACTGTGAGCCGTCCATGTCCACTACGCCCGATTTCGCGCCGATTGCCGGCCATCCGCCCGCTGCGGTTTCCACCGCCTTCTCCTGGGCGACAAGGACCGCCAGGGCTGTGGTTCTCGCCGTGTCGGTCATCCGGACACTGGTCAAATGAAGCTCGAGCAGGCCCAGCAGCGAGATCGAGACAATCGCCAGGGCGGCGATCACCTCGATCAGGGTGAACGCCCTCGATCTGCCGGACGCGCAGGGGCGATCCTCAGCTCTCGATATTCCAGCTTTCAATGTCGCTGTCGTCACCCGTGCCGCCTTCCTCGCCGTCCTTGCCGTAGGACTTGATATCGTAGTCTTTGCTCTTGATTCCCGGGCTGATGTAGACGTACTTATGACCCCACGGGTCCAGCGGGACGCGTTCGAGATAGCCGTCGCTGTTGTAGCCCCGGATGCCCGGACCGGAGACGAGCACCTCAATCCCTTCCGATGTGGTCGGGAAACGCCCGGTATCCGTCTTGAAGTACGCCAGGGCCGATTGGATATTACGAATATCGACCTTGGCCTTGACGCGTCGGGCCTGCTCCGGCCGATTCAGGATCTTCGGCATGACAATCGTCGCGAGCAGACCCAGGATCACGACCACGATCATCAGCTCGATCAGCGTGAAACCTCTTGGCTGGTCACTCCGGTGTCTGTACAACATGTCCATAGTATTCTGCCACCCTACAAACTCTGGTTGATCTGGTATATGGGCAATAGGACCGACAGGACGATGAAGCCGACGACCGCGCCCATCACCAGCAGGATCAGCGGTTCGAGAAGCGTCGTGAGCGTCCTGACGGAATTCTCGACCTCCGTCTCATACATCTCCGCGATGTCCATCATCGCGTTCTCAATGCTGCCGGTCATCTGGCCGGTGGCCAGCAGGTGGAAGACGACGGGGGGGAACATGCCTGTCGATCGGACCGCGTTGGCGATCGTCTCGCCCCTGTGAATCTGCTCCTCGATCTTGCCGACGGCATCGGCGACGACCTGGTTCTGGACGACGCGTCGGGCGATTTCCATCGCGGTGGTCACCGGGATGCCGCTCTTGAGGCAGGTGCCCAGGGTCCTCGTGAGTCGCGCCACTTCCAGCTTCAGCAGGAGCGGCCCGAACAACGGCAGGGCGAGTTTGATGCGATCCATCCGCTGCTTTCCGTCGCGGGTCTTGTTGAGTCCGTAGACGCCCACAGCGAGAACGCACGGCAGCGCGAGCACCAGGGTGAACCAGGTCTGCACGGCATTGCTGACTCCCATGAGCAGTCTGGTGGGCAGGGGCAGTCGCTGATTCATCTCCACGAACAACTGTGTGATGTTCGGCACCACGTAAGACAACAGGAAGATGACGACGCCCACGGCGACGGCCGCCATCATGACGGGATAGGCGATGGCCGATTTGACCTTGCCGAGCAGGTGTACCCGCCTCTCGAGAATATCCGCCAGACGCGACAGCACCTCTTCCATGGCCCCGCTTCTCTCCCCGGCCGCCACCATATTGATGAAGAGTGGAGAGAACAGGCCGGGATATCGGCTCAGGGCCTCTGCCAGGCTGCTGCCTTCATTGACGCTGTCGCGGATGTGCTCGACAACACGTGCCAGCGGGTCTCGGGCGGCTCTCCGCCGGATGCGCTTAGGATTGGTGGGGCATTGCAGTTGTTCCACGAGGGCCGAGAGCGCTGGCACGAGCGGCATGCCGGCATGAAGCAGTGTGGACAATTGGCGCACGAAACGACAGAGGGCCTTCGTGCCGATTCCCCGCAGATTCTCGACAGGCTGTGTCCGAGTCTGGACCGGCGGCCAGGGCGGCGGTTCCATGAGCGTCCGCTCCAGCTCCTGGTCGATCAGTACTTGTGGCTCAGTGGCTGGCATCCGGCGCCCCCTCACTGCCCGTCCACACAGTGTCCTGTGTGACGCGGTACACTTCCTCCAGCGTTGTGACCCCCGCCAGGGCTCTTCGCATCCCGTCCTCCCGCAGCGTCGTCATGCCTTTTCGGACCGCCACCTGCTTGAGGATGTGCGAGCCTCGTTGCTGGGTGATCAGCTCTTTCATCTCCTCATCAATGACCATGAGCTCGAAGATGCCGCTGCGTCCGAGGTATCCGGTCCGGAGGCATTTGTCACAGCCCTCGCCGCGATACAGGTCGGGATTCCCGGCGTCCATCCGTCGCAGCTCCTCCGCGACGGCCGCGCCCTCCTGCAGGCGATAGGCCCTCTTGCAGTCGGGACAGATTACGCGAAGCAGCCGCTGCGCCATGACGCCGGCGACGGTGGAGGAGATCAGGTAGGGCTCGATGCCCATGTCGATCAGCCGGGTGACGGCGGAGGCGGAATCGTTCGTGTGCAGCGTGCTCAGGACCAAGTGGCCCGTGAGAGATGCCTGGATGGCGATTTCCGCCGTCTCGCGGTCGCGAATCTCGCCGATCATGATGATATCCGGGTCTTGCCGGAGAATATGCTTGAGACAATTGGCGAAGGTAAGGCCGATCTTCGGCCGGACCTGCATCTGCCCGATGCCGGGCAACTGGTACTCGACCGGGTCCTCCACGGTCAGGATGTTTCGTTCCTGGCCGTTGAGCTCGTGAAGGGCGGCGTACAAGGTCGTTGTCTTGCCGCTGCCAGTGGGGCCCGTGAGCAGGAGGATACCGTGCGGCATGGTGATGAGCTGCTGGAAGACCTTCAGGGTCTCGGGCCCGAATCCGGCGTCCTCCAGGCCGAGATTGCCCCGCCCCTTGTCGAGCAGTCGGAGCACGATGCGCTCGCCGCCGGCGGTGGGGATCACGGAGACGCGGATGTCCATGAGCTCTTCGCCGATCTTCGCCCGGCTCTGGCCGTCCTGCGGCAGACGCTGCTCCGCGATATTCAGGTTCGCCATGATCTTCACACGCGACGAGAGCGCCCCCACTTGGCCTTTGGGCAGCGTCAAGACATTGTGCAGGACGCCGTCCACGCGGAAGCGGATCTTCACCTCGTTCTCGTAGGGCTCGATGTGGACATCGCTGGCCCGGCTCTGCATGGCCTGGAACAGGATCTTGTTGACCAGTTGGACCGCCGGCGCCTTCTGGGCGATGCTGAGCAGATCCTCGGCGTGCGTCTGAACCGTGCTGACGCCGCTCTCCACGCTGTCTGTGGTGGATTCCGTCGCATCGGGGCTGTAGTACTTCTCCTCCGTATTGATCGCATAGTAGTAGCATCGGCTGATGGCCTGCTCGATCTCGGGGGCCGGACAGATGACGCGAGGGCAGGGCCGACCCAGGACGCCCACGATCGCATCATAGGCTTCCACATTCAGAGGGTCCGCCAGAGCGACGGCCATCTCGCCGCCCTCCAATTGGACCGGGATGGCGCATTGCTTCTTGAGAAACTCCCAGGGCAGCCGTTTCACCACGTTTGGGTTCAACTGCTCCGCAGAGATCTTCTGCAACTGCCGCAGTTTCTTTCGCTCAGCCAGTTGTGGACTCACTCACACCCTCTTCTCAAACGCAAGGGCAAGCTTCGCAGATCGAACATCCGCGATGCCTGCCATTCAATCCCGTGATCTGAACTCTGGTAGCTACGACCTGTGTGCTCCTCAATCCTTTCCCTCGAATGCCGGCATCATTTGTTCTCGCTTGGTATTGGTGATCTGCTCCAACTGCTCCGGGGTCGTCATGACGTGCGGGGTAATGAAGATGAGCAGGTTGGTCTTCTGCGTGCGATCCCTCTGCGACGTGAACAGTACCCCGATGCCGGGAATATCGCCCAGCAGGGGCACCTTCTTGGTGATGCGGGTCTTGTCGTCACGGATGAGCCCGCCGATGACGACAGTGGCGCCGCTGCCCATGGTAACGACCGTCTTGGCCGTTCGCTTGGCGGTCACCGGCGTGTTCAGCGACGGGGCGGCGACGTCCTCGATCAATTTCGTGAACTCGCTGCTGACGTCCAGACGAATCAGCCCGCCCTGGCTGATGTGCGGCGTGATCTCCAGCGTGATGCCGACGTCCTTGTACTCGAAGCCCTGGATGACCGTCGGCGTGATGGGATCCACGCTCTCCGTGATTCTCGACTGGGTGACGAACGGCCTGTTCTCGCCGACGACGATGATCGCCTTGCGGTGGTTGGAGGTCAGGATCTGCGGGGTCGAAAGGATGTTGATGCTGGATTCCTTCTTTAGCGCCTGCAGAATGGCCCCGATCTGGACGTTGTTGCCGGAGCCTCTCCACGCCCCAACTGACAGACCCTCGGCCGTGCCGCTCTCAAAGCTGGCCCGCGGCCCGAGATTGGTCATTCCGAATCCTCGCACGCTGTCGGCCACCGCCTGATCGAGAGTGGCCCAGTCCACCCCGATCTCCTGCAACGCCTCCTCCGTCACCTCCAGGATCTGCATCTCGACGAAAACTTGCTCGCGAACCGTGTCGAGCTTGTCGATGATCTCGGAGATCACCTCGAAATCCTGGGGCGACGCCACGATGATCAGCGAGTTTGTGCTCTTGTCGGCGTTGATCTGCATCTGCTGCGCGGCATTGGCGGTGTCGGTCAGCCTCATGCTCGCCAGGGCCGATTCAAGGGATGGGGCAACCTCGTTCGCATCGGCGTTCTTGAGATAGACCACGTGCACGTTGTTCGTCCCGATCGGCCGTTCAATGTCGATCTGTTTCGCAAGCTGCGTGATCGTCTCGATATCCTGCTCGCCGGCGATGATGATGAGCGAGTTGGTGCGGTCATCGGCAAGGACATTCGGCCCCTGGTTGGACGTAGGTGCCGGACGCGGACGCCCAGCCTGCGAGGGGCCGCTTTTGGTCCGTTCCAGGATCCCCATGATCTGCTCACTGACCACCCTGGCGGAGGCGTGTGCAAGAGGCAGCAGCACCGCCTTTTCCTTGCAGCCGGCGACGTCAAGACGGCCGATGATTTGTGCGATGCGATGGATGTTGGCCGAGGTGTCCGTGATCATGATGGAGTTGGTCCTCGGGTAGACCGCCATTTGGGCCCCCGTGGCCAGGACGGGCTGGATGATCTGGCTCACCTCCGTCGCATCGGCGTACTTCAACGGGATGATCTGCGTAGCGATCGCATCATTCCTCGGTATATAGGCGGGGTCGGCGCCGATCCGCACCTGCACGTAGTTCTTCGCCGCATCCGCCTTGGGCACGATCTTGACGGCATTGTCCGTCTCCACGGTGGCGTACCCGTACACATCCAGGATCGACTGGAGGAACGCGTAGAGGTCGCCGAGACGAATGGGCGTCGGCGACATGACCGTCACCATGCCCGTAATGCTCTGGTGCGGGATGAAATTGATCCCGGTGATCTCTCCCACGGTCTTCAGGACGGTTCGGATGTCCACATTGTCGAAATTGACCGAGATCAATTGATCGGCTACCCCGGGCTTGTCGAGCAGGGGCATTTCCACCTGGCCCGCTGACAACTGCTGTTGCGGCTCTTGTCGCGGTTGCGTCTCTTGTTCGGGCTGCACCGGCTCGGCCGCTGGTGAAGAGGCTTCCTGCCGCACGGGAGGCTGGACCGGCTTGGCCGGCTCCACCTGCTGGACCGGCCGCTGCGGAAGATCCATCGAGCTCATCTGCAACAACTCGTCTCGCGGCTTGCTCCGGCCCACGGGGGTGATGCCGGGGGGCAGGGGTCGTTCCTTTGTTGGCTGGATGGGAGCGGGCGCAGTTGCCATTGCCTGGGTTTCGGGCTGCTCCTGCTTTCGCGGCGTTCTCAACTGGATGGGCGAGACCTCCGTGCCGCTGACCGGCTTGGGCCGAACGTTGCAGCCGGACCAGATCATGATCAGGGCACACGATGTGAGCGTCAGCACGGTCAACGGCCGCGTGACGCATCGCAGCAACAGGCCGCTCATGTTCTCCACGAGCAGTCGAGGATGACGATGTATGGTACTCAAGGTGTTCTCCGATTCATTGCAGATCGAATGATAGCTCTTTGGCTCTACCATCGCGAAGGAGTTGGATTTGCAGCCTCGATTGTTTCCTTGCCTTCTGCAGGATCTGGAAAGCCTTCTGTTTGCTTGTGAGGCTTTGGCCGTTGACCATTTGGACGACGTCGCCATTCCTGAAGCCGAACAATCCTGTCAGGGGAGTGCTCTCCAGGCCGGTGATCCTGAGACCTTCGGTCCGGCCGTTCTGCACGTAGGGCTCGATCTTCGCCTTGTGGAATACGTCCTCCACGTAGCCCACGCCGGGCCTGCTTGAAGGAGTCTGCTGGTCGGTGGAGGCTCGTTTTCCCACGTTCGTTGTATTCTGCGTATTCTGTGGCTTGTCCTCCGTAGGGCGTCCCTTGGCCGGGGCGACTGTGCCGCTTTCCAGAGGCAGCACCTTTCGCCGGCCCGCATGACGCACAATCACCCGGTCGGATTCGATCGACTCGACCGTTGCCGTGCCAACCGTGTCTCCGATCTTGTAGGGCAGCGCGGCGCCCGTCGTTGCGTTCTGGATGACGGCGCGAGAGGTGGTGGAGTTGCCCGCGATGGCTCCAATAAGCTTCAGACCCAGCTCTTCCTCCGCCGATATCGCGTTCGGAGCATTTGGCGTGATCGCGTCCACCTGAGAGGCCAGCGAGCCTGCCCCTGCAAAGAGATTGTTTTCGATGATCGTGGAGAGGTCAGTGGGAGGCCGGTTGCGTGGTTCGGCGGGCGCCGGCTCCAGGCTTCGGTCATCCCCGGAGACAGGGAGCGGATTCAGCGCTCTGCCCAAGTACAGAGGGGTTACGATCACCGCCACGGCGACATACAGCAGAATCCCGGCAAGCAGGGCCTTGATGGCCCAGAAGAGCCTTGACGTGTGTTTTTTGTTCATGATCGCTCTCATTCTTCATTTCCGATCTGGTCCTGAGAGGTGTATCGTCTCACGGCACACCCCACTTGATCAGAACCGTTCGGGGCCGGTGTGTCAGTGCCTCAGAGCGTGTGTGAGAAGGCCCTCTTGCCCGGTTCAAGACGGTGAACCATCAAGGTGATCACGGCCAGATCGATCCTCGTCTCGCTGCTCGCTTGCAGCGTTTCATACCCGCCATCCCACCAGATTCGTCGCAGTGGCGATGGGCGTGTGCTTGCGACCGACCTTCTGGCGTACTTGTTCGCGGAGGTGGTCATGAATCCCAGGCCACACACCTTCCAGGCGAAACCGGCGGTAGTAGTAGTGGACTGTACCCCAAGGCGGAAACTCGTGGGGCAGCATGCGCCAGGAGCATCCCGTCCGGTCCAGGTACAAGATCCCGTTGATGACCTCACGCATGTTCACCTCACGAGGTCGCCCCCCAGGCTTGGGCGCCGGAATCCGCGGTTCTATGAGCCTCCACTGCTCATCCGTCAAGTCACTCGGATATGGTATCCGTTCCATCTCTTTGGTTATCGGCCGAAAATCGCCCCAAAGACCACTTTTCACACGCTCTTGACTCAGTGCCACCCGACGCCATCCGCGCAACGCGCTTTTTCGACAATCTGTGCGGCTTGCGATAGCAGTATCAAGCACCCTGCCTTCTTTATGGGACTATCGAGGCCATCCCGATCGAGGCGAAACCGCTCACTCGTTCCTCCACGCACTACGTCAAATTCAGGGCGATAACGCCATAGGAGACGTTGGCCAGTCCATGGAACAGGATGGGAGCCAATAGCGAATGCGTCCGGATGAATAACCAGGCCAGGATGAGGCCCGGAAGAAAGGTAAGCAGGGACGTTATCTGGCCTTGTACGACGGCGTGTGCCAGTGCAAAACAGCCTGCGGAGATGACGATGGCGACATACGGGTCGATCCGGCGCGAGCCCGGGCGTGCATCGCCGAGCAGTCTCATCACGTTCGCCTGGAGGTATCCCCGGAAGAAGAGCTCCTCCGCGACGGCCACATACAGGAACTGGTAAACCAGCCATGGAAACCAGCCATCGGGTCCCGCCACTACCGGTCTCAGGGGAATGGGCCAGTGCATCCGCACCATCAGCCAAAGGCCGAGAACAACGACCGGGATCGTACAAAGGCACGTAAGACACACCATGCCCAGCGAAACCGCCACATGTCTGCCCTCAAGGCACATGGGAGGGAAATCGTCTTTCCTGAGCCACGTGGGCAGCAGCGAGGCGCTCACCAGCAGGCATGGAATTATGAGCCACTTGAAGTCCACGGGGGGCTGCACGTTCAGAAATCGGATCGCGGCGACGGTGCCGATGGACACGGCGGTGGTCTCTATGGCCAGCGAGGCAGGGTACTTCCTGCCCAAAGCGAGGAACCGTTGCATCGCCTCGATCTGCGGTTCCCAGCGGAGCAAATACACAGAGTCGCCGGGCTTATGGGACTCATCGCTTGGGCGCAGTCGCGTCTGTGATCCATTCATTGCCGAATTCTCTTTCTCGTCCTGCCCCTCGCGAAACGAGGGTGCTTTGCTTCAAAACTACATAAACCCTACGAAGCAGGGGAGAGCGGGGCAAACCCGGGCCGTCGGGGCATTTGTGAGTCATTCGCTGAGTTCAATACCCAATTGACAAATGGTCGATGAGGTTGTACGCATATGGATTCAGAATGCAGAGTTGACTTTGAGGACGCTCATCATGACATACCCTACTATCAACGGGTCTGAGGCAGGACACGTATCGGCCGCGGCTGGAAGGCGCGCCTTCAGCGCCGGTGCATCGGTCTGGCTGGCTGGGGTGCTGGCCTTTGTGCTGTTGATCGGTGCCGGTGTTGCCTACCAGGTCGCGGCAAGAGTATTGCAGAGAATCCGTGCCAGTCCGATCTCGCTGCCGCTCCGTTTGAGTGCGATCCCCACGGAGATAGGCCCATGGACTGGCCGGGAAGTGCCCTTTCTCCCGGGGACGGAAAAGTATATGAAGGCCAATTTCGCGGACGATTACATCAACCGCCAATACACGAAGTCGGCCGCAGGAACCCGGGCTGATGTCTACGTGTACGTGGTGTATTGCTCTTCGCAGCGCAGCGGATTGCTGGGGCATAGGCCCGGTGTCTGTTACGTAGCGAACGGGTGGATCAGCGATTCCAGTACGCCGGCGGAGGTGACCACGATCTCAGGCCAGAAGGTGCAATGCCTGATCGAGGAATTCCACAAATCGCCGCCGGCGTACGAACAGGTGTTCGTACTCAGTTTTTATATTTTGGACGGCCAGATTACTCTGCGCGAGCGTGACTTTTCCGGCATCTTTGATCGGGCCCCGAACATATCGGGAAATCCGGCTCGCTATGTGGCCCAGGTCCAGATCATCTCCACGTTCGAGCCGTCCGCGAGAGCGGCTGCCCGGGACCTGGTGGACACGATCCTGACCTTTCTGCCGGATCGGCACGGCTACGTGAAAGCCGCTGCCTGGTTCGGTCAGACCGACACCAGCCAGGGAGCCGATGCGAATCACTGAGCCATCGGCAGCCGGGTCCCAAGACCCGCCATGGCCCCAAACCTCTGCACTGCCACGATTTCACTTGACGAATAAACTGCATGCTATTATGATATTGAAGCAACTATTGGCCGGAGCCACAATGGAGTCGTAAATGGCAGAATAGTCAATTCGGAGGGTCTGGTCATGGCCAGCGACGCCCGATTCCTCGCTAGCCCGCGCAACGTCCGGAAATCCGCACACTGCTGCTCGCTGGGGGCGGATGACCCATTTGTGCGAAACAAAGCCAAACGCTCGCGTGCCGGAGCTGACCGGGCGGACAGATTCATGTTGATTTCCGACGTCCTGTGTTGTACAATCAAGTCCGAGAATGATGCTGAGTGGGTCCTGTGTCCTTGCGGCGCGACCTCCGGATGGAGGCCGGACAAGGCAGAGCGTGGTGCAGTTGAATAGGGGAGCGGATGATCCACATCAGAATGGGGGTGACATCGCGAGAGCTTCGATCCGTGGGCGCCTATGCGTGCTGTTTGTCCTGGCGTCTGTTGTGGTGGTTCGTCCTGTGCTCCTGCAGGGGGCCTCTGCCGGCATGGCAACAGCCGGCTTCGGATTGGCCGCGGGGCGATCCACCGGGCTTGTCCAGGGCAGACCGGAGGGAGCCTACTATGCGGGCGAGTCGCTTCGCGTGGGACAGCGGGACATTCCCCTGTTTCGGTCTCGCCAGAAGGTGGCCGTCCTGCACGGTGAGAGCTATGACATGGCTGCCGCAGCCGGCTTGGACGCTGTCCAGGTGGACGGCCGGTCGTACCGCATCGAGCGGAGGATCCAAAGGGCGAAGATGACCATTCTGACCACGAGGAAGTTCCTATCGCTGGACGAGCAGTCCCGATCGATGCGGCGGCTTGCGGAGCAGACGAATCTCGGCGAGGTCGTTCCCGTCTTTGTCCACGGCGACAGTGGGCTGGAGATGGTCCCCACGGGAAATGTCCTCGTGAAACTGGCGGCAGACTACTCCGAATCCACCCTCGCGGCGATCAATCGGCGGTTGGGAAGCCGGCTACGGCGGCGAATCCGCGGCACGGACGACCAGTACAGTCTTTCCACCGCGATCTCGACGGTCGAAGAGTTGTTCGCG
>Ga0315274_10013551_pt1 | contig 11606 bp, 21 predicted proteins | sample YL17G02_20_MG_FD_203700 | JGI IMG/M metagenome (GOLD analysis project Ga0315274, IMG submission 203700) | Sediment microbial communities from Yellowstone Lake, YNP, Wyoming, USA - YL17G02_20 | ecosystem: Environmental > Aquatic > Freshwater > Lake > Sediment | place: USA: Wyoming | collected...
TTTCTTCATAACACCCTATGACCGATTAGTGATTTTTTATCCAAGCACCTGATTTGCTGTCTCAGGAGGCTCACTGTTTGAGTTCTAAGCCTAACTAACACTAACATATCTGACAAAAATTTTCAACAAAAAAACCGACTCTTGGTCGGCTCTTTTTTGTTAGATGAATGTTTATTTCACATCACATTAAGAGCCGATACTTTCTGGGAGACGATTATAGCGTTGGCTATCGGGAGAAATTCCCTTAATCGCTACCAATCTACTAAACCATTTATGCATTTGACTCTTCATCTTAACAATAAGTATTACCGACATTTTCTTTTTACACAGATTTTTCGTCAATCTGTTTTTATCTTACGTGAGACATTCTAGCAGATTCCTACCGAATGTCAACCAAAATCTTCAAAATTCTTTCGGCGGCAGTTTCACTCACCGCTTTCCGTATCGTTCCAACATCATACACTGTTTCTACCGAATGTCAACTACTATTTTCAAATTTGGAGCACTGGGAGGGAATCGAACCCCCGTCTCAAGCTTTGCAGGCAAGCGCATGGGCCACTCTACGAACAGTGCATTGGTCGCTCAGACTGGATTAGAGCCAATATCTAATAGCAATCTGCTAATTGTTCTATCATTGAACTACCGAGCGAAATCTGGAGCCTCTTGTCAGAATCGAACTGACGTTCTCACTTTACGAAAGTGTCATAATACCACTATACTAAAGAGGCATGTAATGTTTTCTTGCGTCAAAACATACAAATGTACGGCGTTTTACTACAATCCAAAACTTGCAAAAGACAGTTTGAGTTTTTATTTTAAGGACTTCTCAAAGAACCTTGCTTGCTATAGCAAATCTGGAGCCATATGAAGGTACCGCCCCTTCTTCCCAAGTTTACAAAACTCGTATAATACTTTTATACTAATATGGCATATATCCGACACTGTTTTGTTTCAGCATTGTGATCGATTTACAACGTCGTATCCTAGTCAGATATAAAACTATCAAAGATCACTGAAAAAATCACGTATCTTATCTTCCGCAGCCATTTCTCTTTGCCTTGCGGAATGCTTGCGATTATTTTCACAAGCGGGACAACCTTGATGGTTCCTACAAGTTCTGTCAATCGCTTTACCACCACGATAAGGCTTTCGTTTCTCTTTACCCGCCAATATTGCCTTATCCATGCTCATTTGTCAAGATCTATTTTTGGAGCCAGAGGTCGGGATCGAACCGACGACATTTAGTTTACAAAACTAACGCTCATACCAACTGAGCTACACTGGCTTTCTATCTTTTTTCAACAACCGATCCAACTCTTTTTGTGCTTTTGGAGTAAGTTCCATTCCACTATTTTTCAACTGTAAAAGTGCTTCTTTACGAGTTGTCAATGGTTGATTCAATCTGCCTTTCAGAGTTGGCCATTTTGATTTCATAAATTGGTACCGCTGAACCGATTCGAACGGATAAAGGATGACATGTTTTGAGCATGTTGCTTGTTCCATTTTCGCTTATCCACAGCGGCATTATGATAACGTACCTCCAATAAACTTCAAGTTATCAAAAAATTGGTCGCCCTGTAGAGGATCGAACTCTATCCCGGCACTGATCTAGTGCGAATCCGCTTATAAGGCGAACGTCCCTCCAAGGGTCAGGGCGATTAAATATGGAGCCACTTGACGGTACTGCCCCGTCGTTTCAGCTTTACCAAAGCCGTGTAATGCTTTTATACGAAAGCGGCGAAATTTGGAGCGACAGGTGGGTAACGCTCCCACTCAATAATCTGCTTGGAAGGCAGAAGCCTCACTTCTCGGCCACTGTCGCATAACTATATCCTTTGACCGAGGGGATGTGTTGTTGTCTGATAGATATACATTTGACGTGACAATCATATATCCCTGCGGCTCCATAGAGTACTCCGTGAATTTTCATCGTTCTTCATCACGTTTCCCGACAACACCAACTCTAGTTAAATTTGGAGCACTGTGCGGGAATCGAACCCGCATAGCCAGCTTGGAAGGCTGGAGCACGGCCATTATGCCAACAGTGCAAAAACAAAGAACTAATCTAAAAAGCGTCTAGTTTAGTAACGCAAAACTAGAAATCTCGCTTGACTTAGTAACGGCTTGATCAAGCAACCGGATGAACGCATCATCATAAGTTGAGTTTTAATTCTAAGGTAACGCATCTCAACGAACCTATATCTTTAATCGTCATTAGGTCACGGTTACAGCCGTCTTTAAGACTTAGTGTTTGGTTCCACCCAATGAACTCAGAACGTATTACGGTTCCGAAATTTTTAGATGATTTTTTAACAAATCACCGCTACTACTTAACTGAATTGCTGTTTCACATTCTGCTCTTTTTTCACAGATTCTTGTGCAATACAACTCTCTCATCAACCATCCGTAATCACTAATGAATGACTGTAGTGCCGCATCTTTGTCGGTCATACTTCGTAAATACTTGTGTTCGTCTAAATGTTTGCCGATAATATCCATCTGAACCCGTATGAAATCTGACAAACACTGACAACCGACTTTATCACTCATATTCAAACTTGGAGCGGGTGAACGGAATCGAACCGTCACTTCAACCTTGGCAAGGTCGTGGGCTACCACTACACTACACCCGCATTTGATTGAACTCGCTACGTGCTATACACTATCCGTGTTTCAACACACGCCGGGACTTTCGGCCATTCAATCACATCCTAAGCAAGATTCCAAGCTTGCTCTTTATTATTCCTCTTGGAAGGAAATCTGAAATTTGGTAGCAGTGCCAGAACTTGCATCTTGGTTTTTCGCCTTATGAGAGCGACGTAATACTGTATATACCACACTGCCATTTCTACTACTCTATCACATACATATTGTCTTGTCAACCATTTTTCGCATCTTTTTGGAGTTTTTTTATTTTCTCCAATTGAGCATCTGACAAGAACATGACCCGCCATTCTCCATTCACCTTCACTTCCACCATATGTTTTTTGACTGGCGGGTATCCCAACTCGGTCAATATGTCGCATACGTCTTTCATTACGTGACAGATAATACCACAGTTTTAGAGTTTGTCAACAACTTCTGAAATCTTTTTTCGTGCCTCACCGACAAACTTTTGCTTGGCATCCGCCAAACCTGCGAAATATGCCTCATTTGCAGTGTCTTGTATAAAAGTGTCAACCTTGTTTCGCATATCCATAAATCCATTCACGGATCGTTCAAATATGAACCAAGCAAACTTTTTCATTTCCTCACGCTGTTCCCATGTCATAGCACAAACCGATGGATGAAATGAATAGTTTTCTTTCCATTGTTTATTAAAATCTTGACATTTATCTGTAATCAGATTGTCAAAATCGTTGAGAGCATCATATTCGATTGGATAGTTTCCGCCAATAATTTCAGTCATACATTTTTCCTAAATAACTTTGTTGGAGCACCCGTAGATTCCAATAAGTATGGAGTCGGGTCTTGTAAATAATGAAAACTGTTTCCATATCCATCGGATGGTTTGTAATACCCGTGAGGATATACTTCCAGATGCAACATTGACGGTTTCCATCCTTCAATCTCTGGATGTTGAGGACGATCATTTGGGATAACTTGCATTACTGCTCCCAACTTGGTATATGCTCGTTTTACTCTATCACCAACTCGCAACATCACATTCGGACAAATTTCTCCATAGCAGATTACACCGCTCGCACCTTCAACGAGAATACAATCGGTATCCAACCACCACGGACTATTATCTCGTGGTCCAGTAAATGGTTCAATCGCAACCACTGTTCCATCTTCCACCGGAAACACTTGATCGCCGACGTGAGTATATAAATCAACTCCGGTATGAGTTGAGTTTTTCCTTTTTGATGAAAATGCACCAGGATGTTCTCCAACAGGAATACCATGACATCCTTTGAACTCTTTATCTCCACGCATTAACAAAGGAAAAGTCCACTTCAACGAATTTCGGACTTCATCCACAATAGTTGAAATATCTGCCAATGCACCCATTCCCATTGTCTTACACGCAAGCATTTTCTCTTGTGGATAGATAATTCTATTGTTTAAACTAAACGAAGAGAATTTTTGCCTATGTTCCTTGGTGATTGGATGATTCCACATATGCGTATTCATCGCCGGTGCAATGATGAATGGTCTATTCAAATCCCATGCTCTTGCCACCGAAGTCAAAAGATTATCACACATTCCATTGGCAAGTTTGGCGAGAGTGTTTGCAGAACAAGGAGCAATCACCAATGCTGAATGGTTGTCACGTAACGCAATATGGAGAACTTCATCATCCTTTTGCCATTTATTATATAGTCTGCTGTCACCACGTCTCCAAGTCCATTCATCTACTTCTGTATGAAGAGTGCCATCATTTGCTTCAAGTGCATCGCATAATTTTGGAAACTCGATGAAATGATGTGCCTTCTCGGTGAGAATAACATCAACAGGACCAATCGTCTGCAACTCCTTGATTAGTTTCTCATAGAGAACCGTGGCAACTGAACCAGTTAATCCAAGTAGTATTCTTTTCATAGTGTGATGTGTCTTCGCAATTGTACTGTGTCAATAGTTACATCCGTTCTCGGAGCAATGATTTTGATATTTCTCTCAATATCTGCATCCGTATAACCCAAGTTATCATAATCATCAATCAGAGTTACAGAGAATCCTTCTGCCCTGAGAATTTTCCCAAGTTTCTCTGATATACACGTTTTACCAGTGCCCGCTTCTCCACAGACTTGGATTTTGATTAGGATTTTTTTATCTTTCATTGGTTTGGGTTTGTTTGCTTTTCGAGTTTTATCTACATATGCACCGTATAACCGAGGATATTCATCCCGTTCTCTGTAATATCTGAAACCATGTTTTATGGCATCCGCCTCTATCAGTTCATTTTTCCACTGATGAAATGGTTTGATTTCAGTCATAGTTTTACAGTATGTTCGGCAACCATTTTTACAAGATAATCCGGATCTTTCGGATCGGTTTTGTATTGCTTTTCTGTACCATCAGGGAACACCAACAAGATTTTGTGATTATTCTCTTTGATGTCTTGTAAGTCATTGGCTACAATCATATCACACTTGTTTTCGGTGATACTCTTGACAGCGGCAGATTTTAACTGATAATCTTTACTACCAACCAACAGTTTGAAACCTACCAACCTTGCCTTCGGGCACCACTCTTTGATGTAGTAAATGATCTTCGGCAACTGCTTCAATTTGATGGTAAGTAAATCATTGCTACGTACTTTTCCATTGAAAGGATTTTCTACACCATAATCACTCACCGCCGCAGCAAGTACAACAACGTCGGGTTGCTCAACTCCAACGAAGAACTTCAATCGCTCAAAGTACTCATCAAAGGTTCGGTACTCGTGTTCGCTATACCGTTCCATACAATGACACCGACCAAATAACAACTGTAAATCTGTAAACTTTTTGAACGGGTCTTCGTCATTGGCAAAATCAATGTTGACCGAATATGGCGACTTGGAACCTTTTGCTCTGAGAAAAACAACCTCATGCCCCATCAACATAAACTCCTTGGCAATCTTGCTTCCAAAAGTGCCAGAAGACATATTGGTAATGTCACGAACTTTGTCAATGGGAACTTTCGTTCCGCCAGATGTAACAAGTATTTTCATAATGGTCCACAGTTCCAAGAATCCCTCGACGCACACATTTCTCGTTTGAATAGAAACCTAAACCACACATTTCTGTTAAGCGTGTCTTTATCTAAGACGGCGACGACTTCCCACCCTTTATTGCCCATTGCATTTAGTTGGAGAATCAATTCACTATATTCTATCGAAGCGGTATTGTATTCAAATTCTTTCATAAATCAGCAGTTGGAATTTTCAAACTCATACTCAGTGTCGCAAGTTGGACATTTATGCTTCTCAGTCCAGTCCAATGGTTCTGCTACGCCAAATTCAACTGCCTTGGCATAATTGTATTCTGGGTCAGACCGAGAAACCAAACTCGTTTCATCGTCGGACCACCGACCACATTTGGGACATTGATATTCACTGTATTCAGTTTTCACCATAACATATTTTATGCACTTCGCCCCGTGTGATGGCGTGTTTACCATCTTTGGACAGTTGCTTAATGGCGTATTCTTTCTTCATTGCCTCTGATTTGCTGCCGAAGCTATCGAACCACAGCAGTTTCACCGGCAACCTGCCCCGAGTGTACTTGGCACCTTTGCCTTTATTGTGCATCGCCACTCTCTTATCAATGTCCGTAGTATATCCCGTGTAGAGGGTGTTGTCAACACAAATCAGAATATAGACGAAATGTTTCATACGAAGATAAAGTCAATGCGTTGTCCATCTCTTGTTTCACCACAGTTGACATACCGATAATCCTTTTGGTCTTTGGCCCACGGAGAACATGGCGGCATTTTTGCACTGACGATGAGTTTGTTGTACACGAACAACTCTACCAGTTGATCTGGAGTAGGACGAGTAGGATCGACTTCTCTATGTGGGTAAATTATAACATCCAGATCCTTGATGGATTTTCCATCATACATCACACTTCCTCCAAGTGCAACGTGATAGCCAAGTAGTTTGGATATCGCTTCAAATTCTGGCATCAAGTAGAGTGCTTCTTTAAGTGTCCACATTGGATTAGACTCAGTATATATCATAGTTTTATTTGGGTTAATGTTTTTGCTAAAGCTTCACTGACAGAGCATATATTACAAGTATGTGCATTTAGTTTACCCGCTTGAAAGTTTAGACAACACGGATTGCCAACTTCAAATGCCCGACAAACTTGAGGACGTTTTTCATAGATGGTACACCACCCGTCTTTCTGAGCAATGCACCGCAAATCCTTACCAGTACGCATCACCTTATCATACTTCATGCCCTCAATCTCACACGTCAACTCGTCATCATAGAATATCTCATCATTGGAATAAACATCTATTATTCCAATACAACATCTTCCACCGCATTGTTCGCACGGATTATTCATCTTAATGATATGGGTTTTTGTCTCTATGTTTACCCGGCACCGATTTGTATAATGCCGTAGCTGGTTGTTTCACCCGCCATTTAAGGAACTTCTGGAATCCGTCGTCGGCAAGGATAGTCTCTATATTGTTGTAGATATCTCGCAACTGATTATGTGTCCACGTTTTGTGGATATATGATTCACACGTTTCACACGTATCGGCAGTTTCTTTACCACCTTTTGATTTAGGTGTTAAATGATGCTTGCGAGTAAGCGTATCTATCTTGCAGAATTCACATTTCATCGGTCATCACTTCTTTGTAATATCTTCGGTTGACTAGATTACAATAACTTCCAACTCTGGCTTTTATTACAGTAGAAACCTTTCCATTAATCTCTACCTGCTTTCCCTGTAACTCCAAGAGTTCTTTATGAATGCCGTCTATAACAGATTTAGGAATGGTTTCACTATCACCAATAAATTGACGATATACTGTTCCATCATCATACTTTTTTTGTTCTTCAAATATCATAATCAAATCTTCGGTATCCTTCAATTCTACGCAGTTCCATTCTTGCCTCTTTTTGTCTATTGAGATAAAACTTATGTTCCCAGTAATGAACATTACACTTTTCACACAATACTGGACAAAATCCTAATTTGGCAAGACTTTTGCAAAATACATCTACAAATCCCATTGTCATTTCTGGTATTGGTGCTCCAAAATGATTTCCACAGTCTGATGAATGCAGTCTCATGTTGCGAATGGAACATCTATTTCCAACGAAGATATCATGTGTCCATATTGGACGTATCTATCATAAACAAACGTTGGCAACACCATATATCGCCATCCTACTGCAACATTATTTTCCCATACAGGAACAGCGGGACCAACTATAAATCCAGGTTCTTGTTTTAGATATGACGTTGTACACGGATAAATAATCCATGTTCCCGCTGCTAGTGGCGGCTGTTCCTTCAAAACTTTTTGATAAAGAGTTTCTTGTTTTGGATCTGACATAACTGTTAGTTTGAGGGAATAAGTGGAATCTCTAAATCCCACGAATAGTCTTTGATAGTCGCAGTGCCAGCTTCACAACAACCGGGACTTACCGAAATTGAAACGTCGTACTTGTAACACAACGCCGTCAACTCTTTCATAAAATCATCCACATGATATGCCTTCTTTTTTGCTTCACGCATATCTTCGTCCACTTTGTAATACCCACGGATGAAATCGCTCCAATCCTTGTTAGGAGCATGAAAGTTCGTTCTAGTCAAAGCATCCCCAATATCCTCGCCAGCGGATCTCGCCTGTATTCCCATTTCAAATTCTTTGCTATTCATAATTATTTTCCCCAACCATTGTGGTTCTTTTTTGCAGCAGCATCTTTCTTCTTACGACGCTTGATATTCTTTTCAGTGCCAGACCCTTTTCTACCGGGACGAATCCACGCAATGTCATAATCACTTGCCTCCGTCATCGCAGCATCACGTTCTGCATCCGTTTTGAATCCACCAATCGTCTTGAATACGTCGAAATTATGTCGGGGTGTATCAAACATGTGGTACACCGTGACATTATCTTGGGTGTAATAGGAAAGATATTCTTGTGATAAATCGTCAACGCCTTTGGCATCGCCCACAACGAAAGAATCTCCCCGCCCAAGTGCTTCGGAAAGCTTGGGTACATAATGCTCCGCAAATTCTTCGTTGGAAATCGTTAAATGTCCGCTTATAAACGCAATCATGACGAAACATTACCAGATTTTCAATGGATTGTCAATCTGTTTTTATTTCTTCTTAGGTCGTCTTCGGTATCCAAGTCTCCATAGCAAGTTTGCGATGGTAGTACCCGCATTGAGGATGAACTTTTCTTTTTTCTTTGGTAGGAGTTCATGAAGTGCTTCATGAATGAGAGTGTCCATATAATCTTTGGGACACTGGCGGGGATCTATTTCTATCTTATATTCTCTTGGTTTTGTCCAAGGCCAACATTGACCAACTGCTTCGTCAGATTCGGCGATGTTTTTATTCCTAACCCGTAACTTCAAGGGTTTTTTGGCGTGAGATTTTGCCTTTACTCGCTTCTTCACTTCATTACAAGTTTAACTAACGTGTTCGTTAATATAAACGCTTGTTCTGATGTGAAGCCTTTCTTTATAAACTCTTCGTATAACTCTTTGATAAGAGGAACTTCCCGAACGACATTATCAATGGTAAGTTTTGTACGTGGTTTCTTTTTCATATGCAGATATAAATATCCACGATTCCTATCAAGAAATAAAAAAACGGACGAAGGTTGGTTTCCCTCATCCGTAATAGGGGCGATAGCCCTCCACCATTTATGCACTACCACGCTGGTACTAATGCATAAAATCTATAAAATTGGTAGCGGTGATGGGACTTGAACCCACAAAAGTCAGACATTTTAAGTGTCCATGCTCTGCCATTCGCTTTTACCTCACACCGCCATTCTATACCTATAAGTATAGCAGAGAATTACAAATTGTCAAGAGAAAATCCTCTTTCTTTGAAAAATGCAATTGCTTTGATGTACTTTGCACGAGCATGATCACTTGGATTTCCCGCCAAATTGTCCCGAATATCGTATAGTTTAACGATAACGGCATCCTTGTTTTCAGCAATCCTTCCCCAATAAATCACGTTCGGCTCTTTGTTTTTATGAGTTAGAACATCCACTGCGTCAATGACATACGAAGGAAACCCTACCTCCTTTAAGTCACTCAACTTGACGTGTGTATCCTCAATCGTGTCGTGAAGAATAGCAATAGGTTTTAATCGTGGAGAAACTTTATTAGCAACACGTAATGGATGCTCTATATATGGACCGCCATCGTTTCGAACTTGTCCCCAATGTGCCGCCATAGCAATATCCTGTGCCACTTCAATCCATCCATCTATGCCTATTTCATGTAACTTCATGGTTGTATCGTAGCAGTATTCACCGCCGGTGTCAAGTCATATTCTGGGAAGTTCTCCCGATAGGTACGTTCAATAGCATATCTGCCAATATCATTGATATCTCTCGTTCCTATTCCAGCAAAGTTTTCGGTCAATGTTGGTATTTCACCACGGCAACTTTCAAACCCAACGATTGGCATGTATCTGAACCATGCTCCACCCATAGCACATTGATAAAATACAAACACTGGCTTGTCGGCATCAATTGCCATTTGAACTGCCCATCCCGTTCCACCCTCGACTGTCTCTCTAGTAACGAATCCCTTAATGATAGCAAACACGGCATCAGAATTTTTTACTTGAAACCAGTTTCTACAGAGAAGGTTTCTCATGTATGGCGATTCAAGACTTTCGACATTTTTCCTCAATGTTCTATCGGCAACTTTAACGTGAGTCCATCCTTCTGCCAATTCGTCCACAGTGAGAATCTTTGGATTCTTACCCTCTTGAACATGATTCCGAAAAGAGTAAGCAATGGTTTTGATACCATACTTTTCTCCTTGCCGTTCCCATTCCATATCCGCACCGGGACATCCTCCGCTATGACATGTATAGTTTTTCATTTATCCAAATATTGAGGTTCTTTAAACACTTCTACCAATACATTCCACATTTTAGAATACAACTCAACAAATGTGTTAGGAGGTTCCCATTCTATATTATCACTAAGGCATGTATATTTCATAATTAAGCATATTCTTTCCTCGCATCTGCAATGTAGTTTGCCATCGCCGATATTTTCAACTTTTCTGCTTTGTCTTCAACCAGACAATCTTTGTGAGACAAATGATGGTTTTCCCACTTCTCATAATACGATTTCCGACGTTCTTCTATGCGTCCGGGAGTACTGTAATCTTCCATCTCTTTTAGTTTGGCGTCAATATCCTGTTTTACTTCATGGTCTGCCACAATCTCATACCATCGTGCTACCAACATTTCAGCATAATAAAGAGAATCCAATCCATAGTTGCCGAGACTGGTTCCATCATTTACTTCAACAAGAGTATCTACAGGACTCGGATAACCTTTCACAACTCCCAAGTCAATAGAGTATGCTACAGGAGCATGTTTGAACATTCGTATTGCTTCTTCAATCGTAGCTTCTTGGATTGGTTTCTGCCAATCTCCAGTGTAATGCTTTACGCCAACAATCTCTCGATCATTGATATAGCATCTATACTCCGATTCAAACTTGATAGGTTCTGCCACATAAACTTCGGCATCATCCGGTTTATTTACCAACGGAATCAAGTCCAAAAAACTCTTCCACAATCCACCTTGAAATTGTTTTCCAATCACCGGCTTCACAAACATTGGTCGCTCATCCACGGCAAACCGCTTCTTTGCTTCTTTGAGCGTGGTGAGTTCTAACTTTCTATTTAGAAGTGGTCGTAGTTCTTCTGGATATGTCTCAAGTCTCTTGTAAGTTGGAACCAACTTGGTCACAATCTCATCAAACGTACGAGTACCTGCGAAAACAGGAGTATCTATGGTTATCTCTGCCTTGTCCACATCATCCATCAGGACAACACTATAACCCATTTCGTTGAATCCCTTCCATGCCAAGTAAAAGTTTACGTCAGCGAAGGTACCATTAGTTGTTTTTACAAATGATTTCATAATCTATACGTTTTCAC
>Ga0315274_10013552_pt1 | contig 11605 bp, 8 predicted proteins | sample YL17G02_20_MG_FD_203700 | JGI IMG/M metagenome (GOLD analysis project Ga0315274, IMG submission 203700) | Sediment microbial communities from Yellowstone Lake, YNP, Wyoming, USA - YL17G02_20 | ecosystem: Environmental > Aquatic > Freshwater > Lake > Sediment | place: USA: Wyoming | collected...
GGCAGGCTCCACAATTGCGTTGCCATATATTGGCGGAATTCAATTCCCGTCCGGCGAGCCGTGTGACGGCGGATTTGAATGACCCGATGATTGCACCAAGAGAACCGGGCGGTGCGCCGCATGGAGGTAGGGGCGAGGCATGCCTCGCCCCTACCTCCACACAACCTCCATCAAATCTGCCCCACCCGGCCTTCGGCCACCCTCCCTAAATCCGTAGGATTTGGGGAGGGCAGGGGAGGGGCTTATGATATAGAATATATCTATGCCTCCCAAACGCTCCACTCCAAAAATGATGCGCTGCGCGGGTGAGTTGCGCCGTGAGCCGACGCCTGCGGAAGCCAAATTATGGGCTTACCTGCGCTGCGCGCGCATCGCGGCAATGGCGTGCATTTCCGCAGACAACACGCTATTGGAAACTATATCGTCGATTTCTGTGCACCACGCATCAAACTTGCCATTGAAGTGGATGGCTCCCAGCATCTTGAGCAGCAAGAATACGATGATGAACGCATGGCATTTATCAGTGCCCAGGGTTACCGCGGGCTGCGTTTCTGGAATGATGACATACTGAATGATATTGAAGGAGTCATGTCAGTCGTTTTACGGGCAATTTCAGGTTAAACTTAGGCATACAAGCAAGTCATTTTCTAAAGGAGTATTCCCATGACCATCACTCTCGACGGCTCTTCCCTCACCATCGAAAAACTCGTCGCAATTGCCCGCTTCAATGAAAAAGTTGAGCTTACCCCCGGCGCGCTGGAGCGCATCAAAGTCTGCCGCCTCATGCTGGAGGAGAAACTGGCCAACAAAGAGATCATGTACGGTACGAACACCGGCATCGGCGAGTTCTCGGAGAAGATCCTCTCCGATGAGCAGGTAAATGATTTTCAGAAGTACCTGATCTACAACCACGCCGCTGGCATCGGCGACCCGGTGCCGGTTGAACAGGTGCGCGGCGCGCTGGCCGGTCGGGTCAACGTCCACGCGCACGGCAACTCCGGCAACCGGCCTGAGATCACGCAGACCTTTGTAGAGATGCTCAACAAAGGCGTGACACCGGTCGTTTGCCAGAAAGGGTCGGTGGGCGCGTGCGGCGATCTGGCGCCCATGTCGCAGATGGCGCTGCTGCTGATGGGGGAGGGCGAGGCTTTCTATAGAGGCGAGCAGCTGCCAGGTCACGAGGCGATGCGGCGGGCCGGGATTCCTGTTCCAGGTCTGCAAGCAAGGGATGGGCTGGCGGCCATCAACGGCTCGAACTTGCTGACGGCCATGTCCGCCATCCACATCTATGAAATGGAGCGCTTCCTGAAACAGGCCGAGATCGCTGCCGCGATGTCCATCGAAGCCCTGCTTGGCAACCTCAAGCCGTACACCACCAAGCTGCACGAGCTGCGCGGCTTCAAGGGAGCGGTCGCCTCGGCGGAGAACATCATGAAGGTCATCGCCGGTTCCGACCTGACCACCGGCAAGATGAAGACCAAGGTGCAGGATGCCTACTCGATGCGCTCCACGCCGCAGGTCATCGGCGCGGCACGCGATGCGATTGCCTACGCCCGCTCGCAGGTCGAGATCGAACTGAATGGCGTGGGCGATAATCCCATCTTCGTCCCGGAGCTGAAGCTGACCCTGACCGGCGCCAACTTCCAGGGTTCGCCGGTCTCGCTGCCAATGGACATGGCCGGCGTGGCGATCACGATGGTCTGCGTGCTTTCCGAGCGGCGGCTCAATCGCCTGACCAATCCGGCCCTCAGCCAGGGCCTGCCCGATTTCCTCACGCCCAATCCCGGCTTTTATTCGGGCATGATGCTCAGCCAGTACACCGCTGACATGATGATCGTCGAGAACCGCATCCTTTCTGCCCCGGCCAGCATCCAATCTATTCCCGCCGCCGCCGACCAGGAGGACTTCGTCTCGATGGGCATGAACACGGCCATCAAGAATGGGCAGATCCTAGATAATGCCTATGGCATTTTGGGCATCGAGTTCATGGCTGCCGCTCAGGCGCTCGATTTCCGCCAGTTCACGCCCGGCAAGGGCACGCAGAAAGCGCGGGAAGTCATCCGCAAACACGTGGCGCACCTCGACGTGGACCGGCCGCTGTATCCTGACCACAACGCGATGAAGGCGCTGGTCAAGTCGGGTGAGATTCTGGAAGCAGTGGAAAAAGAAATCGGGAAGTTGGAATGATTTCCAGTCTCCTGGAGACTCCAGGTCTCCAGGAGACTTTTGGATGGCGCAACTTCTTGCCGCGTGAATTGTTTTTATAGTCAGCGATTCCCAATCCTATAGGAGACGACCGATGAAAAACTTGAAAGACATTCTTGGGCCGATGCGCCCGCCGTTCCTCGTTTTGGCCCCGGCCTGCGCGCTGGTGGGACTTGGCACCGCGTTGTGGACGAAAGGCAGCGTCAACTGGCTGCACGTCCTGCTCGTCTTCATCGGGGCGGTAGCGGCGCACATCAGCGTCAACGCTTTCAATGAGTATTTCGACTTCAAGACCGGTTTGGATTCGCGTACACAGCGCACGCCCTTCAGCGGCGGCAGCGGCACCTTGCAGGCCAAACCCGGAATGGCGCGCAGCGCTTTCCTGACCGCCTCCATCGCCTTTGCCATCACCGGTCTGATCGGCCTGTATTTCGTCTGGGTCTGGGGTTGGGAATTGATCCCGCTAGGCGTCGCTGGCCTGTTCTTGCTATATGGCTACACCGTCTGGCTGGCGTACAATCCGGTTCTTTGCCTGCTGGCCCCGGGTCTCGGTTTCGGCACGCTGCTGGTGGTCGGTACGCACTTTGCCCTGACCGGCGAGTACTCGTGGATCGCCTTCGTCGCCTCGCTGGTGCCGTTCTTCCTGGTCAGCGACCTGCTGCTGCTCAACCAGTTCCCGGACGTGGAAGCGGATAAGAGCGTCGGGCGGCGTCATTACCCCATCATTGCTGGTCGTAAGGTCAGCGGCTTCATTTACATTACCTTCTTGCTTGGGGCTTATCTGGCGATCCTGCTCGGCGTGGCCTTTGGCCTCCTGCCGAAGTTCGCCCTGCTCGGCCTGCTGACGTTGGTGCTGGCCGTGCCGGTCATTCGCAGCGTCCTGCGCTACGCCGACGACATTCCGCATCTCATCCCCGCATTGGGCCAGAACGTGCTCATCAATTTGTTGACGCCGGCGCTGGTCGCTATCGGGTTGTTCATCAAATAAGGAATTCGATGCTCTCCCTTCTCCCTCTTTTTTCCCCCATTTCTGCATTTTGAAATGGGGGGATGCAAGGGGGGCGGCGTCGGACAATGAAAAAACTCTCGTTTCTTACCCGGACCTCGATCCTGCTCGCCGTTTTCTTCGCGCTGGATAAAATCCTGGCCTTCGTCAAATCCATGCTCTTCAACAAGATCGTCGGGCTGGAAGGCATGGGCATCTTCGGCGCGGCCAACAACATCCCCGATTACCTGTCCGCGCTGCTCTCCGGCGGCGCGCTGGGGATGGCCTTTATCCCCGTGCTGACCGAGTACCTCGACCGCCAGGGACGCCGTGAAGCTTGGGACCTGTTCTCGCGCGTCCTCAACCTGGCGTTCCTCGCTACCGGCGCGGTTGCGGTCGTCATCATTGCCCTGGCCGGGCCGCTGGTGCGCACCGTTATCGTCCCGCATTTTACCCCTGAGCAGCAGGCGCTGACCGCTTCGCTCATGCGCCTCGACCTGCTTGCCATCCTGCTCTTCTCCATCAGCGGGCTGGTGATGTCTGGCCTGCAGGCCAACCAGCACTTCTTGCTGCCTGCCCTGGCGCCCATCCTGTACAACCTGGGACAGATCTTCGGCGTGACGGTGCTCAGCCCGGAAGAAGGGCTTCACCTGGGGTCGCTCCAGCTCCCGGCGTTCGGCCTGGGATTATATGGGATGGTGTACGGCGTCATCCTGGGTGCTGCGCTGCATTTGCTGATCCAGGTGCCGGGTCTGCTGCGTTACCAGTTCCGCTGGAGGCCGGCCCTCGGTCTGAAAAGCGCTGGGGTGCAGCGGGTGCTGATCTTGCTCTGGCCGCGCGTCCTGACCATGGCCTGCATCCAGGCGTACTTTGTCGCCCGCGATAATCTGGCCTCCCATTTCGGCACCACCGGCGTCGGCGCGTTGAACTTGGCCTGGACCATCCAGCAGGTGCCTGAGACGATCATCGGAACGGCCATTGCCGTGGCGCTGCTGCCTTCGCTGGCCGGGTTCATCAACCGCGGCCAGGCTGCGGATTTTATTAAGACGGTCAACCGCGCCCTGCGGGTCATGCTGGCGTTCAGTCTACCCGCAGCGGCCCTGTTGGCGCTGACCGTCCGCCCGCTGGCAGCCAGTTTCTTCAACTACGACGCCGCCCGCCTGGACCTGCTGACCGCCTGCACCTGGGCGTTCCTGTTTGGCCTGGTGGGCGATACCTGGCTGGAGGTGGCGGTGCGCTCGTTCTACGCCAACCAGGATACGCGCACGCCGCTGCTTGCCGCCTTCATCCAGGCGGCGGCATTCGTCGTCCTATCACTGCTGCTAAGGCCTCTAATTGGGCTGGCTGGCATCCCGCTGGCCGCCGCGCTGACGTTCACCACACAGGCGGTGGTATTGCTCACTTTGTTGAACCGGCGTTTTCCTGGCTTGCTGAAGGTCGGTGGGACGGCGCTGCGGGCGATCCCGGCAGCTTTGCTGGCCGGGCTGGTGGCTTATGCAACGATGCGCTTCTTGCCAATGCCGTCACTTTTGTCCGCTCTGCTGGCCTTGGCGGCGGGTGGGTTGGCGTCTCTCCCGCTCGTTTGGCCTGAAGCCCGCATGTTATTTCGCTTGTAAGAGCAAGTCTGTTTAGATAAGGAGTCCGAAGTCTCCTGACTTCGGCGCAAAATCGGGAGATTTTGCGTTCCTATGCCGCTCATCTAAACAGAGCGATACCTGCCCTGGCGGGCTAAGCCAGGGAAATCGCATCTGCAAATCCGCGAAGTCGGCCTCCGCTGACTGGTTTTCAGTCCAAAAAAGGTGGATTTTGCGTTTTTATTGCTGAGATTTATATCTCCTGACGGGTTCCTGGCGACCCTGTAAACTTGGGGTATAATCGCCGCCATGTCTGATATGAACGAAACACAATCCCATATCACGAACGATATACAACCAAATGTGGTTGTCTCACCTGCCAAAAGGCCTTTGCTCTGGATCGCAGTCCTGGGTTTTATTCTCCTGCTTGGGCTGGGTATATTGGGCGGTTACCAATCTGGCTTGGGTCAGCGCCGCGCTGCCCAGTCTACTGTGGTCTTCCAACAGCTCGACGAGCAGTACCAGCTTGGCGTCCAGGCCATGAACGAAAACCGGTACGAAGTCGCTCTCCAGCATTTCCAGTTCGTCGTCGAACACGACCCCTCTTATCCGGGTGTCCAGGAAAAGTTGACCGAAGTGCTGGTAAAGCTGAACGTCACCCCTTCGCCGACGGTTACCCCAACCCCAGCCTATACCCCGACCCCTGACCTGCGTGGCGTGGAAGAGATCTTCGCGCACGCCAGAGAGCTTCTTGACGCCGGAGATTGGGATGGCGCCATCTCGAACCTGGATTCCCTGCGCAAATCAGATGCTACCTATCGCGCCGCCGAGGTGGACGGGATGTATTACATTGCCTTGCGCAATCGCGGTATCGGAAAAATCATTCCTCCCTCGCAACTATGCAGCGACATCAACCTGGAAGGCGGCATCTACGACCTGACTTTGGCGGAACGGTTTGGGCCTTTGGATAGCTATGCTGAATCCCTGCGCACATGGTCGCGTTACTATATTACTGGTGCCAGCTTCTGGGAACTCGACTGGTTTCAGGCGATGAACTATTTTGTCCAGATCTATCCCAACCTGCCCAATTTGATGGATTCTTCGTGCATGACAGCCACCGAGCGTTACCGTTATGCAACGCTCAAATACATCGAACTGGTATGGTCGTTGGGCGATTACTGCACCGCGCAGGACTTGTATGATGCCTTTTTTCTCAATGTTCCTAGCGAGAGAAACGCGACTGCTTACCCGACGGCCACTCAAGTGTATTTTTATTGTAACGAAGGTGGCGGCCCAACACCGTCCATCAGCCTGACACCTACACCATAGTAATTTGGGTCATGTGGAAAAAGCGATATGACAGTCACTTCCGAAGTGACTGTCATATAACATAAAGAGACCCTTCGCATGAGAAGGGCCTCTACTTTCCTCTTGGGTGTTCGTAGAATGTATACGGCTCGTCCGGGTAGTAGTGGATCAGCCTCCGGTTGGGGAAATCAGCTTTTATTGCCGCGTCGGGTACCCCTCCCTGGCCGAATGTGAAGATGAAGGGGGTGGTCAGCCAGGGATCTTGCAAATCCAGCAGCATGCCATAATCGGTCCACGTGTCCAGGATGTGGACGACAACGATGGCTGGTGTAAGCGCTTTGGCTTCCTCGGTCTGGAATGGGAGCAGGTCGGTGCGCTCGACGCCATACAGGCCGCGCATCCCTTGCAGGCGAGCGGGGAGGTAGAGCAGGAGGTTGTAGCTCACCAGGAATGCCAACAAACCAGCCGCGACGAGAAAGCGTCGACTCCGCCAGCTTTTCGCTTTTGACCAACCTACCAGCCAGAGGAATCCCGCCGCGCTGAGCAGGGTCACGCTGTAAAATCCCTCGAAATAATAGCGCGGGCCGAATGTCGTCGAGCTTGTCCAGTAGAGCATGTAGGCGCCCGCCAGGCTGACGAAGACGCTGCCGACCAGCCAGGCTGGCCGGTTACGGCGCGCTGCCCACAAACCAAGAGGCAGGAATAGCCACGAAAGATCCCCCCAGCCAAAGAAGTCACTCCACCCCGTCTCCAGGGCTTTCTTCAGGCTGATCAAACTCCAGAACAAGTTGTGCCCGCCCTCCTGGCGGCCAACGGTGGGGCTGAAGCCAATCTTGTCGTAAGGCCACCACAGGGTATAAGGGTTGGTGAAGGGACTGCCAGTCAGAGCGTATTGCCAGAGCAGGAACAGCGCCGAGACTAGCAGGGCGACCATGCCGATAAGGAGTACGCGCCGGCGAACGTCCCAGCCGCCGCGCCAGAGGAGAACCAGTCCGTGGATGAAGAAGGGCAGTGCCACGCCCAGGGCGGTCAAAGGCCGAGTCAGAGCCAGCAGGCCCAGGGTCAGACCGGCGACGAGGCTCGTCATCCAGCGAGGTACCGGAGTCTCGTAATGGTAGCTCGGAGAGCTACCATAAACGAACGTGTCCAGCCATGCCAGGGCAAAGGTCAGGCTTAGAACGAGTGACCAGGTATGGGATAACAGCGAGCCGGAGAGAATGAGGAAGAACGGCGAGAGCAGCGTTAGAAAGGCGGCCAGCAGACCGACCGCAGGGTTGAACACTTTCTGGCCCAACCGGTAGGTCAGCCAGACCGCCAGCCCGGCCAGCAGCGGGTTGACCCAGGCGCGCGCCCCGAGCAAGTAGCCAAAGGCGAGCATCACCGACCAGCCGGGCGGAAATTTGGAAAAGCGCTGGCCATGATAATCCACCACGAACGGCGTCATCATGATGTTGGAGTGGGGTGGGGATGGGATGGTCACCTGGCCGCGCGCGTAAACCTGCGCCTGCCAGACGAACGCCATCTCGTCCTCGATGTGCGGGATGCGCTCGAAGACAAACTCGGCGACCAAATATGCCGCCGCGATGGCAGCCAGGCTCAAGAGCAGGGCGATGCGGTCTGTCTTCCCCATAATGATCGCTATGTCGTTGCCAGCACGCCGGTCAGGTCGTAGGCCATCGCGCCAGTGATGCGAACGGGGACGATCTGCCCAATCTTGGCCTGTCCCTGCGCAGCACCTACTCGGTCGGCAAAGACCAGGCCGTCAATCTCCGGCGCGTCGCGGTATGAACGCCCGATGGACAGCCCCCTTTCGAAGCCCTCGACGAGGATGTCCAGCCTCTGCCCGACGAAGGACTGGTTGATCTGCATGGAGATGCTCTGCTGGAGGCTCATCAGGCGTTGGTAGCGTTCTTCCTTGACCTCGGCCGGGATCGGGTCGCCGAGTGGTTCGCTGGGGGTGCCTGGTTCGAACGAGAACTGGAATGCCCCGACGCGGTCGAAACGCATCTCCGAAACGAAATCCAACAGCAACTGGAATTCCGCCTCCGTCTCGTCTGGGTAGCCGACGATGAAGGTGGTACGTATGGCCAGGCTTGGTAATGCGGCCCGCATCCTGGCGAGCGTCTTGTAGACCCAATCCATGTTGGCCGGGCGGGACATGCGCCGCAGGACATCGGGATGGGCGTGCTGGAGCGGCATGTCGAGGTAGGGAAGGATTTGCGGGCGGCTTGCCATCACCTCGATCAGCCGGTCTGTGACGTAGCCTGGATAGGCGTACATGATGCGGATCCAATCCAGACCCCCCTCGATCCCCCCTGGAAGGGGGGAGGGTTGCGCAACTACGTCAATCAAGTGTTCGAGCAGGGTCGCCAGACCGTCTTTCATGCCCAGATCGTGGCCGTAGTCGGTCGTATCCTGGGCGATCAGCACCAGTTCGCGCACGCCCAAGACGCGCAAGCGGCGGACGTCGTCGAGGATGAAGTTCATCGGGCGGCTGACGGCCGTGCCTTTGATGAGCGGGATGGCGCAGAAAGCGCACGGGCGGCGGCAGCCGTCCGCGATCTTGAGGTAGGCGCTGCCTCCGGCAATGCTTGCCCTGAGTACCGTCGAAGGGCTTGCACGCAAGGCATTGCCCTCGTCCGTGCCGATGGTGGGCGCGGTGGGCAGATGATAAAGCGGCTCAGGATGAGTCCCTTTGCGCAACTGGCGGACGACCTCTACAATGTCCATCCAGCGGCGCGTGCCCAGGATGCCGTCTATGCCAGGCACCTGCTTCGCAACCTCGGCCCCGTAGCGTTGGGTCAAACAGCCGGCAGCGATCAGGAGTTGGTCAGGGCGTTTGGCCTCGGCCAGGGAGCGCAGCACATCGAATGATTCCTGGCGCGCCGGGCTGATAAATCCACACGTGTTGACGATCAATACGTTGGCCTGCTGGGGCGCTTTTACGAGCCGGTAGCCATCCTGTTCTAGCAGTTGGGCCATCGAGTCTGAGTCGACCGTGTTCTTTGCGCAGCCGAGTGAGGTCAGATGGAACGTTTTCCGATTCATTCAAGGTATCTATGGCTTTGCGGTTGGCGTGGGTGTGTATCTTGGGGTTGGCGTTCTTGTGGCTGTCGGCGTTACACGCGGTGTGGCCGTCGGCGTAGGCAGCGGGGTCGGCGTCGGCTTCAAGACGTTCTTCGGTGTGTAGATGAGGTCAACGACTTCGCCAATGGTGCCCATCACGCCCAGATTGGTTTGGTTGTAGATGATCCGCACGGCGGATCCCTTCCCGGTCAGCACTTCGATTCGTTCGCTCCCGTCGAAGGGATAGGCGCTGCCTGCCAGGATGCGGCCTTCAAGCTCGATCTTGCCATCCACCGTGACGCGCACCCAGGCGCGCTCCAGGCCGATCACGATTACCTGCACGTGACCCGGGATCAAGGTTGGGTAAGCAACGGCTGTGATGGGTACGTTGGCAGTGCCGGGCGTTATAAGCTCGCTGGTTTGGGGGGCCGCGGAGGTTCCGGAGCCGGGTTCTGGTGAGACTAGCAATACGTCTGAGATCGAGGGCGCATTGGCTTCGGTTTTGGGCACAGCGCGCAATCCAATTACCTGGCTTGTACCCCAGATGGCGAAGAAGAGCAGGAGCAGGATCAGTCCGCCGCCGAAGATCAGGTCAAAGGAGAGAAAGCGCCGGATCGAGGGTGGAACGCTATGCTCGAACCTGGCGCGCAGCGGCTTTTGGTGACCTGGAGTCCGATTACTACTTTCGAGGTCCTGGGGCTGGCGTTCGAGTCGCTGGGCCTGCAAGCCCTCGGCAAAGCGGAGCAGGATTGCATCCAACTGCAAATCCAGGAAGTGGGCGTAGTTGTTCAACATGCCGCGCGCCTGGACCGGGGTCGGCAAATGGTCGAAATCACCGGCTTCCAGCGCCTGGAGATAATGCTTGCGGACGTGGGTATGTCGCTCCACTTCGTCGAGCGTCAGGCTGAGCGACTCGCGGCGTTGGCGCAATTCCGCGCCGATGGCGAGGAAGATGCTCTGCGAAGGCGTGGGCGTTCGAGGCGCCACCGGGACAGGTTCAGGTGTCTCAGGCGCGGCGGGTTCGGCCTCGGGTTCAGGCTCTACTTCCACCTCAACCGGTTCTTCCTCGGCAAGTTCAGTTTCAATCGCAGTGGTTGTAGTTCCTGCCTGTTCAGGCGGCGGTTCCGCGCTCTCTCCGCGCTGGTTGGTGATCAATTCATCCAACGAAAGGCCGAGGTAGTCTGCATAGAGGCGCAAAAAGCCACGCGCCTGGACGGGCGAGGGGAGCGCATCGAAGTTATCATCCTCGAGGGCGTCAATGGCATAGGCGCGGATGTGCGTGGCCTGCGTGACCTGCTCGATGGTTAGGTTACGCACCTGGCGAGCTTTTTTGAGTTGTTGACCGACCGAGTAGGTGCTGCGCATTGATTCTGTCATGATCCTTGAATAGTATCATCTCAATAAAAGGAGGGAGTGGGGGCACACCCCCATCCTCCCTTGCTTATTGAGAAGGTACCTGGAATAAAACATCACCGGTTCCCCTCAGTGGTTTGACCGGTGATGTTTGAGGGTATATCTTCTTCTGGCTACTATGCTTCGGCGGTGGGTTCGGCAGTCTCGCCGGTTTCAGCCTCGCTCAAGGTCTCGGTTGGTTCAGCTTCGGCAGGTTCAGCTTCTGCTTCGATAGGTTCGGCTTCGATAGGTTCGGCTTCGATAGGCTCAGGCTCTGCTTCGACAGGTTCGGCTTCGACAGGCTCAGGCTTTGCTTCGACAGGTTCGGCTTCGACAGGCTCAGGCTCTGCTTCGACAGGTTCGACTTCGACAGGCTCAGGCTCTGCTTCGACAGGTTCAGCTTTGACAGGTTCGGCTTCGACAGGTTCAGGCTCTGCTTCGACAGGTTTGGCTTCTACAGGTTTGGCCTTGACGGCTTCAACCTTGGGCTCGATGGGCAGGCTCGGTTCCGCTTCACCTTCGCGGTAGACGACAACCTTGATCTCCGGGATCAGATCCATCGTCAGGCGGATGTGGATCTTGTGTTCGCCCAGGTTGCGCAGAGGCTGCATGTCAAGCTGCTGGCGCTTGATGGCGTAGCCGGTCTTCTTCTGGATGGCGTCCACGATTTCTTGCGAGGTGATCGAACCGTAGAGCTTTCCAGTTTCGCCCGCGCGTGACGCGAAGGACAATTCCAGGCCCTTCAGATGCTCGGCAACCACGCCCATCTCCTCATTCAATATGTCACGCTGTTCGGTGGCCTTTTGGCGGATCTTCTCGGATTGTTTCAGCGCGCCTGGCGTGGCTAACACGGCCAGTCCCTGCGGGATCAGGAAGTTGCGCCCGTAGCCATCCGCGACGCGTTTGGCGTCACCTGCGCGGCCGAGTTTGTAAACGTCCTTGATGAGCAATACTTTCATTCTTCAAGCCCTTTCTGGGAAAAATATTATGGAGCGAAGGGTACAACGCTCCGGCTGCTGATTTTACCAGACCTGGTGTCAGGTGGGAAGGTCAATTATAAATCCCTGTTTTGAAA
>Ga0315274_10013554_pt1 | contig 11604 bp, 11 predicted proteins | sample YL17G02_20_MG_FD_203700 | JGI IMG/M metagenome (GOLD analysis project Ga0315274, IMG submission 203700) | Sediment microbial communities from Yellowstone Lake, YNP, Wyoming, USA - YL17G02_20 | ecosystem: Environmental > Aquatic > Freshwater > Lake > Sediment | place: USA: Wyoming | collected...
TGTCGACCCACAGATACGGGCTGGCGGGCAGTTGCAGATACTCCAGGCACCGCCAAGCGGCTGCATTGTTCGATTGGGTCAGATCGGTGACGTAGTCGACCGAGTAGACAGTTCCGACTGCACCCGTGATCGTCAGCCCGGCATAGACCTGAATGTGGAGTCCCGCGGGTGTCTGAGCGGCAGCCGTCGGGCTGACTGCACAGCCCAACGCCAGACCGAAGGCAAGTGTCAGCGCAGCTTTCACGACGTGCGAGGTGTAGCCGAACGGTCTTAATATGCGCAACTCAGTTGCGCATACCACCTGCGGCCGGAAGGCCGCTGGCGTCCAGTTTTCAGGGAGTTCACGGGCGCAACCTACGCCCCGGGTTTTGGCTTGTCAACGACCCGCAACCGGGTATAGCTAAACGCGTTAGCCGAGCCACGGATCGCCCGGATTCTCCTGGGCGGACGGGGCCAAGGCAGCCAGAACGGACGATGACTGCACAACCGGAAAATGCGCAACCCGAGGGGCGCTTGTCATTCCCTGACTGGCCGCAGGTGCTGGCCCAGGCTCCCCTGTCACCCGCCCACCGCGAGAGCTACGCCATCACGCTCCGGTGGTATCTGAGTTTCTGTCGGCGCGGACGCGTCCCCGTGGACCACGGGTCGGCGCGCCAGTTCGTCAATTGGGCGGTGGAACAGAAACATCCTGAGCCGTGGAAGCTGGAGCGGTGGAAGGACGCCCTCCGGTGGTTCTTTCGGACGGGATACGCGCGGCGTTTGCCGGAACCACCCCCCAGCGCTGGACCGCTTAAGCCAGTCGAAAGCGCGTCCAGCGTCGGGGCGGCGCAACCCGGCCGGGCCGCCCCGGTCGACTGGTCGGAATGGAGCGAGGCGACGCGCCGGTTGATGCGGATTCGGCACCTGTCTTATCGCACGGAGCAATCGTACTTGGAGTGGGTGGGGCGGTTCGTGCGCCGGTATGGGGGCCGGCCGTCCAAGGAAGTGGGTGAGACGGAGCTGCGAGCCTTCCTTGACGGCCTGGCGCAGGTCGGTCAGGTGAGCGCCAGCACGCAGCGTCAGGCGTTGAATGCGCTGGTGTTTCTGTTCCGGGAAGTGATGGGGCGGCAACTGGGAGACTTCTCGGATTACCAGCGGGCCGTGGTGCGGCAGCGTCTGCCGGTGGTGCTCACCCGCGACGAGATCCGACGGCTGTTGGGGCACTGTGGCCGAGTCGGGAGTTGAGCGTGGATCCCCGCGCCGGGGTCAAGCGGCGACATCACGTCCAGGAAGGGACGTTTCAGGCGGCGGTGCGGACGGCGGCACGGCGTGCCGGCATCGGCAAGGCCGTGACGCCGCATGTGCTGCGACACAGTTTCGCCACGCATTTGCTGGAGAACGGCTATGACATCCGGACGGTGCAGGAGTTGATGGGGCACAAGGACGTGAGCACGACACAGATTTACACCCATGTCATGGCCAAGCCGGGGCTGGGGGGTGAGGAGTCCGCTGGACCTTTGAACGCGGAACGAGGAGTGCGAAGCGCGGAACCGGAGGGCGGAGCAGGGAAACGCGAGGATGGAAGATGGAGGATGGAGGGCGGCGGTTGATCGCCAATAGCCAATCGCCGATCGCCAATGGCAAAGCCCGAGAAGGCACACGTTCAACGTTCAACCTTCAACTTTGAACATTGAACTTTCAACCGGGACGGCGGGCGCACCTCGATGACCAATAGCCAACAGGCAATGGCAGACGGTCCATAGCCAATCGCCGGGCAGAAAGTGGAAGCCGCTGTTTCATTGCCGGATTCGTGGGGCGCGCCTACAGTCATCCCCGGTGAATCGTAAGGGCATGGTCTATCTGGTCGGCGCGGGGCCGGGCGACGCGGGCCTTCTGACGCTGCGCGGCGCGGAGTTGCTCCGCCGCGCCGACGTCGTGGTCTATGACGCCCTCATCAATCCTGACCTGCTTCGGCTCGCGCCGGCATCCGCCGAACGCATCTATGGCGGCAAGCGGTCCAAGCAGCACCGGTTGCTCCAGGGCGACCTCAACGAGTTGCTGATCGCCAAGGCGAAGGAAGGCAAGACGGTGGTCCGGCTCAAGGGCGGCGATCCCTGCACGTTCGGCCGTGGCGCTGAAGAAGCGCAGCAGTTGGCGGCGGCCGGCGTCGCGTTTGAAATCGTTCCGGGCGTGTCGTCGGTCGCCGCCGTGCCGAACTACGCCGGCATCCCTCTAACGCACCGCGACCATTGCTCGAGCTTTACCGTCATCACCGGCCACGAGGACCCGGACAAGAAGGAAAGCGGCATCGACTGGGCACAACTGGCCCGGACGCCCGGCACCAAGGTGGTGCTCATGGGGCTGAAGCGCATCCGGCAGATCGCGGACAAGCTCACGGCCTATGGCCTCGCGCCCACGACGCCGGTGGCCATGATCCGCTGGGGCACGACGCCCCGCCAGCAAACCCTCATCGGCACACTCGCCACGATCGCGGACCTCGTCGAGCAGAACCAGTTCGGAGCGCCGGCGGTGACGATCATCGGCGACGTGGTCAAGCTGCGCTCGACGCTGAACTGGTTCGAGCACCGGCCGCTGTTCGGCCAACGCGTGGTGGTCACCCGCGCCCGCGACCAGGCGGCGGACTTCGCCCGTGCGCTGGCGGAACGCGGCGCGGAAGTGCTCGAGATTCCCGTGATCCGGATCGAGGCGCCCACGGAGCACGTGCCGCTGGCGGAGGCCCTGGCCGGCTTGAACGCCTACGACTGGCTCGTGTTCACCAGCACCAACGGCGTGGCCCAGTTTTTCCAGCTCTTCTTCAAGGCGTTCGCGGACCTGCGCGACATCGGCGGCGTGCGGATCGCTGCCGTGGGTCCCGTCACGGCGGCCAAGCTGCGCGAGTTGCACCTGAACGTGGACGTGGTCCCGGACGACTACGTGGCGCCCAAGGTCGCGAAGGCACTGGCGGCGTTTGAGAGCCTCGAGAACCGGCGCGTCCTGCTCCTGCGGGCGCAGGAGGCGAATCCCGAGTTGCCCCGGCTGCTGGAGGAACAAGGCGCGATCGTGGACGACATTGCCTGCTACCAAACGGTGGCGGAAACCGAGGACGAAACCGGCGCGGGGGCGAGGCTGTTGGAGGTCGGCGCCGACTGGGTCACATTCACGAGCGGCTCGACGGCGCGGCACTTCCACGCGCGATTCGACCTGCCCAGACTCCTTCAGCAGTTCCCGCGAATGAAGGTGGCTTCCATCGGTCCCGAAACCACGAAGGCGCTGACGGAACTCGGCGTCAAGCCAGCCCTCGAAGCGAAACCGCATACGCTCGACGCCATGCTCAAGGCGCTCGAGAGCCAGGTGCGCAAGGGCTGAGCCCGATCCGAGCGCATCGGCCCCGCCGCAAGTTCAAAGTTCACCATTGAAAGTTGAAGGTTGAACTCCAGCAAACGAAGAATGCGCGGACTCACGTCCGCGGCTCCGGGTAGGAGAGGGGAAGGTTCTCAGGGCGCGGTGGAGCTCTGTCTTCCGGCATCGACGAACATCTGAGGCAGCAGGACGTTGAACTCGATTTCCTGGACCTTCGCCAGCACCCGACGACGCGGGTCGGCCTCGCCGGCCCCAGCCACTTGCTCACAGATGTCGATGAGGGCGAACGGATCCCAGAGTCCATTCGGCACCAGTTGGGCCAGCAACTCATTTTGCCTCTCCGACGTCAGGTGGCGCGTCGCTTGGCGCGCGATCTCCCGAAAGGCGCCATGTCGGCCGACGCGATGGAAACAGGACTTCGCATTGGCGTAGGCGCCTTCGCGGCGGTGCATGATGCCGTGAAGGAAGTTGCCGTCGGTGGTGGGAATGGGCCGGGAGAGTTGGTGGCAAAGTTCGAGGTGATCGTGCCAGAGCAGCGCGGCGCTGCGGAGGAGGGGTTGCAGCGGCGCCGCCACGGCTTTCGCAGCAAAGAAGCTGCCCAGGCGGCTTTCCAGTTCGTCGGCCGACAACCGGCTGGGCCGCGGCAGGGATCCCAAGTCAGGCAGGTCGGGCGTGGCGATCAGCGCTTTGAACTCTTCGGCGAGCGGATGCGTGTTGGTGTCCATAAGCAGTTCGTTTCCGCGGGCGATCTTACTTCAGACCGCGCCATGGTTTCAATCTGTTCCTGTCCGCGACTGAAACCCCGGACGCGACGCGAGCGGGGAAGGAGCGGAGGTCAGCCCCTGGGCTCAGTCGGGCTGGGTTTCACGTGGGACCAACTCCCGGTAGGCCGCTCGGATTTGGTCCACGACTGCGACTTGTCCTACCGGGTGATTGTCGATGGAGTGGACGGATACGATTTCCCAGACACTCTGGGTGAGGAATACCGCCTCTGCCGCACGCAGTTCCTCGGGCGTGATCGGTCGCTCCTGGGTGGGCAATCCCTGCGCGGCGGACAGTTCAAAAATCACCGCGCGCGTCACGCCGTCGAGGGCCCCGCTGCTCAAAGGCGGCGTGCAGAGGCTGCCGCGCTCGATCCAAAACAGGTTGCTGCTGGCGGCCTCGGCAACTTCACCGGCGGAGTTGAGCAGGAGGGCTTCGTCGAAGCCCTTCGCCTCGGCTTCGGCGCGGGCCAGGACGTGAACCAGCCTGCTGGTGTGTTTGGCCGCCGCGAGTTGGTTGCCCGCGGGCACGGAAAAGGACGAGCGCATCAGCCGCCAGCGCGGTGGATTCGCCGGATCCAGGATCGGCGCCGGATGCAGTGACATCACGAGCGTCGGCGGACCCGCGCCTTTGGGCGAATAGCCGCGCGGGCCCACGCCCCGCGACACGGCAATGCGCAGGACCGCGTTGGGCATCCGGTTCTCGATCACGAGGTCATCGACGAGGCGGCGCAGGGCCGTGGGTTCGAACGGCAGCGGGAGGTTGAGAAGGCTCGCGCCGCGCTGAAGCCGCTCCAGGTGCTGAACCCAGCGGAACGGCCGGCCGCGGTACAGGCGCAGGGTCTCGAACAGCCCGTCGCCGTAAAGAAAGCCGCGGTCGAAAGCCGACACGACCGCTTCTTTCTCCGGCACCAACTGACCGTTGAGGACAACCTTCATGGTTCGCGTGCGTTGGTCCTGTTTGAGCAGTTTTTCCTGTTCGCGCCCTCGGTTAAACTAGGCTTTCGCTGCCGGATTCATCGACTCGTTTGCCGTCGGCTGCGATGCGTCTGCCCTCGACTCCAGAGCCGCCAGGAACCCGCGCGCCTTGGCGAGCGTTTCGTCGTACTCCGCCGCGGGATCGGAGTCGGCGACGATCCCGGCGCCAACCGGGAACCACGCCCTGCCCTCCCGGCAGATCGCGGTGCGGATGATGATGCTAAGCTGGCTCTCGCGGTTGAAGCCGAGGTACCCCAGCGCGCCGGTGTACGGGCCCCGCACCGTCGGCTCCAACTCGTCGATGATCTCCATGGCCCGGAACTTGGGCGCGCCGGTGACGCTGCCGCCCGGGAAACACGCCGCCAGCGCGGCAAAATGGGAGACGTCCGGCCGCAAGTGCCCTTCGACCGTCGAGACGAGATGCTGGACCTGGGCGAAGCGTTCGAGCCGGACCAGCTCGGGCACCTGCACCGACCCAAACTCACAAACGCGCCCGAGATCGTTGCGGAGCAGGTCGGTGATCATCACCAGCTCGGCCATCTCCTTCGGGCTCGTCTGGAGTTCGTAAGTGAGCTGGGCGTCGCGCGTCGGATCGGTGTCGCGGGGCCGCGTGCCTTTGATGGGGCGAGTGCGGATATGCGCGCCGCTGAGCCGCAGGAACAGCTCGGGCGATGAGGAAGCGAGCTCGAAATCGCCACAGTCCAGGTAGGCGGCGAACGGCGCGGGCGAGACGTCGAGGAGTCGCTCAAAGAGCTGCCAGCCTGATCCGCCGCACGGGGCGGCGAGGCGCTGCGAGAGGTTGACCTGGTAGATGTCGCCGGCGCGAATGTAACGCTGGGCCTGTTCGACGGCGGCCAGGAAATCGGCGCGGGTGAAATTGGAGCCGACGGTGAAACCGGTGGTGAGGAGGGGCGAGCCCTGCTCAAACGCGGAAGGCGGAGCGCGGAACGCGGAATGAGGAGTTGCCAGGGCGTGACGCCAGAAATCGAGCTGCTCGCGCGCCTGCTTCTCGCTGCGTGCCCCGTCGGCTTGCAGGCCGGTCGAAACAATCCAGGTTTTGCCGAGCAGGTGATCGAATGCGACCAGGCTGTCGAAGAACCCGACATGGCAGTCGGGCCACTCGAGGTCGTTGACGGCGCGGCGGGAGAGCTTGGGTTCGACGAAGTTCTTGAGGTCGTAGCCCCAGTAGCCGAAGCACCCGCCGAGCGGGAACGGCAGGTCCGGCTCGTCGAGCAGTTCATAGCGGGCCATCAGGTCGTCCAATACGCGCCAGGGATTGCCGAACTGGACGACGGTCCGGCCCTCGGCCGTGAGCTCGCACCGCGAGCCGAACGACCGTAAGGCGAGGAAAGGCCTCGCCGCGACGAAAGAGTATCTCGACTGCGGCGACTCGAAGGTCGCGCTGCGCAAGAGCACGAGGCCGGGTTCGCCGCAGAGTCTCGTGGCGAGCGACTCCGGGCTGTGAGGCACGAGGACTTCCTGGAGGATTGGGCGCATTTCAACGCAGAGGGAGGACGAATGCGGCCAGATTGAAATAGAACAGCAGCGTGCCCACGTCCGCCAGAGCCAGTGTGACCGGCTGGTTCAGGTGTTTAGCGGCCGAGTTCATGTGGGGTGTTGGCTGGTAAAGCTCCGGTCCATGGTCAGCGGAGCGTGGCGAGCTGTTCGAGTTTTCGGGAAAACGACGCGGTGGAGCGGAGCGGGCTCACCAGCGCCAGGTTGAGGCGGTCGGCCCGGAAGAAATCGCGCGCCACGGCGCGGATCTGCGTCGGCGTCACCTGCGCCAGTCGTTGCCGGATTTCCGCCGGTTCAACCACGCGCCCGAAGCCGAGGAGCTGTTCCCCCAGCCACATCATCTGGTTCTCCGTGCTCTCGAGGCTGAGGTCCATCTGGCCGATGACGTAATCACGGGCTCGTCGGAACTCCGCCGCCGTCGGCAGTTCCTCGCGCAGGCGGCTCAACTCGCGCAGGGTGAGTTGGAGGACCCGTGGCAGATTCCCGGCGTCCAGGCCGGCGGAGATGACGAAATCGCCGGTGTCGTTGAAGAAGCTGATCGTGCTGTAAATGCTGTAGGCCAGGCCGCGGTCCTCCCGCACCTCCTGGAACAGACGCGAACTCATGTTTTCACCCAGGATGGTGTTCAGAAGACGCAGGGCGAACCGGCGTTCGTCGCGCCGCGGACAGGTGCGGAGACCGAGGGCGAGCTGGGTCTGCTCGGTCTTTTTCGTATGCAGCCGGACCCGTGGCTGGTTCTGGCGGTTGACCGCCGGCTCAGGGCGCGGACGAGGCCCCGCCAGGAAACTCCTGGCGTAACGTTTGACCGCTTTCACTAGCTGGGCGTGATGCAGGTTGCCCGCCGCGGCGATGACAATGGCGCCGGTGACGTAATGCGCCCGCAGGAATCGGAGCATTGTGTTGCGGCTCAGGGCGTCCAGAGTCCGCGGAGTGCCCGTGATTGAGCGACCGAGCGGCTGGCGGGGCCAGAGCGAGGCGTTGAGCAACTCCTGCACGTAGTGCGCCGGCTGGTCCAGATACATCGCCCGCTCCTCCTTGATCACCTCGCGCTCCTTCGCGAGGTCGGCCGGGCTGAAACGTGAGTGGAGGAACATGTCCACCAGCACGTCGAGCAGATCCTCGAGCCGGTCGTGTCGCGCCCGTGAGTAGAAGCAGGTGTTCTCCTCGCTGGTCCAGGCATTCAGATACCCGCCGATGCCTTCCACGGCCTGGGAGATGGCCTTGGCCGAGCGACGCGTCGTTCCTTTGAAAAGCAGGTGCTCGATGAAATGGCACACGCCGTTGACCTCGGCCGGCTCATAGCGTGCCCCCACGCCGACCCAGAGCCCGAGGCTCACGCTCGCCATGTGCGGCATTTCCGCCGAGGCGACGGCGAGCCCGTTGGGCAGCCGAGTGACGCGAGGGAGACTCATCGGCGGTTCAGGCAAAGGCTCGCGCGATGCTCTCCGGTGGGCCGACCTGCCGCTGGTAGTCAAGGATCAGCTCGATCGCGCGGTCCACGCGGTCCGTCACGGTGGCGAGTTCGAGGTCGCCGGGGCTGACGAAGGCGGGTTTCTCGAGCGTGGTTTTCATCCACTGGAGAAGGCCTTTCCAGTAATGACTGCCGAAGAGAATGAGAGGGAAGCGGGAGATGCGCTGGGTCTGAACCAGGGTGACGACTTCGAGGAACTCGTCGAGCGTGCCGTAGCCGCCCGGCATGAACACGAAGCCGAGGCTGTATTTCACGAAGCAGACCTTGCGGGCAAAAAAATAGTGGAAGTTGATCGGGATGTTCGCGTAGCGGTTCGCCTGCTGCTCGAACGGCAACTGAATGTTCAGGCCCACGGACCGGCCCTTGCCCAGGGCCGCACCTTTGTTGGCGGCTTCCATGATGCCGGGCCCGCCGCCGGTGATCACGGCCAGGTCGTGCTTGGCCAATCCCTTGGCGAGAGCCACGGTGGCCTTGTAATAGGGATCGCTGGGCCTCGTGCGGGCGGAGCCGAAGACAGTGACGGCGGGTCCGACATTCGACATCGTCTCAAAGGAGTCCACGAACTCGGCCATGATGCGGAAGATTCGCCAGGGATCTTCCTTGGTGAACCCAAACGTATGGTTGTTCATGCCGCGAGGATAGCGGAAGCCTCAGAGTCAGCAACAGAAGGAAGTGGGTGACCCTCCCTCAAGGGCACGCCAGCCGGTCCGCACCAGCAGTTCTCATTCTGGCCGCCGACCGCCCGAAGGCGGAGCTCCGAACCCCGCGAGTTGCCGTCGAAAGCCGCTTGTAGTTCCGGCTTTAGCCGGTTCTTCGCGCGCCGCACGGCTGGAATGAGGACTGTGGGGCCCGCGCTTCCGCAGTCCACCCTTCCGGACCTCCAACTTCGACGTCGCTTGGCGGGCCAGGGCTAGGAGCAGCCGAGGCTTTCGCAGGAATTGAGGCACTTGTAGCAGGCGCCGTTGCGCGCAGGACGAGACCACGCTCGAGGTGTCGAAGCTGGCGATGACGGATATGAGCCTGAGCGCCGGCGCCGCCGACCGCATCCTCAAGATCGCCCGGTCGCCGGTTGGTCCGCTCCGAATCGCTGGATTATTACAATGGCGAGGAGTGAGCCGGGCGCAAGCTTCACGGCTAGGCGGTGATCCGGCTGCCGTCTGGCTCAGTCCAGCGCGTTTGCAGCCGCGAACATTGAGGCGGTATAAACGGGTGCCGGCGGCAGGCTCCGAATCCCTTGCCGGGTCAGCAGTTCGTCAAGCGTCTCCAACGATTGATTGGCCGCCATCTGGTAGTTCGAGAGGGTTGGCGACAAGTCGGCCCTCAGTGAGGGCGGCCGAACCGCCTGCGTGCTGGTTTGCGCGGGCGGAGGAATCTCACGCCTTTGCATGTGGATGGATAGCGACAAGATCACCAGCGCGGTCGCGCCGAGCGCCGGCAGGACCACGCGCCAGTTCAGTAAATTGTCCCGAAGTTGCCCAACCACGGTTTCCCAAACTGAGCCCGGCTGCCCGGAGTTGAGCGCGCCAACCCATCTTCGGCGGAAGGCCGCCGACGCCTCAAGGTCCGGCGCAAGCTCCACCGAGGCCAGGCTTTTCTTCACGGTTGATATCTCGTCCAGATAGCGACGGCAGCCCGCGCAGGTTTCCAGATGGAGGCGGAGTGGTCGCGCCTGATCGGTATCCAATGCGTCCATCGCCAGCCAGGCGATGAGCTTCCGATTTCTTGAGCAGGGCTTCATGGAGCTTCGACTTTCTCTTTGAGATTCACGCGTTGTTCGGTGAGGGCGTTCATGCCACGCAACTTGTCCAGCGCGTAGAACAGCCGCGATTTCACCGTCCCCACGGAACAGCCCAGCGCCGCCGCGATGCCCTCCAGAGAATCGTCCACGTAGAAGCGCAGATAAATCGTCTGCTGATGCTTCGCGGGCAACGCTTCGATGCATCGTTGCACCAGCGCGGCTTGCTCACGACGCGCGGCAGCTTCGTCCGGCAGCGCTTCCTCGTCGGCCAACCGCCCCAAACGGTCCTGAAACTCCTCCTGGTCCTGCGCGCGAAAGGCGGAAAAGAGCATCGGGCGCTTCTGGCGGACGGTGTTGCGGTAGCGGTTCAGCAGGATGGCGCAAAGCCAGGTGAAGAACTGGCAACGCCCGTTGTAACGGCGCAGGCATTTCCAGGCTTCCACCAGGGTTTCCTGCGCCAGGTCTTCGGCCAGAGTCGCGTTGCCGCAAAGCGTGGCAGCTTGCCGCAACAGGCGGGTCTCGCAAGCCCGGCAGACCTCGCAGAACGCCTCGGCATCGCCGGCACGCGCCCGATCCAGCAACCCCTGCGAGTCTGAGCTCTCGATGTCCACAAACGTTGGATTCAGGCTGACCACATTTCGATTATCCGCGAAAGCGCCGGGCAGTCCAGCGGCGAACTACCCGGCGTAACACGTCATTTGGGAACGCTGGCTCGGGGCAAAGCCTCGCCCACGTGCGGGCCATCCACGCGGAACGGCGGGCCTTCTTTCTCGACGAAGATGTACACCGCCTTGTTTCCGTTCATGTCGTAGGCGGACTTGAGTTCGAACCCGCGGTCCACGCCCTCAAACACGAACCGCCGGAAGGCGAACGGACCCGGACCACACGGATCGTTCACGCTCTTCAATCCAGCCTCGCCGTGCAGCTCGTACTCCACCGCAGCGTGCACCATCGCCAGGTAAACTTGGATCCGAAGTTCCTTCATTCGGGATTTCCAGAAACCGGGGACTGTTTCGGAGATAAAGGGGTTTGGAGACTTCTCAATCTCCTCCTGGAACACTTTCATCTGGCGTTCAAATTCCCGGTAGGGGAGGGCCAAGGGCACCGCAATTCGCTGGTAGAGTTGCGCCCGCTCGTGAAGAAGTTTGAGCACCCCTTCGCTCGTGCCGCCCGACGCTCGGGTCAGGCGTTCCCAAACGTTCGTCACACGCTGCTCCGGATCGTCAGAGAACTGGAAGTATTGACGAATGCCTTCCATCACCTTGGCATCGTTTCCCGGATTCTGCTTCTGCAACTCCGCAACTTTGCGCAGCGTCCAATCGTGGAAGAAAGCCTTCTCCGAAGGAACGCAGGCGGCCACCGTGTTCCGGGATGGAGACGCATCGAAACCGTCCGCCAACTGCCTCAGGGTCTCCGGCGAGAACCGGCCGAAGTTCTCCACCACCGCACTGCAGACGATGGCTTCCATGGCCATTTGGACCAGCGCGGAAATCAACGTGCCATCGCGGGAGACGTTCCTTGCCAGCGTGAACGCGGCGAGCAAATCATCACGCGCGTCTGACTCACGGCCCTGCTGCAGGTCCCACTGAACCCGCAATTTCGCGGTGACGGCGACCGCCTTCGCGCGGGCCAGATGGGGAAGCAGCGTGGCCGGCCCCTCGCTCATATCAATGCCCCAGTCGCAGGGGCCAGTGGCCTGTGCCGCCCGGCGAACCAATTTGAACTGATCATCATAGCGCGCCACCAATTCGCCGAAGCGCTCCGGAAGCTTCTGTCCGCGCCAATCGGTCTCAAACAGATAA
>Ga0315274_10013555_pt1 | contig 11603 bp, 10 predicted proteins | sample YL17G02_20_MG_FD_203700 | JGI IMG/M metagenome (GOLD analysis project Ga0315274, IMG submission 203700) | Sediment microbial communities from Yellowstone Lake, YNP, Wyoming, USA - YL17G02_20 | ecosystem: Environmental > Aquatic > Freshwater > Lake > Sediment | place: USA: Wyoming | collected...
GGGCGTGCAGGTAGGCGTAGAGGTCATCCCGGGGCGCGCCATACCCTGCCTTCGCCCCGTACTCCTCGAGGACCAAAGGCTTCCCCGCCGCGGCCGCGATGGCGGCCCGGTCGGCGAGGTAGTTGGGCCCCACCCAGGTGTAGTCCGAGGCCGGGATCTCCCAGTTGTCGGGGTAGACTAGGAGGAGGAGGAGGAGGGAGGGGTGTGTTGAGTGCGATTTCGGGGTGTGTGTGTGGACGGGGGGGGGGGGGAGGGGGGAATGGCCACAATACGCGCGCGCGCGGCCCGCCGTGCACGTCCTCGCTTGTGGTTGGGGAAAGTCCTTCCGCCCTCCCTCTTTTCTCCCTCCATTCCACCGTGGACCCCCTCGCGATCTCACCGTGGACCGTTGCGAAGGACACGTTCGGGCAGGCCGTGTTGCCCACAAAGTCGACCCCCTTGAAGCCGCCATTGATCCAGACGTTGTGCGGGGTGGTCGCGTCGCCGTCTGAGCGGTAGCCCTCCTCGCCCGTCGAGACCATGGCCTTGAAGCCGGGGAACCCCGCCACCCGGCCCGCCATCTCCCACACCCACTCCCGGACCAGCTTGCCGGGGGGTAAGCCCCGGTCCAATTCCCACCGGTTGGATGTGTGCGGCTCGTTGGCGAGCTCGATGGCTGGGTGGGGTGGGGTGGGGGGTGGGGGGGGGGGTCAGAGGGGAGTGGAGGTGCAGTGAGAGGGGTGGAGGGGAGGCCGCGTGGTTTTGAGAGGTTTTGGCGCTGGCAAAAATCTCCCGCACTCAATTTTCCTCCGATTTCTTTGGGGGGCTTACCAAAGATGGTGGGGTCGTCGAGGTAGCGCACGCCGGTGAGGGTGTTGGTGCGGGAAAGGATGAGCGAGGCGTACCGCCAGTACGCCCGCCTCACTGTCGCGTCCGTGTAGAAAAGTTCCTTGGGCTTGCGGCTGCCGTCCGCATTCAGCCCCAGCCCCGCGTCCACGTACCACTGCATGCCGCCCATCTCGTCCTCAAAATTGGTGAGGGGCATGATAAGGCGCAGGCCGGCGGCGCGGGCTTCAAGGAGGATGAGGTCCATCCGGCGCAGCGCGTCCTCATTGAACTGGCCGAGCGTGGGCTGGACCGGGTTGGGCATGGCGATGTTGCCGGCCCCGGCCCCGTTGGTGAAGGCGAAGAAGCGCATGAGGTTCGCGCCCCGCGCGGCGGACGCCCGCATGACCGTCCCGACGTCCGCGTCGGAGACGTGGTCGAGCATCAGGTAAAAAGCGTTAGTGCCCGCAAAGGTCATCTGGGTGGGGTTGGACGCGGGCCCCGTGCAGAAGGCCGTCCCGCACGGCCTCACAAAGTCGGTGGGGGGCGTGGAGGAGCGGGGGAGGGAGTAGGCGTTGACGGTGGCGCGGTCGCTGCCTGAGAGGCGGGCGGCGTCGTACTTGGAGGACGAGGCGACCGTGGCCGCAGCCTGGAATGAGAGAGGGTGGTGATGAAGGGTGAAAAAGGTGGCGGGACAGAGCGGAGACGCGCGCGCGCGCTCCGTTGGAGAGTGGAAAATACGCAAGGGCTGCGAACCCTGGCGCTACCTGCTTTTTTTCTCTGGGCTTTGCGGCACTCCACATGCCTGGCTATGCTCTTTCAAGAATAGAGGTTGCGGGTGTGGTGCCGGAGAGCGCGAAGGAGCGGTGCGGCGGCGCCACATGTGGCAATGGCGCGGCGCGGCAAACGCGCAAGTCTGCTCCCGCGTCCCCACGGCCTCTCGGGTACACCAACCCACGCAACGCCTGGCGCAGGGGTAAAGATGCATATAGACTCACCAGCAGGGTGACCAGGATGGTCACAGCCGCGGACGGGCTCGGCATGGCGAGAGAGGTGATGACTCTGCACAGGTGGCTGGCTTCTGCACAACAGGAAGAGAAGAGTGAACAAGTTGAAAAAAAACACTTTCAACAAACCCCACCCCGCCGTCACCTTTTGCGGGTGGCTGGGGGCAAGGTCCACTGCCGTCGAGGTCCGACACCCGCACTTCACACCCGAAGCATCGCATCGTGCAGTGGCTGCCCTTGGCGAACGCGGCCTCTCTCTCAAAAAAACATGACAGCCCCCGCCCCCGCCCCGACCGCCCCCGCCCCTGCCCGCTCCTTCACCTCCTTCCCCGAGCTCAGCGCCCCCACGCTCGCCCTCCTGGCACAGCAGGGCTTTGTCGCGGCCACGCCCGTCCAGGAAGCGGTCATCCCCCTGCTGGCCGCCCACTCGGATGTGGCCGCCGACGCGGCGACCGGGTCCGGCAAGACGCTGGCCTTTGTCCTGCCGCTGGTGGAGCGCCTGCGGCGGCTGGAGGCGCCGTTGGGCCAGCACGAGGTGTGTGTGATGAGAGGGAGGGAGAGGAGGGTGCTGATGCCTGAGCGACGTGTGCTGGTGGAAAGGAGACGGAGAAGCGAGGGCGGGGGGCAGCTCGCATGCGCTGCTCTCTTGCTCCGAACCTAGCCGCCGAAAAAAAAAAGAAGAAGAAAAAAAGAAAAAACCTAACCCCCCCCCCCCCCTCACACGCTTCATTTAGGTCGCCGCCCTCATCCTCTCCCCCACCCGCGAACTGGCCGCCCAGATCCACCGGGTCCTGGTGCCATACTTGAGCGCGGCGGCGCCCTGGGCGCGCTCCTCGCTGTTAGTCGGCGGGTCAGATCCCGCGGCCGACGCGGGGCGGGTCGTCAGTGGCCAGGATGGTAATGTTGGTGTGCACGTTTTGGTGGGCACGCCTGGGCGGACTGCAGACACCCTCTCACGCCTAGACGGCTCTGCAGCCGCGTCCGCCTCCCCTCTCCCCCGCCTCACCTGGCGGTCGTTCGACCTGTTGATCCTGGATGAGGCGGACCGGCTGCTGGACCCGGGCTTCGCGGCGCACGTCGGGAGCGTCCTCGCCCGCTTGCCCAAGCAGCGGCGGACGGGCCTGTTTTCGGCTACCCAGACCGACGCGGTCGCGGCCCTGGCCCGGGCGGGCCTGCGCAATGCGGTGCGGGTCCGGGTGAGCGTGGCGGCGGGACCGGCGGGGGTGCCTGCCTCCTCCGCGGCGGCGGCGCTGCCTGCCGCCCGCCCGTCCATCACGCCAGCCTCGCTGACCATTTTTGCGGCGACCGTGCCCGTGGATGCAAAGCCGTCCGCCGTCGCCGCCTTCTTGGCCGAGGTCGTGGGCCGGCGTGGCCAGCGCGTCATCGTCTACTTCTTGACGTGCGCGTGCGTGGACCTGTATGCGGCCGTCCTGCCGGCGGCGCTGAAGGCGGGCGCGGCAGCGACAGGGGCGGCCCCCACCGCCCCCCCACCCGCCGTCCCGCTCTTCCCCTTGCACGGCCGCATGAAACAGCGCGCCCGGGACGCGGCTGTGTCCTCCTTCACCGCCTGCCGGGGCGGGGCGGCCTTGCTGGCCACCGACGTGGCGGCGCGCGGGCTGGACCTGCCGGCCCTAGACTGGACGCTGCAGGCGGACGCGCCCCAGGACCCCGACGCGTTTGTGCACCGGGTCGGGCGGTCCGCCCGCGCCGGCCGGCCCGGCTGTGCGCTCGCCCTCCTGGCCCCGCACGAGGGCGCGTACGTGGACTTCCTCAAGGTGCGGCGGGTGCCGCTGACGCCGGGCGGCCCGCCGGCCGACCTGTTTGGCGGGTGGGGCGCCCGGGTTGAGGAGGAGGAGGCGGCACGGGCGGCCGCCACCGTCGACGCGCCGCCCTTCTCCTTCGATCCCGTCGTCCGCGCCGTGAGTGCCGCCCTCCGCAACGCCGCCTCCACCGACCGGGCCGTCATGGAGGCCGGCACCCGGGCCTTTGTCTCCTATGTGCGGGGTTACCGGGAGCACCGGTGTCGCTTCATTTTCCGGGCGGGCGACCTGCCGCTGGGGCGCCTCGCATCCGCGTCCGCGCTGCTGCGCCTGCCCCGCATGCCCGAGCTGGGCAACGGGGGCGGCAAGGGGGCCCGCCCGGCGGCGCCCCCTGACCTGAGCGGCTGGGCGGCGGCGGCGGGGGTCGACCCGGACGCCGTGCCCTTCAAGGACCGGGCCCGGGAGAAGGCCCGGCGCAGGCGGGCCGGGGAGGTGCGGGCAGCAGCAGCCGCGGCCGGGCCGCCTGCTCCTGCTTCCACCCGCCTGCCGGCCACGCCCAACCCCGCTCGCCCGCCCCCGCCCCTGGAGCGCCGCCTTCCCGCCGCCAAGCGCCGCACCTTGGGCGCCCGCCAGGATGAGGACGATTTTGCGGCGGACTACGCCCTGCTGCGCAAACGCAAGCGTGGGAAGATTTCTGAGGCCGACCTCGAGGCGGGCCTCCTGCGGAGGGGCAAGGAGGAGGAGGAGGGCAGCGACGATGGCAGCGACGGTGGGTGTGCGCCACCTCCAGTGGTGGCGCACCCGCCTGCCGGTGGTGGCGGCCCCCGGCGGACCGGCAGCCACAAGGGCGGGCGGCGGGGCGGGTTTGTCCCTGCGAGGCGGTAGTTTTTTGTGTGTGTCTGAAAAAGTTTCTGATTTCTACACTCCCTCTCTTTCCCTCTCTACTCTGCGGCCGATGTCGCCGGCGGTGGTGGTGGAAAGGCAGCCTCCAGGCGGCGGCGGAGGTTTCTGTGGAGGAGGGGATTGCGAGAGAGAGAGAGGGCGTGTGAAAAAGGTCGTACTCTGTGTTCCGTCCCCCACATCCATCCATCCTATTCATCCAATCACCACCTCATTTCCATTTCCCTCCCCTCACTTTGCCCGCTTGAACACGTCCTCCAAATCCACCCGGGCCGCCTCCAGCAGGGCCGCATTGCGCACGATCTCCTCGGTTGCCGTCTTGACAGCGACCGACGATTCAGGGGTGTCCAGCCTGGCGAGGGACGCCCGGGCGGACCGGAGGCGGAGGAGGCTGTGAGAATGGGGAGAGAGGTTGAGACGATGAGACGCGAGAGTTCGGGCCGCATCTCGTCTTTCCCGCGCCTCTCCCATTTCTACATACTCACACGCTCTCCTGGACGCCCACCAGCCGGCCCAGGTCTGGGGGTGAGGCCAGAGTGTGCACCGCCGTCGAGGCGGCGGTGCCCAGGGTGTGGGGTGGGTCGGAGTCGGGCGGCATTTTGGTCTCGCTCCGTTTTCTTTTTTCTTCTTCGCTATCACTCAACTCTGGCAACTCTCCTGCCCCGTCTCTCATCCCACATCAAAACGGCACAAAATAGCGCTCCCGCCCCACCACCCACGCCCCTACCCTCCCCGCCCACGCGCCCACCGGGCGCACGTGCGCGTTGATAAAGTGGACGACCCCATCGCCCGCCGTGCAGTCCGCCCACGCCCGAAAGGGCCCGTCCAGGCCCCACCGGTAGGCCGCACGGAAGTCGATGCCCGGGTTGGCGGGGTGGAGGGTGTGGGGGGGCAGGCCGACCGACAGCGGGGCGTGGCGGGGAGGGGGAGGAGGGGGCGGGGCGGGCACCGCACCGCGGCGGCTGCGCGCGGTCGAGGCCGAGGCGGCCACGGCCGCGGGCGCCACCGCCGGGTTGGCCGCCGCCAGGGCGTTCGCGTACTCCCGCACAAAGGGCGCGCACGCGAACCGGGCGGCGATGGCGAAGGCCTCGCCCTCCAGGTCGGGCAGGCCCGCCTCCGCCGCCAGCCCCGCAAACGAGCGCCCGCCCGGCTGGACAGCCACCCAGCGCCGGGCCAGTTCGGGCGGGGACGCCGGCAGGCGCAGGTTCCACTTGGGTGACAGGTTGGCGTGCAGGAAGGCGATCGTGGGGGGCGCCGCCGCCGCGCCACCCACCACCCCTGCTGCGCCCTGCCGGTCCTCCCCGCCCTCCACCGCGGGGAAGGCGTGCTGGGTCATGGTGTTGCCCGCAAAGCCGGGGCCGCACACCCGCTGGTTGAGGGAGCAGCGGGTGACGGCCCGCCCGACCGCGCCTGGCGGGGCCGGGGCCAGCGAGTACGGCAGCCCCGCCGCCGCCAGCCCGTGCGCGAAGCCTTCCTTGTCGCCCTTCCCCATGAACCCGCTGAACAGCTCGTAGTACAGGCCGGACTCAATGTTGAAGTAGGACGCCGCCATCAACCCCGCCCACGTGCGTGCCTTGTCGAACACCAGCTGCCCCGACTCAAACGTGTTTTTTGGGAGGGCGGGCACGCCCAGGATGGCCGCCAGGTCGGGGGCCGCCGTGGACGCCCAGTAGTCCGGCCACAGCAGGGCGCCCGTGCGCACGAAGGCGGGGGCCTCAAACAGGGCGGCCGGGTCGGAGACGGGGACGTTGTCGGAATCCAAGAACAAAACCTCCTGGAAGCGCGAGAGGACGAGGGCCGCCACCTTCATCGTGAAGCCCGACAGGTCGCCCCCGCCCGCGGGGCCGCCCCCCAGGGGCCGCCCCCCGCTCGGCCCCAGACCCCCATTGGACGGCGGGGGCGCGGCCGGCAGGATGCGGACGCCCGCGCCCAGGTCCGCCAGCGCGGACGCCAGGCCGGCCGTCGGCGCTTCTGATGGCGGGAACCAGACCTCCACGGGCAGGACGCACCCGGCCCGGCGCAGCATGTGCAGGGCCACCCAGGCGGGCACGGTGTAGGTGACGCCGCCGCCAAGGATGACAATGCCCCGCCCGGCGAAGGACGACGGCGGGTGGGGCGGGGCGGACGACTGGAAGGCGCCCAGCGCGGCCGCCGCGGACGCGACGTCCGCCCCCGGCAGCCGCACCCCGTCCCGCACCCAGTCCCGGCCGTCCGTCCGCTGTTCGGGCAGCGCCACGCGCCGCCCTGGCGGGGTGGACGCGGCCCAAGATCCCGCCGCCGCGGCGGCGATGGCCTGCCAGAGCGACGCGGCGGCCGCGTCGGCCGCGGCCAGGGCGGCGCTCCCGGGCGCCCAGGCGCCGTCCAACCCGCCCGCCGCGCGCGCTGCCGCGGCCGCTTCCAGGGCCAGGGACGCGCGTTGCGAGGCCGCGTCGGCGGCAATCACCCCGTCCGTCACCCCACCGGCCTCGCACGTCAGGTTGGACGGCAGGCGTGGGGCAGGGTCGCCGAGGGCTGGGGCGGCGGCAGTGCCACCGCCCCCCCCACCCTCTCCAGCCGCACCAGCGGCCGCGCACTCGCGCTCGCACGTGAACCCGCCGTGGCGCCCACAGGGGACGGGCCTCGCGACCAGCCCGCCGTCGCACTCGCAGAAGCCAGACCCGATCCAAACCCGTTCGTGGCAGGCCTTGTCCCGCGGGGCGTCGCGCTCACTGTGGGGGAGAGAGAGAAGTGCTGAGAGAGAGAGAAGGGGAGGCCAGAGAGAGAGAGCGCCGCGGATGCGAGCGCTCGTCCTCCTCCTCTCCCCTCCGATCCAGACGCACGCATAGGGAGAGCAGGCGCCCGTCTGACGCCAGGCCACGCAACCCAGCTGTGTGGAGGTGGTGGGCAAGGTCGATCGACCGGGCGACCGGACCAGGGCCGCCGCGCCCCGGCCGACGGACGCCGGCAAAGGCGTCGGCGGGCCCCGGGCAGTGGAGTAACTGAGAGAGCGGGGAGAGAATGCGAGGTGTGCGTGAGAGAGGAAACACGCCTGCGAGAGTGCGCGCCAATCATCTCTCCACACGCACGTGTGGGTGGGGTGGAATGGTCGGGCTGGGGCGGCGGCGGCAGCGATTGCGCGTTGACGCCCTTTTTCTTTAAACAAAAAAAAAACGCACCCGACCACCACCAGGCCCGCCGTCGCTAGCACCGCCCACGCCCGGGCGGACCGGCGCCACGCCCCGGGGGGGTGCCCTTTATACCGACCACCACCACCACCGCCTCGCCGGTAGGGGCCGGCGGCGGGCCTGGAGAGCGGCGGCGGGTGCGACACCCCGCGGCTGCGCGGGCTTCCGAGCGCCCGCCAGGGCGGGTCGTCAACGCCCATCCCTGTGAATGGAGGAATGGCCCCCCCCTCTCTACCTTGCATAATATATAAAAATGACAATTCCGGCGCGCGCACGCCCGCCCCACCGCGCCCCCGATCTCTACTGCTGCACCGACCACGGCCACACCCGGGCCGGCGTCCAGGCATGCCCGTGTCCGCCGAGGGTGACCGGCTGCGTGTCCGCGGGGCCGCCGCCCTCCCTCCTCTCCACCCCTTTCCTTTTTATCCGCGCCTCGTCTTCTCCCCTCGCGGGCGGCTGCCACACGCGCAGCCCCCGCTGCAACCACAGCCGGGCCCCTTGCCAGTAAATCCAGGCCGCCGTGCGGTGGGGCATGTAGCCGTAGGCCAGTAGGGTGGCCAGCGAGCCCCGCTCGGAGCGGGCGGACGCGGACGGAGTGGTGGGGGCCGACTTTTTTGATGATGGGGGTGCCGGCCTCCCTCCTGCTCCTGCTTCTCCTTCCCCGCCCACCCCGTCGCAAGCCGCGTCCAGGGACGCGTCGAAGCACCGCCCCAGTACGGGGTGGTCCACGCCCACAGCGACATGCAGGCGGTGGCCGGGCGGGGTGGCGGATAGGAGCCTGAGGAGGAAACACGGTGGAGAGAGAGAGAGAGAGAGAGAGAGAGAGAAAGGGGGGGCGAGGGGGGTGAGAGGATGGAGGAGGATGGTTCGGGGCCTTTCTCTCTGCGCGTGCCGCCGCCGTTTACTCTCTCCTCCTCTCCCCGAAAACACGCACCACGTCGCCTCCATGTCCATGAAAGGCGACACGTGCAAGCATTTCGTCACTTTGTCCCCGCGCGGGTCGAAGGCGAAGTGCACGCGGGCGCCCCAGGGCGTGTTTGTGACGACCGCCAGCGCGCGGGCGGGCGGGGTGGGCGGGAGAGGGGCAGGCGGCGGCGCGCTGCTGCCCCCCCCCTCCCTCGCCTCCTCACTCCCGTCCCACACGTAGTACACGGAGATCGGGTTCTGGGCGTAGCCCGCGGCGGGCGGGGAGGTGAGGACCCACACGGGCAGCGGAGGGCGGCCGCCTGCCCCCTTCCCTGCCACCACCCCGGCCGCCGCCCTGGCCTCATCCGCGCTCAGGTGGTCGCCCGCCGCGCCGGAGGGGCCCCACCAGGCGGGCGGGGCGTTCAGGTTGACCAGGGCGGTGCGGACGGGGTATCTGGAGTGCGAGGGAGCGTGTGAGAGAGGGAAGGGGCGTCGAGAGAAAGAGGAGGGTCCCCATGCTGGAGAGAAAAGACGCGCGCGCTCCTGCTCTCTTTTCTCTTGCCCTACCTGAACGCGTGCTTGACGGGCTTGCGCCGGACATGCCGCACCGTGCCGGTGTAGTATCTCACAGCCGAGGACGGGTCCGGCGACGGCGGCTCGCCGAGGGCGGCCGTGCGGGCGGCGGCCAGCAGGGCAAGCGGCAGGTCCAGCAGCAGGCGGCCGAGCGCGGTGGCCATGCACGTGAGGAGGGACGCCACCATCGCGGCCGTGACCAGGGAGCCGGTCAGCGGGTGGGTGGAGCATGGCAGCTTGAGAGAGACAGGGCAGGCCATGGGGCGCTGTGCGCAGGAGGAGGGATGCGGAAGGGAATTCGCGACTCTGTGTAAAGGACGAGGCGCGCTCTGACCACTTCTCCTCTCTTTTTTCCGCCCGCCCCGCCGTACGCCGTGCGCCCCGCCCCGCCGTCTCGAAGATGGCCCCCAGCATCCGCCTCCTCTCGCTGACCGAGCAGGTCAGCACCGCCGGTCAGGTGGTCAACACCATCGAGCTGGGCGTGCCGGGCGCGGCGGCGGTGAGTTTTTTTTCCCGAAAGGGAGTGCGGTCGATTTGGCTCTCCCCGAACCAACCTCGACCTCTCTCACCCCCCTCCTCGTTTTCTCCTCCTCCTCTCGAAAAAGGTCACCCTCACCAAGCGCACCCCCGACCCTTCCGGCGTCGTCCTCCTCACCGCCCGCGGCCCCGGCTGGGCGGCCTCCCACCACACCGGCTCCAAGGACAGCGCGCTCGCCCTGACCAGGCGGGGCGTCGCGGGCGGGGCGCTCACCGTGCGCCAGGCCATCCCGGCGGGGCGCTGGTTCCTGGTCCCCAACCCGGCCGCCCGGTGGGTGCGGCGGGTGGGCCACGGGGAGGGCGGCGGGGCTGACGTGGTTAGCCTGGAGCTGGACGCGCTGGCCCGGCGCGCGGGCGCGTCGCAGACTTTTTACAGCGGGGGCGGGCTCAAGGCCGGCCTGGGCGTGTCCGCCTCGTCCGGCGGCGGCCGGGCGTACAGCCTGTGCGCCCGCCAGAAGCTGAAACGGGGTGCGGCGGGCCCCCTGCACAGTATTGGCGGGGCGTACTCCAGCGTGGCGGGGCCCGAGCTGACGGCCAAATTCCGGCCGGGGAAGGGTGTGTTTGGGCGCCTCGTCTTCTGGCCGCACACGGGCGTCGCGGCCCTGTCTGCCTACGCGTCCCCGGCCTGGCTGACGCGCGCGGCGGGCGGGTCGGAGGGCGCGCGCAAGGCGACGCTCACCCTGGACGCGCGGGCCAGCGTGGTGGAGCGGGCGGGCGGCGGGAAGGCGGTCAAAAGCGAACTGGGCGGCACCCGGCTCGGCCTGTCGTGGCGGTTCTGACACCTGGCAGCCCCGGTAGCATGGGAGGGGCAGGGGACGGAGAGCGCGAGAGGGCGAAGGGATTGCAGGTCGTGGGCGCCTGTTCCGGAAGTCAGGGGGATGGGGGCGGGCGGGCGTTCTTTGTTCAGGGCACCAAAAGGAGAAACGAACAACCCCCCCCTCTCCCTCTCCCTCCCTTGCCTTCTCATTTTCCGATCCATCCGCCCCGCCCGCTCATATCAATCGACCGGCATGTCCGTCCACAGCCCTGCCGGCCCCCTCGACAGCCAGGACCGGACCTGAAAGAGGAGTAATGGTGGGAGAGAAAGGTCGTGAGAAAAATATGGAGAGAGAGAGAGAGAGAGGGAGAGAGAGAGAAAAAAAAAAACGTGTTCGTTTTCGTTTCTCTCTCCTCTCCACACACACACACACAACGCTCACCTGGTGGTCCTTGGCATTCACCTCCTCCCGCGCCGCCTCCGTGGCGGCCACGTGGGAGGCGACCTCCCGGCGGAGCAGCTCCAGCTGGGAGCGGGTGAGGCGGACCTCGCCCCGCGCGTCCTCCAGCGCGCGGTGGACCGCGCCCAGCTCGCGCCTCGTCGCTCCCAGACCCTCGTGCGCGGCCGCGAGGGCGCGCCGGGTGGCGGTCAGTTCGGCGGCGACCGTGGCGGCCAGGGTCTGGGCGGCCGCGGTCTGCTGCCTCTGCCGGCGCAGGCGGCGCCAGGTGGAGGCGGTCAGGGCGGCCAGCAGGGAGAGCGCGGCGGCGGGGAGGTTGAGCGGCGGGGCGGGCGGCGGCGGCGGCGCGGCCCCCCCCTTGCTGCCGCCCACCGCGTCCGCGCGCAGCCTGAAGCCGCCGCCCAGCTTGGGAATGGTCAGGGTGCGGGTGGAGGACGGTGCCGGCTTGGACGACGAGGTCGGCGGGTCCGCTTTGGCGGCGGGCGCGGAGGGGATGGTGGTCGAGGGGGCTGTAAAGGGGAAAGAGGGGTGGTGAGAGTGGTTTGGGAAACAGGTTGGAAACAGGTTGGGCGCCGCATGTAGCGCAACGCGCAACGCGAGAGCGCCGCCTCCCTTACCTCGCCTCCCCACTCACCTTCATCGCACGCCACCGCCCCGCCATCCGAGTGGACGGGTGGCGGCCCGGGCGGCCAGCCAAAGGCCATTTCCGAGTTGTGTGTGTGCGTGAGTAGGGCGGGG
>Ga0315274_10013556_pt1 | contig 11603 bp, 10 predicted proteins | sample YL17G02_20_MG_FD_203700 | JGI IMG/M metagenome (GOLD analysis project Ga0315274, IMG submission 203700) | Sediment microbial communities from Yellowstone Lake, YNP, Wyoming, USA - YL17G02_20 | ecosystem: Environmental > Aquatic > Freshwater > Lake > Sediment | place: USA: Wyoming | collected...
TCGGCGTCGGCGCTCGCCGCGGCCGCCGCCGCCCGGGACGCCGCGGTCCGTTCCTCGCTCGCGCTCGTCGAGGTCGAGATCCCGGTCAACGCGCTGGTCGACGGCGTCCACGCGCGCCGCTTCGCGGGAACCGCCGTCGTCGTCTTCCAGTCGCGGACGCTGGGCCTGGCGCTCGTCGACCGCAACACCGCGCCCGTCGCGTCGGCCGACGCCCGCCTCTCGTTCGGCGGCGCGCCCGCAGACGCCGCGACGAGGCCGGCGTTCCTGCACCCGCTGCACAACTTCGCGCTGCTGGCCTACGATCCGTCCGACCTCGAGGCGCAGGGCGTGAACGTCGTCGTCGTTTCGGGCGAGGGTGGGGCGAGCAGCGGCAGCGGGGACGAGGACGGGGGAGGAGAAGGGGAAGAGGCGGGAGGCGGGAAGGAAAAGGGTGCCTCGCCCGCGCTCTCGTGCGGCGCCGTCGCGGCCGTCGCTCTGGACGAGGCGCCGCTCGCGCCCGGGGACAAGCTCCACCTTTGCGGCCTCTCCAAGGACGGGCGGCTCGTCAAGCGCGACGTCTCCGTGATCAACCCGAACGCCGCCCTCGCGGTGCGCCGCCCCGACGTTCCCAGGTTCCGGGCCGTGCACGAGGAGGTCGTGAGGCTCGACCACGACTACGGCGCCTTCTCCGGCGTGCTGGTCCGCAACGCGCCGCGCCCGCCGGCGGGCGGCGACGATGACGGCGGCGCCGGGCGCTCTCCGGCTGCGTCCTCCTCCCTCTCCGCCGACCCCTTCGGCCTCTCCGTCCCGAGGATCTGCGGCGTCTGGGCCTCGTACTCGGAGCAGGTCGACCGCGAGGAGCGCGAGTTCTGCGCGGGCCTGCCCTCGGCGACGTTTGCTCGATGGGTGAGCGCGGCAGCGCAGGCGCTCGATGGCGGCGTGCCTCGGTCGCTCGAGGAGAAGACTTCCGCGCTCTCGCTCTCTGGTTCCTCTTCTTCTTCGCCGATCGTGCCCTCGCTCTCCGTGCCCGTGCTCGACGCCGAGCTCGAACCGCTCCCCCTCGTCAAGGCCGCGGCCCACGGCCTCCCGCGGGCCTGGGTCGCGCGGCTCGCCGCGGCCGACGCCGACGACCGCCGGCAGGTAGGTTTTTTTTTGTTGTTCTTGAACCTTTTTTGGGGGGGGGGAAAGGTCTCCCGAGGTCTTACGGGGAAAACAAAAAAACTCAAAAAAAAACGTGCAGGCGCTCCGCGTCAAGGCCACGGTGTCGGGGTCGGCCGCGGCGTCGGCGCTGATGCCGGGAGACCTGGTGCTGGCCGTGGACGGGCAGGTGGTGACGTCGTTCGCCGGCGTCGAGGACGCGGTGTGGAAGGCTGCGGCGGCGGCGGCGGCGGAGGGGAAAGGAAACGGGACGTCGTCGCCGTCGTCGTCGCCGACGTCGCCGACGCCCTCCCCTCCGCCGACGCTCCACCTGACCGTCTGCCGCGCCGGCGCAGTCCTCCCGGACTTGCCCTTGCTCCTGGGCTTTGAGGACGGGCTTGGGACGCGCAGGGTGCTGCACTGGTGCGGAGCGCAGCTGCAGGCGCCGCACAGGGGCGTGAGGGAGCTGGGCTTCGCTCCCGAGGCGGCGGCCGCCGCGGCCAAGGCGGCGGCGAAGGCGGCGGCAGCGGGAGGAGGAGAAGAGCCCGCCGCCGCCGCCTCCCCCTCCTCTTCTTCCGCGGGGACCCCCTCCGGCGTCTACGTCTCCCGCTGGCACCACGGCTCCCCGGCCCACCGCTACGGTCTGTACGCCCTCAACTTCGTTGTCGCCGTCGGCGGCGTGCCGACGCCCGACCTCGACGCGTTCGTCGAGGCGGTGCGCTCCCTCCCCGACAGCGCTCCAGTCCGCGTGTCGCTGGTGCACCTCGAGACGACGAAGCCGAAAGTGCTGACGCTCAAGCAGGACCTGAGGTACTGGCCGACGACGGAGCTGAGGCTCGAGGGCCCCGGGAGGGGCTGGGAGAGGCGGGTGATCTCGTCGGTCGAGGGAGGGGCGTAAAAGGTGATTTTTTTGAACGCTCTTTTGAACGCCTTTTTTGGCTCTGCGCGCGCAACAACGCCGGGAGAGAGGCAAACCGCCTTTTCGATTCCTTGCTTGCCCTTTTTCTCATGTTCTGTCTCTGAATCTGGCTCTGGTCCCTGTCCTTTTCTCCCTCTGCGCTGTTCTGTTCAAAATGCAAAATGCAAAAAAAAATCAAGTGTGTCTTTTTCATTCGTTTTTTTTTGTCTTTGCTCCCTTCTCGCTCCGCTTCCTCTCCTCAGATCCCTAAAATCTCCCTCACCCTCGCCGCCACGCGCTCCAGCGCCTCCGCGCTCGCCCTCGCCCCCCTGTCAAGTCCGCGCTCCTCCTCGCTAAGGAGCACAAGAGGCCTCCCCTCGTCGCAGGAGACCCGCAGAGCGCGAGAGAGAGGCACGCGCGCGAGCAGCGGCGCGCCGAGCAGCCGAGAAGCCTCGCTCTCGCCCTCGTCTTCGCCTTCGCCCCCGCCGCCACCGCCCCCGAAGACGTCCTCCACCCTCCCGCAGCCCGAGCACGCGAAACCGCTCATGTTCTCCACGACCCCGAGCAGCCTGACCCCCGCGGCGCTCCAGCCCCTCGCGCCTCGCCGGACGTCGTCGACCGCCACGCGCTGCGGCGTCGTCACCGCCAGCGCGCCGGCCAGCGGCAACCGCTGCGCGACCGACAGGTGCGCGTCCCCGGTCCCGGGCGGCATGTCAAGCACGAGCACGTCGGTGCCCCGCCAGTCCGCCTGGCGCGTGAGCGTCTCGAGGGCCGACATGACCATCGGCCCGCGCCACACCGCGGCGGCGCCCTCGTCGACGAGGTTGCCCATCGACAGCGAGCGCACGAGGCCGCCGCGGCACAAGAGGGGGACGAGCTTCCCGCTCGCGGGGTCCACCTCGGCCCTCCTGCCGGCCAGGCCCAGGAGGCGCGGGACCGAGGGCCCGTGGATGTCCGCGTCGAGAATGGAGGCGCGGAGGCCCGAGCGCGCGAGGGCGACGGCGAGGTTGACTGCGATTTTTTTTTTTTTAAAGAGAGAGGAGGAGGAGGTTGAGGAGAAAAAATAGGGGGGGGGGGGGGACTCTCTCGACCTCGACCTCCACCATCCTCCTCGCTTACCAGCCACGGTGCTCTTTCCGACGCCTCCCTTCCCGCTCGAGACGGCGACGATATGCGCGACGCCCGGGATCGCCTGGCGCGGCGGCGGAGGGGGCATCGGCCTTTTCTTTGGAGGGAGGAAGTCTGTGAGACCGGGGCCTCCTCCGGGCAGCGGCGGGAGCTGCGATGACGACGACGAATGGAACGCTCGCGCTCGTTCTCCAGCTTTACTACTGTTGCTGCAACTGTAGCTGCTGCTATCCAACCATCGCACTACGCCTCGGTGTCGTCGCAAAAGGGAAAAGACCGCCGACGCGGCAGCTTCTGAGCCCCACATTCGACTAGCTTTTTCAGGTCGGAAATAGTGTGCGATCTTTGATCACTTCTCTCTTGTCTTTTTTTCAATTTGGCACCTCTCATTTTTCCCTCTCTCCCCTCCTTCTTTTTTGCTTTCGCATGCGCCGCGCCGTCGCCGCAGCAATGGCAGGCCCCGTAGAGACGGCTATCAAGACGTGAGAAAAGGAGACAGAGAGAGAATGAGAAAAGGAGAGAGGTTTTCCCATCCTCGCCTTCTTTTTGCTTCTTCGATTCCTCAACCTCAACCTCCTCAAACCTCAAAACTCACAAAACAGCAAGCTCCAGGCCGCCCTCGCCCCCGTCTCCCTCTCCGTCGCCAACGAGTCCCACCTCCACGCGGGCCACTCCGGTAACCCCTCCGGAGCCCCGGACGCCGAGACGCACTTCCGCGTCGAGGCCGTCTCCGAGGAGTTCGAAGGGAAAAACCCTGTTGCGAGGCACAGGCTCGTGTATGGCGCGCTCGGCAGCGAACTGAAGGAGGGGCTGCACGCCTTGGCGCTGAAGACGAGGACGCCGCGGGAGGCGCAGGCTGCTGCGGAGGCGAAGGAGGCCGCAAAGTGAAGAATTTGAAAGCTGTAAAACTAAAAAGAGAAGGAAATTTGCTAACAAAGAAGAATAAAAGACGAATTCTGCTGCTGAAAGACGATGATAAAAAAAAACGAAAATACTCGACCCGAACGAGGAGAAACTTTTCTCCCCTCTCTCTTTCTCTCTCTCTCTCTTTATTCGATTTTTTAAATCTAAATCGTCGTCCCGTCGGGCAGGGTCGCGTTCCTCAGCACCACGACGATGCCGGACCGGATGAAGAAGCCGTCGGACTCGCGGTCGGCCTGTTTCATTTTTTTTTCCGAAGAGGTGGAGAGGGGGAAAAACAGGTGAGTTTTTTTCGTTTTTTCGTTTTTTTCCCTCTGCTCTCCCTCAAGCCTTCCCTTTTCCTCTCTTCTCACCTCGTCGACGCCAGACTTGTTCACGATGGTGCAGTTCTTTCCAATCCTCGCGTTCTTGTCCACGATGGCATTGGAGACGACGCTGTCCGCCCCGACGCCAATGGGCACGCCTCCCGCCGCGATGACCTCGGCGCGCTTGGCCGCGGACTCGTAGTAGTCCGCGCCGATCAGCATCGCGTCGCGGATGACGGCGCCGGCGTCGACGCGCGAGCGGAGGCCGATGATCGCGTTGTCGATGGTGCAGCGCTCGAGGTAGCACCTTAAAAGTTTTTTAAGTTTTTTCAAGTTTTTTCACGTTTTTTTTAGTTTTTTGAGTGCGTGAAATTCTGAGAGGGAAAAAGGTTCAAAAAAAAGGTTCAAAAACTACTCACCCGTGCGAGATGATCGCGTCCGAGACCTTGCAGTCGAGCACCTTGGCCGGCGGCAGGAACCGCGGCGAAGTGTAGATGGGCGTCTCCGGGTCGTAGAACTCGAAGCGCGGCGGCGAGTGCGCGAGGCCGAGGTTGGCCTCGAAGAACGACTTGATCGTCCCGATGTCCTCCCAGTAGTCGTTGAAGAGGTAAGCCACCTTGTGGGTTGTTTTGTAGAGGGATTTCAGGGGAAAGAGGGAGGAAATGAGTTTTGCCGTTGCGGTCTTCGAAATCGCGAAAGAAAGAGAATAGCAGAGAACCAAGTTTGGTGGAACATGGAGGCCGAAAAGACTCCCTTTCAAAAAAAAAAAAAAAAAACTCACCACTTTGCGCTTCTCGGCGGCCTTGGGGATGATCTCGCCGCCGAAGTCGTTGCAGTCGGCGTACTCCTTCGAGAGGAGGTCCAGAAGCGCGTCCTTCTTGAAGACGTAGATCCTATTTTGGTTTTGAGACGAGAAAGCGAGAGAGAGAGAAAGAAGAGAGAGTGAGAGAGAAGGGAGCTAGCTACTCTTGGACTTTCTTTGCGTCGGACCGCGCGCGGGGACCCGAAAAGAGAGGAAAGAGAAGAAAAAACTCTTACGCACCCCATCGACGCCATAAACGGCTTCTTCTCGGCCTCGGCCGCGTCCAGCCCCAGCGCCGTCGTGTCCACCCGCATCGCGTCCAGCGCGGCGCCCATGGGCTTCTCGGCAAACTCAACAATGCGCCCCGAGTCGTCGACCTTCATGAGGCCAAAGTCCGAGGCGCGGTCGCGCTCGACGGGCAGGGCCCCGATCGTGATGTCGGCACCCGTTGCACGGTGGTGCTCGACAAACTTGAGGTAGTCCATGCGGTAGAGGTGGTCTCCCGAGAGGACGACGACATCTTCGACGGTGCGGTTCTGTTGTTTTGTTTGAAAAAAGGAAAGGAAGAAAGAAAGAAGAGGACGAGGAAAAGACGACGAGAAGAAGAAAAAGGTGAGCATTCTTCGTTGGTTTTTCTTCTCTCTTTTTCCCCGTTGCCGTCTTTCCGCTCCCTCTCCCTCTCTCTCTCTCTATCTCTCTCTCTCGCGCGCGCGCGCGCACTCTCTCTCTCTCTCCCTCTCTCCCTCTCTCTCGCACTCTCTCTCTCTCCCTCTCTCTCTCCCTCTCTCTCCCTCTCTCCCTCTCTCCCTCTCTCCCTCTCTCCCTCTCTCTCTCCCCCTCTCCAACGCACCTTGGTGTCCGAGAACAGCCACGCGTACTGCCTGACCGCGTCGGCGGTGCCCTGGAACCACTCCTTGTCCGTCGGCGTCTGCGTCGCCGCGAGCACCTCGACGAAGCCGTCGCCGCCGAAGCGGACGCCGGACCCCACGTTGTAGGTCCGGGCGAGGTGTCGGTTCAGGGACGTAGAGTTGAACTGGGTCATGACGTAGATCTTGTTGATGCCTGTGAGAAGTTTTGGGGGAGGGGGGTGGGGAGAGAATGAAGGAGAGAAAGGATAAGAGGAGAAAAAGAGAGGTGAGTTTTTTTTTCGCCTCGTTTGAAGAAAATAAACGATTTTCCCCGTCTCTCTCTTTCTCAACTCTCTCTTTCAAAAGGCATCGATTGTTTATTTCTCTCTCACCAGAGTTGATGCAGTTGGACATCGGCACATCGATCAGGCGGTACGCGCCGCCGATCGGCACGGCCGGCTTGGCGCGCTGCTTCGTCAACGGGTAGAGGCGCGTGCCCGCGCCGCCGCCGAGGATGACGGCGAGCACCGACGACGAGGGAGAGCGGGAGGCGATGGAAGCCGAGCTGCTGGCGGAGATGGCCGGGCGCTCGACGACGGCGCGGGTGACGGAGGGGGCGCTGCGGCGGCTGGCGATTGTGTTTTTTTGTGGGCGTCGAAAGAGAAAAAAAGGGAAGGAAAAGAGGGTGAGGGGTGGTGGGGGTCCGAGAGAAAGGGGACTCGCCAAAGCCAACGACGGCCAAGAGGGAGACGCTTTTTCTTTCCGTTTTTTTTTTCGCCCGGCGTCTCGATTCATCGCCCTCCCTTCTGTCATCTCTCTTCGAGCGTGCTTCTCGATCTGCCATGGCCCCCATCGCGGGAGCGCTCTCGCGCTCTCGGCCGAGGACGCAAAGGCTCGCGGACAGCTAGTCGAAACACAAGAGAAAGGGACGGATGGAGAAACGAGAATGCGCGTAGCGTCTTGATTTCCTCCTTGCTCTCCCTCGCTTCTCCTCCCTCACCTCATCGACGCTGCCGACGAAGTCTTCTTCATCTTCAGCACGGGCGTCCCGGCCCTGGCCGCGGTCGAGCTCAGCGAGGTGGCGGCGGCGCGCTCCCTGCAGGGGGCGCCGCGCAAGCCTCGAGCGCCAAGCGTCGTGGCCATGGTTGCGCTAGAAGAGGGGTGAGGGGAGATCGCGGACACGAAAGAAGGATAAAACAAAAGCGAGAGGGGAAAGAGTGGAGAGAGCGAGAGGCGGAGGCGGCCAGGCTCCCCCCAAAAAGAAACTCGGCTCTACCTCTTCAGATTTTTCTCTTTGTTTTTTTTTATTTCATTTTCATTTTGTTCGGTAGAATGCAGTACAGGGGACAAGGACAAGCGGAGAGGAGGGCGCGGTAAAAAAGGGCCCGCCTCAAAGGGCGGCGTTTTATTGGAACAAAAAAAAACAGAAAGAAGGAAAGAACAAACAAGACTTCCAAAGAATTTTCTTCAAAAAAACTCTTTTATTTTCAAAACTCCCACTCGCCGACCCACGACTCGACGAGCGCCGACGACACCTCCGGCGCGAACAGCGCGTCGAGGGCCTCGGCCTCGTCCGGCGTCGCGCCGATGCCGACCGCGGACACCGCGGCGGCGATCGAGATCCTCTCCCCCTGCGGCACCTCGAGCCAGAAGCGCCAGTACGGGAGGGCGGCGGCTTCGTCGTTTCTGTTCTTCTTCTTCCTCCCGTTCTTCCCGTTATTCTTCTTCTTCGCCTCTGCTGCTTCCTCCGCGACGTGCAGAGGAACGCCTCCGAAGCGGACTATGCGCCAGGGGGGCAGAGAGGAAGAAGAAGAAGAAGAAGGAGAAAAAGAGGTCGAAACCTCCTTTGGCGAGGAGAACGAGTCCGTGAGCGACCACCGCAGCACCCTGCCCGTCACGTTCAGGGCCCCGAAGACCCCGCGGGAGACGATGGAAGGGTCCGAGATGTCCAGGGCGAGCTCTACGCGCTCTCTGGGAAGAGATGGAGGAGGAGGAGAAGAAGAAGAAGAAGAAGGAGAAGAAGAAGAAGGAGAAGAAGAAGAAGAAGAAGAAGCGGAGGGCGCAACGGCGACGGGCGCGCGCGACACGAGCTTGACCGCTGGCGGCGGCCGCCGCGGCGGCCGCGGCGGCGCTCCCTCCTCCGCGTCCCCGGGCCACCTCACCCCGAGCCCGCCCTCGCTCGTCTCCAGGATCTTGCCCAGAGGGAACAGCGACAGCCACTCCAGCGCGTGGCCCTGCCCCGGGGAGGCCCCCCACGGGCCCAGCGACTCCGGGAGGAAAGGCGCAGAGGGCACAGCGTCGACCCCTCCGCCGAGCCAGCGGCTCGACGCGACGCTCGTCGTCGGGCCCGTCGAGCCCTTGGAGCCTTTCGTTGTCTCGAGCCTGTGCACGAGCTGCAGGAAGACCTTCTTCGGCGCCAGGGGGCTGTGCGGGGTCCTGAGGGCCGAGCAGGAGAGGAGGATGGCGACGGAAGCGAGGGCGAGGGCGAGGGAGGCGCGCGTGACAAGCGAAGGAGATCTCCCGTTGCTCTCCTTCTTCGTCCTCCTCCTCCGCCGCCTCTCTCCCTCCACCGCCGTCATCGCCGCCGCGGCCAGCGCCGGGACCCCGCCCATCACCGACAGTGAGCACGCGCCCACAACGGCCCCCGCCGCCGCGTCCGACAGCGCCAGCGACAGCGGCGGAGGAAAGGGGCTGCCGGCGAAGGAGGCCTTTTGGAGGATGTGCAGCGAGAGGACGAGCGCATCGGGGGCGGTGACGAGCGCCGGCAGCGCCAGGAGGAGCACGACGAGCAGAGACGACGGGGAGGAGAAGACGCCCTCCCCGTCCTTCTCCCGAGGCGAGGAAGCAGACGGGGCCAGGAGCAGCAGCGCGAGCGAGGAGAGGCAGCACGAGACGGACCAGAGCGCGAACGCGTAGGCGGACCCGTACATCGCGGCGGCCAGCGCCGCCGCGACCGCGCCCGTGGTGATCGCCGCCCCGAGGAGCGCCGCGGGGGCGCAGCCCAGCGCCCGCGCCCGGGGAGAGGAAGAGGAAGGAGAGGGAGGGGACGACGGAGGAGAGAGCAGCGAGTAGGGCCAGAGCGCGCCCGCGACGGCCGCCGGCGCGAAGGCCGCGACGCCGAGGAAGGAGGAGCCGCCGCCGAACCCGCCGCCGCCGGCGCCAAACCACCCCATCGGCCTCCGCGTCAGCGTCGCGAGCGCCGCGCCCAGCAGGGCCGGGAGCGCGACGGCCCCGACGGCGGAGAGCGACGCGGCGAAGGTGGCCGCTGCGACGCCGCGGAGGGAGAGGAGGCCGCCGTCGTCGCCGTTTTTGGCCCCGCTGCCGACGCCGACGCCGGCGCCGCCGCGGCGGCGGGCAAGGGCGGGAGCGGAGGCAGCAGCGAGCGCGAGCAGCACCGAGAGCGCCAGCGGGAGCGAGTGCAGCCACAGGCCCACCCTGCGCGAGTAGGACACGAAGATCAGGCCCAGGACATCGAAGTAGACGGAGCGCTCCGCCGGGTCGCCCAGCGAGGCGACGACTTGGGCCGCGGAGGGGGGAGCAGGGGAAGCGGAGGCGTTTCCGGTTTTGCTTTCGCCGGAAGGAAGAGCCGAGGCGGCGAGGGAAATTTCGAGCAGCTTCTCCGTCGCCGAGGAGAGCTTGTCCGAGAGTTCCCACACTATGCCCACGGCGTCTGCGCCCATCGCCTGCACCGTGCCGGGCCTCAGGCGGTGCGGGTTGTCCATGAAGGTGTGATAGCTGGTTTTTTGAAGTTTCGAAGTTTTTTTGTTTTCTTCAGGTGAGTTTTTTTTTCCTCTTCGAAAATGCGGGGGGGGGGGGGGGACGGAAAAAACGGAGACGACTCACACTTCCGCGCCCAGCATCAGCGCGACGTCGAGCCCGGGAAGCTTCCCCACGGCGGCGCAGGGCAGGTCCCCCTGTTCCCTGCGCCCCTCCCAGAGAGGAGCAGCGCCCGAGGAGGAGGAGGAAGAAGAGGAGGCGGGCGCCGCGCTCGCTCTCGCGAGCCTTGCCTTCTCCTCCCTCGCCACCACCGCGGCGCTCGGCGAGCAGAAGCACTCGAAATCCGTCGCGGCCGGGCTCAAGCCCGCGTCGAAAAAGTCCTGGGCGATCACGGTGCCTCTCGGGCGAGCGGAGCCTTTCGCCCAGGCCTCCAAGGGAAAAGCGCCGGCGTGCTGGAACATGAAGTGAGGGCCGTCTGCCCCCGTGCTCTCGAGGTTGAGGACGGCGCCGACGCCGTCGCGGTGGAGGCGTTTCTTTTTTCTCGCTTTTTTTTCTTTCTCGTCCGGCTCCAGCTGCGGGCTCAGCTCCAGCCCCTCCATCGCGGCCTCTCCCTCCTTCTCGAGCATGAAAGCCGCCGAGCCCAGCATGAGGGACTCCTCGCCGCCGTTGAGGACCAGGAGCAGCGGGGAGCGCAGGGGCGCGCGGGAGGGAGGAGCGGGAGAGAGGAGAGAGGTGGAAGCGCTGCCGCCGTTGTTTCCCCTCGCGCCGTTGCTCCCCTTTGCGCCGTCGTTTCCCTTTGCCGCCGCTTCCGCGGCGGCAGCGACGGCGACGCGGGCGACCTCGAGCGCGATTGCGATCGGCACCGCGGCGTCTGCCGCCCCCGGCGAGCCCAGCGCCGAGTCGTAGTGCGACCCCACCAGCACCGCCGGGGCCACGGACCCGCGCGGGGAGATCCTCAGCACGACGTTTTTGACCCCGAGAAAGACGTTGGAGAAGGGAAAGTGGAGGAACGAGGAGTCGACGCCGCCAGAGACGGCGCGGGCCTCCCACTCCGCGTCGAGCCCCGCCGCCCTGGCGGCCTTGGCGAGCTCCTCGACGCGGCGCTCGAGGTAGGCCGCGGCGCGGTCGCACCCGGGCGTGGCGAGCTGCCTCTCCCCGAGGCGGCGCGGGCGGCGCGCGAGAGGAGGAGGAGGAGGAGGAGAAGAAGAAGAAAGAGAAGAAGAGCCAGCTTCTTCTTTTCCTGGCTTTTCTTCTCCCGCAAGAGCAAAGACGTCCCGCAGAGCCCTCTCCTCGGAGAAGAGCGTGGGCGGCGCAGACGCGGGCAGCGGCGAGGGCTTGAAGGCGAAGAGCGAGGCGAGGGCGAGGGAGAACTGTTTTTTTTTAGATTTTTCCCAGTTGTCCTTTTTTCAAGCGGTGGGCGAGTCATCGATTGCTCTCGAACTATGTCTTGCCTTGACTCTCTCTATCTTTTCTCTTCTCTCTTTCTCCAAAAGACTGTTTCGACGAGAAGTGGACACTCACCACGGCGGCGTAGGCAAAGAAGATGAGCCCGAGAATGCGCCACGCCGGCGAGAGAGCGGGCGATGCTGACGACGACGGCGACGGCGCCAACGGCGATGCTAGCTCGGTACTGTCGCCCTTTTTGTCGCGGCCGCGGCCGTTTTCCCCGGCGTTTCTCGTCCCTCCGCCGTCCGTCGCGGCGGCCCTGCGACGGGAGAGCACCATCGACGAGAGGTTCGCGAAGGTAGAGACAGAGAGAGAGGGAGTAAGGAAGGAAGGAGCGAGAGCTCTACTTTTCTTTCGTGCTGTCGGAGCTGTGGCCCTTCGCGAAATGTGGGCTCACATCTCCCTCGAGCACTGAGCCCTCC
>Ga0315274_10013558_pt1 | contig 11603 bp, 8 predicted proteins | sample YL17G02_20_MG_FD_203700 | JGI IMG/M metagenome (GOLD analysis project Ga0315274, IMG submission 203700) | Sediment microbial communities from Yellowstone Lake, YNP, Wyoming, USA - YL17G02_20 | ecosystem: Environmental > Aquatic > Freshwater > Lake > Sediment | place: USA: Wyoming | collected...
ACCCTGAACGGCAGTCCAATCGAATGGCAGCCTGCTGGCGAGGGCTGCTACCAGTTCTCCGTAACATTCGACAAGACTGCATTTGTAGAGGTGCATTGGTAAAAAAACTGTCCCACGGATGGACTGTATCCACACCATCCATCGTATTTATTTATGCGGTGATCGGTCGGTCTTCGACCGCCTGTACCGCCGCCCTCTAAGGAGATGTTTCATGTTCCCTCACGGTGATCTATACCGACACGGTGATCTATACCGACACCCCCCTGCCTCTGGTTTTCTTGTTATCCTTGCCGCGCTGGTGTTAATATCCTTAGCCTGTGGTTTATCCCAGAAATCGCCTACCGGATGGACTGTATCCGCGGTTACCATGCTTCCAACCACTTCGCTCGCGACAGAAATCGTCACGGTCGTGATTACCGATACGCAGGAACAGCCCACCGACGGATGGACTGTATCCGCAGCACCTACACCCACCACAGAACCCTCGTTCACACCCGTTCCCCCTACCCTTGAACCGTCACCTGTCCCTCCTACCCTGGAACCATCCCCCATTCCGCCTACGCCCACGCTTGAGCCGACCGCTACCCAGCCACCCGCCTCCCCCTATGCCCCGGTTGGGTTCGTTGCCGATCCGCATGACGGAGTCGGGTTTACATTTTACAACCTCGACGGGAGTCTCATCACCGAATTGGTTGCCCCGGGCCTGTCGGAGTTTGATCCGCAGCGTGTGCATATTGCCGGGCCTTGGAAAGGGGATTTGACTGCTGTGCCGGTGGTGTATTTTTCTACCGATGGGCCTTCTGGTGAGAAGGGTGTGGATTGGCTGCGGATCGTTGCCGGCAGCGCAAGCCCAGTGTGGGTGAGTGTTTCACAGTTCTTTTCCATGGCAGGCGCGCCCGGACAACCCGTGCTGGCTTATTCCACGCTGGATTTCGAGGAGAGCCAGCCGCGCAGTGGGTTATACGCGGGCAGTCTGCAAAACCTGCCGGGTGCCTCACCGCTGTTCATAATCGCTGATCCAGATGGCTACATGGTCCGGCCGTTGGCTGTGGATGCCGAGGCGGGTACCTTGAAAGGTGTCTGGTATACGATGACGGCCTGGGGAATTGGCGGTGATATCGTGTTCGAGCCGCGCAAAGGAATGAAGTACCTGGATATGAGCAGCGGCATGGTCAACGAAATCCTCAACCGGGACAAGGCAGCCTGGGATGTGTCGCCCGACCGTACCTGGGTATCGTACAGTTCAATTTCTGGGCCGTTGAGCATCCTCAACCGGAACACGGGCGAGGCGTTCACATTCCCACTGCTGCCCGATAGCAATCGCGGCGCGGGTGACGCCCGTATCTCCCCCGATGGCCAGTATGTGGCCTGGATGGAGGGCAGCGGCTGGACCATGGCGGAAAATCCTGATTTCCACGCCAGCATTCGTATCGGAACCACAGCAGGCATTCACATCGCCGACATCCCGCAAACGGCCTTTGATAACGTTGCCAGCTCTGAAAAAGTATCCTGGGTTGAACCGGTCGGCTGGCTCGATGGGCAGACGCTTATCGTGCAGGTACGTTTTCAAGATTGGAACAGCGCAGCGCTGATCCGCATTAACTTCGATGGCAGCAATCCTCTTTATCTGACCACCGGTACTTTCGCCGCTTTCCTCTACCCCTAAATGGTATCCCTATGACCACATCCTCTCTTTCCCCCTTTTTTACCCCTCAAGGGGTGGCCGTAATCGGTGCCTCGGCGGATCCATCCAAGCTGGGTTACCGGCTGGCACATAACCTGGTTGATTGCGGTTACCAGGGGGCGATATATTTCGTCAATCCCAAAGGCGGCAGCCTGCTTGGACGGCAGATGGTTCGCACGGTTGCTGAAATACCGGATCCGGTTGACCTGGCAGTGCTGCTCATCCCTGCGCCGATCGTACCGCAGACTCTTCGGGAGTGCGGTGAGCGCGGCATCCGCGCCGTGATCATTTCTTCGGGCGGTTTCAAAGAGACCGGTGCAGAAGGAGCCGCCCTGGAGGTTGAATGCCTGGGCATTGCCCGCCGGTACGGCATGCGCCTGATTGGTCCGAACTGCGTCGGCGTGATCGATACACACTTACCGCTCGACACCAGTTTCTTACCTCCACCTGGCGCCCTGGCAGGTGATATGACTTTCGTCTCACATTCCGGTGTAATTTGCGATGTAGCCATCGATTGGGCGCGCAGCCTGGGGTTTGGTGTTTCACGACTGATCAGCCTGGGCAACCAGGCAGATGTCACCGAGACGGATGTGCTGGCTCCGGTCGCGGCTGACCCATATACCCGTGTGATCACCCTGTATCTGGAGGGTGTGGGAGATGGACCGCGTTTCGTGGTGGAGGCCAGCCGTGCCAGCCGTCAGAAGCCGATTGTCGCCATCAAATTGGGACGGTTTGCCGGCGGGCAGCGCGCGGCCGCCTCACACACTGGAGCCATGGTGGGGCAAGATCATGCCTTCGATGCCGCATTCCGGCGTGCCGGGGTTATGCGCGCCAACACGAGCGAGGAACTTTACGATTGGTCGCGCGCCCTGGCCTGGTGCCCGCTGCCTGTTGGGCGGCAGGTGGGTATCTTGACCAATGCAGGCGGAGCAGGGGTGATCGCGGCTGACGCGGTGGAAGCCATCGGTCTGCACCTGACCGATCTCCAGGATTCCACCAAGGCTGCCATGCGCAGCGTTTTACCCGCCGCGGCCAGTGTACGCAACCCGGTGGATATGCTCGGTTCAGCCACCCCTGAACAATACGCTTTTTGTCTGCAAGCGATGCAAGCTGATCCGGGTGTGGATAGCATTCTTGTCATTATCCCTCCCCCGCCAGTGAGCACCTCCGAAGCCATTGCTGAGGCCATCATTCCGCTGATCCAGAGCGCTAACGGAGCTTACGGTTCTTCTGCACCCGGTAAATTTGCAAAGCCGGTGGTGCTGGCTCTCCTGGGTGGAAACCTGGTTAGCAGAGCTGCCAGGCTTTTTCGCGCCACTCACATTCCCGATTATCCCTTCCCCGAATCGGCGGTGTCGGCCCTGGCCGTTTTGGCGCGCCGGGCAGAGTATCTGGCGCAGCCTGAGCGGGTTGCTGAAGTACTGCCGGGCCTAAATACGCTTGCCGCACGGAAAGCCTTCGAGCATTCAGGAGAAAATTGGATATCTGATGCTTTGACTGCCTATGGGATCCCGATCCCGGGTGTGGAGCTGGCTCGTTCGGCAGATGAAGCCAGCCAGATAGCTGCCCGCTTGGGTTTCCCCGTAGTATTGAAGATCGCCTCGCCTGACATCCTCCACAAGTCTGATGTAGGTGGGGTGTTGTTGAACCGGACGGATGTTGAATCAGTCCGACTCGGTTACGAGCAGGTAGTTGCCAATGCCCGCCTCGCCCGTCCGCAGGCCAAAATATCCGGTGTACATATTCAACGTATGATTCCCTCCGGGCAGGAGGTGATCCTTGGGATGGTGCGGGATGCCCAGTTTGGACCGCTGGTTATGTTTGGCTCGGGCGGTGTGGAAGTGGAAGGGTTGAAGGATGTGACCTTCGAGCTGGCTCCGCTGAACCGCGTAGAGGCGGAGGCCATGTTGGATCGCACCTGGGCCGGGCGAAAGCTGCGCGGATTCCGCAACATTCCACCTGCCGACCGGGCAGCAGTGATCGATGTGTTGATGCGTTTGGCGCAATTGGCGGTTGATTTTCCCCACCTCGCCGAGATCGAGATCAACCCGCTGCGTGTTCTTCGGGAGGGTCAAGGCGCGTTTGCGGTGGACGTACGGGCCAGTTACAAGGTCGGTATAGATCACCGTGCATGAGTTTTCTACCTGCCTGGGATCCCGGTCAGCCTGAATGCCCCCCTCACCACATCCACAAGCTGCGCCAACCCCTGCGCCAGCGGCTTTGTGAAGATATACTCATTGGCGGTATGTGCTCCTGCTCCGGTGGTCAGTCCAATGCAGATAGCAGGTAACCCACGGCTGAGCGGGATATTGGCATCTGTAGAACCGGTACTCAAAATGGGCTGTAATCCTTGCGCCTCCAGGCAGCTCAGAGCCAGTTGAACGAGCGGGTGATTGGGGGAGATTTCACCTGCCGGGCGTTGGCCAATGATTTGGGCAGCAACCTCCACGCCAGACCGGTTGGCAGCGCTGATCACCTGCTCGACCTGAATGATTAAGTTCGCCAACGCCTCGACTTCTTCTGAACGTAAATCCAGCTCCAAATGCGCTTCAGCCGCGATGGTGTTGACGGACGTGCCCCCATGGATGATGCCCACATTGAGCGTTGTGCGCGGTTGCTCAGGCAAGATAAGGAGGTTCAACCGGGTGATCAACAAGGCCAGTTCGTGTATGGCCGATGGATGTCCATAATCGTTCCAGGAGTGCCCGCCGGGAGTCCGGACGGTGATGCGGTACCGTTGTACTCCCAAACCGCGGTGGTACGCCCGTCCGAGGGACATACCTTCGAGTACGATATAAGCGGCTGGCTGATTGCCGAACCGGTCAATGACAGTCTTCATCCCGCGCAAGTCACCCAGGCCTTCCTCACCAACATTGGCTACCAGCCACACATCGCCGGGCAGAGGGGAGAGACGGTCAGCCCGTGGGTTTCGGGCATCCGCGCTGTCCCGCCTGAGCGCCTCGCTGTTCTTTAGCGATTCGTTGATCTGTAACGACCAGACCAGCCCGAAAAGCCCTGCCACACCAAGCGAGTTATCGCCGATACCGGGTGCGGTTATCCGCTCTGGTCCGCGGATCGCTTCTAGCGGGGTCATTATCGGGAAGACTGTATCCAAATGGGCAGTGACCACCAATAGACGGGTCTCTCCCTTACCGTGCGGACGCCCGAAACCCACGGGCTTACTGGGCAGCCTGGCGTATACGTTTCCGGTTGAATCGATGTGAACATCGGACAACCCCTCAGCCAGGAATCGGTCTCGAACGAATGCAGCCCGTTGTTCTTCGTGGAAGGTGGGAGCAGGGATTTGCTGGATAGCGAGGGCCAGGTCGAGAACTTGATCAACAAGGGGTATGGTCATCCGATATCCTATATCCGGGGCTTTCTTTTACACCTTGCGGGTGTGCTGGCGAAGAGCATCCAGGCGGGCCTGCGCCAGCCCAGGCAGCGCTTCGAGGGCGAAGAATGGGCCGCTGCCCTCAACGGTGAGCGAAGCTGAAACGTTGCCGTACAGGACGGCTTGCAGGGGATCAAAGGTACGCCGGTAACCGGCCAGGAAGCCGCCGCAGAAGGCATCGCCGGCACCGGTAGGATCGACCAGCCGCGCCGGATAAGCAGGGATTTCCCAGCGAGTGTGAGAGGCTGCGTCGTAGAGCAGTTGGCCGCGCTCACCGCACTTGATAACCACGAACTCACAGTTATAGCTTGCCAGGACAGCGGCCATTTCCCACAGGTCGTTGCTGCGTCCGAAGAAAAAGTTGCGTAATTCCTCTTCGCCAGGTAGGAAGGCAGTCAGGCCGGTGAGTAGGGAGGGTAAATCATCCCAATAAGTTGGGGTAAGCGTGCCAGGAGATGGGTCGAGGGTGATTGTGGTAAAACCGGCTTGTCGCAGGGCTGCAGGCAGTAAGGTGTGGGTGAGGTAATCGATCGGGCCCAGGTGAGCGGCGGTGGCTTCGAGATATTCCACGGGAATATCAGATTGGCGCAGGGAGGTGGGTGTAAGACGGGTGCGGCTGTCGAGAGGGTGGCTGGGCGGGCGGTATCCAAGCAGTGTTTTAGGAAAGGGCAGCCCTAGCCTGGCAAAATGGGGAACGGGATCTTCGAACAACCGGGTGTTGCGGTCGGTGTAGACGCAGAAGGCGCGTAGATCTACCGCTTCGGGCAGCACATGGATCCCGCGCGTATCGAAGCCGCGCCGGGCGAATTCATCCAGCCATCCCTGGGGGTAATCTTCGCCCACGCGGGCGATCAAACCGAGGGGCAAATCCGGCTCCCAGACAGCCAGGCCAACGGCGGAATAAATTAAATTTCCACCAGGCACATCGATCTGCGGTTTGCCCGAGGATGGAATAATGTAATTGCGGGCCAGGGTTCCGGCGAGGAGGTAGCGAGGGGAAGAGGGCATAGCACGAAAGAGCTGCGAAAGCCGCTCGAAGCGAGCGTCGTTCAAAGAGCGAACGGTGGGGACGCGAAAGGGCACGAAAAACAGAAAAAACATGAAAGGGCGCGAAAGTATCGGTTGGGGAAATTATAAGGCTGAAGGGGGAATCTGGGGTACTCCAGTTTACCTAAGGGCTGGGAGTCTTCACCGGCTCCGCTTTGATTTGACTGCCCTGGTCGGAGCAGGTGCAGGCCGTGACTGTTTGGGAATAACGGGTGAGGGTGCCGAGATACGGTGCAGAGCCGTTATGGGCGGTCCAGCCATTGAGGTTGAAGGGTAATGAGCTGTCAGCCGGGATCCACTCGCCGTTGTACTTTCGGGCGATATGGATGTGCGTGCCAGTGGCGCGCCCGCCTTCGCAGGATGGATAACCCACCGCGTCACCAGCCTCCAGGCGGGTCCCAACTGCGGCGCGGCCATCTGTCCCTACGTGCAGGTAGAAAATGACCCAGCCTGTGCGCTCATCCCCATCGGCTTTTGCATCCAGGCTATCGAGATCGAGCACTACGATAGCTGGTTCCGAGCGTGCCACCACACCGGAGGCAATCGCGGTGCTCTTTTCGGTGGCGGTATCACAGCCTTTCACGCCAGGAGGGGCAAAGTCGATGGCTGCCAGGGGATCGCCGTCTCCCCAGGCGGTATGCGGTCCACCGGTGAGTGTCCACGGCTGCTTCTCGGTAAAGGGCAGGTTGAAGCCTGGTTGGGCCAGGCTGCCGGGAATGTGAGGCTGAACATCCTGCCACGGGTCGCCAAAGAAGTCGCGGTAGGTCTTTGCTATACCATCCGAGGAGATGGCTTTCGTATAGGCGTCAGGAGAGAGCAGGTGTGAGAAATAGGTCTGGACTGCCACGCTGGCGGCGTTCTGCCACGGGTCGGGGCGTTCGAGGCGCCCCCCTTGTAACTCGAAGATGGTCAGCCGTCCAGTGCGCCAGCCATAATAACCATTGTTGAGGGTGTTAGCGGCCCACACCAGCTGCAAGTACAAACCCTTGTGAGCGTAATCCTCATAGCTAAGGGGGTACTCTGTATTGGTGAGTGTTTGGGATTGGTTGAGTGCCCCGCTCTGGTATTCCAGCAGCGCCAGCAGCAAGCGCGGGCTGACGCTGAAATTCATTGCTACCAGATCGATGATCTGGGCTCCGCTGCGATCCTGGTCCGAGGCATATTCGCGGTAGCCGTTCAACCAGCCGAAAGTGGTGGCGACGAAGGAGGCTGTGTCGAACCCTACTTGCTCCGGGCCATTCACGAAAAGGCTGTCGGGCAAGATCTGGTAAGGTGTACCCCAAAACGGGAGATAGTAGATCGGTATTTTCATCGGCATGCCCGGCGGCAGGGTGGTGGCGCTAGCCGGGATGAAGCTGTTGGCAGCCAGGATTTCGTTTACCGTGGTGTTGAAGCGGATCGCCAGTGCAGGCAGGCTATCACCGGTCTGGGCGATGTAATCGACCAGCTCGCCAGGATCGTATAGTGGTCTTGTTGGGTAGGGGGTGGGGGAGGGCGGATACAGTCCATCCGTGGACAGGGATGTAGGGAGAACGTCGGTATAGATCACCGTGGGAGATGCGGTAGCGCCAAGCACAGGGATGCCAGTGGAAGGGGACTGCACCGGTTGGCAGGCTGCAGACAGCATACTCACCAGCAAAAAGAATATGAGGCCGGAGCGATGTTCTTTATCGCCACCCGCTGCCATCGGTGATGCTGGAATGACACAGTGATCTATACCGACTTTGCCTGTGCGCATAAAATCCAACCTCACGGCTGATCGCGATCGCGTATGATACGCGATTCGTACGAGCCGAAGACGCTGGCAATGATCGTCTCATTGTTGCGGGTGAGGGTACCCTTGTAGGGGGCTGAACCGGCATGAGCACACCAACCACTCAAATTAAACGGCAGCGGACCATCGGCGGGAATCCATTCGCCGTTGTATTTACGGGCGATGTGGATGTGCCGACCGGTCGAACGCCCTCCCTCGCAGGAAGGATGACCGAGGAGATCACCTGCTTGCACCCATGTGCCCAGCTCGATATGGTCATTGCTGGCAATGTGCAAATATAATACTGCCCAACCCGTTTGTTCGTGTCCATCGCCATCCAGATCAATTACTACAACGCCGTTCCCCGAACGTACAACCTGCCCGGAGGCCACTGCCAACGCCCAGTCCCTGGTCTCTGAGCAGCCCTGGATATCGCTGGCCGGAGCGAAATCCAGCGCGGCGCGCGCGCCATCTCCCTCCCAGGCGCCGTGCGGACCGCCAGTGTAGCTCCACAACTGGCCGATGAAAAACGGGAGAATCATGGAGGGCTGGGTCATCCCAGCAGGGATGAGTGGTTCCACTTCCTGCGCCCGAGCCCATGGGCTGCCAAACATCCGCTCATACAGACCCGGTAATCCATTCTTGGGGTCCAGGGATTGAATCCAACCCGTGGTATCGTATACCTGCGACAGGTAATATTGCAGCGCTACCGAGCCAGCGTTCAGCTCAGGAGCCAGGCGGGGTGTGGAAACCCCATCCGGGAAGCGGATATCGGTCAACAACCCCTCTCGCCAGCCATAATAACCGATGGAAATTTCATTCACGGCCCAGGCAAGCTGCATATACAACTGTTTGCGGTTAATGTCTACTTTACCCATTGGATAATCGGTATGCAGCATGTCGATGGGCTGCCCGTACACCCACCCGCTCTGGTATTCCAACAGCGCCAGCAGCAGGCGTGGATTGATGGAATTTTCCAGCCCCGCCCGCCATATGATATCCGCCCCGCTTGTCCAGCCGGTGGTGCCCAGGTAATCTTGATAAGTGCTCAGATACCCCCCCGCCTCGTTGACAAAGGTTTTTATGTCGAAATCCATTACCGAAGGGCCAAAGACGATTTCACTATCGGGTATGATTTTTTGCGCTGGGGTGGTATTTACAAAGCGGCGCGGGATGATCAGCAGCTGGTTGGGATAGATTAACGATGTGTCGGGGATGGGATTGGGGGAAGTGATCTCGGGTGGATCGACCCCAAAACGCACCGCTACCACTGGCAGGGTATCACCTGCCTGGGAGTAATACAGGATGGGGGGATTGTCGGCTACTGGCAGCGGCGCAGACAGCGTATGTGTAGGAGAAGGCGCCAGCATGGGTTCCCCTTCAGGCTGGGTGGTGGAATCAGGGGTAGGGGTAGCTTCGGGCGTTGGGGGATCGAATGGGAATTTCGTTGGACCAGCGGTCTGTGTCAAAATGTAATTACCGCCCTTGGCTGTAAAGATCGGGTCGGAAGAGGCTGTTCCACCGATGGAACAGGCCATGGATGCCAGGACAAGGATGCTAACGACGGCTGTAAAACTGAATACCGCCGGCCAGGACCACGGTGTTCTGTGCCGACGCTGGCTCCTGGCTTCCAACTTGGTGTTCTTCACCATTAGAAATCGGTCAGCGTTGAATGGTGTTTTCTTGGATGACGCCTTCCCAGGCTTCCACACTTTTCCCATTGCGTTCCAAATACCCATCGTATACGATGCCTGTACCACGTGAAGCCCAACCATCCAGCGCAAACGGTAATGTCTGGTCGGCGGGGATCCACTCGCCATTATACCGCCGAGCAAGGTGCAGGTGTGTAGCAGGCGAATAGCCGCCCTCACACGAGGGGTGGCCGATATGCTGCCCGGCTTTAAGCATCGTCCCTTCAGCCACGCGATCGCGCGCCTCGATGTGCAAGTACAGGATCGTCCAGCCGGTTTGCTCGGAACCATCACCATCCAGGTCTTGCACCACCTCGCCGTTGCGTGAGCGCACCACCGGCCCATCGGCGATTGCCACCACCCACAAGTCACTCTGACCGCAGCCGAGGGCTTCAACCGGGGGAGCGAAATCCAGCGCTGCCCAGGCAGAGCCCGTTCCCCAACCGCCGTGTGGGCCGCCGGTGAACACCCAGAGCACACCTTTCTCGAAAGGCAGCTGCATCTTCGGTTGCAAGATCCCAGCCGGGACAAGCGGCTCGACGGCGTAGTCGAACGGGAAGCCAAAAAAGTTTACATAGGTGGTGTACAACCCGGTTTCCGAGACCGCGGTTTGCCAGTTTGAACGCCCATCGAGCAAAGCAAAAAACTGCTGTACTCCAGCGGTACCTGCGTTGATAGTAGTGTTGATGGGTACCACCGCTCCATCCGCCAGGTTCCACGTCGAAACGCCGTTCACCATCCATAAGTAAAAACCACGGTTGAGGTTGTTGGCTGCCCAGGAAAGCTGGTTATACAACCCCTTGCGCAGCGGCTCACGAATGCCGATCGGAAATTCACGGGTTTCAGCTGCTGGATTCGATTTCGTCACCCAACCGCTCTGATATTCCAGCACTGCCAGAAGCAGGCGTGGATTTACAGAGTACTGGTACGCCACCAACGATACAATTTGCGGACCGGTCAGGGTCTTACCTTCTTCTTCCACATCTTGCTGGTAACGAGCCAGGTAGCCATCTTTGGCAGTGATGAAGGCATTCACATCGAATTGAGCCGCGGCCGGGCCGTAAACCAGCTCGGAATCGGGTATGATTTTTAAGGGTGGGCCTGTGCTGCCCGGATCGGGCACAGGGATGGTAAGCACCTGACCTACTTCCAGGAAATCGGGATTAGCCAGTTTGTTGGCCGCGATTAACGCCTCCAGGCTGATGCCGTATTGCTGGGCGATTTTCCCGAGGGTGTCGCCGGATTTGATGGTGTACTCCTGCGCCTCAGCCCGTATGGTAGGGATGAAGTGGGGCGGATCGGGTGTGGGAGTGTGGATGGTGGTGTCGGAGCCTCGGCGCGCCATCGGCAGATATGCTGCTGCCTGGGTGCTGGTGGGGTTCGGTGTCCAGCGGCCCGAGGCGCTCCACGGGGCCGGGACGGTTGGTGCGGATTGCACGCAAGCCAGCAAAACCAGGCACAGAACGAATATCGGTAATAGCCACCAACGGGGGGATCGAGGTTGCATGGTGTCATTCTACACGGAACATTTTAACGCGTCAACTACAATAGCGGTCTTTACCACGGCTTAAACAAAGTCGGCGTGGTCTCGATACGGCTGCAAAGAACGCAGCCTACTCGACCAGCGCCGTTGGTCGAGGCGGACGAAGACCGCCCGTAGCCCAGTGCCCTTCTGGGCCGTAGTCGAAACCAGAGGCGCATGTGAGTAACAGCTTTTTACCAAACTGCCAAGTTTTCTTGTGAAAGCCGTGACGGTGTTCTATACCGACATTGTCTGAATAAAGAAATTACTGTACAATGTCACGACTTCACCTTTCGGATGTGAGTGCTTAAATCTCTGCCATGCGAATTTTAACTGTGGATATTGGTACCGGTACACAAGATATCTTCTTGTACGATTCTCATCTTGATCTCGAAAATGGGTTTAAGCTGGTACTCCCCTCGCCGACGATGATGGTTCACCGCAGGTTGAAGGAGGCCACGCGGCGCGGCGATCCCGTTTTGTTGAGGGGTGTCACCATGGGGGGCGGACCT
>Ga0315274_10013560_pt1 | contig 11602 bp, 11 predicted proteins | sample YL17G02_20_MG_FD_203700 | JGI IMG/M metagenome (GOLD analysis project Ga0315274, IMG submission 203700) | Sediment microbial communities from Yellowstone Lake, YNP, Wyoming, USA - YL17G02_20 | ecosystem: Environmental > Aquatic > Freshwater > Lake > Sediment | place: USA: Wyoming | collected...
AGGTTGCTGGGTATCTCTTTTACAACTGCACCAGCAGTATCAATTGAAGACTTTGACAAATTGATGGAAGGGCTGTAAGAGGACTGGATCAGCCTTGGAGTACGCTTCTCTACAATTGAGAAAAAAGTGAAGGAACAGAAATATTAGTGAATGAATGCTCTTTGGGATTTCCCAACACAAAGTAGTATTCAGTAAACAGAATCCATGCCTGGGCAAGCAACCTGGCCGCGAAGCTTGAGCCTGCTTTGCCATAATCGAGCGACTTTGCATAGGTCAAGCTGCCTGACATCTGACAACCAGGTGCACTGCACTTTTGAAGTGCATTGCACCTGGTTTAATAATTCTACTACGCAGTGGAGACCTGCGGTCGAGTAGATGGCAGGGCCAGGAGACCCAGCCAAATCAGGTATAAAAAAGAGACTGGATATAAATCATCCAGCCTCTTTCGTTCAATGGTGAGTAACGCGGATTTTTTTAAGGCAGGTAATACTGGATAATTAACAACGGGCGGCTGGAGGTGGTGGTGAAGTTACCGCTGTAGAACTTCATGTAGTCGGCGCCCATATCATCGTTATCATCCAGCTTGAAGCGCAGGCGGAACTGGGTGGAGCCAGTCTTATTGATATAGGGGCGTGCTGTGCTGTTCAAGGTAACTGAGTACCAGCCTGTACTCGGGGTTGTACCGAAGGTCCCCACGCTACCTTTGCTTGCCAAAGCCTGGAAATCGCTGGCAGCCAATCCCAGCGCTGGGCCAAAGTATGGTTTACGGATATCCACCAACAGTCCCTGGTGGGTAGTGAAGGGATTGGTACCGACCAGACCCTGCTTTTTGATCTTGATTACGATCGATGTGATGACAGCATTATCCGGCAGCCCGGCGGTATTGAACGACAAGATCGAGCGATACTGCCGGTCAGACGCATCATCGCCGAGACGGAAGGTGGTTTCAATGGCGTTGACAGATCCGCCCAGACCGCTGGTTTCGGATGACTCAATTATCCATCCATCGTATGTACCCGCAGAATAGAAGTTGGAAGTTAGAGGATTCACCTTGTGACTCTCAGTATCCGAACTGCTGTTGAAGTCCGTATTACCAGGGTAGGTGGCAGTCAGGATTCTATTACCCAAGGTATTAAGTGCCAGCGTGCATGAACCAGCTGCCACTGATGCCGAACAAGAATCCACACCATCGCTTACGGTTACATCTCCCGTTGGTGTGCCACTGCCGGGGAAATTAACCGTGACCGTGAAGTTTACCGTCACGTTCTGCCCGTCGGTGGAAGGATCGGGCGCATCCGAGGTGATGGTCGTGGTCGTATTGACCATGACTGCGTGGTCCTCGGTGTCCGAACTGCCCAAATGGGTCGCATCGCCATTGTAAGTGGCGGTCAGGGTCTTCGCCCCGTCCGTGTTGAAGGTCACATTGCAGTTCCCACTGCCACCTGAGAGGCTGATGCTGCAGTTCGTGTCCGCACCTGTGATATCCACCGTGCCGCTCGGAGTGCTGCCGCCACTGACCGTCACGCTCACGTTGACAGCTCCACCGACCAGCGATGGGTCGGGGGAATCCGAGGTGATCGTCGTGGTCGTGTTGGCGATGACTGCGTGTTCCTCGGTGTCCGAACTGCCCGCATGGGTTGTATCACCATTGTAAGTGGCGGTCAGGGTCTTTGCCCCCGCACTGGTAAAGAGTGCATTACATATACCACTACCTGCAGACAAGGTAATGACGCAGTTGGCATCCGCACCATCGATAGAGACTGTACCGGTGGGTTTGGTTGGACCGCCGGTAACGTTTGCCCCGACCGTCACTACCTGATTGATTGCTGACGGGTCAGGTGTATCAGCAATGATGGTCGTGGTCGTGTTGTCCTCGACTTTGTGATTCTCGGTATCTGAACTGCCGTTGAAGTTCGTATCACCAGGGTAGGTGGCAGTCAGGCTTCTGGTACCCAGGGTATTAAGTGCCATCGTGCATGAACCAGCTGCCACTGTGGCCAAACAAGAATCCACACCATCGCTCACGGTGACATCTCCCGTTGGCGTGCCGCTGCCAGGGGAGTTGACCGTGACCGTAAAGTTGACCGTCACCACCTGATTGATCGCTGACGGGTCAGGTGTATCAGCAACGATGGTCGTGGTCGTGTTGGCCATGACTGCATGGTTCTCGGTGTCCGAACTGCCCGCATGGGTCGTGTCGCCATTGTAAGTGGCGGTCAGGGTCTTTGCCCCGACCGTGTCGAAGGTCACATTGCAGTTCCCACTGCCACCTGAGAGGCTGATGCTGCAGTTCGTGTCCGCACCGGTGATGTCCACCGTGCCGCTCGGAGTGGTGCTGCCGCCGCTGACCGTCACGCTCACGTTGACAGTTCCACCGACCAGCGATGGGGCGGGGGAATCGGACGTGATGGTAGTGGTGGTGGAATCACAATTGACGAAGACGTAGGTCGCGCCTGCATCGAGCGTTCCGCCTGGGTCAGCATAGACTGCTCCTACCACGACGACATCACCGCTGATCGACACGGAGTAGCCAAACTCGTCATCTGCCGCCTTGTCCGAGGCGGTCAGCCTGGCGGTCTGGGTCATGTCGGTCCAGCCGCCGCCCGGCTTGGCGAAGATGTAGGCCGCGCCTGCATCGTCCGTTCCACCTGGATCAGCTCTGCCCGCCCCGACCACGACGACATAACCGCTGATCGACACGGAGTAGCCAAAGTAGTCATATTCCGCCTTGTCGGAGGCGGTCAGCTTGGCGGTCTGGGTCATGTCGGTCCAGCCGCCGCCCGGCTTGCCGAAGACGTAGGCCGCGCCTGCATCGCTCGTTCCGCCTGGGTCAGCCCTATTCGCTCCGACCACGACGACATCCCCGCTGATTGACACGGATTGGCCAAATAAGTCACCTGCCGCCTTGTCCGAGGCGGTCAGCTTGGCGGTCTGGGTCATGTCGACCCAGCCGCCGCCCGGCTTGACGAAGACGTAGGCCGCGCCTGCAGAGATCGTTCCGCCTGGGTCAGCCCTATTCGCTCCGACCACGACGACATCCCCGCTGATCGACACGGATTGGCCAAATAAGACACCTGCCGCCTTGTCCGAGGCGGTCAGCTTGGCGGTCTGGGTCATATCGTCCCAGCCGCCGCCCGGCTTGACGAAGACGTAGGCCGCGCCTGCGGCGTCCGTTCCACCTGGGTCAGCCCCAGGCGCCCCGACCACCACCACATTACCGTTGATTGACACGGAGGAGCCAAAGTAGCCATCTGCCGCCTTGTCGGAGGCGGTCAGCTTGGCGGTCTGGGTCATGTCGGCCCAGCCGCCGCCCGGCTTGCCGAAGACGTAGGCCGCGCCTGCATCGCTCGTTCCGCCTGGGTCAGCCCTATACGCTCCGACCACGACGACATCCCCGCTGATCGACACGGAGGTACCAAAGTAGTCAGATACCGCCTTGTCGAAGGCGGTAAGCTTGGCTTTTTGAACGAAGGGGTCGATAGTCAAGGGGTAACGGGCGCCAATATCGTTTACACGTAGAAACAAGAGGGTTGAATTGCTTTGTTTATCTGATTGAATTTCAAGCCACGTGGATAACTCACGACCGTTTGCATCGTAGGCCATAAGACCTGTGTAACGCAAAAGTGCGGTGCCGTCTGAGGCAGACAGAGATAATCCCTTGCCGCCCGTATCAACAGCAGCATTAAGGTCGCCGGACATCGAAAGTGCCAGGGTGAGAGGTCCACCTGACCTGCTAGTGGGTGGTGCAGCCAGGGTAAAGCCCTGCTCCAAACCAAAAGGACCGTTGACGTACCACTCAGTGAGGTTGCCGCGGGGATATTCGATGCGGTTGGCGCGAGCGGTGGGTTCGGAAGAGATGACCGGTTGGAGGTCCTCGCCATAGCCATAGGAGGCCAGGGACAAGCCCCAGGTATGTTCACCTGCATAGAAATCCACACCCGAGGATGTAAAATGGGCGGAAAGACCCTGAGCGTTATCCACCTGAAACCCATCCCTATCCGCGGTGGCATGATAGGATGGCTGGTCAGCGCCGATAGCAGCAGAGATGGGGGCATTGGCTTCCTGGGGAAGGCTGGGTGAAGCAGGCATGGTTTTCGGGGCAGCATGGGATCGTGTTGGGATTGGCAGAATTAAGGCAAACACGAGGAATAATGCAAAGAAACCATTGTTGATGAAACGAAACCGCTTGATGTTGGTGTGGTTCATAGATACCTCCCCGATAAGAAAAACAGAACAGCATTGATATTATATGTCCTTTAAGATTAAATGCAAGCGGGCAGTTGTCACATTCAAATAAACGACTAAAGTCGTTATCACGACTTAGGGATAGATTAATGTGTAGGGGAGACTTACGTCGATGAAAACCTGGAGACCTGCGGCCGAGCAGATGGCAGGGCCAGGAGACCCAGGCAAAGCAGGGGACCCTCGTTACGAAGTAGGGGCGACGCATGCGTCGCCATTACTGGTATCTGGCAACAGCCAGGTGCATTGCACTTTTGTAGTGCATTGCACCTGGGGTACTACGCAGTGGAAACCTGCGGTCGAGAATGTGGCAGGGTTAGGATACCCAGCCATGCCAGGGAGGAGGAAATGATATAATGACCATACAAGATTTGCCTAGACATATAGACCTTAAGATGACTATGACCTTTCGCCTTCGCTCAGGACAGGTTTACACGCATGTCGTCAAGCGGGTGGCGGTACGTTCACCTCTGGATCGTATCAAAAATGGGATTAAACAAACCGAGATTGTAGAATAATGAGTTAGCCAACGTTTCTAAACAAAGGAGGTTATATGTCCGCAATTACAGCCGAAGAACTTCAAAAGATTATAGAAATTGCCAATTCCTTGCCAGAAGAATATCGGCAGAAATGCTTTGAACTTTTACTTAACCATGAACTCCAGATGAAACGGCCTGTTGCGATTGGTACCCCCCAGATTACCACTGGTACTGTACCACCTCCCGTTCCGCAGACTCGTAAAACCTTTATTCTACCGATTGACGTAAAGGCGTTTCTTAGTCAATACGGTCTGGATGAGAGTGTACTATTGAAGTTTTTCCTCTTCGAGGGAGGAGAAATCCGTCCAATCTACCAACTTAAAGTGACAAAAAAAGCGAGAGCACAGATACAACATGCTCTAATGATGACTCTGGAAAATGCTATTACAAATGGACAATTCCAAATTGACATCGAGGCTTTGCGAACTCGTTGCACTGAACAGAAATGCTATGACCCCACCAACTTTGCAAAGAATATTAAAGACAAGGCGAATCTATTTAAGACCATTGCCAGCGATCAACCTCTATCACTCTCTCCCGAAGGAAAATCTGAACTTGCTGATTTATTAGAGCAACTGAAAAGCTAAAAAATGGATAAGGGTGATTTCATAAAAGTCCTGAAAGATTTCAGAAAAGATATAAGTGACCTAGAAAAGACCTGTAAAAAGGTTACAGGCAAACAGGTACAGTCAAAGAAACTACTCGATGGGCTTGAGGCTTTAGCTACAAGATGGTTTGACCAATTAGAGCCAACTCTCCGAGCCACCTTCCATTCCGATGAGGAAACATTGAATAAATATCGAGAGCCTTTCGGCAAGACTCTAGAACTTTCAGGAGGTAAGCCATCAAAAAGAGTCATACTGACAATTCTTGAGTCGATTCTACGTTCTTATCATTCTGACATATTGGTTCCTATCCAGAAACACCAAGCCATTATTTCGAAATTTCCGAGCCTCGATACGGTTATATCTCATGCAGCTGGTCTTGAAATTGACTACTTAACCGAGGCTATCGAGTGCGCACGCTTGGGAAAAAGAAGGGCTGCGATAATTTTGGGCTGGTGTGCCGCAGTGAATCGGCTACATTTGTACTTTGAGAAAGAAGGATTTTCAAAATTCAATCAAGCATCTGTGAATATGGCGAATTTAAAGACGGGCCGATACAGGCGGTTCAACAAGAAGTTCGATATCCAGAACCTAAGCGACTTGCGAATGACTGTATTTGACGGTGATTTATTATGGACGCTTGAATTTTTAGGCGTTATTGACGGAAACCAACATGAACGATTAGAAATTTGCTTTACGATGAGAAACACATGTGCACATCCCGGCGAGGCAACTATCACTGATGAAAATTTGCTCTCGTTTTTCTCGGATATTGATACCTTGGTATTCGCTAATTCCAGTTTCGGTTTGAGTGCAAATCAACATGAAACAGCCAATCCATGAGCCAGTACACTGAAGTAAGGGTGTAGGCTAACAACGGCTGCACCTGACCTCGCTTCGCTTGGAGGGTACGCGGCGTGATTTGCCAGCGATGGTTCGGGTTTGCGAAGGAGCCTCACCGGTCCCGCCGCTGCCGGTGAGCCAAACCGTTATGATGAAGCACGAACAGACACTCATTCAATTGATAATTGAAACGCACCATCATCCAAAATGCGGCGTTGAAAGCCCGAAGTATCTCAGCAGTGCCATTTCTTGACAGTAACCCCGATCTCTCTGGTACAATCCTAACTCAAGAGAACTTGAGAGGAGCACGCAATTACCTCAAGGGATTGATTTCTTCTCTTGATCCAAAGTGGCTTGGAAAACCTAAAGGGGAACTCCGATCTGCCTGGAATAATGATGGGCAAAGTGATATCACATTCTTAATAGACCTGGCATTTCATTTGGCTGTTATTGAAAAGGTAATAACTGTCCGATCACGTTCGATCTTTGAAGACAAAGTCCTCCAATTACTTAGAACGAATGACCCGATATATTTCGAAAATTTGCTTACAGAGCTTCGTGTTCTATCATTCTTTGCCCAGAAAACGAAGTCCATTGAGCTTGACCCATTAGTACAACAGAAGGACTTAAAATCATCCAATCGTCCAAAAACACCTGACTTCTCATTTCAATTAACTTCTGGCCGCATCTTGGTTGAAGTAACTGTGTTCTACTTCCAACCGCTTATCCTCTGGAGAAAGAACGTTAATAGGGCATTTCGGTTCATAACACGGAATATGCTTAAACATTCCATACGACGTATTCTCGGCTTCAGTTTGCCTCTTAATTTTAATTGGCCTCAAGCTAAGACCTTTATTGAATCTACAGTATTACCAAACGCTATAGCAACACTGGCAGGAGAAACTTCTATTACAGTTAACGATAGAAAGATAATTGCTACTTGGCGTGAGTTACCGCACATCCAATTTGATCTAAGTAAACATCCTGACCCCACTACTGTCCATTTTCCAAACGACAGATACGCTACCTTCGACGCGCCAAAAGGCTTGGGTCTCTGGATGAGACCAGAGAATAGGAATTTTTCACAGTACTCAATTGGAGAGCAATCAGCCATCGTTTTGGAGTCCACCATTCAGGCGGAAGATGCCACCGAAATGATAGTTAGATCCTTTCGTAATACACTGGACAGGAAACGAGACCAACTTCGGAGTGATGATACACACATCATTGTATGCAAGATTGCTCATCATGAATTGACCTCTCCAGAATTGCTAAGATTGGTACAAGAACGAATATGGCCAAATCCGTATTATGAATGGCTCACAGGAATACTTATCTACATACCTCGAATGGGCTTCAAACCACAGGATAAATCAGAACAAATGTACGCCATTATGAATCCTAAAGCCACACGCTCGGTAAAATCATTCAACGAATTTATGTCGTTAAAGTATATCAATCCTAGTCAGGGTCATAAGAAGTGCGCTTAAAGGCATGATCAGGCATGAGCAGGTCTTGCTATTGGACATCTTCATCTAAAAACGGGCTAAAGCGTACAGCAGATATGCGCCCTACGGGTGTCCACAGGATACGCCCTGCGGGCTTGCTTCGCGATCGACGGAGAGTCCACGCCCGCCCCACTGCCGCTATCCACAGGACGCTTTGCGGACGCAAACCGTTGAAACTGTCGAAAAAGTGTGAAAGGGGTCAGAAAATAGTGGCGCTGAAGGGTAAGGTTCTGTATACTATTCGTAAGAATGAAGTGTAGAGGAACCGATGGCCAAATACAAAACATACAATTATTACCAAATGGTCATGATCCCCATTTCGCTTCAAAATCAACTCGAACCCGGGACGCTGGAATACACCATAAACGAATTGGTGGAGAACAACATTGATCTGTCGGTGTTCGAGGAGCGATATCAAAACGACGACACCGGCGCGACGGCGATCAACCCCAAGATCTTGCTCAAAGTGATCTTGTTCTCTTATTCCAGGGGGGTGATCAGCTCGCGACAAATCGAGCGGGCCAAGCACGTCGCGCAGGTACTTGTCGGTTAGGGTAGATGGTCAAAAGCCCAACCTGATCGATGAAATGAAAGCCAAGATAGACACTTCCCAAGGCAAGCAAATCTATGCCAGACGCCTGGCCATCGTCGAGCCAGTATTTGCCAATATCTCCGTTCAAAAGCGATTGGATCGCTTCACCTTACGTACGAAAGCCAAGGTCGATGTGCAGTGGAGGTTATTTGCTCTGGCGCACAATATCGGCAAAATCCACAATTATGGGCTGGTTCATTGAGAGCCCGGCATTGGAGACGAGTGCATCAGGCAGTGCTTAGGATGACGCACTGGATAATACCCCAATAGAGTGTTGAAATCTTGTTTTTGGGCATAATTTGATGGTTCAAAAGGATGTTATTCGACAGTCTCGTTAGGCCGATTGCATTAAATACGAAAACATAATTACGAATAAGTGCAGGCGAGTTCTAAAGTGTATCCGTAAAGATAAAACACTTTATACACTAAGGACAAGCGAAAATGAAAACCTTCAAAGATACCAATAAGGATAAAGGAACAACGATTCCTTTGCCCGATACAAAAAGAATCTGGATTGCTTGCTTTGTTTTAGGAGCCGTGTTTTGGATCATTGGGTTGATTTTATGGGCACAGAGGGGGATTGATGAAGCTGTCCTGTTCTATTACAACCCAATGCGAATCGCGATGGATCCAATTGTCGTCTTGTCGAAATGGCTCTCATCCAATGGCATGGCTGCTATCACGATCCTCTTTGTGGTTTATCTGCTCGTTTCAAAAAAGCTCAAATCTTTCGATGCACCCTTGACTGTGTATTTCTATACAATATGCTCGTTTGGATTGAGTGGGATCGCAGGTGATCTATTGAAAGAGGTTCTTGCGCGCCCAAGACCAGCAGCCACATACGGTAGTGAAATCCTGACATGGAGCCACGCGCTATCATATGCGATTCCATCCGGTCATGCCACCAAAAACATTGCTTTGGTCCTGCCATTCATCTTGCTGGTGAGTCATTCGAAAAATCTTCACAAGGGGATTAAAATCGTGATCGGGTTGATAGCAGTTGGTGTTTGTTTCAGTCGGATTGTTCTCGGTGCTCATTATGTAAGTGATGTCCTGGCTGGGATCGGGATGGCTTTGATAGGGTTGCCACTTTCCATGATGTTTGCCAACATGCTTTTACGCAAAATGAAACAGGAACAACTACCAAAGCTATCCTATATATGGGGCGTTCTGTTGATTTTCTTGACCTGGGTATTTATGGCCCTGTAGACCACATGGAAGATAAATCAAAAAAAGTAATCAACTCAACCCCGCGAAAGCTGACCTGGTCCGTAGCGAAGTCAGTCGCGTAAAAAGCCAGCTTTAGAACCGAATGAGGGGTTTCCCAAGCTGTGTCTCACATAGCTTGAGCAACGCTTTCTCAGGACTGGCATTCATGAAGTAAGACTGCATTCATCGGCCTAACACCGGCTGTAGCGTACAGCGGCTGCGCCGCTGAAGGTATGCGCTGCTTCACCAGAAATGTGTGATAATTGGGAAGGCGTCTCGTCGGTCTCGCCGCTGCCGCTACCCACAGGGCGATTCGTGGACGCAACCGTTGGGTTGTTTCTCTCTCAATGAAGTAAGGACTTGTAAATACTATCGCGCCGTGATATTATTGTGCCGTGCTCGAATCGTTCGCTTCCCCTGAAACTAAGGAAATCTTCCTCGGTATCATCTCCACAAAGCTGCCAAGAGATATTCAACGCACCGCTCGTCGCAAATTGATCTATCTGGACGACGCCGAGGATCTGCAAGACTTACTTGCTCCTCCAGGCAATCGTCTTGAGAAATTGAAAGGTAATAGGTCTGGGCAGTATAGCATTCGTATCAACGATCAGTGGCGTATTTGCTTCGAGTGGGTTGATAACAAGGCCAGGAACGTCGAGATTGTTGACTATCACTCGTAAAGGTAGGTAAATATGGATAACACGCTTTCCCCTATTCATCCTGGTGAAGTCCTGCTTGAGGACTTTATGAAGCCGCTAGGTCTAAGTCAGTATCGCCTGGCGCATGATATCGGCGTTACACCCATTCGCATCAGTCAGATCGTTAATGGACAACGTGCAATCTCGGTTGATACTGCCATGCGCCTGGCTCGCTATTTTGGCACAAGTGCAGCAGTTTGGCTCCGGTTACAAGTTCGCTATGATCTTGAAGTTGCACAAGGTCAATTGAGCGACCGTATCAATCGGGAGGTGAAGGTTTTGCACCAGCCTGCAAGTCGCATTTAGTCAAGAGCGCAACCCGTTTTTCACCTTTGCCTCGCTCAGTCGCTATTTCCCTAATCTTACCTCCCTGCGCGACTTCATCGCTTCCGAAGATTATCTAGGTGGATTGAGAATCACCTTTCAGGGCAACCTGTATGGGCTGGGAGAGAACCGCGCTGAAAAGTTATCTGCCATGCTGGGTTTGTTGGGTCAAATCGAAGCTGAAATCCGCGCCAACGTCACCGACTACTAAGGCACGCGCGAATTCCACCGCAACTGGATCCATGAAGTCTTCAAAGATAAGGTGTTGAAATTTGACGCTGAAAACCCACGCGCCGCAGACGACGTGCAGTTTGAGCATTTCGTCTCTGCCAAAGATTGGTTTGCCTTCAACACCGTCTATGGCACAAGCGCTTCCGCGGTTGTTTTTTATACCCTGGTTAACCCTCACAATCCCCGCCGGCCCATTCCTGGCGGATTTCGTCTCTTTTCTTCAAAGAAAGTTCGAATCTCTATCCGGTCGGCTGAAGGTATGCGCTGCTTCACCAGAAATGTGTGATAATCGAGAATAAGTCTCGCCGATCCCGCCGCTGCCGCCCTGGACTGTCAGTCCAGGACAGGCTGAGCCAAAACGTTAACCCGCTCATACCAGAGGCGGGACAGATCAATTACAATGGTTAATGTTTGCAACCAGTATGCTCTCTTTAATGATCAGCTTTCAGCACAACCAGAAAACAAAGGAGAATAAAATGTCCACCCCAGAATCCCCCCAGCCTCAATTACGTAAGCGACCATATCTTTTAGGAACCATGCTTAGATTGTGGATGATTTTCAGCGCAATGTCAGCATATATTTATTTCCGTTCCCTTTCAGGGGTATGGATTGCTATTTCTGTGCTGCATCACCCGGCATGGGCAGTCCCGTGGTTGGGCTTCTTATCTATCGTGAACTTCGTGTGTGTCGTCGCGATCTGGAAATGGAAGCGGTGGGGGATGTACGGGTTGGCTGCTTCAGCCACTGTGGTCTTCATCATCACAATGATAAGTCTCAACTTTTTTACTGCAATCATTTCGGTTAGTGGTGT
>Ga0315274_10013561_pt1 | contig 11602 bp, 13 predicted proteins | sample YL17G02_20_MG_FD_203700 | JGI IMG/M metagenome (GOLD analysis project Ga0315274, IMG submission 203700) | Sediment microbial communities from Yellowstone Lake, YNP, Wyoming, USA - YL17G02_20 | ecosystem: Environmental > Aquatic > Freshwater > Lake > Sediment | place: USA: Wyoming | collected...
GGCAATCGTGGGAGGAATGGGCAGGCCGGTCAATCCCCTGTCTTTCGTCTGCCCCCTACTTCCGCAGGCGATCCATGTATGCGGCGATGAGGGTGGCGACGTTCTTCTCGACCCCGAGGAACTCCATTCCCGTCCGATACACGATCTGCCGCTCGCCTCCGGCCACGGTGACATGATGGCTGGCAAAGGCGCGAACCGCCCGGCCCAGCACCTGCAGCTGTTGGCCCTCGACCGAGAAAGAGAGGTGGTAAATCTCGCCGGGTCGGACGGGCTCGGTATGTTCGACGAGGGCGCCCGACAGGCTGATATCGATGAGGCTGACCTCTCGGAGCTGGAGCAGGGCCGGGGCCCGCAGGCGCAGGCGGAGCCGCGCAGCCCGGCGCCGCTCGCTGGCGGCATCGCGCGGCGGCGGCGGGAGCTTGGTCCCCCGCACCTTCGTCAGTACGCGAGTGACGGAGAACTCCAGTTCGTCAATGTCTGGCGGCTTCCTGATGAAATCATCCGCCCCCTCGCGCAAGGCGGCGATGGCATGCTCCATCAATTCGGATCCCGTTACCATGATGACGGGCAGGGAGGGGTGCCGCTCCTTGATTCTCTGCAGGACCTCCAGTCCGTCCATTCCCGGCATCATGATGTCCAGGAGGACGAGATCCACCGGCTCTTTCTCGAGCAGCGCGAGGGCGGAGGCGCCGTCCTGGACCAACACGGGGTGCATCCCGAGGCGATTCGTGACGAAATCCCCCAGAATCGCGAGGAAGAATCTATCGTCGTCTACCACCAGGACCTTGCTCATTCAGGCATCTATCCTTGTGCGCGAGAATGCCCTTCCCGCCAGGCCCTGGGCCGACTCCCCGGGGCTGACAGTGTCCCTTCCACCACCCGCTGGGCACCGCTTGGAGCGGGCTGACGCTAACCCACCTCAGGCGCGAATGTCAAGCCCGAGGTGCCGCTGCCATGAGGAAAGGCTCGGGGCAGACAGGCGGAAGAGGCGAGATGAGAAGGAAGAGACGGCGGATGATGGGAGGCCTATGGTCCTTCCCTGGTGCTCAGCAGCCCCGCCCCGGGCTAGCCTCGCAAGCCCAGCCACCGGAGATCACGTCAGCGGTGCGGGGGCTCACCCGGCGCGGCGCTGTGTCTCCTTTACGACCCTTTCGTGCACCCACTGAGCAAGAACTTGGGAGGAGGGGATACCCTGCCGCCGAGCGAGACGCTTCAGCAGGAAAATGTCCCGCGGGTCAAGTCGGACGGACACCGGCTAGCGCGCGGGACGGCGGACCCTGAAGACCTCCGCTCTTTCCAGTTCTGCGGTCACGCGTCGCTCAGATTCTTGAACCACTGCCCGATCCCATGCCACCGCTTCCTTGCGTAGTCGTTGGATGGTTTTGTCAAGCAGTCGCGAGGTCTTCATGCGTCGATCCTTCATGATGGGCGGTGCCAGCAGCGCTCCAGCATGTCGGCCCACGCGGGGGCTGTGTCACGGAGAATTGCCGGGAGGGGGACGGGGGATTCACGGGAGCCGCGATGTCTCTTCGCGGCACGCAGGGCTTTGCGTAAAGTGACTACCGCCTCGCCCGCCATCTCGTCCGGAGAGTCCACTGCCCATCCGAGGAACTCGTCTCTATCGTTATCGCGCAGCCGATAAAGCCCAAGGACGACCCCGACGCAGGTAGCCAGGGCTGCTTCATCTTGTCCTGCTTCTGCGCGCCGTTTCATGTCTTCGATGAACGGCATGACCGCCTCCTCGACGAGGTCCCAGGCTGCCTGCGATGGCTCAACATAACCGTACGCATGGCGGCCAGCACGGGAGTTCAGATCATCGAGGTCCAGTGCCCGTACTTCGTCCTCTACAGCGTCGGCGACGTCCTCGACAGACACGTCTCCGATAACCGACCCAGCCAGAGCCTCAACTTCCTTTGCCAGCTCTGGGTGCCTCTCCAGGAGAACACGCAGCAACGTTGCCGCCTCTTCTCCCGACAGGCGATCCAGGGCCCCCCTTTTTTTCGATGCTGCCCCCCGCTGCTTCCGCTTGCGCATCTCTCTCCCCCGAATCGTATAAGATAAGAATGGATCGTAGAGTCAGAATTCCAGGGAGGCCTGGCCGGCCGCGAGATTGGTCGTCAGGATTGCGCGGGTGAGAATCCCCTCACATCCAAGCAGGAGGGGTGCCCGATCGTCATCGAGGAGATATGCAGTGATCTCGATTGGTGGCGAGGAGGCTTCCTCGTCTTCGAGGCTCAGAGTGACTCGGCCAAGTCGACCGCGGATCGCATTGGTCTCCGTGGAACCGAGTCCGTGGATCGGTTGGGAGATCTGCCTCACGAAATCAACGGAGGCCCCGGACCAAACGCGGCGAGGGATGAGCGTGACCGGATTGCCTGTGTCAAGGATCCCGACCCGCGAATGGGACCACCCGGAGGATGTCAGGATTCGGACATTGGCAGTAATGCGGATGAGCAGGAGGGAGAGGCCTGCTTCAAGGGCCTCGAGATCAACGCGAGTGCGGACCGAAAGCCGAATGACCATAAACGTGGATTCCGCGTTCCACGAAAATCACGGCCACATCCTGTCGGCCGGCCACCCGGGCCGCTTCTGTCTCGACGTCCCCGAGATCCACCCCGGCGGCCACCACCCTTCCATCTACAACCGCAACCCATTGATTCGGGTGAGCCGCGGCAAGGGCATTGTAGTTGGCGTATGCCCAGTCCACATCTCGCACAAATCGTGGATCGAGGGGCGGAACCGGGGGATACTCCTTCTCCGCCATGCGAAAACCTCCCTGACCCCAGGTTATTACGCGAACCACTTATAGTGCACGAGGCGTCGGGCTGTCAAACGAATCCTGCCGCGCCTCCACGACGGGGCCATCCCCGTCAGGTGCGCGTCGTGGATCACTCCAAGTCTGGCAAGCCTTGGCGTGGTCGCAAGACACGAACGGACCGCGGCTCTCCCGGCACCCTCGCGATCAATCCGCGTTCCTCCAGGTTCAATACCATCTGATGCACCGTCGGGGGCGACACTCTGAAGTATCGTTGCATGTCCGCTTCGGCCGGAGGACGCCCGTTGAGCTTGGTGTAGTAGTGGATGAAGGCGAGATACTGTCCCTGGCGTGGCGTGTAGTCAGCAGGCATTCGGAATCCTCTCTTGGATGGAAACATCGCTCTCGACCTGACCACCTTTCATCAGATCATCGGTATCCATGACCAGTGAGTCCTCCCCTTCCGATTCCCTCCATGGATAGGCCAGCCTCGGGCACTCCCAGCTAACCTCCCAGCAGCGACGGCGCATTCCCCCTGGCGGTCTCGGGGTAGCGGTGGCACTGTCCTGCCCTCTGTGCCAATATGAATGAGACACCCACCCCCAAGGAGTTTAGAGTAGAGTAGGCGGGACGGAACACGTCGGCCCGGCGTGGCCGTGGAGCGACGTGACGCACTTGGTTACGAAGTAGGCGGGGGGTCGCGTGGGCTCGGTCGGTCGGGTTCCCCTGAGCCTCAGTTCGGAAAGCACGCAAGAATACTTCGCAAGCAACTTCCCGGATGACGAAGCAGAAAGGAAGGCAACTGCATGGCGCCCGCCCTACAAGTTGTTTCGGAACCAACGTCCGGGGTTATGACGGATGATATAGCTTCCCAAGGGCTCGCGATCGAGTTCTCGGACTTCGAGCCTCACGGTCTCACCGAGTTCGGGACTGCTGCTTCCATCCTTTCGTGAGGTCCACGATCCGACCGTTCTTCAGGACGTAAACCGGGGTGCCGGTCTTGCGGCCGAGTTCCCTGGCTCGCCGTGCCGCCCGGCGCAGGGCCGCGTCAGCCGCCAGGATGTCAGGATCCTTCGACCTCTGAGTTTTTCGAATCATGGGTTGTCTCCCGAAGCAATAAGCCGTGGCGTCGGTTCCGAGTTGTCATACAACGCCCAGCTATTGACCAAGCCGCGGTAAGCATCCTCGAAGTTTCGCAAGCCAGCGTCAAACCGCCGGCGAATTACTTGTTCCGGTACGTCGTGGCCGCCTTGCGCTACCCGAGCCGAAATGCGCGCGACAGCCAGGTCCGCGCTCGGAAGGCTCAGGAATATCAGCTTTACGTGGTATCCCGCCGAACGCCAACGGGGAATCAGACGGGCGTAGCTCCGGCCGGACAGCGTCGTCTCAAGGGCGAAGCTCTCGCCAGCACGGACCCTTCGATGGATTTCCTGAAGCATCACCCGGCCTGCCCGGAGAGCGGCACGCTGGGGATCGAAAGGGGAGAGGCCCTCTGCGATCAGGTCCACATTGATGAAATCCGGGCACTCCGCTTCGCGCGGCAAGAACTCCCGGGCGAAGGTTGTCTTCCCTGCTCCGTTCGGCCCGGCTATGATAACGATCTTCTTCTGTCCGGTCATAGCGTGACCTCACTGGACTGGCGCCTTGGCTTCGCCTGCAACACCGCTCTCGAGCTCCGGATCTGATCGTACCCCCGATCGGGGTGCAGGACCCCTGGAGCATCGAGGCGAGGCTGCGGGCCTGGCGGACGCCCCTCAATTACAAGGTGACGAAAGTGGCAACGTCCCGGATTACGGGGCGTCGGGCTGTCAAACGAATCCTGCCGCGCCTCTACGACGGGGCCATCCCCGTCAGGTGCGCGTCGTGGATCACTCCAAGTCTGGCAAGCCTTGGCGTGGTAGCAAGACACGAACGGACCGCGGCTCTCCCGGCACCCTCGCGATCAATCAGCGTTCCTCCAGGTTCAATACCATCTGATGCACTGTGGGGGGCGACACTCTGAAGTATCGTTGCATGTCTGCTTCGGCCGGAGGACGCCCGTTGAGCTTGGTGTAGTAGTGAATGAAGGCGAGATACTGCCCCTGGCGTGGCGTGTAGTCAGTCGCCATTCAGAGTTCCCCCTTGAAAGCCTTATCGAGGATGGAGGGGAGCAGGGCGTCAAGCTCGGCGGCGGTCCCAGCCCGGAGTTGTTTGACGCGCGACATCGCCTTACTGACGTTCTGAAGCCGCAATTGTGTGGGCATTGCTGGTAAGCGCATTTCGTAGGCAAGAAAGGCGTTGGGATGTAGCCGACGACGTCTCACATTTGTCCCTGTACTAATCTCGCCCAGCTCGTTCCAGACTGATGGGGTCCGGAAGTAGACGTCAAGGGTTTCAGGAAGGACTTTCTCCTGGTTGACTTCAAACACTGGAAACTCAGGCGACACAACAAGCCCTTCAAATTGTGGAGCCGCGACAGCGAGCGCGCCTTCCCAAGCCATAAGCTTCGGATAGACGAGGTCGCCTGCTCGAATCCGTGTGAGCGATCTGTACGCAAAATCGAGTCCCCGCTTCTTCTGTCCACGGAATATCCCACGCCCAAAACAATAGACACCCGCGAACTCGTACGTCTCCTCAGGTGAGACGTCTACGTCAGGTTCGCGGAGCCGAACCAGTCTATGCATAGGGGTGCGGGGGAACAGGTCGTCGCCACCTCCGAAGAGAATAGAGCGAAGAAGTGCCTCACATGACTCTTCGGCTTGCTTGCTTAACCTGCGGGCCTCCTCGATCTTGGCGACAAGCTCCTCGATCTGCGCCACAATCCGCCGTTGCTCCGTCAATGGAGGCAGTGGAATCTCCATGGAGAGAAATTGCTTGGGCGATACCGAGTTCCGTCGGGCTCCCATCCCCCGCGAACCGCGTTCGAGGCCCTCCCACACTGTTGGCTGTTTACAGAGCCACTCGAGGAATCGGATCTCCAGATGGTCTGGAGTTGTTTGGAAGGTGGGGAATTGTGGCGACAAGTACCATCCGTCAAAATGTTTCGAGACTCGGGCGATTGCACCTTCCCAGGCCTTGAGTTGGCTCAGAACCAGATCATTCTCGTGGAGCCGATGGAACACTTTGTAGGTGGTTTCTGATCCGCTGAGTGGGTTCCGAGCGAAGAGTCCACGTCCGAAGCTGTAGACTCCCGCGATCCGATAAGCGCTCGACGGATCGGTCGGGACCGCTTCGACTGACAACTTAAGAACTTCGCCCAGGGAAACCCGTGGCCAGGGAGTGTTCATATGCCGCTACCCGCAAGAATTTCCTTGATGTCATTCATGATTTCGATGATCCGTTGCTCCTTCTTGAGAATGTCCTCGGTCAGTTGGTGGGGGGCCATGTGCTCGTATTTCTGATTTGCGCGAGGGTTCTTGAGATCCAGATTGACGACTGGCCGACCCTGGGAATCGGTCTTGAGAACATCTTCAAGCCGAACCTTCCAGGCACGATCGTTTTCATGGCGATTGGACCACCAACCCTGGCAGGGGGCGAACTCCTCAAACTGGAGGGGCTGGGTCTTGGTGTATTGCTTCCGGCTCTCGGGAAGGGGGTGCTCGTAGTACCAGATTTCCTTCGTGGGGCCGGTCTTGTCGAAGAAAATAAGGTTGGTCGGGATGCTGGTGTAGGGGGCGAAGACGCCATTGGGCAGACGGACAATGGTGTGCAGGTTGAAGTTTTCAAGAAGTTCCTTCTTGATCCGGGCACAGACGCCGTCGCCGAACAGGGTGCCGTTGGGAACGACCATGCCGCAGCGGCCGCCACGCTTGAGGCTGCGCATGATGAACTGGAGGAAGAGCAGGGCGGTTTCCGAGGTTCGGGTGGCCTCGGGGAAGTTGTCCTGGATACCCTTCTCCTCCTCGCCCCCAAAAGGCGGATTCGTCATGATCGCGTTGTACCGCGCGCTGTCGGTGATCTGAACCAGCGGGTTCCTGAGGGCGTTGTCGCGGAGCAGATTCGGCCGATCAAGGCCGTGCAGGAGGAGGTTCATCATCCCGAGCAGGTAGGGCATCGGCTTCTTCTCGATGCCGAATAGGGTTTCTTCTTGGAGATGTCGCCGGTGCTCCACGTTCTTCACCTGGGGCTTGAGGTGCTCATAGGCTTCCACCAGGAAGCCGCCGGTACCTGCCGCCGGGTCAAGCACCGTCTCGCCAAGCTTTGGATTCACTTGTTGGACAATGAAGCGGATGACTGGTCGGGGGGTATAAAACTCACCAGAGTCCCCGGCAGCGTCTCGCATCTCCCGGAGCATGGACTCGTACAGGTGGCCCAACGTGTGGATGTCGTCAGAGGAATTGAAGTTGATCCGGTTGACCAGGTTGACGACATCCCGAAGGAGGTACCCGGACAGCATCCGATTGAAAGTCTCCTTGAACACGGCGGCCAGGACGTCTCGGGCATCCCCTGTCCCAGTCCCAACGAGTCCCCGGAGATATGGAAACAGTTGGTCGGTGACGAACTTCAGGAGAGCTTCTCCTGTCTGTCCCTTATCCGGATCTCCCGCCCAATCGCGCCAACGGTATGGCGGCTCGATCGCGGGGCGATACCTCCTCTCCGTCACCTCGCGTCGCTGCTCCATGTCGTCGAAGCACTTCAGGAACATGATCCATGAGAGCTGCGGAATGCGGTCCAGGTCGCCGTTCAAGCCGGCGTCCTTCCGCATGATGTCCCGCGCCCTCTTGGTCGCGGCCGACAATTGCGCCTTCGCCGTCAATGGTTCCGCCGGAATCTCCTTCCTTCGTCGTGCCATTCTCTTACCTCACGAGAACACCGTGGCCCAATATGTGCGGAGGAGTTCCACCGCCTGATCCATCCGGATGCGAGAAAGCCTGATCTCGGCCGCGCTCGCGGTATAGAGCGCGGCCCACCAGGGCGGAGGGTCGGGGATTCTGGCGGGAAGCAAGTGGCTGTCCCTTCGCTCGAACACGGCTTCAATAGCGTGGCGCGCCGATGCCGGAGAAGGTGGACTCACCTCAAGGATCAAGACGATGTCAACGAGGTCCTTCACCCTGGTATTCTCCCTGTCTTTCCACGGAAATGTGAGGGCGTGGACCTTATCAGCGAAATGCTGCGAGAGGGAGATGACCCGGAATCGTCCCGGAGCAATCCCTGCGAAGGCGAGGGTGTCGCTTTCAGGGACGTCTTCCGGGGGCGCAACGAGATGAATTCCCGTCCCGACATCAGCTCTGAATTCTTCAAATGGACGTCCCGCCAGAGACGCGCGGACCCGAAATCGGTAGGCGCGAACACCAGCCTCCAGCGGTATATTCTCCCCTTTTCCTGGAACGTTGAAGACGAAGAAATCTTCGAAGGGATTGGCCGCGGCCGCTTGCAGGTTACCCGCGATCTCTGCAGGATCATCAGATGTAGAACCAAGGGATGACGGGCCGATCCCCAAATCCAAATCCTTGGTGGCCCGGGCGCGGTTTCCGAAGCGGAGATCAAGAGCAACCGCTCCTTTGACGATCCACGGACTGTCGGGAGAGAACTGAAGACGCTTGACGAGCCGCTCGAAAGCAATCCGCTTGCGCAACCGTGGAATGGCCGCAATGCCCATCTTGTGGAGCCGGCTGATGTTTTCTTCGAGGGCCATGCGAAAGGCTGCGGCACTAGCGTACCGCATCACAGGACCCTCCGGGCCTCCATCAGCGCCCGATGCAGGCGCTCTGCCGCCCCACCTTGAAGTGTGGCTATAGCGTCCTCGATATGCCGGTCCGCGAGAAGGCCTTTCCGGATCGCATCACGTATACCATCAGAAAGGCGTTCAATGTCAACGGCAACCCGGGCGGCATCCACGAGCGCCCGGAGAGGGGTTGTAACGCGGAATCCTTCGCGCTGTTCGATCTCGTGAGGTGAAAGCAGGTCTCGATGGAGAACGATGATTGGCGGTGGCTTCTTCCGAAATCCGGGTGGCACCGTCAGGTGGATCTTTGCCGGCATCAGATCGCTGATGTCGTGAACCGCCATTGCGCTCTGGTGAGATACGACAGCCACCCCTCCACTCCAAACTGTCCAAAGAACGAGATCTTCATAACCGCTCCTGGGCCACTCCCAGAGGCGGTATATCCCCCGGTCCTCCCGCACCCAGTTGCCACGGCTAGCGTGGTAGTGCTGAAGCTGCTTTGGATAGCCCGCTGCCCTGGCCTGGGTGGCGGTGAAGTAGCCCCCCTGGCTGACGGCAAACTCGTAAAGGCGCCTTCTGGCGTCCTGGGAATCTCGCTTTGCCATGGCTGCAAAAAGGTATCATAAATTTCTACCTTTTGCAATAGTATAGATTGGAAATGCATTAAGGTAAAAATACGTTTTACCTTCATGCAATGATTACGCTAGCCATATAGAATTAACTGGAGTTCGGTAACAGCCCGCCGTAATTGGGCTGGTCCGCCAAACAGGCTGGCGATCTCGACCGGGGTCCCGCGCCCGGAGAGGGGTGGCACCTCGAGGATTTGAAGGTCATCGAGCTGGGTGACGCCGTGGTCGGTGTACTTGTCGAGCAGGTCCTTGAGGACAGCGCGAGCCTCGGGCGTGTACCGATCCCAGAAATCCTTCCTCTCCTTCCGAACCCGCTCGGCCCGTTCTCGCCGGGTACGGAGCGGGGCATTCCATGCCACGTGCACGAGAAGGTCGAAGGGATCGGCATCCGGCTGCTTGGTGGCTTCGGTGAGCGTAGGGAAATCAATGCCCCGTTCCGCGAGAGTTTCGATAATTGCCGCCCGGTGTTCCGCGTTCATCCACTCGGTCCGTAGCTCAGCAGGAGTGGGATAAAGGCGGCGCACCTGTTCCCTCGCGTAGTCCACGTAACTGACAACTCTCTGCTTCTTCCCAGAGCTGTCCAACTCGTACGCGATCTCAGCAGTAATGTGTACCTCGACACCATCAACGTAGTATTTCCGGGGAGGCCGCTCCGTGTCGGCATCCACGATCACGTCCTCGCCTTCCGGCCACACCGTTTCTTCCTCGACTTCGGGAGGAGGCGCCAACTCTTCAGCGGTCGGATAGATCGCCTCTTCACTGATCCGCTCGGGCTCCCCGTCAAAGTTGGGATCGGCGAAGAGGCGAGTGGCGCCGGCGTAGTCGAGGATGGTAAACGACAGCTTGTCCTTGTCTGGATAGAGGCGAGTGCCGCGGCCGATGATTTGCTTGAACTCCACTATCGATCCTATCGGCTTGAAGAGGACGATGTTTCGACACGTGGGGGCATCAACTCCGGTGCTGAGGAGCTTGGATGTCGTGAGGATGACCGGAGCATCCTTTTCAGGGTCCACGAAATCATCCAGATGGCTCCGCCCTACCTTGCCTTCGTCGGCAGTCACGCGGGCTACGTAGTGTGGGTATTGCTGGGTGAGGTCCTCGTTCGCCTTGTGCAGCGCGGCTCGCATGTCCTCGGCGTGTTCCTGGTCCACGCAGAAGACCATGGTCTTGGCCAATCGGTCTGTCCGTTTCAGGTACGCGGTGAGGTGGTGGGCAACCAACTCGGTCCGACTGAGGAGGGAGACCAGACGTTCGAAGTCCTTGGTCTCGTACACACCATCCGGGACCTCCCGTCCAAACCGATCGAGCTGGCCCCGCTCGGGACGCCAACCCGTCGCGTCCACGCTGGGCACGATCCGGTGCACTCGATACGGGGCCAGGAATCCGTCCTCGATGCCCTGGCCCAGGCGGTAGGTGTAGATGGGGTTGCCGAAGTATCGGTAGGTATCCCGGGTCTCTTCGCGCAAAGGCGTGGCCGTCATCCCGATCTGGGTGGCCGGGTGGAAGTACTCCAGGATTCGACGCCATCGGGACTGATCCGTGGCGCTTCCTCGGTGGCATTCGTCCACGATGATCAGGTCAAAGTAGTCCGGTGGATACTCTTTGTAGAGGCCAGGGCGTGACTCGTCCTCGGCGAGCGCCTGGTAGAGCGCGAAGTAGATCTCCCGCCCCTTCTTCGCTTCTCCCTGGATCTTCCAAACGGCATCGCCGAAGATGCTGAACTCACGGATCAGGGGCTGGTCCACCAAGATGTTGCGATCCACGAGGTACAGGATCCGCCGCTTGCGTTCTGTCTTCCACAACTTCCACACGATCTGGACGGCCACAAAGGTCTTGCCGGTCCCCGTGGCCATGGTGATAAGGATCCTGGCCTTACCTTGAAGGACGGCCTGGACTGTACGGTGGATGGCGATCTCTTGGAAGTACCGCGGGGTCTTGATGGAACCGTCGGGATTGCGGAGTTCGCGGTTGAACGGAAACAGCAGGTCCTCGGCCGCCTTGTCATCAGTTAGACCTTCGGCCCCGCGAAGCCGGTGCCACAGATAATCGGGTGAAGGGAAACGATCCAGGGCCCGCTGCTTCCCGGTGATATAGTCGTGCTCAACAATTCCATGCCCGTTCGTCGCGTAGGCAAACTTGAGGCTCAGGACCTCCGCATACTCCATGGCCTGCTGAAGGCCGTCGGCTGGATTCTTGTAAGAGGCTTTTGCTTCGACTACGGCGATTCGGAAATCGGGGCGGTAGTGGAGGAGATAATCCGCTTTCTTGCCAGGCCTTCGGAAATGTCTACGGCCCGCTACAACGACCCGACCATCCGTGAAGTACTTCTGTTCACGGATCTGATCGTCCGTCCAGCCTGCCTCGCGCAGCTTGGGCAGGACGTACATGCGGCAGGTATCGGCCTCGGTGATCCCCATGGCCCCCTCCGAGAGGGTCGCAGAGCCTCTTAACCCCAATCCGAAATAATCAACCGCCAAGGCGCCAAGAACGCCAAGACTAGAAGGGCTCATTGGGGGAAACAAACGGAACTTCTGAAGGCCCCATGAGCGCACTTTCGCGTTCTTTGGTGGAGAG
>Ga0315274_10013567_pt1 | contig 11600 bp, 7 predicted proteins | sample YL17G02_20_MG_FD_203700 | JGI IMG/M metagenome (GOLD analysis project Ga0315274, IMG submission 203700) | Sediment microbial communities from Yellowstone Lake, YNP, Wyoming, USA - YL17G02_20 | ecosystem: Environmental > Aquatic > Freshwater > Lake > Sediment | place: USA: Wyoming | collected...
ACTCACGAACCACGGGTGCCGATTCACCGGTCATGGCTGACTCATTTACCAAAGCGACTCCCTCAACGATTTCCCCGTCACTGGGTATGATCTCGCCATCCTTCACCAAGACAATATCGCCCTTGCGCAACCTTGTGGCCGGTACTTGTTCTGTGCTGCCATCCTCCAGCAGCCTGTTGGCCATAGCTTGGCTCTGTGCCCGACGCAGGCTCTCAGCTTGGGCCCGGCCCCGCCCCTCTGCCAGAGCCTCGGAGAAGTTGGCAAACAGCACCGTGAACCAGAGCCAGAGGCTTATCTGCCCGTCCAATATAGCATTGCCGCCGGTGAATATGTCGCTTATAGCTACCACGGTGGTCAAGATTGCGCCCAGCTCCACCAGGAACATCACAATGTTGCGCCACTGGACGAGGGGGTTTAGCTTCAAGAAGGAGTCCTTGACTGCCGGTCGAACCAGGTTCGATTGCCAGAGCCTTAAGGTCTTACCGCGCATGCATTTTCCTCCTCAGAATGTCCCTCCCGCAAGCAAGGACAGGTGCTCCAGAATCGGACCGAGGGCCAGCGCCGGGAAGAAGGTCAAAGCGCTCATTATGATAATCACGAAAACTACCGTACCTATGAAGAGCGGGCTGGCTACTGGCAGAGACGCTGCGCTGACTGCGATTTGTCCCTTGCGGGCGATGGAGCCGCCAATCAATAGACCGATAAGAAGGACGCAGTGCCTTCCTGTGAGCATGGCAATTACTGTCGTGAGGTTGATTAGAGGCGTATTAATCTTCAGTCCTGCCATGAATGAGCCGTTATTGATACTGGTTGAAGTAAAGGCATACAGCATCTCCGTTAGACCATGCGGCCCCGAATTGCCCAGGGCGGCTAAACCCGCTGGCACACTTATCGCAATCGCTGCAAACACCAGACTGGTAAAGGATGTTGATAAGAATGAGACCGACGCCAGGATGATCTCACGAAGGTCAAGCTTCTTGCCTCCCATCTCGGGCGTACGGCCGGTCATGAGCGCGGCTAGAAACATGCTCACGATGAAGTAGTGAAGCATAACTAGAGAGCCGGTGCCAATGCAGCCGAAGATGGGCGCTCCGATTTGTAAATTAAACATAATCTGCAGTACGGTAAGAGGCATTAAGCTGTCGTGCTGGGCGATGGTGGAGCCGTTGGCGGGAGCCATTGCCGTCACTATCCATATGACGTGCTCGAACAGGGTAAAGCGCATCTCTTTGCCCTCCATGTTCACACCCCCCTCGACTCCGAGCTTTTCTAAGAGTGGATTGCCCTGGAATTCTCCCAGGAAGGGAAGAGGCATGGATAGCAAAAAGAGCAACAGCATGGTGGCAAACAATGCCACAGATATCTTGCGGTTTCTGGCCAGCTTGCCGATCATGATAACGATTGAGGCTGGAACCAGCAAGATATAGCCCATCTCAAGCCAGGCGGACAGAGGCGTCGGATTCTCGAAGGGATGGGCGCAGTGCGTGCTGGACCAGGCCAATCCGTCTAAGGCCACCATCTTGAAGACTTCAATTGTGCCAACCGGGCCTCCGGGTATTACCTGCTCTCCGCCTTCAAGAGTATGAGCCACCACATAATGGTTAAAATTTTGTATGACGCCCTGAGAGATAAGAGGGAAAACGAGGAGCAGCGTCAGCGGCACCCAGACATACAGCATAGCCCGGGTCAGATCGACCCAGTAGTTGCCTACGGTCGGGGAGTGCCTGCGGCTGAAGCAGCGGGCCAGGGTGACCACCGCCGCCAGTCCAACCGATGGGCTGATAATGTCCTGAACGATAGGGCCCAGTAGCTGCGCCAGGTAGCTCAAGTCACGCTCACCGACGTAAGCCACCCAGTTGGTATTGGTGACGTAGGAGACGGCTGTGTTCAGGGCTAAGTCCCACCGCATAGGTCCAACCCCTTGCGGATTCAAGGGGAGGAAACCCTGCAGCTCCATAATCAGAAACACAAATATAATCCCCAGAATTTCGAAGCCCACTAACGCAGCAATATATTTCTTTAAGGACATCTCTTGGGTCTCGTCTATCCCGCACAGGCGGTAAAGCCTCCGCTCGACCGGCCGTAAAATCGGTGTCAGGAGGTTCTTCTCCCCGCTGAAGACCTTGGCCATATAACTCCCGAAGGGTATCGCCAGTACCAGGCCGGCCACGAGAATAGTAATGTGTGCTAATTCTATTAACATTTTCGTTATCTCTGAGCTAATTCAATCAGACACATAAATAGTGGTTTCTTTCCGCTTCTTGTCCTCATTCCTAATCATTGCTCTGGCAAATGTGGCGAGCCTTCTAGCACCTGAAGTTTGTCTCTGGCTTCACAGGATGGCGCTTATCAGCGCACTCACAAATGCAGAGGACAATGCTTTTTGGATGATGACATAAGGGCGAAACCTCACGAGGGGACAGAAGGAGGCGGCGGCTTACCCAGATTTGGGTGATGCCGGCTACTGACCTGAAAGAAACTAATGGACCACTGCAGAGAGCCAGACTGCGACTGGTACATCCCGGGTGAGGCGGTGGTATTCAGGTAGTACTTATTTCGTAACCATTCCATTGGGGGTCTCCTTGAGGGATAATTATACACATAGCATATAGGGAAGTCAACGCCACGCGAGAAGAACAATCAACTCTTGTCTGTGTGAAATACGCTTTGGTGTTCAATTGGGTAATACGATTACCGACTAGTGAACAAGAATAATGGTTTTTGGATAATTTGAGTAAGTTAGCAATGACTAATTTTAAGGTAATATTATTACCATTATGGTGGGCTTTGGGGGGACAGTTCCCGAACTTCTGTTTGCAAGGAAGGAGCTTATTCCGGCTTTGCAGCAGTTGCTTGCCTGCTTTTCCAACATAATGGTGAAATGCTCAAACGGCTGATATAATAACAACATTATCATGAGAAAAGAATATAGAGTATCCATCAGACCATACAGATGTGGCGATGTCGAAGCTGCCTATGATGCGGTACGAGAATCCAGAGATGAGCTTTCGAAATGGTTTACATGGTGCACTGAAAATTATTCACGGGACGACAGCCAGAAGTTTATAAACTCCCAAGCCGAGAAATCTAAGTGTGGTAAATATGATTTTGCCATTGTCGATTACGATACAGATTGCTTCTTGGGTAGTTGTGGTCTTCAAGTTGACGAAAATAACAACAAGGTTGCCAACATTAGTTATTGGGTTAGGAAATGTGCTGTAGGTAAGGGGGTAGCAACTCGAGCAGCAAGATTACTCGTTACATTTGGATTTGAAACACTTGAACTGAACAAAATAATGTTTAAGATGGCAGTCTGCAATAAAGGTAGTATTAAAGTTGCCAAGAGGTGCGGGACAAAAGAGGTTCCTAAGGAAGGTGAGACTCTCGAAGTAAAGAACAAATCCTATGCTGCACGGCGCTTTGAACTGACACGGGAAGATTATCGATCGATGTGGAATAGAATACCCGAAAATGAGAACCAGTGCTAACCGAGCCGATTTATGGCTAACCCGTGGTAATTTTATTACCTTTATGGTGGGCGGTAGAGGACTTGAACCACTGACCTCTGCGATGTCAACGCAGCGCTCTAACCAACTGAGCTAACCGCCCATTGCACCCTAATTCTACAAAACGCTTCTGTCTTTCGTCAACTATATCTGCGGTGTGGCACTGCCGATGCCGTTCGCTGTTTTTAGGAAATAAACTGGTGTAATTCGACCTTCGTTATGCTACAATACTAGCCAAATTTAGACCAAAGTGGAGGTTAATTATGAATTTTCTGAAAGGTTTGCTGACGACGTTGCTGACATTCTTGCTCTTTCTATCGCTGGCCGCTTTCGGCACGCTGTTTGCGCTGCGCAGCACACTGCTCGACCCTGACTTTGTCGTGGCGCAGGTGGAAAAGCTAGATATAACGACACTGGTCGGGGAAGTGACTGGTTCGCAGTTCCGCGGCCAGATACCACCGGAAGCATCCTTCCTTGAAGAAGCGTTTTATAGCGCTATCGCGGAAAATGAGCCGCAGCTAAAAGAACAGGCGAGCCTCGCCATCCACGCTGGCTACGATTATCTGCTTGGTAAGAGTGACCGACTGAATATGGTGATTTCTCTGGAGACGGTAAAGGCGGACCTGAATGCCAGGCTGTGGCAGCTTTTCCAGCAGAATAAAGAAAGCCTGCCACCGGAAGTTGCCGCCTTGCCAACGGAAATGCTGGAGCAGTATTTCGAGGAGTTCTACCGGCAGTTTGAGGCCCAAATACCGTCGCAGTTTGTCATCGACGAGAGTTCCATCCCGCTGAATATGATGGCTCCGGTTAACATATTGCGGGAGAACGCCAGCAATATGCAGACGGCTTACTACGGGCTGATGGCGCTGATGGTGGTGCTGGTGGCCGGCATCATTCTGTTGCACCGCAGCGTCAAGGGGGCCACCCGTGAACTGGGCATCACCTTCCTGATTTACGGGGTGCTTGAATATGCTGGTGTCTGGGCGACGCAGCGCTATTTCCCCAGCCTGCCGCTGCCTAATATGCCGCCCTCGCTGCAGGCCTGGCTCAATGGTTTCATCATTGACCTGGTCGCCCCGATGCAGGTGTTGGGCATCGGTCTGATGGCGGCTGGAGCCGCCCTGATTATTGTCTCCATCGTTTACCCGCGCCTGCGGCCGGCGGAGGAGCAATAGTTTAAGGCTATAGTTCTGAATTTGGCTCGCAGGGTTGGTCTGTCTTGCCCGAGATGTTCTGCGGTGATATAATTTCCGCTGGGTATTCCCGGAAAATAAATAAGGAGGTCGCTTTTGTGGAAAGTCAATTGAAGCTCTACGACAAGATAATTGAGTCCAGGGGGAAGCTTCAGGAAGAACTGCCGGAGGTGATGGCTGCTTTTCTTGCCTTCAGGAGTGAGGTATATAAAGACGGTGCACTCAGTCACAAGATGAAGCGGCTAATAGCCCTGGCCGTGTCACTGCGGATTGGGTGTGCTGGCTGTATTGCTGGTCAGACCAGGTATGCCGTGGAGGCCGGGGCGACTAAAGCCGAGGTCCTGGAAGCCGTGTTTGTCGCCATGATAATGGGGGGTACCCCGGCCATGGCGGAGTCATGGAGGGTAGTCAGGACTCTGGAGGAGATGGGGAAGTGGTAATTAGTCGGGCCGGCTCTGGCTAAAGAGCCGATATCCCCCCACCCCTCCCAGAACCACCGCTCCCACTGCGGTCGCCATGGCACAGATGAGCGTGGTGTCGTACCAGAACCCGCGCGGGAAGAGCATTATCAAATAGTCCCGTCCCGGGTCAAGCTGCCAGAGCTCGTTGGTGAAGCTGAACAGGTGAAACTGGAGGAAAAGCTGGTCGAAGTCGAGTATGGTGCTCAACCCCAGCGCCAGCATCAGGCCTAAAGTGAGCCCGTTGCCCACGACCAGCCCCCACGCCAGCCGCCGCCCTTCCCTTAGCCACAGAATGAAACCAGCATAAGCGAGGGAATATAGAAGCGTGCCCAGGAATACCCAGTAGTCCAGTCGGAACAGCCCTTTCACGTCTTTCAGGTGGACGATTTCCCGCTCGTTGAACAGGGTGAATGGCTGGCCGTCTTTGACCACAGTCAGGCTGATGTATTCTTCGCTGGAATTGCAGTAGTCGATAAGTCCTCTGGCCGCTCTCTCCAGCTCTACTTCAGACAGGCCCGTGGCCCGGCCCACCTCGTATTTGTCAAAGCCATAGCGGTAAAGGGCGAGGCTGTTGGCGGCTCCGCCAACGCTTGCCGAAAGCAGAAGCAAGGGCAGACAGAGAAAGAAAAGCCATTTCGTGGTCTCATTAAAAATCTTCATTTTTTCGCTTCACCGGGTACCAAGATTTTACACTTTTTCCGGCGAAAAATGATACTTCACCCGCCAGCCCCTGTGCTATAATGAGATAGATTTTTCGCTGAAGGAGCCATGTTTACCCATCTTCATGTCCATACCGAATACAGTCTGCTCGACGGCATGTGCCGCATTCCGCAGCTGGTCTCACAGGCCAGAGAGTTCGGTATGGACAGCTTGGCCATCACTGACCACGGCGCCATGTATGGCGTCATTGAGTTCTACCGTTCGGCCCGGGAGGCAGGGATAAAGCCCATCATCGGCTGTGAGATATACCTGGCGCCGGGAAGTCGCTCTGGCCGCGACGCGGCTGACAGAAACCACTACCATCTCATTCTCCTGGCTAAAAATTATACCGGATACCAGAACCTTATCCAGCTGGTAACCAAGGCGCACCTCGAGGGCTTTTACTACCGGCCACGGGTGGACAAAGAACTTCTGGAGCAACACCACGATGGGTTGATTGCCCTTTCTAGTTGCCTGTTCGGAGAGCTCCCGCGGTTGATTCTGGGCGGCCGATTTCAGGACGCCAAGCAGGCGGCACAGTGGTACCGGCAGGTATTTGGCGATTTCTACCTGGAGATACAGCGTCAGCCCATCTCCGAGCTCGAGCAGGTGAACCAGGCCCTTATCGCCATGAGCGAAGAGCTTGGCATACCGCTGGTGGCTACCAATGACATCCATTACATCAGGCGGGAAGATGCTCCGGCTCATGACCTGCTCCTGTGTATCGGCACCAACTCCTCCATTCACGACGAAAAGCGGCTGAAGATGGCCTCGGATACTCTGTACCTCAGAAGCCCGGAGGAGATGGCCGAGCTCTTTCGGGATATCCCGCAGGCCCTGGACAATACGGAGCGGATTGCCAGTATGTGCGACCTCACCCTGGAGTTCGGGCGCCTGCATCTGCCCGAGATTGAACTGCCGCCGGGGAAAACGGCCGACGAATTTCTCGCCGCTCTATGTTATGAAAACCTGCCCCGCTATTACCCCCGGCCCACTGAGGAAATAAAACAGCGGCTCGACTATGAGCTCGAGGTCATCAAAAAGACCCAGTTTGCCAACTACTTCCTGGTGGTCTGGGACATCATTTCCTTTGTCAAAGAACGCAATATTCTCTTCGGGGTGAGGGGCAGTGCTGCCGCCAGCATCGTCCTTCACTGCCTGGGCATCACCGCTGTTGACCCGATCGAGCACCGGCTGGTCTTCGAGCGGTTCCTCAATCTGGAACGCAAAGAGATGCCGGATATTGACTTGGATTTTCAGGATGACCGCCGTGACGAGGTTATCGCCTATGTTTCGCAGAAGTACGGACAGGACCATGTCGCCCAGATAATTACCTTCGGCACGCTCGGCGCCAGGGCGGCCATCCGGGATGTGGGCCGGGCGCTGGGCATGACCTACAGCGATGTTGACCGTGTGGCCCGCTTGGTGCCATACTCGCCCACCATGACGCTGGCCAGAGCCCTGAATGAGAACAACGAGCTCGGGAGCATCTACCACGATGACCAGATAATCCGCAATCTGGTGGACTCGGCGCGTAAGGTGGAAGGGATTGCCCGCCATGCCAGCACCCACGCCGCCGGCGTGGTCATTTCCCGGGAGCCGCTGACTAAATATGTGCCGCTGCAGCGGGGCAGCAAGGTCAATGGTCAGGAATCGGTCATGACCCAGTTCTCCATGGGAGATATCGCCGAAATCGGCCTCCTCAAGATGGACTTCCTGGGCCTGGCTAACCTCACCATCCTGGGGAAGGCGAGGGAAATCATCGCCGAGAACCACGGCATTGAAATCGACCTGTACCATATCCCGATGGATGACGCCCGGACATTTAATCTGCTGTCTTCCGGGGAAACGACCGGCGTCTTTCAGCTGGAAGGAGCCGGCATGCGCCGCAATATCAAGGAGCTGAAACCGACCATCTTCAGCGACATCGCCGCCATGGTGGCGCTCTACCGTCCCGGGCCGATGGAGCACATCCCCACCTTCATCAAGGCCAAGCACGGCCTTGAGCCCATCCGCTACCCCCACCCCGCCCTGGGAAGCATCCTGCAGGAAACGTATGGGGTGATTGTCTATCAGGACCAGGTGCTGTTCATCGTCCGGGAATTTGCCGGCTACAGCCTGGGGCAGGCGGACATTTTCCGCAAGGCCATGGGCAAGAAAATCCCCGAGGTAATGAAGAAAGAAAGGCGCCGCTTTATTGAAGGCGCCAAGAAAAACAAGTTCTCCGAAGACCTTGCCACCCAGGTCTTCAATCTCATCGAGCCGTTTGCCGGCTATGCCTTCAATAAGGCCCACAGCGTGAGCTATGCGCTTATTGCCTATCAAACGGCGTATCTCAAGGCGAACTACCCTGCGGAGTACATAACCGCATTCTTAATCATCCACGCCGACCAGCCGGAGAAGGTAGCCAGCGCGGTTGCCGAGTGCCGCCGTCTGGGTATCAACGTGCTGCCGCCGGATATCAATCGCAGTCAGGTTAATTTCGCCATTGAGAAGGATGGCGCGGCTCCGGCCATTCGTTTTGGGTTGTCGGCAATTAAAAATGTGGGGCCGGGTGCGGTCGAGCCAATGGTGGCGGAAAGAAATAGAAACGGAGAGTTCCGCTCCATTGAGGACCTGTGCCGTCGCTGTGAGTTGCGTGGCATCAATCGGCGGGTTGTTGAGAGCCTGATCAAAGCCGGTGCCTTCGATCCGCTGGGCAAGCGGGCGGCACTGCTGAGCAACGTGAACCGTATTATCGCTCTGGCACAGCGGGAGCAGCGACAGCGTGAGTCAGGACAGGCGACCATGTTTGACTTCTGGGGAGAGGCAACGCCGGTGCCCATGCCGAGCCTTGACCTTGGCACGACCGATGACGTCCCCATGAAGGAAAAGCTCGCCTGGGAAAAGGAATTGACCGGGGTATACCTTTCCGAGCATCCATTCAGTGCCGTAGCCGGAGAGCTGAGCGCGGAAACCACGCTGGTCGGGCAGATTGATGTCGAGCTGGTTGGGCAGATGGTGCATATTGTGGGCATGGTGGGGTCAGTCCGTCAGCTCTTTTCCAGGGAAAGGAAGCCGTTTGCCAGCGCGGTGCTCGAAGACCTCAGCGGTCAGCTTGAAATCATGGTCTGGCCCAAGGTTTTTGCCGAAACCGGTGAACTGTGGCAGGAGGGGAATATCCTTGAAGTGCACGGCAAGGTGAGAGTGAGGGAGGACAGAGTGCAGTTGAGCTGTGAGAAAGCTTGCCTTTACCAGCCCGTGGCCGAGAAGGCGGAGGAGGAGGGGGAGGGGGAGGTTGCCCAACCGCCCGCCGAAGCCGAAAAAGCGGTTGTGGAGACGAAACGCGAGGAAGCACCGATGGCAAACAGGAGGCTGGTTATCAGCCTCAGTCAGACCAGTGATGCGGCGAGAGATAAAGCCAGTCTGCATAGAATTATTGACATTTTACGGGGTTATCCCGGACACGATGAGGTGAAACTGAAGGTAACCAACGGCAATAAAATAACGCACCTGCGCTTTTTTGATATTCACGCTGACTACTGTCCGGAGCTACATGAGCGTCTGGTGGGAGTGGTGGGGGGGGAGGGCCTCAAACTGGAAAAGAAGTGAGGGCTTCATAATTTTACTAAAGTTATCTGAGGGCTGTGGAGATGCCTTCCGACGAAATATATAAGGGTCACCGCAAAAGGCTCCGGGAAAAGTTCCTCAAGTCCGGGCTGTCCGGTTTCCACGACTATGAAATCGTGGAGCTGCTGCTGACGCTGGGTGCTCCCCGTAAAGACTGCAAGCCGCAGGCGAAAGAAGCATTAAAGCGGTTCAAGACGCTGCGGGGGGTGCTTTCGGCTGCCGCGGAGGAGTTGCAGCAGATTGAGGGCATCGGTCCGCAAAGCGTCTTCGGCATCAGGCTGGTTCAGGAGGTGGCAAAAGAGTATCTCAAAGGGAAAATTGTGAACCAGCCCTTCCTTAAGTCCTCTCGCGAGATCTTCGACTATCTTTACCATGCCCTGCGCGACCTGAAAAAAGAGCTTTTCAAGGTCATCTACCTCAGCAGCCAGAACCAGATTATCGACGTGGCCGATCTCTTTGAGGGCACGGTCGATAGCAGTTCCATTTCGCCGCGTGAAATCGTCGCAGAAGCGCTGAAAGATAATGCCGCCGCCCTGATATTCGTCCACAATCACCCTTCTGGCAACCCCACGCCCAGCCCCAGCGATAAGCAATTGACCAGGGAGCTGGTATACGTGGGCAAAATCATGCAGATGGCATATGCACAATAACATACTACCTTTTAGCCTCAAAATAAGCGCTGGTGTGGCAAGATAGAGGTAAATACACCCACGTAATCATCGGGTCACTGTTCCGTTGTAGGTATAGCTATATTGAAGGGTGGGGATATGCCATCTCAAGAGCATAGGCACAATACACCAAGTTTAGCCTTCCGGTTGCGGGTGTGAGCTGTATAGAGAGCAGTTTGTAGGCGGCGATACTTTTGAGAAGCCGCGAGAAGTTAACACCCGGTTCAACAACAATTGGACCCCCGTGCTATCCTCTGTTAGCCCCAGTAGACACCGTCAGGGGGACTTGACAAGATTAGATGAATATAGTATGATAATACTGTATAGTGCAACCTTGATAATCAAGGCAGGTGACGAGATATGGCACAAAAAAATTACAGGGAACGGACGGGGAAAATATCAAACAAGGCTGTAGGCCTTCATCCGGCCCTGGAGAATTTGAAAGAGCGGCTATCCTCGCCACGGCTAAAGGCTGCCAGTACAATCAGTACCTACCTCGAAACAAGCGCAAAATTTCTCTCCGGCTTAGGCGAAGACCGAGAGCCAACTGATACCGACTTCCGCCGCTACTTTATCAGGCGCCGGCGGCAGGGAATCTCCCAGCGGACCCTACGCAAGGAGTTTTTCCAGTTAAAGAAGTTAGCAATTGCGAACAACTGGCCCTGGCCCTTTGGGGCTGAGGGAACATCTCACATGACACCGCAGAAAAAAACTAGGACAAAGGCGTTAGCAATTGCGAACAAAACTGCTAACAGGCTTCGCCCAGCCCTTGAGAACCTGGTAGAGCGCCTCTCATCACCGCGGCTCAGGGCTCCCGGCACTCTCGCCAGTTATCTGATCACCGGCAACAACTTTCTCTCCGGGCTGAAGGATGGCCAGGTCCCGACCGACAGTGATTTCCGCCGCTATTTCATCAGGCGCCGCCAGAATAAAATCTCCGAGGGAACCTTGCGCAAGGAGTTCGCCCACTTAAAGAAGTTAGCAATTGCGAACAACTGGAACTGGCCCTTTACCTCAGACGATACCCCATACCCCGAGGAAGAGAAAAAACTGCCCGTCCTCCGCCAAGCCGAAGTAGAGCAGCTCATAAACACAGAGGCGAAGCTCAATAGGGCTGAAAGGTTTTACCTGGCGGTGGCCACCACATGGATTGTCCGCCGGGAAGAGCTGTCACGGATCAAGAAACGCGACTACGACGGCGAAACCTTCATCATTCACACAGCCAAGCATGGCAGAAAGGTAAAACATCTTATTCCAGACGCTCTCAAGCCGATATTTGCCGATTACCGGCCGAAGGAACACAAACCCTCTGGCCTTTCAACAATGTTCCGACGTATCTGTGCTAAAGCAGGGCTGGAACACAAGAAAGGTTCGGGGTGGGATAGTATCAGATACAGGCTCAATACTTTACTCAAGGATGTATGTCTGCCTCAGAACAGCCTAAACCCATCACTCCTGAACGAC
>Ga0315274_10013568_pt1 | contig 11599 bp, 10 predicted proteins | sample YL17G02_20_MG_FD_203700 | JGI IMG/M metagenome (GOLD analysis project Ga0315274, IMG submission 203700) | Sediment microbial communities from Yellowstone Lake, YNP, Wyoming, USA - YL17G02_20 | ecosystem: Environmental > Aquatic > Freshwater > Lake > Sediment | place: USA: Wyoming | collected...
GGGATGGGCGCCAAGAAAAAACGGGAGATCATCACTTTCAAGGTGGACGAGTCCCTGGCCGGGGCCATGCTCGGCATCGGCAACCGCTCCGAGTTCATCCGGGCGGCGATTCTCCATGCCCTCGAAAACGGCTGCCCGTTGTGCAAGGGCACGGGCATCCTCACGCCGGACCAGCGCCGCCACTGGGACTCCTTTGCCGTGAACCACTCGGTCGAGGAGTGCGGGGATTGCCACGCGTTGCGCCTGGTTTGCGAGGCGGAAGGCGACGCGGTGGTAGTTGTCAACCACGAGGGGCACGAGAAAGAAGGCGCCACTGAATCATGAAAGAGAAACGCCCATTTCCACCACGGAATACACGGAACACACGGAAAAGATCCCTTTCCGTGTGTTCCGTGTATTCCGTGGTTCTTTCCGTTTCTGTCTTTTTTGCTGTCTTGATGTTCGGCGGAGGGGCTTATGCCGGTGAAGAAGCGCCGGAGAACGCCTCGGCGGTTGCCGCGAACAAGGAGATCGTGGTCTTTGTGACCATTCCGCCGATGGCCGGCCTGGTGGAGCAGGTGGGCGGCCCGCTCGTCCGTGTGAGCGTTCTGGCGGAAAAGGGGCAGGACCCACACACATTTGAAGCCACCCCCAGGCAGATCGCCATGCTGGGGAAGGCCGATCTGTACTTCACCGTCGGCCTTCCTCTTGAGAAACGCCTCCAGGAGAAGATCCAGTCCACCAACCCCAACCTGCTGGTCGTGGACACGACCGAGGGGATCGAGAAACGGGATCTGACGGGCCGCCACCAGGACGAGCAAGGCGCGGGCGCGGGTCCGGCCCAGCTTCCAGCCGCGAATCCTTCCGCGAAATCGGCCGCCCCCTCGCCTCGGGGAGAACCGGACCCGCACGTCTGGCTTTCCCCTCCGCTTCTCCAGGCCCAGTCCCGCAGGATCGCCGAGGCGCTCGCCAAGGCGGACCCGGCTCATGCGCGGGATTACGCGCGCAACCAACGCGCGCTTTGCGGGAAGTTGGACTTTCTGGATGCGCGAATCAAGAAGCGGCTCGAACCATATCGCGGGCGGGCATTCTATGTGTATCATCCCGCCTTCGGGTATTTCGCGGACCGCTACGGGCTGCGGCAGGAGGTGGTGGAGGTGGACGGGAAATCGCCCGCGCCGCGGCAGCTGGCGGACTATATCCGCCGGGCCAAAGCGGACGGCGTGAAGACGGTTTTCATACAGCCGCAGTTGGATCCCAAGAATGCGGCGGCCATCGCGCAATCCATCGGGGGGAAGGTGGAAACGCTGGATGATCTGGCGCGAGACGTGGTGGCAAACCTGGAGGATATAGCCGCAAAGATCGAAGCGGCGTTCCAGAACCCAAAGCCACGGTGAGAAAGAGAGAGAAACATGCCACCACGAAGAACACGAGAGACTTGGAGCAGCGGAGCCGCAACCAAACAGAAATCTGTCCGCCCGTGCCGCCAACGCGATTCCCCGGCGACATTATGCCCCCGACGTTACTATGCCCTCCTTGTCATTATGCCTCCCCTTATGTCATTGCGAGCGGAGCGAAGCAATCCCCCCTACCCCACGATCCGAGATTGCTTCGCTCCGCTCGCAATGACACAGCGCGTGTTTTCCGCGCGCCGGCCATGCTTGCGCAGAACGCTGCCATTGAAAGACTTGCGAAGAAGGATGCGCGAGTTTCTTGCTGAAAAAACAAGAAGATCAAGGATAATAGTACGAAGAGAAGAAACAACTCACCACAGAGGCACAGAGAATGAAGAAGTCAGAATGATGAATGATGAATTACGGACAAGATTCTTCAATGAGATGCGTTGGCGGATAGCCCCCAAGGGAAGTTCTTCCTTTGTGTTCATCATTCGTCATTCTGCATTCATCATTTTCTCTCTGTGTCTCTGTGCCTCTGTGGTGAATTCTTCTTCGCGCCCTTCGAGATTTTCCTGGTGAGTTTGGGGAGTTTCTCACATGCCGGATAATCCGATCATCACCTTTCAGAACGTCTCGTTCTCCTACAACGGCGCGCCCGTGCTCCAGAACGCGAGTTTCGGAGTCGGCGAACGCGACCTGGTGTGCGTGATCGGCCCCAACGGCGGCGGAAAGACCACGCTTCTCAAGTTGATCCTGGGCCTGCTGCGGCCCGGCGAGGGCGAGGTCCGCGTTTTTGGCGAGTCCCCCGGCCGCGCGCGCCGCCGCATCGGCTACATGCCGCAGCATATCCGCTACGATCCGCAGTTTCCCGTGACGGCGCTCGAGATAGTGCTGATGGGCCGGCTGGGCCGGCGCGCCGCGGGACCCTACTCGAAACAGGACCGCGTGATCGCCCTGCGGGCGCTCGAGGAAATGGACATGGCGGATTTCGCCGGACGGCTTCTTTCGGAGCTTTCCGGCGGGCAGCGCCAGCGGGTTCTGATCGCGCGGGCGCTGGCCTGCCAACCCGGCTTGTTGCTGCTCGACGAACCGACGGCCAACGTGGACGCCGCCGTCGAAGCTAAGCTCTTCACGACCCTGCGGCGGATCAACGAGCGCATGGCGGTGATGATGGCCACCCATGACCTCGGCTTTGTGTCGGAGATAGTCGAGCATGTGATTTGCGTCAACCGCACGCTGGCGATCCATCCCACCAGCGATATCACGGGCGAGGTGATCCGCGAGATTTACGGCGGCGACGTGCGCATGGTGCGCCATGACCACCGTTGCTCGGAGGAGGGCCACGAGCATCATGGAATTTCTTGAGGCGCTCCGCGACCCCGACGTGCCCTTCCTGCGTTACGCCCTTCTGGTGGGTTTGCTGGCGAGCGTCGCTTTTGGTATCATGGGCACCTACGTGGTGGCGCGGCGGATCAGCTATATCGCCGGGGCCATTTCCCACTCGATCCTGGGCGGCCTGGGCGCGGCGTTCTTCTTCCGCGTGCGGTTCGGTCTCGAATGGCTCCACCCGCTCCACGGCGCCGTGGCGGCGGCGCTGCTATCGGCGGTGATCATCGGCCTGGTCACGCTCTATGGCCGCGAGCGCGAGGACACCGTGATCGGGATCGTGTGGGTGCTGGGGATGTCCATCGGACTGATCTTCATCGCGAAAACCCCCGGCTACGTGGATCTCACGAGCTACCTGTTCGGCAATATCCTTCTGATCTCGAAAAGCGACCTGTGGTTGGTGGCTGGGCTGGACGTGGTGGTGGTGGCGCTGGCGGCGCTGTTCCACAACCAGCTGCTGGCGGTGTGCTTCGATGAGGAGTTTGCGCGGCTGCGCGGTGTGCGCGTGGAGTTCTACTACATGCTTCTGCTGTGCCTGACGGCCCTCACGGTGGTTCTGCTGGTGAGCGTGGTCGGTATCGTGCTCGTGATCGCGCTCCTGACGCTTCCGGCGGCGGCCGCGGCGGGCTTCTCGCGCAGGCTGTGGCACATGATGGCCCTAGGGGTGGTGTTTTGCATGGTGTTCACGACGGCGGGGCTCGCGTGCAGCTATACGCTCGAGCTCCCCAGCGGCCCGACTATTATTCTTTTCGCGGTCCCGGTTTATCTGGCGGGCGCGGCTTATGGCAGGCGCCGGGCATCGTAATACCAAACGGAGCGCCGGCGCCGGTGATGCGCTTCCCGGCGCTTGGAGGGGCGGACCTTCGCGCCTTCCTACCAGCCCGCCCCGTCCCGTGCCGCCTATTTGTCCGCGAGGATCTTCCAGCTTCCCGGACGCGGGAACATTGTAGGATGGGCCTCGGCCCATCAATGGATCCCGGCCCATCACACCCACGGCCCATCGGCTTCGCGATCCTCCCGGCGCGGGAACAGGCCTGTAGTCTCCTTCCCCGATGCCCTTTCGGGCCGGATGTTCAGAGTTCACGCTTCAGCGTGCTCGTTCAGAGTTCACGCTTCAGCGTGCCCGTCAGAGTTCACGCTTCAGCGTGCCTTCCAACGGCCGCAGCCTGAAGGCTGTACTCTGAACAATCCGCGCTCCCGGCGTCCGCCCCAGGCGAAGACCGGAACCCTGTTCGAGGGAGGCTTGCGAGAAGAAAAACCGCCGCAAACAACCCGGAACCCGTTGTTGTTGTTCGTGTTCGTGGGATTGTTCCTGTTGCGGTTGGCGGAACGGCAATTGTTCGGATTGTTGTTCCACGACCCGCCCCGCAAAACCCGGCGGACGTCTTCGGCCTATCCCCTGGAAAAGGACACGCCCCGGAACACCGCCTTCCGCAATCCCCGCGTGTCGGCGTGCTGCGCGTGCCCTATCCAACTCATCACACTTGCCTTCACCTCCTCCAGCTCGATTTCCCCGGCCCGGTAATCCCACGCCATCGCTTTCAATCTCCGCTGAAAACGATAACCGTTGGAAGGGCGTACTCTTCTCCTTTCCGGCCAGATGCGATATCCCATGAAATCGCACCCTTCGCTCACGGGGAAAACCGTCCGCTTCTTGGGATGCAACTCCAACCCGAGCCCCGTCAGTTTGTCCTCGATGCGCGGGACCAACGCGCCCAGCCATTTCTTGTCGCCGTGCAGAACAACGAAATCATCCACGTACCGGATATAGAAACGGGCGGGCGCCTCCTCCTTCATCCAATGGTCGAAGCCGTTCAGATACACGTTGGCGAAGAACTGGCTCGTCTGGTTGCCTATGGGAATGCCCGCCCCGCAGGGCCATAGCAGGCCGTCGTCCCCGCGCGACCGGATGATCTGTTCCAGAAGATAGAGCGTCTTCCCGTCCCCGATTCGCCGCGCCAACTGGGCGAAAAGAACGTCGTGCCGAATGCTCGCGAAGTAGCGGGAAATGTCGCATTTCAGAACGTATCCCGCCCTGTGCGAAAACTCCGTGTACCTGTCCGCCGCCGCATGCGTCCCTTTGCCTTTCCGGCAGGCATAGGAATCGAAGATGAACGCCCGGTCGAAAAGAGGCTCCACCACGTTGCACAAGGCATGGTGCACCACGCGGTCCGCATAGGGGGCCGCCGAGATCAGCCGCCGTTTCGCTTCCTGAACGTAAAAATCGCGATACGGTCCAGGCTCCCACGTTTGGCTTTCCAGCTCCCGCTGCATTCTCACGAGATTCTCTTCAAGACGGCTGTTGAAAGCGTACACCTCGGGCCAGAACCGCCTGCCCCGCTGGGCTTTCCGGGCTGCCAGAAGCAGGTTCTCGAAAGAACAGATGGATGGGTAAAGGTTTTTCCACGTTTTCATGCGCCAGCCTGTTGCTTGATCCAGCCGCCCAATTGTTTTCCGATCTCGTCAATCTGCTTCGCCACGTATTCCCGTTGCCTTCCCTCAAGGCAGCCGAGCTCCACTGCAAGTCTCGTCAGAAGCCGAAGCGATTCCAGGTTCTCGCTCAGCTCCTTAAGAAGAGGAAGTTTTTCCTTTCTGAAGCGCGCTTTTTGAGCCAGGAGAACCATTTCAACTACGAGACAGTCCAACTTGTCGCCAACCGATACCCTCCAGTTTCGTGGAAACCGGTTGGTGGTTTTCAGCGTCCAAACCGCCAAGTCGAACAGACAGACAAGAACCCGTGGCTCGGACTCGCGCATGACTTGCTCCAAAGAGATCGCCGGAAAAAGTCAAAAAAACCTGAAACAAAGGGGGCAAGCCCCCTTTGAATCCCCCAAGTATTCAAGGTCCCAAGCGTTCAAGTGACCAAGAGACCCAGAGCGCCAGTGTCCAACACAGATGAGACTAGCGAGAAGAAAAACCGCCGCAAACAACCCGGAACCCGCTGCCGTTGTTCGTGCCCGTGGGATCGCTCCTGCCGCGGTCGGCGGAACGGCAACGGTGCGGATCGCCGTTCCACGACCCGCCCCGCAAAACCCGGCATTCCCCGCTTGACGCTCCCTGCGGGTTCTTCGCCGAGCCCGCGCCGTACTTGTCCGCATACCAGTCCCCGCACCACTCCCAAACATTCCCGTGCATGTCATACAAACCCCACTCGTTTGCTTTCTTCTCTCCCACCGGGTGCGTCTTGCTCCCGGAGTTGGCCGTGTACCAAGCGTAGTCCCCCAGATTGCTATCCGAATCGCCGAAGCAAAACCGCGTCGTGCTCCCGGCCCGGCAAGCGTACTCCCATTCCGCCTCCGTGGGAAGGCGGAAGGACTTGGCAGGCGAGGACGCCCGCCCTACTTTATCTGTCAATTTCCGGCAAAAGTCCGTGGCATCGTTCCACGAAACCATCTCCACCGGGTTCTTTGCCCCTTTGAAGTTGCTCGGGTTCTTCTCCATCACCGCCTCGTACTGCTCCTGCGTCACCTCGTACTTCCCCATCCAGAATCCGTCCAACTCGACGGAGTGAACCGGGCCTTCGTCGTCGCTGTGGCCAGATTCGGAAGAGGGCGAACCCATCTGAAAACTCCCCGCCGGAACCCACACCAGTTCCATCTTCACCCCGCCGCCGAGGTCCGCAGTCATGGATTTCTTTTCCCCGCCAGGTGTGGACGGCATGGACGGGGTGGACGGTTGCGCCGGAGCGGTCCATTTCTCATAGAAGGAGACCTTTTGCTCCGCCTCGGCAATCTGGTATTCCGCCGAGCCGTATTCCTGAACGTACAGTTTCCACAGGCGCAGCCGCTTGTCCGCCTCCGCACGGGTTGTGGCGGTCTCTTTCTCCACGCCCGCTAGCGTTCCATAGCTTTCCTGGGCTTTTTCTTTCATCTTTTCCTTCTCCCGGACGGCCGCGAGTTCCTTCTCCAGATCGGACGGCCCGACGGGGGTGGGAGTGAGCGGCGGGATCCCCGCGCCACTTTTCGCCATAGCCAACGGGATCGGCACGCTCATCTCGCCCCACATCCAGGGGTTTTGTACGTCGCGGCGCATCTGGCGGCTCCAGGCCGGAACCGCCTCGGCGAGGTACTTCTGGAGGCTGCTCACGTCTATCAGGCCGCGCTCGTCCGCCCGCGCCGCGCCGCCCAACCCCTTCAGCAGGTGCGCGGTGTACACACCGTGCCCGCTGGCGCTATCCTCGAAAGAAGCCTGCCCCGGACCGCAAGCCGCGAGGGTGACCTGCCCGGATGCCGACTTGAGCGCTTCCAGAAAGACTTCCGACTTCACCGCCGCGCGACCCTCCACCGCCTGGCCCTTCGCGTCCTTGAAAGGGGTGTTGCGGCAGGCGTCCACGAACACCACCTTGCGCTTGGACTTGGAGCCGCGCAGCATCTCGTTGATCCGCGCCACTGCGACCCCCGAGTCGCTCAAGAGGCCCGAATCGCCGTCCTGCGGCAGGATGTAGCTCTCGCCCTTCGAGTCCACAAAGCCGTGCGAGCCGAAGAACAAGAGAATGGTGGACTGGTCCGTGGCGTGTTCGGCGGCGTACTGCACGGCCTTGAGGATGTTGATACGGGTGGGGTAGTCCTTGGACTCGGCGGGTGCGTCGGTAGTGAGGAGATAGGCGCGGTCGGCGGGGGCGAACCCGGCGTCCAGGAAGAACTTGTAAACCGCCTTGGCGTCCGCCGCGCAGAAGCTAAGCGGGTTGACCTTTTCGTCCTTGAAGCGGTTGATTCCCACGGCCACGATCCAGTTTTCGTCGGCGCGGGGGAGCTGGGCGGGGGGCGGAGTGGGCGCGGGGCGGACGGCGATCTGGCGGTCCCGTGAGTTCGTAGTCCCGCCTTCAGGCGGCCTTGCGTCCTGCGCATGAAGGCCAGGGCCGCCGCAGAGCAAGAGCAATAGGGCGATCGGCAGAATGCGGGTTTTCAGAAGAGGGGTTTCCAGAAGGGACTTGCGCATTTTGGGGAACCTCGGAGAAGAGAAACAGGCTGAAGCCTGCACTACAAACTTTGATGGGCCAAAGATTGCGCTACAAACTGGCAAACTGGCTGACTGGCCGACTGGCAAACTGGCTGACTGGCCGACTGGCCGACTGGCCAACTATTTCCGTTGTTCCCAGGGCGGAACGCTCCCCGCGCTGGCAAGGCTCATCAGCCACGACGAGAAGTTGGGGCCGAACAGGTCTTCGTAGTAGGCCTTGACCTCTTCCCTCGACAGGCCTTCCGGAATCCGGATCTCGCGCAGGATTTCCTCGCTGATGTTCTGCGCCGCCAGCAGGTCCCGGATGGATACCCCGGCCGGAATGCGGAAAATCCGGCGGGGATTGTTGGGATCCACGAAGATCCACTCCATCGGAAGAGTGTCCGGCGCCATCTCCTTGGGGGGAGTGCGGACGGTCTGGGAGCGGCAAATCGGCGTGAAATAGCCCGTGTGGTCGCGGACGCCCAGCTCGGCGCACCAGCAGCGGTTGGGTTCGGGCATCTGCTGATACCACGAGCACGAGGGGTAGTGCACCGTGACCTCGAACGCACTGTGGGCGTTGAAGCCGGTGAACTCGGCCAGGTCGGTGACGTCGTACCAGCGCAGCACAAGGCGTTTGTCATGGATGCGCATCTGCTCGCGGGTTGCCGGGGCGATTTCCCAATAGGCGAAAACCCAGTCCGGATCGCGCACGAGGAGGTGCAAGCCCGTTTCGCCGTAGTCCTCGTCGAGTTGCCGGGCCATCGGCGGCGGACCGGTCGGCGCGGGGCGCGGCGCGGCCTCGCGGAACTCGATCTCGAACTTCGAGGCCTCCACCTGCATCACGGAGGCGGCATCGGAAGGATACGCCGGGGCTTCCCCAGCCGGGACCCGCGCGGCCAGTTCACGCTTGGCCAGTTTCTCGAGTTCCGTCGCTGGGGCCTTGCGGCGGGCCGGTTTTGCAGTCTTCTTCACGGCCGTTTTCTTGACCGCGGGTTTCTTGGCGGCGGTTTTCTTGACCGTGGTTTTCCTGACCGGCGTTTTCCTGGCGGCGGCCTTCTTGACAGACGTCTTCCTGGCGGCGGTTTTCCTGACTGGCTTTGCCGCGGCCGTCTTCTTGGTGGCCGCTTTCTTCGCGGGTGATGCCGACGCCTTCTTCACGGCCGTCTTTCTCGTGGTGGGTTTCCCCGGTCCGGCTGATTCTGGTGTCTTGCTCTTCTCGGCCATGATCCTTCCCTCCCTTTCGCAATCGGCAGGATGGCGCGACCCGTGGGCGGCTTGGTCAGACGAGCGTCAAACCGGTTTCATGATCGAAAAAGTGCGCCTTCTCCATGTCGAACAGAATGTCAATCCGCTGATCCATCTCCACGTTGATGTGCGCCTCGACCCGCGCCACGAAAGGGGTCAGACTCGTGGTGAGGTGAAGATACGTCTCGGCGCCCATCGGCTCGATCACCTCCACCTTCGCTTTCAGCTCGGCCTTTTCGGGAACTTCGCCGGCGAAACGCATTTCGTAAATGCTCTCGGGCCGTATGCCCAGCACGATCTTCTGCTTGCGGTAGTTGGTGAGGCAGCTGCGAAGCCGGTTGCTCAGTCTCAGGCGGACCGCGCCCTCGTTGAAGGTCAGAGCCCCGTCCGCCTGCTCGAGTTGTCCCTCCATGAAGTTCATCGGCGGGCTGCCGATGAAACCGGCCACGAACCGGTTATTCGGCTTCTCGTAGAGCGTGATGGGATCGGCGATCTGCTGCACCTGCCCGTCCAGCATCACGACGATGCGGTCCCCCATGGTCATGGCCTCGACCTGGTCGTGGGTCACGTAGACCATCGTGGCCTGAAGGCGCGAGTGCAGCTTGGAGATCTCGGTCCGCATCTGGACGCGCAGCTTCGCGTCGAGGTTCGACAGCGGCTCGTCGAACAGGAACACCTGGGGGTGCCGGACGATGGCGCGGCCCACCGCCACGCGCTGGCGCTGACCGCCTGAGAGCGCCTTGGGCTTGCGGTCCAGCAGTTCCTCGATTCCGAGGATTTGGGCGGCTTCGCGGACGCGGCGGTCTATCTCGGCGCTCTTGAACTTGCGCAGCTTGAGGCCGAAAGCCATGTTCTTGTAAACCGACATGTGGGGATACAGCGCGTAGTTCTGGAAAACCATCGCGATGTCCCGGTCCTTGGGCGCCACGTTGTTGACCACGCGGCCTCCGATGGAGATATGGCCTTCGGTGATCTCCTCGAGCCCGGCGATCATGCGCAACAGGGTGGATTTGCCGCAGCCCGACGGCCCGACCAGGACCAGGAACTCCTTGTCCAGGACGTCGATCGAGACGTTCCTGGCCGCGCAGACCCCGCCCGGATAGACTTTGGTGACCCCTTTGATTTCCACTCCGGCCATGCAGTCTCTCCTCACCCCGCGGCCTTGGCGGTTTCCTGGTGCGTCAATATGGCAAGCACATTGCTCAGGGTATCTTTCAGCTCGCTGCGAGATACGATCAGATCGAGAAAACCGTGCTCCTGGACAAACTCCGAACGCTGGAACCCCTTGGGCAGGACCTGGCGTATCGTCTGCTCGATCACGCGGGGGCCTGCGAACCCCACCAGGGCGGCCGGCTCGGCGATCACCAGGTCGCCCAGCGAAGCGAACGAAGCCATCACGCCGGCGGTCGTGGGGTCTGCCAACACGGAAATGTAGGGAATACCGGCGTCGCGCATCCTGCCCACCAGCGCGCTCGTTTTCGCCATCTGCATGAGCGAGAGGACGCCTTCCTGCATGCGGGCGCCGCCCGACGTGCAGAAAGCCACCGCCGGAACCCGGTGTTCCAGGCTGTATTCGAAGCAGCGGGACACCTTTTCGCCCACTACCGATCCCATGCTGCCCCCGACAAAGGCGAAATTCATGAACGCCAGAGACGTCTCCAGGCCGCGGATCTTCCCGTGGCCCGTTATCACCGCCTCCTTGCTGCCCGTTAGCTTCTGGGACTGAGTGATACGGTCGGGATAAGCCTTGGAGTCCCGGAAATGGAGCGGGTCGCCGGAAACCATGTCCGCGTTTGTTTCGACGAACGTCCCGGGGTCCACCACCTGTTCGATGCGTTCCCGCGCGGGGAGCTTCTCGTGGTGGTTGCACTGGGGGCAGACCCGGAGGTTTTCCACGAAGTCGCGGGTCAGCTGGATGACGCCGCACTTCGAGCACTTGGTGCATAGCCCGTTCGGAACGCGGTTTCCCGCGCCGGGAATGGGCAGGAGGGTGAATTGCTGTTTCTTGAACCAGGCCATACGACGTTCTATCCGGTGCGAGACAAAGACACCCCTCTGGAAACCGGCATGGCATGAACGCCAAGGCATCAGGCTTCCGAGGCAGAGGATCACCATATACCGGATTGGGGGCGGAGTGTCAACCACAAAAGCCGGGCCGGACGCGGGAGATTGAGAAACGGATGGTTATGGAGCGGACGAATGCACCGGCAACTCGGGTCACATAACAGCTCCGCGGGGGCGCAGAGAACGGTATGCCGGGTTTTCTCTCTGTGGCCCCGCGCCTCGCGCCTTGATCGGGGCGGTCCGGAATGGGCCGCTGAAAACGCGGGTACTGCTAATACCAATATGCATTCAAAGTGACACAATATGGTAGAACTCACCACAGAGGCACAGAGAAACAACCACAAAAACCACGAAGACACAAAGATCCGGGGAACAAGAGGGTCTCTTTTCACCTTTGTGTTTGATGCTTTCCTCTGTGCCTCTGTGTCTCTGTGGTGAGTTGTTTTTGGGGTTTTCTTCGTGTCCTTCATAGATTGCTTCCCGCAATGTTCGTGCATTGAACAAGGGTTTGAATTGTATCTCTTTGATCGCTACTCAGTATAACGCGGCTCGGCGATCACCACCGTGAAATCGCTGGGCAATTCACC
>Ga0315274_10013569_pt1 | contig 11599 bp, 10 predicted proteins | sample YL17G02_20_MG_FD_203700 | JGI IMG/M metagenome (GOLD analysis project Ga0315274, IMG submission 203700) | Sediment microbial communities from Yellowstone Lake, YNP, Wyoming, USA - YL17G02_20 | ecosystem: Environmental > Aquatic > Freshwater > Lake > Sediment | place: USA: Wyoming | collected...
TTGGACACGGTGAACGTCGAGCCGTCGACGTCATCCGGGCGTACGCGCCCCTGGCGCGCGCGGCCGACCATGGCACGGATCTCGTCCGCGATCTGACGCAGCGGCTTCGTGTCGGCATCCCGGACGACGATCGTCAGCAGCCCGTCTTCGATCGCGACGGCAACCCCGACGTTCACCTGCGCATGGCGCTGGATCGACTCCCCGCGTAGCGAGGCATTCAAGCCGGGGACATCACGCAGCGCCAGGGCGGCGGCCTTGACGACGAAGTCGTTGACCGACAGCTTGGCGTCATCGGGCTGTGCGGCGTTAAGCTGGGCACGCGTGTCGGCCAGGCGATCCGCGTCGAGATCGATCGTCAGGTAAAAGTGCGGCACCTGCTGCTTGGAGGCCAGCATGCGTCGGCCGATGGCACTCCGCAGCTTGGTCAACGGCACGGTCACACCCAGTCCGGCCGGAGGGGCGATCGGCTGGGTGGCTGCCGCGAGGACGTCCTTCTTGGTGATCCGCCCTTCGGGACCCGTGCCGTGAACGCCCTTCAGGTCGATGCCGGTCTCACCGGCCATGCGGTGGGCGAGGGGTGAGGCGCGCACACCACCTGGCAGACTCCCGGGCTCCAGCGCGGGGGCGGCAGTCACACCGGCAGGGCCTGGCAAGGCAGCGGGCACGGAAGGCAGGGCGCTGGGCACTTTGGCGACGACCGGCTTTGCTACGCCAGACAGGGCGAGTGCCTCGATGCGCTCGTCCGGCGTGCCGAGGATGGCGATCGGCGCGCCCACGGGGACCGTCGATCGCTCAGCCACGATTAGCTTGCGAACCGTCCCGGCGACCGATGCCTCGACCTCGACGGTGGCCTTGTCGGTTTCAATCTCCGCCAGCACCTCACCCTTCTCGACCGTCTCGCCCTCGTGCTTGAGCCAGCGGACGAGCGTGCCCTCGGCCATGTCGAATCCAAGCTTGGGCATGGCGATCGTCTCAGCCATCACAGCACCTCCCGGACGGCTTTCACGACGTCATCCACCTGGGGCAGCGCCATCTGCTCCAGCTCGCGGTTGTAGGGCAGGGGGACTTCCTTCTGGGCCACGCGCTGCACAGGGGCGTCGACGTAGTCAAGGGCGGCCTCGTAGATCCGGGCAGCCACCTCTGCACCGATGCCGTAGGAGCGCCAGCCTTCCTCCGCAATGACGGCCCGATTCGTTTTCTTGAACGACTCGATCACCGGACCCATGTCCAGCGGCCGGAGCGTGCGCAGGTCAACGACCTCGGCCTCGATCCCGTCCTGCGCCAGACGCTCGGCGGCCTGCAAGGACGTCTGCAGCATCTTGGAGTAGGTCACGATGGTGACGTCGCGGCCGGGGCGTTGGATCTTGGAGACGCCTATGGGTTCGAGCACCTCGCCGTCAGCCACCTCGCCGCGCGCCTGGTACAGCGTGGCATGTTCGATGAACAAGACAGGATCCTCGCCCCGGATGGCGGCCTTGAGCAGTCCCTTGGCGTCCTGTGGCGTGCCCGGGGCGACGACCTTGAGACCGGGGAAATGGGCAAAGATGACATCCGGTGTCTGGGAGTGCGTCGCCCCCAGCTGCCGTCCGCCGCCGCTGACGGCGCGGATGACGATCGGGACGGTGAACTGGCCGCCGAACATAGCGCGCAGCTTGGCTGAGTGGTTGACGATCTGGTCCATGGCCAAGAAAGCGAAGTTGATCGTCATCAGCTCGGCGACGGGCCTGAGGCCGGCCATGGCGGCGCCGTTCGCCGCACCAACGATGACCCCCTCAGCGATGGGCGTGTCGCGCACGCGCTCGGGACCGAACCGATCGTAGAAGCCCTTGGTCACGGCGTATGTTCCGCCCCACACGCCGACCTCTTCACCCAGGATGAAGACGCGCTCGTCCCGCTCCATTTCCTCCCACAGGGCCTGGCTGATCGCCTCGCGCATCGTCATGATCGCCATGGCTCACCTCACCCCATCGATGAATTCGGAGCCGAACACCGTTTCCGGGATGGGGTTGGGGCTTTGCTCGGCGAAGGTCACGGCGTCCTGCACCTCGGCCTCGACGTGCTGGTCCTCGGCATCCAGGGCGGTGGCGTCGTGCGTCCCGCGCTCGATCAGGGACTTGCGGAAGATCCCGATCGGATCGTCCTCCTGCCAGCGCCGCACCTCATCACTGCCCCGGTAGCGTTCCGGATCGCCCATCGAGTGGCCGCGGAAGCGGTAGGTGATCGCCTCCAACAGGAACGGGCCGTTCTTGCGGACATGGGCTAACCCTTCCTGGGCGGCCTTCCGCACGGCGAGCACATCCATGCCGTCGACGCGGGCGTTCGGCATGCTGTAACCCTCCGCCTTCTGGCGGATCTGGCTGACGGCCGAGGCGCGTTCGACGGCCGTGCCCATGCCGTACTGGTTGTTCTCGCACACCCACAGCACGGGCAGGCTCCACACCTTCGAAAGGTTGAGCGCCTCGTGGAAGTAGCCAATGTTGGTGGCGCCGTCGCCGAACAGGCAGATCGTGGCCGCGTCGGTGCCGCGGTATTTGTCGGCCAGCGCCAGCCCGGTGGCCAGCGGCAGGTGGGCGCCGACGATGGCATGTCCCCCCCAGAAGTTCAGGTTCACATCGGCCAGGTGCATCGAGCCGCCCATGCCCTTCGAGCAGCCGGTGGCTTTGCCGAGCAGTTCCGCCATCAAAGTCCGGGCGGACATCCCGCAGGCGATGGCGATCCCGTGATCCCGGTAGGCCGTGATCACCCGGTCCTGGGGTTGCCGCGCGGATACCAGCCCGCTCCCAACAGCCTCCTGCCCAATGTACAAGTGCAGAAAACCGCCGATCTTGCCTTGCTGGTACAGCTCGGCGGCTCGCTCCTCGACGCGGCGGACCAGCACCATCTCGTGGTACAGGCGGAGCAGCTCATTGGGTTCCATGCGGACTCCTCGGGGACCTTGCCTGTCCACCATTCGGGCAGCCAGTCGCCGTAGAGATTTGTCGGCAGGCAAGGCACCGCCCCGATCAACCGGGGCGCAGCGAATTATATCAGACAGGTCCGAAATGCCGGCTGGCGCAAGCCGGCCCGCTACGAGCGCACGTTGGCTGTGTTCCACGCCGCGCGCACGAGTGATGGTCTCCTCGGCGCACGGCAAGCGCTGGCTACGGGGCGAGAGGGAGGCCGAGGGCACGCAGGTCGTACTCACTCATGGCAGCATCTATGCCTTCGGGAAGCGGCAGATCGATGGCGAAGTCCATCCGCCCGCCAGGCGCCGGCGGCGCCAGGGGCAGCCAGCGCGCGGTCTGCGGCTCGCCGTTCGTCGAGCGCAGGGTCACGTAGACCATCAGGCTCGCCAGGCGCACGCTGCCTGGATGGGTAATCGCGCCGCGCAAGAACAGACGGCTCCCAATGACCTCGAATTGTCGCACGGTCACGGGCAGGATGACCGGAGAGGCCGAGGGCCGCTCAGGCTCCGTCCACCCGAGGACAACGTGCGGGGCGACGTCGTGCATGCCAACGCCGAGGCGGTGCAGCCGGTCGTCGAGGGAGTCGAACGTCTCGGCGGTGAAGACCAGGGTCTCTCCCGCCGCAAGAGGCACGCTTGAGCGCAGGATCTCGAGACCCACGAGCTCTCCTTGAGCGGTCAGCGACACGGCCACCTCAGGCAGGACTGCAGCCGGGCCGTCGTTGCGGATGGCTCCGGTTGCGAAGCCGTGACCTTGGGCCGTCAACCACCAGGTCGGCCCGGACGCCAGCTCGAGCCCCGCGCCGAATGGCGGGTTAGCGGGGATGGCGGACACGAAGGTCTCGAAGAGCATCTGCGGCGCGGCGTCGATGGGACCGGCGATCCATGGCAGGCTCTCGCCTGCTGGCAGGATGCTGGCCGTCACATCGGCGTGGGCTAGGCCGGCCAAAGCCCCATCCGCCGCCCGCCAGGTCAGGATGACGTTCTCCACCTTCGCGGCTTGGTGCCCGCGGTTGCTGACCAGGCCGAGCACCTCCATCCCCTCGTCGGCTGCCGTCGCGGCGCTTGCCTCCTCCAGCTCCAAGTCAAGCTGCGTGCGCGCAGAGAACCCGAACGCGCTCAGGCGCGCCCGGGCCCCGGCCGGCTCGAGGCCGAAGGGAATACTCGCCACGAAGGGGCTGGATGCCCCCGGTTGCAGATGGGTGAGCAGCAAGCGGGCCGCAATCGTGCCGATGGACCCGCCGGAGGCGTCCAGCAGGTCGATGGTGACATCGACGTCTTGGACTGCGGCGCCGGAGTCGTTGCGCGCCAATCCGATGATGGCGGACGGCGTGGAACCTTCTCCTGGGACTACGTCAATCTCGGGGAATACGATCGCTGGGGCGGGGATCGACGGCGTCGCCGAGCGCCCCGTGGGCTCCGGGGTGTCCAGCACGGGCATTCCTGCAGGGGAGGGAGCACGGGCGCCTGGCGTGCAGCCCACGGCGGTTAGCGCGCAGGCGAGCAGGAAAGACACAACCCGGGGCATGCGACAAGCATAGCGCATTCGCGACTGGGCTCGAAGAGCCGGGGTTGTCGGCCACGACGCAGGGGCGGCACTGCCACCTCCTGCCGGGACGTGCAGCGCGGGCCGAGGTACCCCGGCCCGCGCGTGTGTGTTGGTGCTTGCCTGGCTTACGCCGCGCCCTTGGTCTGATTGGTCAGGTAATTCTCGAAGCCCATCTGCCCGATCTGATCCAGTTGGGCCTCCGCCCAGTCTTCGTGCCGCTCTTCGTCGGTCAGGATCTTCATTAGCAGATCGACCGATCCCTGGTCCTTCACCTCATGTCCCAGCGTGATGGCGTCGTTGTACGACCTGATCGCGCCGACCTCGGCTGCCTGGTCGTTGGTGATCATCTCCTTGATGCCAGGCCCGATCTTCATCGGATTGAGCTTGGAGACGACCGGCGTCCCCTCGAGGAAGATGATCCGGGCGATGAGCCACTCGGCGTGGTGCATCTCATCGACCGCCTGGTGTTCCTTGGCCTCGTGCAGCTTCTCGAAGCCCCAGTTGGCCAGCATCTCGGAGTGGACCATGTACTGGCTGATGGCAGTCAGTTCGTCGGCCAGGAGTCCGTTCAAGGCCGCCAGGACTTTCTCGTTGCCCTTCATCCAAGGCCTCCCACACGCGTGTTTCGCGAAGTGTAGCACGAATGGCCGCAGACAGGGGAGGAGCGCCGCAGCGAAGGTTCGTGCGGGATGCCTGAGGCTAGGCGCTGATCGACTGCAGGGCCTCGCGCCGAAATGCGGATGGGCGCACGCGGGCGAGCATGGCGACGGCGGCGATCAGCCCGACGGACTCGATCACAAAGACCGATCCGTAGGCGAAGGACTCGGCACCACTCAAGGCCAGGGCGGCATCGTGAAGCCAGCCGCCACCGATCGAGGCCACGCCATTGGCGAGGGCCTGCGACAGAGTCCAGGCTCCCATATACAGCCCGGTGTGTATCGGGGTGGACATGCCCATCATCATCGCCAGCCCGCCCACGTTGAACAAGCCCATCCCCAGGCCCATCACTACGATCGCCGGCGTCGTCGCCCAGGCTGAGACGGTGAGGCTCGAGAACGCCAGCAGAGCAAAGGAGGCGGAGGCCAACAACAGGCCGATGGCCGCTGTAGTTCGGTCTCCCAGACGGCGCGAAAGCCACACCCCGCCGACGGCCATCCCCGACAGCACCCCGATCATCTGGTAGGCATTGAATAGCGTGGTCTGCCGGATGCTCATTCCCAGGACATCACCGCCGTATGGCTCGAGGACCACCTGCTGCAGGAAGAGGAACAGGATGCCGGTGAACAGGAAGGCGAAGAAGCGCCGCGTCTCGCCGCTGCGCGCCAGAAGCGCCCAGGCCTGCGCGTTCGAGACCGCCTCACGCGCCGGCGGCGCCGGTCGCGCCGGTTCCTGGCCGACGACGGCCAGAAACGTCAAGGCTGCCAGCAGGGCGGCCATGACGTAGAACAGCCGGCGCAGCGCCTCAGCCGAGTAGGCATCGAGCAGACCGACGCCGAGAAAGACGCCGGCAAGGATGCCGACCATCATCATGGACCAGATGATCGAGATCGACCGGCCCCGCTCAGCCTCTGAGGTCAGATCCACCAGGAGGGCCAGGTAGGCCGTGCCGGCGGAGTAGATGCCCACGCCGAGCAGGAGGAAGACGGCGGCGCCGGCTGCCACGGAGGTGGCCGATGCCCCCGTCGCTCCCATCCCCAAAGCGACGTTCGGCGCGGCAACGGTCATGAGTGCCGACAGTGCGGCGCCGGCCAAGATGTAGGGGGTCCGGTGCCGACCGAAATACGGATGGCGGTCTGAACGGTTGCCAAGCGGGATGGCGATCGGCGCGGCGAAGTAGTGCAGGCCGATGACCAGGCTGACCACCCCGAGATCGATGCCCAGCTCGACCTTCATCACGCGATTGAGGATGCCCAGGGCCAGGATGGACAGCATCCCGGCAGCGAACTGACGCAGTCCCAGTCGTAGCAAGCGCGTTAGCCGCATAACCTCACCTCTTACGGCGCCGATACACGATGCTGCCATAGCATTTCTACCATGCCGTGGGGAGGGGGCGAGTGTTCTCCAATGGGACTCTCATCCGGGGGTGCACCACGCACGCGGGGCAAGACCGGGGCAGTTTCCGAATGTGGCGCGGCGGAGGCGCGGGTGCCCCAGGCCCGGGAAGAAGCCGAGGCGCATTCGGTGCGCCTTGCGCGACGCCGTCCGGCCCCGTCAGTACTGCGGCAGGCTCGGGTCAACGTCGCGCGCCCAGGCGTTGATGCCGCCGTACAGGTTGCGCACCTTGCGGAACCCGGCGCCGGCGAGGAGTTCGAGGGCGCGTGCCGAGCGGGAGCCTGACTTGCAGAACACGACCATCTCCTCGGCGCTGTCCAGCTCGTGCAAGTGGGAGGCGAGCGATCCGAGGGGGATCAGCTCAGCGCCAGGCAGGCGCGAGATCTCCAGTTCATGAGGCTCGCGCACGTCGATCAACCGCACGCGCTTGCCGGCACCAAGCTCGGCCGCCAGGGCGGCGGGCTCCACCTCCCACTCACGCGCCAGATGACCGTCTTCATAATCGTGGCCGGGAACGCCGCAGAAGGCCTCGTAGTCGATCAGCTCGTGAATCTCCGGTGTGTCCGAACAGATGCGGCAGCGGGGGTTCTTCTTCAGGCGCAGCTCTTCGAACGACGCCGCCAGTGCATCGAACAGAAGCAGCTTGCCGATGAGCGGCTCGCCGATCCCGAGCAGCAGCTTCAGCGCCTCGGTCGCCTGCAGCGTGCCGATGGTCCCTGGAAGGACGCCGAACACGCCGCCCTCCGCACACGACGGCACCAGCCCGGGCGGCGGCGGCTCGGGGAACAGGCAGCGGTAGCATGGACCGCGGTCGGCCCAGAACACGCTGACCTGTCCTTCAAAACGGTAGATCGACCCGTACACGTTCGGCTTGTGGGTCAGCACACACACATCATTGACCAGGTAGCGCGTCGGGAAGTTGTCGGTGCCGTCGATGATTAGATCGTAGGGCGCGGCCAGCCCCATCGCGTTTTCCGAGGTGAACGGCTCGTCATACGTCTCGACGCGGATGTCCGGGTTCAGGTCTTGAAGGCGGGCGCGCGCCGAATCGACCTTGCGCTGCCCGACGGTCGCCATCCCGTGGATCACCTGGCGCTGCAGGTTGGTGTAGTCCACCCGGTCGTAGTCGACCAAACCCAGGTGCCCAACCCCAGCAGCCGCCAGGTAGAGCGCCACCGGCGAACCCAGACCGCCCGTCCCGATCACCAGGGCTGAAGCTGCCTTGAGCTTGCGTTGGCCGGCTAGGCCAACCTCAGGCATGAGCAGGTGGCGGGAATAGCGAAGGATCTCATCGTGGGTCAGATCGAGATCCTTCGACGCGACCGGCGTGTGGGTCATACGCTGTGCTCCTCTCGCCGAATGGCGAGCCTCGCTTCCGCCGACGATTCTAGCCCAGGCCGAAGGTGCCCGGTGGCCCATGCCGACGGGGTTCCCGGTGCGCCGGCTCAGCCCGCGGCGATGGGTCCTGGCCGCTTCTCCAGCGGGCGCGGCCGACGATAGCCGAGGCCGGTTGGCGGGGTCAACAGGCGTTTAACGCCCATGAGGCCGAGATCGACGGATTGCCTCGCCCGTTTTCCCGCCGGCGATGCTGGGAATGATCATCATCCGGTCGGCCGGGTGGAGGAGGGTGGCATCTCCCTCGAGCGTACGGATGTCATCATCGTTGACGAACACGTTGACGTACGCGCGCAGAGCGCCGGCCTCGTCGAACAGGTGGCGCCGCACGTCAGGGTAACGCTGCGCCAGGTTTTGCAGCGCCACACCCACGGTAGCCCCGGTCACGTCGACTTCCTTGGCACCGCCGGTGTACGGACGGAGAGGGGAGGGAACCCGGACGGCGGTCATGAGGCCTCCTCGGCGACGGACGGATTCGTGATCTGGACCGGCTCCTCGAGCATGGCGCCGCGATCCTCGGTCAGTCTCCAGGAGCGGGACTCGACGGCCTCGCCAGCCTGGACCCAGGTGATCAGGTAGGAGTAGACGGGAAGCGCCCATTGCGTGTCGAAGTCGGACGCTTGTGCCGGGTGATCCGGATGCGAATGGAACGCGCCAACGATCTCCAGGCCGAGCCGCTCGGCCTCGTCCTCGGCGCGCAGCAGGTCGCGCGGTGCGATGAGGTAGCGCCGGTTGCGCGAGTCCGGCTGGAAGTGGTTGTCGAGCGGCAGAAGCTGGGTCACACGGCGGTTGCCGCCCTCGAAGGCGCCAAGCATCAGCCCGGCCCCTTCTTCGGGGTACGCCTGTTCCCCGTGTCGTCGGACTTGCGCCAGCAGTGCGGCAGGAATAGACAGGCTCACGCTGCGCTCCAGAACGAACCGCCGAGATACTTGAGGCCGGAGTCGGGGAAGACAACGACGACGGTGCCGGAATCGAGGCGCTCGGCCACGCGCAGCCCGGCGTCCGCGGCGGCGGCGGCGGAGACGCCAACGAGCAGGCCCTCGGTGCGCGCCAGCCGGCGGGCCATGGCGTAGGCCGACTCGGTATCGACGGTGATCGTCTCGTCCGGAATCGCCGGATCGAAGATCTCCGGGACGCGGGCGGTGGCGAGGTGCTTGAGGCCTTCCAGCCCGTGGATCGGCCCATCAGGTTGGACGGCGACCAGACGCACGGATGGCGCCGACTGGCGCAGGAACCGGCCAGTGCCGGTCATCGTCCCCGTCGTCCCCAGCCCGGCGACGAAGTGCGTGATCTGCCCCTGCGTCTGCCGGACGACCTCGGGTCCTGTCGTCCGAAAGTGCGCCTGCCAGTTGGCCGGGTTGCTGTACTGGTCGGCGAAGAAGTAGCGTTCGGGATCCTGGGCGGCGAGCTCGGCGGCGACCAGGCGCGCACCGTCGGTTCCTTCCGTTGGGTCGGTCAGGTGCAGCTCGACGGCATGAGCGCGCAGGATGGCGAGGCGCTCGGGAGAGACGTTCGAAGGAACAGCCAGGCAGAGTCGAAGGCCCAGCGATGATGCCAGCGTGGCGTAGGCGATGCCCATGTTGCCCGAAGTCGAATCGAGCAGGACGCGGCCGCCGCCCAACGCGCCGGCTTCCAGGGCTTGTTGAAGGATCGCCGACGCGGGGCGGTCCTTCACCGAGCCGCCGGGGTTGAACCACTCGGCCTTGGCGAACACTGCCACCGCCGGGTTGAGGTGCGCGGTGACGCGGGTGAGCCGGATCAGCGGTGTGTTGCCGACCAGGCTGAGCAGTCCGCTGGCGGCATCCGGCAGCGCGCTAGACGACCGATCCCTCGAGCGTTGGGACATGTCAGACGGATGAGAACGCATCGAAAGGCCCTTGGGGCGGGCCGGAAAGCACCGGGCCGCAAAGACGGCGATCGCGCCGAAGCGCTGAGGGTCGGAGGGAGAGAGCGGGTTGTGGCGGCGCAACCCAACCCCCACGCTCCGCCGGAAGCCGGCAGCAGCGGAAGGTGCCGCCCTCGCTAGGGACTGATGCAGACGATCATCGTCGTTCGATTTCTACGGGTTTCCTGACAAATATTATCCCAATAGCGACCAAATTTGTCAATGCCGTCTTGAAGCACCCGGTTGAGGATCCCGGAGGGGGCAGGCGACACGGACGGAAGCCTAGCGACGGCCTGGCATGAAGGTTGCTGTACGGGAGAGGAGGTCAAGGGGAGCCTTGAAGGATTCCAGCTTGCTATAATGGCACCGAGGCCGAGCCCGTGCACGTGACACCTGAGCGCAACCCCCTCAGCCGTCCCCGCCGCCCGTCCAGCCCGCTGGCGCGACAGGTCATGCGCCATGTCGGGGCTGCGGCCGGTCTGGCGGCGATCCTGGCAACGGTCTTCACCGCCTGGACGCCCGCTAGCCTGAATCCCGGTGAACTGGCTGCCCGCCTATTGGCGGGCTGGGAGGGCGGGACGGCCTCCGAATCCGTCGTCATCGCCCAGCCAGCCGAAGGCTTGCGCATCGGCGTTGTGGCCGGACACTCCGGACCCTATCCCGGTACTGGTCTGCCCGACCCAGGCTCGACCTGTCCCGACGGTCTGACCGAGCTGCAGGTCAACCAGTCGATCGCCGACCTGGTGGTGGAAGGGCTCGCAGGGGTGGGGTTCCGCGTCGACCAGCTGGCGGAGTGGGATGAGCGCCTGCCGACCTATCGCGCTGTCGCCCTGGTGTCGATCCATGCCGACTCATGCGACTGGATCAACGACCAGGCCACCGGCTTCAAGGTGGCGGCGTCGGTCGACTCGTCGATCCCCGATCGGGCCCAGCGCCTGGTGACCTGCCTGGTGGACCGCTACGGGCGTGACACCGGGATGGCCTTCCATCAGGGCAGCATCACGCGCGACATGACTGAGTACCACACCTTCAATGAAATCCACAGCCAGACCCCGGCTGCGATCATCGAGACCGGGTTCCTGAACCTCGACCGCAAGTTCCTGACCGAGAACCCGGACCAGGCGGCCCGCGGCATCGTCGAAGGCATCCTGTGCTTCATCAACAATGAGCCGGCGTCACTCCCCGGCGAGGCACCGCCGTGACCGATAGCGGAAGCACCGGCTCCCCGGACGCCCGCCACGCGCTGCAGGCAGCGCGCCAGGCGCTGTTGCGCGGCGATCACGGCGAAGCACGACGCATGGCCCGCCTGGCGGCGCGATTGGCGCCGGGTTGGGATGCTCCCTGGCTGCTGCTGGCAGCGGTGTCGTCACCGCGCGCTGGCCTCGCCTACGCCGTGCGGGCTCTGGAGATCAAGCCGCGCTCACAGGCCGCGCGCCAGGCCATCCGCTGGCTGGTCAAGCGCCTGCCGCGCGAATCCCGTGCCGAGACTGTGGGCCAGCTGAGCCTGCCTGACGGCCTGGCCGTCGAACTGCTGTCGCCTGCCTCGCTGGCCGTGTCCCGGCGTCTGGCGCCGCAGCTGTTGATCCCGGCGCTGCTTGTCACCGGCGCGCTGGTCGTATGGTTGACCTCGCAGCCGGCCGCGGCGACACAGACACAAGACACGCTCGAGCCGGTGGCCAAGGCGACCTTCACGCCCACGTCCACACCAACACCGACCGACACGCCCACACCGACCACCTCGCCCACGCCGACGATCACCGAGACGGCGACGCCG
>Ga0315274_10013573_pt1 | contig 11596 bp, 10 predicted proteins | sample YL17G02_20_MG_FD_203700 | JGI IMG/M metagenome (GOLD analysis project Ga0315274, IMG submission 203700) | Sediment microbial communities from Yellowstone Lake, YNP, Wyoming, USA - YL17G02_20 | ecosystem: Environmental > Aquatic > Freshwater > Lake > Sediment | place: USA: Wyoming | collected...
CCCCGCGCACCACTATAAGGGGGAAGCGGTACGACATGAGTTGGCACGCTTTGGCGATTTCCGTTGTCCAGTCATTCATGGACTCCTCCTGGGCTACAAGTTGGTTTCTTGGTCACAAACCTCGTCTGTAAAGGTTTGTGCAGCCCTTGTAGCCTAAAACAAAAAAAACACAAGGAAAAAGAAAAAGATAGAAATACAGAAAAGGACACCTGGGCCCGCTTTCGGCAGTCGTTCTCCGCCCGCGTATCCCGCACGCGAAGTCGGCATGTATCTGACGGAGTGGCGAGGGCGCATGGAACTTGGTATGGTGAAAAGGAGGGGGGGCTCTGGAGTGGATGGAAAGGTCATTGTCCGGGAAACGGCCTGCAAGACGGTTCTCAATCGCAGCTCGATCAGCGACTACTCGCTCAACTGCTACACGGGGTGCGCTCATGGCTGCATCTATTGCTATGCGCGGTTCATGCAGCGCTTTCATCCCCACGCGGAACCATGGGGCGCGTTCGTGGACGTCAAGGTCAACGCCGTGGAAGCGCTCGAACGCCAGCTGCGCCGGGCGGAACCGGGCTGTGTGTTCGTGAGCAGCGCCTGCGACGGCTGGCAACCCCTCGAAGCCGAACGCAAACTCACCCGCCGCTGTTGCGGGCTTCTGCTCGATTACGGGTTCCAGGTGAACGTCCTGACCAAGAGCGCGCTGATTTTGCGCGACCTGGACCTGCTGTCCCGACGCAATGCCCGCATCGGCGTTACCATAACGACCCTGGACGAGAGGCTGAGAGCGTTGTGGGAACCGGGGTGTTCGAGTGTGGTAGAGCGCTTTCGAGTGCTCGAGGAGGCCCGGCGCGCAGGTCTCAAGACGTCCATCACGTTCGCTCCCTTGCTGCCGTTTCTCTCGGATGGCCAGGAATCCCTGGATACTCTTTTCGAACAAGCCGCCGATCTGGAGATTCAGGAGATCTGGGTGGATGCGCTCAATCCGCGCCCCAAAGTGTGGCAATCCGTGGACGCGCTTCTGCGAGCCCATTTCCCGGACCTGCGTGAGCGCTACCGGAGAATCCTGTTTGATAGCAGGTTCCGAGACAAGTACCTGGAAGAGCTCCGGAACCGCGTAAGTTCCTCGGCCGCGCGGTTTTCCCTGAACGATCGTGTCTCGACCGGCTTCTGAGCGGCGATGGCGCCGGCTTGAAAAAACTCTCATTCCGCATAGCCCTTGCTTGTGTTTCCCAACTCTCCTGTAGAGAACATGTTCCGCACTTCCCCATAGGCCTGGGCTACCGCTTCGTCCGACGGGCGCAGATAGACGCTGGTGGCCTTGAGGGTCTTGTGGCCGACTTGATTTTGCACAATCGGCAGGGGCAGTTTGTGGACGTGGATGAAGTGCATGAGGTGCGCATGACGAAGCGAGTGGATAGTTAGCCGGAAGAGGCGGCGTCCGAGGCTGTCGGTGCCGTACTGGTGCTCAAGGCCGGCGGCACGGATGTAACGTTGGAAGATTTGCCGAAGGCGATTCTCGGAATAATGGACGCGCGGGTTGCCGGGCGGGTGGAAGAGGAAAGTGTCCGGGTGCAGGATGTGTCCATCCCGCTTGGCGGCTCGACCCTCCCTTTTCAGCATGGACAGGATCTCGTTGGTCAGCCCCTGCGGCACATGGCTGGTCCGGAAGTGGCCCGTCTTGGTGTTCTCGGCCGGGAAATGCACGGCGCCCCGGGAGAAATCCATGTGGCTGAGTCTGATCCGGACAAATTCGCCGACCCTGCAGCCGAGTTCATAGATAAGGCGGAACATAAGCTTGTGCCGGTAGTCGGTGACATGGTCGAAGAGTTTCTGAAGTTCCTCCACAGTGAGGTACCGTATAGTCTCCCCGAAACGCTCGTATTTTCTGCGATGTTTCACATTTGACTCAGTGCCCCGCTTTTCGGGCTGTTTTTCAGCCGTTTCCCAGTTGTTCTCGACCATTTGCTTCACATTCCTTCCCAAATGTGAAGGCGACTGCGTTCTTAACTCTTTCGTTTGGTTCCTGAGAAGTGAGAGTTGGTCCGGTCAGGGCATTAGCTTCCCTTCCGGCTGCTCTTTGCCTGCAAGCGAAGGACCCGCCTTGGGCTCAGAACGAAAAGTATATAAACTTCAGAGTCTTCATAGCCCCAGTACGACATGGTTCGTTTCCGTATTGTCGGCCTGTTTCCCCAACTATATCATGCGGGACGGCGGACCAGACTCTTACGGTCACGACTATCGTTCAAACACTGCCTGCGAGGGTGTTTCCGAACGCAAACAGCGCAATGCTCTTGCCGAAATGCTTACCCGAGTCGGCTCCGGCTTGGCATGCGGCGCCTGGGCGGCTTGCGTAGATCGTAGCGCCACAGGGCGCGCAGCCTGCGCCGTCGCCTCGAGTTTGCATCCGCCGAAAGGTTCTTAAACCCCTACCTCTTTGTCTATCGTACAAATAGGTATATCCAATCGATAGAAGGAAACAGCGGAATATGTCCAAACCAGAGCGAGTATTCAAGGCAGGGGCCGTGCGAGCGGCCATCTTTCGAAATGAAATCACCAGGCAGGGGAAGACCATTCTCTTGCCCAAGGTGGTTCTCGAAGTGCGGTACCGGGATCAAGCCGGCGAGTGGAAAGGCACAAACAGCCTGAGCCTCAATGACGTGCCGAAAGCCATCATGGCTCTTCAAAACGCATACGCCTACCTTCTCGAAAACAGAGATGGTTCGGCGGGCCCGGGCGATTCTTACGGCCAGGCTGACTCGGACGAGGTCGAAACCGTCAAGATCCGGTAACGGACTAGGCTGCGGCGCTTCGGGCATTTCGGAAGCTTTATAAAGCCCCGGGGCTTCATTCCTGGAAAGGAGGTGAAACCAAATGGCAAGAGGAAGACCCGTCAAGTGTCCCTACTGCAAATCAACGAAGGCGATTTCCAAAGGCGCCCGAAGGACCGTCACGCAGGGAAGGAAGCCCATCCGGCAATGCAGGTCCTGCGGAAGACGCTTTACGCAGGTTGCCGGGAAGAAGGTAAAATCCAAGACATGAAGGGTGAAAGAGTATCCTTGTCGACCGCCAGGAATTCCTGAGAGCGGAATAACCCAGGAACAGTCTGTGCTGGACGCCGCACAAAGTGCGGCCATTCGCAGCAACGAGGGACAGGCGTCTGTCGGCAGCAGACGCTTGTCCCTCTTCTCATTTCAGGAGGTGACCGGATATGAACGAGACGAGACAAACGAACGGCGCAACGCCGGAGGACTTCTTTGGCAACGTGATTTTTTCCTACACGCGCAAACAGGCCATCGAGGATGGCGTACTTGTTGACGTTTCCGAGACGGCGCGCGAAGCGGGCTTTCTATGGCCTTTCGCCATGACCGCCGAGGTGTGGAATTTGATCGAGAGCATCCCCAGAAGGTACAGCCATGAGGACGTATCTGGGAGGCTCTGGGACGTCTTGATGGTGGCGAGGGCAAGCGCCCGCGCCACGCAAGCGCACCAGAACGTTATCTTCTTCGACGTGATTCTGCACCACGAAGGAGGCTCACGGGTACAGCTCAAACTGCACTGCGGTCCGGGCGACAAAGGAGAACCGGTCCTAACGCTCATGCTACCCAACCAAGACTGACCCAGCCAGCCCCGCAAAGACGAATGTCACCACAACCCCGCATGGCGCGTTGGAACCCGCGGGGGCTTTGTGTAATGGCCGGGTCAATCTGGGTTGTTACTCATGGCTGCGCTTCCCTCCCGGCCACGGGGAAACTACAGTGCGGGGCCTGGCTGGGTCAGTCCTGGTCGGGCAGCATGAGCGTTAGGACCGGTTCTCCCTTGTCGCCCGGCCCACAATCCAACTTGAGCTGTACCCGCGAGCCTCCTTCGTGGTGCAGAATCACGTCGAAGAAGATGACGTTCTGCTGCGCTTGCGGGCGGCGGATGCTAGCCCTCGCCACCATCAAGACGTCCCAGAGCCTTCCGGCAATGTCTTCATGGCTGTACTTCTTTGGTATCTGCTCGATCAGGCTCCAAACCTCGGCGGTCATGGCGAAAGGCCATAGAAACCCCGCCTCGCGCGCGGTCTTCGAGACATCCACCAGGACTCCATCGGCAATCGCTTGCTCCCGCGAGTAGCTATAGATGACCGGGCCAAAGACTTCCTCCATCGGGTTCTTCTGCTGTTGCTGTGCGTTCTCTTCCATATTCGTTCACCTCCTTTCAATTGAAACAAAAACGGCGGATTGCGCCGCACCTCCTGGCACAATCCGCCTCTTCAAACCTGCCGCGCTTATGCTAACCGCGTGCTTCCAAACCGTGTCACTGTCAAGAAAGCGTGAATTCGGTTTGCCGTGTTTTTGAGTTAGAATTACGTCCCTCCCTTCGGAATAAGATAGAAAATGCAATCGCAGCGCCATCTAAAGAAATCCCTCGTCGCATGATTCCCGACGAGAATAGTTGTGCGAGGCTCGAGCCCCGCAATCAACTTTCACTGCCTACTTCACTGTTTCTCTCAGGCATTGATAGCCGAGCTTGAAATAGTTTTTGGGCTGTACCACAGAAACATGTCATGTCATCCCAAGTCGGGAGAAAGACGATGCCTGTCGATACTTTTTGTTACGAACCAGTGGGAGTCGGCTCAGGTATTTAAGCTTTTCGGTTTCCAGGACATCGAGGACGAAGCTGCCCCACCCCAAGGAGAAGAAGACCGGCAGGCAGCGAGGAAGAGATACCCACTCAATGTGCGAGGGTCCCAGATTGATGGCAACATAACCTCTCAGGTATCCATAGGAATCTTGGAATAGCCAGGAATCCCATCCCGAAGATATTCCAAGATTCTTTTATCCGAGAATGGAATCAGATGAGGAACCAGTGGACAAGAAGAAGAAGAACATACGGCCCTGGAATCGCTGAAATCTCCTCTATTTGACCAGCATTTGGGCTTGTTTGATCCACACCCTCACGCCATCCGGGAGGGTTCCGATGATACCGGTAATCTTCTCCGCCGCATCGGGCCTCGTGGCGACAATCAGAATGTTCCGAAACCCTTTCCGGAGATTCTTCTCCAGGTTTGACCGCCAATCCGACTTCCCGGTCTCGATCTCGATTGCGATCCTCTCCTCGCCCCGCGAAGCCACCACGTCCGTAAAGCCGTTCGTGGGACTTTCGACAACCACGTTCCATCCGTCGCGCTGAAACTGCTCCGCTACCTTCATCTTCCAGTATTCATGCTCCGGACTTCCCCAACGTTCCTTCCGGGGAACATCCTGCCCCACGTCCCGAAGTTTCTGACGTCCTTTCTCCGTGAGTTCGGCCAGGACAGTCTTTCCGCTGAAAGTTGGGAGCTCGACGGCCTCGATCAGTTGTTTTTGAACGAGAGTCTCCCGAATCGCATTGCCCTGCCGCCGGCTCAAGGAAAGATTCCGGTAGCGCTCCACCGCACCCGCAAGAGGGTTCTTCAGGACATCCACCAGAAATCGGACTTCCATCTCGGACATCTCCTTCGTCTCCTCCGGAGCCTGCACCGAAAGAATGTTTTGTCCATTCATCTTCTGGATCAGGATCGCGTCCGAAACAGCGCCTTTGACGATCCTCCGGTGCGGTATCCGAATCAGAAACGGCTCGAGCCATCGTCCCTGCATCTTGATGATCGCCTCGCCGACGGGCAAACGGCCGATCAGGTCCCGCTCTTCGTCCGCGAGCAGCATGGCGCCGCCCAGCGCGTTCACGTCCGAGAGATGCTTCACGTTCATCGCAATAGTCGTATAGGTATTGCCCATCGTCGGAACCGAAATCAAACTGGGATGCTGGTCCACCAGCACAATCGCTTCTCCGAGTTCACGGATCTCTCGCAGAATCGTGTCCGTGATCGCTTCGCCGCCTTGACCCGCCCCCGTTTTTTTCAGAAGGATGTGGTGGGCTTCCTCGATGAGAATGAAATGCTTGAGCGTTTCCCGCTCGTGCTGGCACATCCGATAGTGATGTATCCATAGAAGGAGCGACTCCGTGATCAGCGATTTGTCCGCATTGGTGAGACTGTCCAGTTCCAGAATCACATTCTTCTCGAGCAATGCCTCGATGTTCGGTTGCTTCGCCGTATTCACGACCTCGCCCATGTGGCCAAAGCACATGGACTTGACTCCTCGTAGCGCTGAATCCATCCAAAGAGCCTTTCTTCCCTTCGCGGGATAGTTCTCGAGCCACTTGAGCACGTCCTCGAAGGTCGGATATTTCTCAGGGCGACCGCCATAAACGCCAAAGTCCCGGTACACGCTGTGAAGCGCCTCCTGGAGGAGAAACATGACTCCCTCGCCCAGGTAGTACGAATGCGCGATGATCTCGATCAGTTTCTTGAGCCAGGTCGCGCCGTCCGTGCCGTCCGGAGGTATCAGAGGGTTGAACGAAAAAGGCGCCACGTCCCGGCCGACGGTATAGACCAGGATTTCGTCATCCCGGACAGCGAGCAAATCCCGATAGTTCCGCTTCCAGTCGAAAATGAGAAAGGGCTTCTTCCTGTTGAGAATGTTCTCGATGATGATGAAGACAGTGTTCGTCTTGCCCGCGCCGGACCGGCCGAAGATGGCCGCATGCTGGATCCACTCGCTCTCCCGGATGCCAAAGGGGTGAAACGCCTTCCCGTTATATGTAACCATGCCGATCGGATACTCTCCCGCCGCCGCAACCCGTGGGGGAACGGATAAATGAACGCGCTTTTCCTCCACATCTCCCGCAAGATGCTTCGCGGCAAGCAGGTTCAGAACAATCTCGATTTCCCTCTTCCCTATGTAGTCCTCGGCCAGGTAGGCGAGCCAGTACCGCTCGGCTTTCGCGCCCAGGATGGGCTTGAGCTTCCTACAGATTTCCTGGACTTCCATCATCAGCCCCCTCCGACAAGAGCAGGTCCTTGCGCTTCTCCATCGCCCACTCCTGCATCACTTCCCGAAGGTCTGTTTTCAGGTGGGAGACGTCCCGCCAGCAGGAAATCTCTTCCATTCGCTTCTCCTTCTCGAGGCCGCTCATTTCCTTCTCCAGACTCGTCCTTACCCTGTCCGCGATCGGGTTCATGCCTCGCTGCCAGAAATCGAGTTCGTAGATTCTTGTCTGGAAACTGCAGGATTCATAGTCAATCCGGTGCAGATGATCGTCCCGCATTTTCTCCCGGACTTCGATCTCACGAAGGAGGTCTGCAATGGATCTTCCGAGGAATTCCTTCTTGGCGCCGAGGAACGCCCCGAGCGGGTCGCTCCATTTCGCCAGCGAAAGGCCGTCGAATTGCGGGGACTGGATACGAATTGCGCTCCTCTCCCTTCCCCCATTTCTCCAACGACCGCAATTCGTTTCCTGTCCCCGAAATTCTGGAATGGCGAAAATGCCCGCCAACTCCTTCAAGTCCTTCCTCTCGTTCTCATCTGATCTCAGTCTTTCCCGGAAAGGATCGTTGAAGCCATACCCAAGCCCGGAGAGCGTGAGGTTGAGATAAGGATTCAGGTCCGGCTCAGACTGGAGACGGCTGCTCTCGTAGTTCTGTCTACCGAGGTAAACGTACATTTCGTAAGGATTGGGTCTTGATGGTTCGAATCGCATTTTTGTCTCACCGCATTGTTGTTTCTCAGTAGTAGTGATGTTGAAGTATATAAATGTTTCGGTCTTCCATCACTTAAAGGCGGCGCCAGGAACAGCCTCCTACAAGAAGCAGGGTATGCCTTTAGCCACGCCACGAACCTGACTGAAAAATAGTTGAAAATAAAACTAGATTTTTCTTTTCCGGCACGCTTTTTGTATAGCATGACAACGCCACTCACCGACAAAGACCTCCTGAATCTCACTCCCGAACAAGCCGCGGAAATCTACGCGCAAGGCCCGGGAGCCGTCACGTGGGCGCTGCTGAAACTCAGCGTTCTCGCGAAGGCCAAAGCCGCCGCCGAGGCCGCCGGCGAAGTCTCGAAACCATCTTCGCAAATCGCGCCTTACGAGAAGCCCGCCGCGAAGAAGGGCGCCAAGAAGCGTGGACAGAAAGCCGGGCACAAAGGCGAACACCGGCGCCCGCCTCTTCAAATCAATCGCTATGAAGACCACACGCTGGCTTGCTGCCCCGACTGCGGCGGGCCGGTTGGTCCTTCCTGCGACGAGCGGCAGCGCGTCATCGAGGACATCGAGAAATCCACGGTCGTGACGACCGAGCATACCATCCACTCGCATTACTGCCCGCGTTGCAAGAAGCGCGTCGAGCCGCGCGTCACCGACGCGCTGCCCAAGTCCACCATCACGGATGGCTTCGCCATCCTCAGAGCAACCGCGCCCTCGTTCTCTCCAGTTGGTTTCACTACGGACTGGGGCAAACCACCTCGCAGGTCGTTTCCGTTTTCGATTCGCTGTTTCATTTTCCCGTCAGCGCAAGCGGGTTTTCCCTGCAATGGCAGCGCCTCGCGAAGATTCTCGAACCCTGGTACGACGCCATTGCGCAAAAGGCCCGCATGAGCGCCGTCCTCAACGCCGACGAGACGGGATGGCGCGTGAACGGAAAAACCCACTGGCTTTGGTGTTTCACCTCCCCTCTGGTAACCTATTACGTCATTGATCCCAAGCGTTCGAGCGAGGTGCTCGTCCGCTTTCTCGCCGATTGTTTCGAGGGCACGCTTGTCAGTGACTTCTTCAGTTCCTACAACGTCATTCTCGGGGACCGCCAAGCGTGCCTGGCGCATCTGCTCCGCGAGTTGGAAGAAGTCGGCAAGACCAACTTCCGCGAGGAATGGAAGACCTTCGACCGAGTCCTCAAGCGAATTCTGAAAGACGCGATCCGCCTCTCGCGCCGCGCGGACCGCGAAGCGCCCGACTACGGCCACAAGGTGCGGCTGATCCGCAACCGGCTCGACGAGCTGATCGGCGTGAACCACGGCGACGCGGACTGCAGACGGCTTGTCAAACGCCTGATCAAGCATCGCTATTCGCTTTTCACCTTTCTCGACGACGTGCGAGTGCCTTTCCACAACAACCGGGCCGAGCGGGTAATTCGCCCGGCGGTGATCGCCCGCAAGAACTCGTTCCACAACACAAGCAATCAAGGAGCGTGGACCCAGGCGGCCCTGATGACGATCTACCGCACCCTGAAGTTGCGCGGACAAGATCCCATCGAAACGATCGCCGACACGCTGACCCTCTTCATCGCCTCCGGCAAATTATCCGGCCTTCCTCCCGCCAAACCGCCCGCCTTGCCTCCCGCGAAACCGCCCGGCTGATCCGGCGCGCCTCCCCCAACTCCATTTCAACCGCTCGCGGGAAGAAGATGCCTGTGGGGTGCGCATTTTCCTTTCCATCCGAAAAGAGTTGTGCTATCTTTCGTTCATCGTAGCCCAAGACGGCTAAAGGGTTACTAAACTTCGATGGAGCCAACGATGAAACTCAAACGCACTGTACTGGGCAAGACCGGGCTTGAAGTCAGCCGGATGGGCATGGGCGCCGCGTTCATGTCCCGCTGGGGTGGCGGGTCGCTTGACCAGTATCGCGCCACCGTCCAGCACGGCATCAAGCTCGGCGTCAACTATTTCGACACCGCCGCCGGCTATGCCGACAGCGAGGAAAACCTGGGCAAAACGCTCGAAGGCGTGAAGATGCCGGTGATCATCTCGACCAAGCTGGGCGGCCGGCCCCAGCCGTTCGATGCGCAGAACAAGGATCACCTGTACCGCAGTTTCGAGCAAAGCCTGAAGCTGCTCAAGCGCGACAAGGTCGAGATGCTGTTCATCCACGAGGCTGAGCGGCCTGGGCAGTACAACTGGTGGACCGAGGGCTTCTACGAAGGCGCCTTGCGCGGCCCGGTGCTCGACGTGCTCGATGACCTCAAGCGCCAGAAGCTCATCCAGTTCACCGGCATGGGCGGCACGACCGTGTACGAGCTTGCCCGGCTGTGCGAGACGGGCGTGTTCGACGTCGTGCTGACCACGTTCAACTACAGCCTGCTCTGGCGCGAGGCGGAGCATGGTGTCATCCCTGTGGCGCAAAAGATGAAGATGGGCATCATCACCGGCTCGCCGCTGCAGCAGGGCGGGCTGGTCAAGCGGTTTGACGATGAAGTCAGCCATGGCGCGCCCTGGCTTAGTCCGCCGCGCCGAGCGCAATACAAGGCCCTTTACGCCCTGCTCGACGACTTGAAAATGCCCATCGTCGAGCTGGCCATGCGATTTGCCATCTCGAACCCGGCGATCCACTGCGTCCTGACCGGCTCGAAGTCAGTTGCCGAACTTGATGAGAACGCGGGGGCCGTGTTGAAAGGCCCGCTACCGAGCGACGTCCTGACACGCATTAACGAGATCTCGGACATGGTGCCGTTCCGCCCGTTCTGCGAGCCGTTCAGCCTGCCGTTTGGCCGCGCGTATTCCGGGCCTGGCCCGGCATAGCGTATGTATCGCCTCAAGGAGCCAATCATGAGCACTATTCTTGTCACTGGCGCACGAGGATTCATCGGGAAGGCATTGGCGACATCATTGGTCAACATGAATCACTGGTCCGCCACGGGCGCTGCAGGAATGTTCCGGCGCAGCTTCTCCCCCTCCGCGCGCATGCTGTGCGCGACACTCTTCTTTACGGCGTGCGCCGCAGTAGCCGCGCCGCCTGACCCGCCCCCCGCAGCTGTACGCATCCATTCCGTCACTGATATCGGCCACGAGTTCACTTTTTATGCCGACGGCAGGTTCTATGGCCAGTATATCGCCGGGGACGGCAACCAGGACGCGCGGAACTGGGGCACGCTTCACAAATGCAGCTTCAAGAACGCAAACCTGTTGGTCCTCCTCTCCGGCGCCACGCCCTGCCCGTTCACCACCAAAGACATCGCCGCGACAAGGAAGCTGCTCGAAGAAGGAGGCGGCGTGCTCGTGCTGGGCACGTATGGCACGTTCCGTGACCAGAAGGAATATCAGTTGAATGCCCTTGCGCGTGCCTATGGCGCCGAGTTTCTCAAGAACACTGCGAAGGAACCCTACCGCGCCACGCAGGCGCTCGATGCCAAGGGGATCAAGCAGTCCTGGCCCTGTTCACTCATCCGCCTCGATAATCCCAAGGAATGGACTATCCTGATCACCGATGCCGACGGCGGGGCTCTCATGGCGCGGAAGCCGGTGGGCAAGGGCGCCCTCCTCGTCGCCGCGCGCGGTTTGTTCGGCTGCAGGCCCGATTTCAGCGATCCCATCAACGCCGAGTGGGTCAAACCGCTCCTGAGGGACGTTGCGAAGAACAAGAAGGTCGATCCGGGGGCTCCGGTGGAAGGGCAGTGGTTCGACCGTAGCGAGAAGCATGGGAAGCTCACGTTGTGCTACTCCGATTACACGGCGCACGAGGCCGATACAATCAAATCGCTGTACGACAAGTGCATGCCGATCCTCGAGGACATTTTCGGCGTGCCACCGATAGAGGGCGCGATGACGGGGCTGCTGCTACTGCCCACCGGAGGCGGGGGGTTTTCATCCGGCAACAATATCGGGTTGGGCATCTGGTGGGGGGATTTCCCGAAAAACCTGTATCCCATGATCGAACTCATTGGCCATGAAGGCGCGCATTCGTGGGTCCTGCCCTTCGGCGAGCCCTTCTGGAACGAGCCGATCGCCACGTATATCGGCGCGCTCGCGGCGCG
>Ga0315274_10013578_pt1 | contig 11594 bp, 12 predicted proteins | sample YL17G02_20_MG_FD_203700 | JGI IMG/M metagenome (GOLD analysis project Ga0315274, IMG submission 203700) | Sediment microbial communities from Yellowstone Lake, YNP, Wyoming, USA - YL17G02_20 | ecosystem: Environmental > Aquatic > Freshwater > Lake > Sediment | place: USA: Wyoming | collected...
CCGCACCCGTCCACAATCGCGAAGTTCCATCGCGGAGAAGGGGGCAGGCAGATTTACCATCTGCCGATGCAACGCAGCGCCCAGTTTTGTGCTCATCCCAGTTTCCGTGGCTTGACGATTGACATTTGCGGCATCGAGCAGGAATTGCAATTCGCCGACCTCTGCCTGAAAAGTCAGTTCGATTAACTCGCGCAAATCGCAGTCGGCAAACGCGTTGTGCGACGCGGTTTGCAGTTGCTGGGAGGTGGCGAATGTGACTGCGCTGTCGTGTGTCACCTCGACGATGGTTGAGTAGTCGCCCGCGATGGTTGCGAGCTGGTCAGGGAGATCGCGCTTGTCCCGCGGGGCAATCCAACGATGTTTGCGAAATGGGCAGACGCACAGCCGCACGTCATCGCGGTGACACGGGTCACCCCAACCGCGTGGTTTGGCAAACCGATCCGCAATCCCGCGTGTCCAGAGTTGGAATTCCCCAAATTCGCCTGGCGTCGCGTCGAGAATCGAGGCAGGGGAGGTGAGATATGCTTGAATTGATGCAAATGCTGACCGAGATCATCGGCTTGTCGCCGGAAGCGGCAAGGGCTTTGATCGAGGAATTCGGCGAACTGGAGGCGCAGACGCACGCGATGTACTGCTTGTGGATGATGGACAAGGGGAAGGTGCACACTCCGCCGGCGTGGTACACCGCGTCGCTCAAGCACAACTGGAATGCGCCGCACGGGATGCCGAGTGATTGGTTGCCGACGGTGCTGCATTTCCGCGTGGATGAAAACACCTTCGCAGAAATTCGACGCGGTGAACGCGAGCATGCGGCGGAGATGAAAGCGATAGTGACCAAGTAGGAAATCGAAGCCCCAAGCGCATTGCGCCTGGGGCTTTTTCTATTTTGCTAAATCAAATCAGCTTCAGAAGGAGAAAGCAAGCTTCCACAAGGGACTTCTCTTTTTCGGAGAGATGACCTATAATGTTGCCGAAACGTTTGTGTGTTGATACCCAGCACAGAACACACGATGAATTACTTGAATTTCCACGCTAACGAATACAAGTCTTGGAGTTGACTTTGAAAAGGTTTCCGGCCTTTCTGGGAATCCTGGGAGCATTATTCTCGATTGTAATTGCATATGATCAGTTAGGAGAGGGCGCGGCGGGGAAATTGCTCAAATCCCTCGGCATCCCGGTTCTCCTCGCAATAGTAGTCTATTGGACTGTTCCAATCACTTCTTATCTATTCCTTCTGGCCCTAAAAGCCGCGATAGTCTACGGTATCAAATTAGTCCACTCTTTGTATTTGAAGCGGGGGCTCTCGCGAATCCAATATGTAGAATTCGACAGTTCACAAGTGCTGTCGAAAATTCGGCTGGCTAAGAGCCAAGGTTTGCTCAGCAAGGAAGATGAGCAACAGGCAGAAACTCGAATTCGCGATCTTCAGAACATTGAATTTGACTTATTGGAATTATTGGACGATCCAAATGGGTGGGCGAGTAGAAGGGGAATTCCATTCCCAAATTGGGAAAAGGCGAGACTATCACAATTGTTGGAATGGGCCATTCCAATGTTGAGAGGTAAAGAAGACGAGTACTACCTTGCTGTAAAGAAGCTCTATGAGAGAGGTCTGGTGTTACCCAAACCGGAGACTTTGGATCTTTTTGTTTCGCACGATGATTTGCAACAATCAATGACGACCCAACTCGGTCATAAGGTTGCTCATCTATTAAGACCTGACAGAATCAATGGCAAGTAGCATCCTTCGCTCATTTCCAGATTGACCCCTGTATGGGAAACTGCTTTGGCGCTGCAAGCAACTCTTGTTCGAAACATGCTTTATTTGAATTGCAACCTTTTCTGTAGCCAAGATCCTTCCTGCAATAAGTCCTCAAACGAGCCAACAATCAAAGGTTCAGGCAGACCCATAACGCGAAAAACCTCTCGTCTATTGCAACCAGTAAGGACTGCACAAAATGGTAATTGACGAAGGGAGGCGATCAAGCAGTCCGCTGTGCTGTCACCAAGGTAGACAGTTTGGTCAATCAATATGCCTAGTTCTGAGACAGCAGATAAAACCGGGTCAAGTGTTCTAGGGTCTGGCTTGTGATATAGACAATCTTCGCAGCCCCATAATCTACTCACGAAGTGCCAAAGACCGGTTGCTTCCAAGTCTTGAAGTACCAGCTCCCTACTTCCAGAAGAAATAATAAAAACGGGTATTCCGAGGGTCTTGAGTTCTGAGAGCAAAGCGGATACACCAGGTAAAACCATAGGGGAGAATCTTCGCATAATTTGCGAGTAATCGGCAAGGAACGCGTCATAGTCAATCCCGGGCATGATGCCTGAAATCAATAGGTTGAAAGGCTTTCCCCGGTGTTTCTCAATGTCGGTTGACGCAATTGCAAAACCAAAACGAGCTGCGCTGGAGATTAGTGCTTCCGTACGCGAGACGCTAGTTGCTACGAGGGTGTCGTCAAAATCGAAGATAGTGGCTTTTAGGGGTTTCATCATACGTGACAAGTATGCCTACCAGAGTCTGCGGAGAGGATAATCCTAGAGTCTGAGCGTTAGGCCCCTTCGTTGTAATGATCGATTTAGTTCTTCTACAGTCGGCATCGAAGATGCTCCCCCTCGTTTTGTAAGTGAGATTGCGGCCGCAGCAGTTGCAAAAGTCATGGCGTCTTCCAATTTCGATCCTTTAAGGCACGCCGCGATTGCCAGTGCAGCACAGAATGCGTCGCATACCCCTGTTGTGTCAACAGGTTGGCCACGAAAAAAGGATTTGAATTCAAGAATGTGGCCTCCCTCTGTGGCAACAACACTTCCATGCTCCGGAGTGGTGATGCAGGCGTATTTCACTCCCAATTCCTTCAGAGCGGCTGCAAGTTCCTTCGGATCAGTACCCTGCATTCTGAGGAGTTGGGTTGCCTCCCACATGTTGGGAACAATATAATCAATCTGGGGGAAAATGTCATAAGGAGGCGGTTCTAATGCGTCAAGTGGTGGAGCTGGATTCAGAACTACTAGCGTGCTGTTCGACTTCGCAATTGAAACGGCTAACTCAATTGTGTCTAGAGAAACTTCGAAAGAGATTAGAATAGCATCAGCCTCTTTGATCTCGGATTCTGCCATGAAGATCTGATCTCGGTTAATTTGGCTAGAGATCATTTCTTTCGAACCAATAAATGCAGGGTCTCCATGATCATTAACTAATACTGCGGTAACAGAAGTGTGTCCACCCTTAACCAGTTTCAAGAACTGAGTGGAGACTCTATTCATCTCTAGATATTTTTGGATTCTCAGCCCGAAATCATCATCCGCAACCGAACTGATTAGACATACGTCAGCGCCTAACCTCGCAGCTGCAGTGGCTTGATTAAGCCCCTTCCCTCCAGGATGCATGTCGAATGAGTGGGCCTGAACTGCTTCTTTGAAATGCGGGAGCTCCCGGATAGTAAAATGGAGATCCATGACCGCACCGCCAAGAACAACGATCCGTGGCTTGTTTTTAGTGTCAAGCATGATTCCCCCAGGTCTTTCTATCTGTTCTTGCTAGGAATCGTTCCTTCACCTGCGGATGTTATAATCGGGTCAAACACCTTCCAATCCTAGATCGTGTTTCAGTTTGAACTGCTTTATTTTCAAGTAATCCAAATTGTGAACAGTGGGGGTGGTTCGGAGGAAAACTCGACGGACAATGATTCCTTCGTCTTCAAGTCCTCTCACTTTGCCTGGGTTATTTGTCAGCAAGCGAATCCCATTTAGGCTCAGATCTCGTAGTGTATCGGCAACGACTGCGTATTGCCTCGCATCAATGGCCAATCCCAGCTTCTTGTATGCATCAACTGTGTCCAGTCCCTCCTTTTCCTTCAAAGCGTAAGCTTTTGCTTTATTGAGCAGTCCGCAACCACGTCCTTCCTGCTCCACATATATGAATACTCCTTGGCCCTCGTTCTTTATTAGGCTGAATGCGAGATCAATTTGAGCACGACAATCGCAATCCAATGATCCAAAGACCTCTCCATACAGGCATCGGGAGTGAACTCGGACAAGTGGCTCTTCAGATGCATTTATGTCGCCTGTTACAAGTACTGTCACAGGATTTTGACCTGATGGTTCAAATACATAACACCTGGTTTCTTGGAAATCCGAAGTGTACAGAGCATGATTGACTTTTTCAATAAACGAATTCATTTTCATCCCCCTCTCCGATATAGAATAAGGGCATTTGATGGTGGCAGTTTCAATTAAGTGATGGATAGTCTTGTAGAGTACCAGGTCAACTCTACTGCCACGGAAGAGATTTCGAACATGTAGGAGAACAAGCCGCTTTTTTTCACCAAAGACCGCACCAATCTTCTTCAAATCACTGCAATTGTACCACTAGAACTTTGAAAGTCAAGAGAGAGCTCTATGGTTGGTGATACGGATATTGGATTGCAAGATGCAAAGCAACAGTGTTGTTTTTGGCGTAGGACCGCGCCGCGGGGATTGCCATCGGCTTTGGTTTCCCTCTCTTCGAAGGTCGGGTTATACGGAGCTCTTTTATGGACGAACCAAGACACAGATTCCTTGTGCCCTCAGGACCTTCATCTCTTCTAGTGTTCTGTCTTATTCCATAACAAATAGGACAAAAACAAACTCCCTGAAGATCACTCCACTCTCAGGGAGTTGATTTTTTCTTATGCAATGTCTTATCATTGAATGGTATAAGACATGCAAAACAAAACGTCTCTGATATTTCCAGCTAGACGTCGCGGGAGGGCACTTGCTCTCACAAGACGAAGACGACGTCCCAATCGTGCGTTGACCGAACCACAGATCCGAATCCTACTTTCATCATTGGAGAACATACGCGACGACGCACTGGTTAGACTTGGGCTATCCGTTGGACTTCGCGGCTCAGAAGTTGTCAGCATCCGAACCAGCGAGATTGACTTTGATCGCGGACTGATCAAAATCTGGGATGAAAAGAAAGACAAGTGGCGGTTGGTCATGCCAACCCTTGAAGCCATGAGTGCGATCAAGAAATGCTTGAACTCGCTGCCAAAGCAGCCGCAATACCTTTTCCCTATGGCGACCAAGACTATCGAGACAATCATCCAGAAATACTCAAAACGCGGTCTGGGTTTTGTCGTAAGTTGGCATTCTCTGCGAACAACCTATGTATCGCGAAGCGTTGAGCTTGAGCAATCACCTGCAGTGGTCATCACCAACACAGGGGACAGCCCAGCCACTATCTTGAAATACTACACCAAACTTCCGGAAGTCGTGCTGAGAAGATTTGTGGAAGGCAAGCCGGTGATTCCAACTGAAAGGGTGTAGAACAAGTATAGATGCCAGATCGGGTCGTGCTAGTGCGGTTTGGAAGTATGGGCATTTGGTGATACAATAGTGACAAAGGAGAAGATTCCTCCCTTCACTATTCCATAATCAGATTAGTTCAGCCCAGGTGCAAAGACGATCTCGGGCGAAGAAGAGCGTTTTAAGTCGCCCGCTCTGGTCGTGTGCCAGGGCGGGCATTTTGTTTCTTTTTTCCATATCGGTAACAGGGTGTGGATCATGGAAGAAGCGGCTTCAGCGTCGATCAAGCGCTCCTGCGAATTATGATCGGAGAGTAATCGAACATGGTACAATCGCCGCGAGCGAACGTAGCGAACCACATACGCCCGCAAGACGTGCGTCGGGTGTGTGAGTTACTAAAGCGCAATTACGGCAAACCGCGGTTGGGCAATCCCAAAAACCCAGTCGACGACCTAATATTCATAATCCTGTCGAATAAAACATCTGCGCACATGGCGCAACGTACATACGAGCGCCTAAAGGAACGATTTGCAACCTGGGATGATGCGACATCCTCACGCGCTGTTCGCACAATTTTGCATCCAGCCGGATTGGCGACAATCAAGTCAAAGCAGATTCGATCCGCACTGAACCGAATCCAAACGGATTTCGGCACGTGCGATCTGAGTGCTCTCAGAAAGGTGTCCGAGGACGATGCGCAGCATTACCTTACGGCATTACCCGGGGTTTCTCAAAAAGTAGCGAAATGTGTTATGATGTATACACTCGGCTTTCACGTTTTGCCTGTCGATACTCACGTACACCGAGTAACGAAACGCCTGGGTTGGACGAAAAAGAATCGTGCAGACCAATGTCATGAAGAACTCGAGGAATTGGTTCGACCCAAGCTGAGATACACCTTCCACGTGGATTGTATAGCTCACGGGCGGGCTATATGTCGCCCTTCAGATCCTCTCTGCGCGCAATGTCCGATCAAACGGTACTGTGCGCACTTCAAAAACACCAAAATATGAATAGTCAGCGAAAACAAATAATCGACCTTTTTGCCGGCGTCGGCGGACTTAGTTTGGGTGCGGTTCGCGCCGGTTTTCATTTAGCTCTCGCTGTTGAGTTGGATAAACACGCGATGGCGGCTCACGAACTCAATTTTCCGGGTTTCGCACATTGGCGTGGGGATATTTCTAATTTGACGGGCGAGCAGATACTGTCTCGCGCCGGTTTGGCAAAAGGAGATCTCCACGGACTCGTAGGAGGCCCGCCCTGCCAAGGATTCAGCGCTATAGGGCAACGTAATGTCGCCGATCCGCGAAACCATCTCTTCACCAAATTCTTCCAGTTAGTTGCAGAATGCGAGCCTAGATTTTTTGTGGCGGAAAACGTCCCCGGCATTCTGGACGAACAGTACGACGATGTTAGAAGGACTGCCTTTGGCTGCGTCAAAGGGAAGTACACCATACTCGAACCCCTCAATTTGATAGCGTCCGATTTCGGGGCAGCGACTAACCGCGAACGAGTATTTTTCATAGGCTACCGTTCCGACGTGGCAGGAACGCTCTCGGCTCGCGATTTCGAATCCAACAGAGTCGATACTATTACGACGGTAGCCGATTCTTTATTCGGTTTGCCGCGAATCCGTAGTGATTGGCTCACCGAACAACAAAGCTGGAGACGTATAAAGCCACTGTCCAACTCTCCCATTTGGACTAAAATGAGCGACGACATTCCCGATGGAGTTGGAAATGCCGAGGCGATTCGGCGCTATAAAGAAGAAAAAATCATTTCGGGGTGCTTCGGGACGCGTCATACTTCCGAAGTTTCGGCGCGTTATGCACGTTTAAAGCCAGGTAAAAGAGATGGCATTTCCAAAGCCGTTCGACTTAAACTAAACGGTTTTTGTCCGACCCTTAGAGCCGGCACAGGTTCGGACAAGGGTAGTTATCAAGCCGTACGCCCCATCCATCCGACCTCGCCACGCGTCATTACTCCCCGGGAAGCCGCAAGATTACAAGGGTTTCCGGACTGGTTTCAGTTTTCACCGACGAAGTGGCATAGCTTCCGTCAAATCGGAAACAGCGTCAGCCCGATTCTAGCCGAGCATATTTTCACCATCATTCGAAACGCCCTTTCCACCGAACGACAGGAGGAAACCGTATGGGCATAGACCGACAGATCCAGTACAAGCCCGTCGATGGGTCTCCCGTGAAGTCGTTCTTTGTAACAATGCTCACGCGAGACATCAGACTAGAAGAAGCGATTCTCGATCTGCTGGATAATTGTGTAGACGGGATATTGCGAAGCCAGAAAAGAAAGACTGGCGCGAAGCCCTATGAAGGGTACAAGGCGCGGATCGAATTCAACAGGGACACTTTCTCGATCCACGACAACTGCGGAGGGATCCCTTGGAATCTGCACGACTACACTTTCAGAATGGGCCGTGCCAGCAATCGTCCCGCAGACGCACCGGGAACTGTCGGTGTGTACGGCATCGGAATGAAGCGCGCCATCTTCAAAATGGGGCGAGATTGTCTCATCTCTACCCAAAACCGAGAGCACGGATATGAAGTCGAGATAAAGCCGGAATGGATTGCAAACGAGAATGATTGGATGATCCCAGTCAAAGCAGCCAGAAAGTCCATGAAGGAAGATGGAACCACCGTCGTAGTGGGAGACCTATACCCAGGCATAAAAGCGAGTTTCAGCGACAACGCCAAGGCGTTCAGAGCTGACCTCGAGCGCATGATCGCGACCCATTATGCATACATTATCGACAAGGGATTCGAAGTCACGGTCAATGGCGATTCTGTCAAGCCCCATCCTACGCGTTTGATTTTCAGCGGCGAAGCCAAAGGGAAACAAGTGCCGGCCATTCAACCATACATATTTAGGACCAAGACAAAGGAAGGTGTCGAAGTTTTCTTGACCGTAGGCTTTCGCAGGCCTATTCCTTCAGAGGATGAGGTCGCCAGCGAGCAGGAGGAAAAACGATACTCTTCCGAGGAGGCAGGGTGGACGATACTCTGCAACGGAAGGGCCGTATTATATTGTGATCGTAGTGAATTGACCGGCTGGGGCGAGACGGGAATTCCGCGCTATCACACTCAGTTCATCGCCATAGCGGGCGTGGTGGAGTTCCGAGCAGATGACGCGAGCAAGCTTCCGACTACCACGACCAAACGTAGTATTGACGCCTCCTCGACGCTATACCTTCAAGTCAAGAACAAGATGCGCGAAGGGATGCGGCTCTTCACCAACTATACGAACAAGTGGAAGGGTCGCACAGAGGAAGCCAAAAAGCACTTTGCACGAGGATCGCTCGTGTCGTTTGAAGAGATAAAGATCAGGGCGAAGGACCTACCGTTCAGCTCAACAGTACGGTCGGTTCCACCCGGGGAGCAATATAAGCCACCGCTTCCTATGCCAAAGAGATTAGAATCTGAGCAACGACGCATCTCATTCATTAAGAACATCGCGGATGTCAGAACGGTAGCAGATTACCTGTTTCAAGACGAGAACGCAGATCCCTCCGACGTCGGTGAAAAATGCTTTGACTTGATTTTGCGTGAGGCGCAATAATGAGACAGCCGCCATACCACCTGCGTCCTAACAAGGCGATAGATCGCTTCATATTCATTGAGGCCATCAAGAAGGTGGAGAAGATCGGCAAGCTGTCCGAGTATACCTATTACGGCTTCGGCGGGCCGTACCTCGAGGATTTCCGCCTCCTCTACGAGTCATGTCCAGAAATCAGAATGGTATCCATAGAAAGGGATGCCAACATTCTCAAACGGCAAAAATTCCACCGACCTTGCAAGACGCTTCGCCTCGAGGGAACGGAATTCAAATCATTTCTGGCCGAATACGATCCGAGAGACAGGAAGAGCATCTTTTGGCTAGACAATACAGATCTCAAACTTGGAGCCTTTGAAGATTTCCAGTTTCTATTGCAGAAAGTCGCTACGAACAGCATAATCAAGATAACGTTGCGCGCCAATCCCGGAGACTACAGCGCCGAGCCAAAAGCAAACCGCTTCCGCGAAGAATTTCGCAAGCTTATGCAGAATCCATCGGCCAATCCACCTTCGAACTCCGAGCAATTTGCAGCTTTCGTACAGGAAATGCTTCAAGTAGCGGCGCAGCAAGTCCTGCCATTTACGGTGGAAATGAGATTTCAACCCTTGACGTCGTTTCGCTATGCCGATGGAGCAAGCATGTTCACACTCACCGGCATCGTCTGCAAGACAGCGGAGCAGGCTACGATTCGTAACCTCTTCAAAAGTTGGCCTTTCGCCAATCTCGACTGGGACATGCCCAAACACATCAACGTCCCGTTCTTGACGACCAAGGAAAGGTTGTTTCTTCAGAAGCATCTTCCGATCAAACAAAACACTGGACGAAGGCTCCTACAAGTCCTGGGATACATGGTCAGCGAGGAGGAAGATGACTCTTTAGTCAAACTCCAGCAATACGCAGACTTCCACCGACATTATCCCTACTTCATAAGGGCCATGCCATAAGCGGCGGGAATACAGAAATGGATGCCCCAAATTCAGTCTCCTTCTGCCTCAACGCGAGAAGCAGAGAGAACAAGGGATGAGTTTCATTTTGCATACATAGTCGCACATTTAATCGTATGCGACATCCCATGATTTTCCCTCTCAACGAACGCAACTAAATTGACTCTTGACAACTGCTTTGCTCTTCTCTAACATGAAAGAGTGAAGCAGTTTTTTAATGCCGCCGAGATTGCCAGGCTTGTTAAAGTAGATCGTGCAACAGTGACACGCTGGATCGAGAAGGGTCTCTTGGAGGCAGAACGCTTTGGCAAGTCCCGCTGGCGCATTCTATTCTCGTCCTACCGGAAACTTGTCAAACAAAGAAAATGAAAGTTGTCAGCTTTTCTATCTTTAAGGGCGGAACCGGCAAAACCACATCCACCGTGAATACGGCCGCCAGTCTTAGGAAGAAAGGCAAGCAAGTGCTCTTGGTCGACCTCGACCAGCAAGCTTCCGCCACACGCTATCTAGATCTCGATCCCGAACAGTCTCCTAATTTGTATGAAGTCTTCATGGGCAACAAATCCGCCGCGCGCGCGAGGCGTTCCGCCGTGACGTCTTCGAGAATTGCCAAGCTGCGTTCGCTATGACAAATGACTGCGCCCAGCGCGGCGGCGATTGGCAAGCCCCGTTTGCCAGTGCCAGGCACGCCGACGTTGACCCCGTTTTTGTAAACGTTCGGGCTGACGATCACTTCGATGCGCTCTGGCATTTGTCCCAACTCTTCCGTCGCGCGTGCAACGGCGAGACATATCGCACCCGGATCGGTGCAACCGGTTGTTCGTTCGATTTCACTTTTGATCACATCCAGCAACAACGTCTTGTTCATATCGCTCCGATAGAAAATCAAACACGAACCAACGCAAATTCAGATCTGCGTTAATCTGCGTTAATCTGCGTCCTGGATTCTTTACAATCCGCTCATTGCCTCGTTCAAGCGCTTTTGTGCGAGCCCGAGTTCATTCAATCGAGCGGTCCACCACTCGACATCCCGTTCGAGTTGCGCGCCTTGCCGCGCGTGGAGCGCCATCACCGCGCGTGGCGCTGGCCCACCCAGGACATCGCGCTGGGTGACAAAGTTGCGCGGATCGAGCGCACGGGTGACGATTTCATCGGACAACCCCAACGCGCGACCCAGCACGCGCGTTGCTGCATCGTCCACGTGCGCGGCACGAATATCGCGCGGCGCGATGTTTTGCGTAAGTGCCGTGCGTACGAGTTGTGCGACGACGCGATGCGCGGTGCGGAATGGCAATTTCGCTTCGCGCACAAGCGTGTCCGCAAGTTCGGTCGCGGTTGTGAATCCTTCCCCCGCGCGCGCGGCTAGTCGTTCGACGTTCCATGTCGTGCTTGCGAGCACCGCATCGAGCAATTCGTACACGCCAATCGCGTAATCCAACATGCGGAACAATGGACGATAGATCGGGTCTTCCACATCGTTCACATCGCCGAGCGGTGCGTTGTGATGCAGCGTGAACACGGCTTGCGCGTCGGCGTAGAGATACCCCAACTGCGTGCGCGCGTGCTCCAGCACCACAGGATTGCGCTTTTGCGGCATGATGCTCGAAATCTGCACGAACTCATCACCGATGCGAAGCGCGCCCGCCTCTTGCGTCGCCCAGAAAAGCAAATCGGTAACGAAACGCGAGAGCGATGCCGCCCCGACTTGGACAACGCCCGCCACTTCGACCTGATAATCCGCGCCACCGACCGCGTCGTAACTGCTTTCGACCGGCGCATCGAAACCGAGCA
>Ga0315274_10013579_pt1 | contig 11594 bp, 10 predicted proteins | sample YL17G02_20_MG_FD_203700 | JGI IMG/M metagenome (GOLD analysis project Ga0315274, IMG submission 203700) | Sediment microbial communities from Yellowstone Lake, YNP, Wyoming, USA - YL17G02_20 | ecosystem: Environmental > Aquatic > Freshwater > Lake > Sediment | place: USA: Wyoming | collected...
TCCTATATATATCTTTACCAGCGTGTATCAGCGTCCCATTTCCGGCTAACCTCCAGCGCTTAGGCGATAAACTCCAACGTGAGCTTGAAATCACCCGCATCCGCCGGCTGACGCACTTTCAGGGATGGATAAGGCCGTTCGTCCCAGGCACGTTGGATCAGGCCGCTCCAACGGTTGTCCAATGCATCTTTGCCCCACCGCGCGGCGGTAGGTTTTGATCCCACCGTTCCGGCATGCAGCGTGTATAACATGCGGCAGTAACTCAATTCCGCAAACGGCTGGTACCAACGGTTATTCATTTGGGCAGGTTCGCCAAAGAACAGTTCTGCCCAGTTGCGCATGGTCGCCAGCACTTCCTGGCGTAAATCATTGGCGGTACCGGATCGATTAGGGTGTGCGGATGCGGACCGACCAGCGTGATCCCACGTTCCCGCACGACCCAGCGTACGACCAGCGTATTGTCATGGTCGGAGGGGATCAGCTGATCGCGCATTTAACGCGGACTAAAAGTAGTTCTAGTCACAATGAAAAAGCAGCTGAAATACTTATCACCACTCACCAGGTTCCAGCTGCCGACCCAGGGCGTCACACCCGTGTCGCTAATCGACTCGACCACCACATCGTACTGGCCTGGCTTGAGCGTATAGCGTCCAATCGGTCCCAACTCGGGACAAAACATCGGGCCAATGAAGGAATATGTCTGGCACGAGCTGCACGCCTCTAATTCTTCAATGCGCGATTCTGGGCCGCTGAATATGATCCGCAGCCGTTCCGGTGAATCGTTCTGGATCACAACGACCGTAACCCCGCTGCCCGCACTACCGCTGCGATCAGGCTGGGGGATTTCTCCGGCACCAGACGCTTTGGCCTGCGCTACGATAGACCGCGCCAATGCCGTCTCAACATCCGAGGCGAGCGCATGGTCGGGGTACTCCGCCAGAAAAACCTCATACATCGCAACTGCATTTTCCCAATCTCCATCCTTTTCATAGGCCTGTCCACAGTTGTAGTAAAGCGAGGGCATGAAATCTGCCCGTTTGGCGATATCCGTTTTCTTCAGCGCCTCGGTTTCTTTGCACGCTGCAGGATTTGCCAGGATAGATGCCTCTGCCTCAGTTGCAAATTCATGGTCAGGGTATTCAGCCAGGAGCGCTTTGTACATATCAAATGAATCCTGCTGGTTTTTGGCTTTGTCATAAGCCTGGCCGCACGATTGGTAAAGCCTGGGCATGAAGTTTTCCCGTTTGGCGATATCCGTCTTCTTCAGTGCCTCGGTTTCTTCGCAAGCTCCTGGATTTGCCAGGATGGACGCTTCCGCTTCAGTCGCAAACTCATGCTCAGGGTATTCAGCCAGGAGCGCTTTGTACATGGCGAATGAATCCTGCTGGTCCTTGGCTCCGTCATAATACTGGCCGCAGGTCTGGTAGAGCCTGGGCATGAAATTTTTCCGTTTGACAATATCCGTTTTCTTCAGCGCCTCGGTCTCTTCGCACGCTACCGGATTTGACAGCAAAGACGCTTCTTCCTCGGCTGCAATCTTGTGTGCAGGATATTCAGCCAGGAGCGCTTTGTACATGGCGAACGAACGTTGTGGATTATTGGCTTTATCGTAAGCCCGGCCGCAGGCCTGGTAAAGCCTGGGCATGAAATTCGCCCGTTTTGCGACAACGGTGTTCTTCAGCAAGTCTGGTTTTTCGCAAGCCACAGAATTAGCCAGGATCGATGCATCCGCCTCGATTGAAAGAGGATGAATAGGGTATTCAATCAGCAGCGCTTTGTACATATCAAATGCAGCCTGTGGGTTTTTGGCTTTGTCATAAGCCTGGCCGCAGGCGAGGTAGAGCCTGGGTATGAAATCTTTGCGGTTCACGATCGTGCTGCTTGCCTTGAGCGAGTCGGATTTCTCGCAAGCCACCGGGGTTGCCAGGATAGACGCTTCCGCTTCAGCCGCCAGCGCATGCTCAGGATACTCCGCTAACAGCATTTCATACATGGCAAATGAGTTCGTCTGGTCATTGGCAGTGGCATACGCCTGGCCGCAGGTGTGGTAAAGCCTGGGCATGAAATCTTGCCGGTTGGCAATAGCGCTGTTTACCTTGAATGAGTCAGATTTTTCGCAAACCAGAGAGCTTGCCAAGATATATCCTTCTGCGTCAGCCGCCCGCGCAGCATCGGGGTATTCCGTTAACAGCGTTTCGTACATGGCGAATGAGCTTTCCGGGTCGCCGGCCGCCTCGAAGAACTGGCCGCATGCGAAATAAAAGAGCGGAAGGTTCACCTCGCGCTGTGGAAGCATGTCTTTCTCAAGCAGCATATCGATCCTCTGGCATGACTCTTGGCCGGCGAGGTCAGACGGCTGCTCTTGTTCAAACAGGGATATGCTTTGGCTGCGAGCGGCATTGGCCAGCACGCTGCCGCTGAAATTATTGACATAATCCGTATAAGCCACCAGCGCCGCGCTGAAGTTACCAGCTTGTTGTTGGTCAACCGCGGCTTGATAGGGCAGGCATTCTGCCTTTTCCTGTAGGGCACGGGCAGGATACCCGCCAATATTAACCAGCCGCCTCCCGGTGAGAATGCCGTCAAAATGAGCGATGGCCTTTTTGCAGTTGGCTTGTTGGTAAGCTCGATGCCCCCGGTTGTAATTGCTCCAATCCAGGTAATATCGGACCGCGCTATAACCCACAACAGCCAGGACGAGCAGGGCGATCAACCAAATCCAAACAATGTTCTTTCGCGACCGGGAAGAATATCTGGTTGACATGGGCTGACCTTTCTGCACCAGGAAGGTGCGCGGCGTTCTTATATTCAGGTGCAAGGCACATGTAAAGTGCCCTGCACCTATAGTTTACACCCCTTTTACCGCACGGACCGATTTTCTCAAAAACCCAAAGAACCTTTCATAGATCAATGAGCTAAAGATGCCCGCCAGGATGCCCATCATCGAAAATACGGAAATGTTTTTTAGATCCAGGTTGGCTATCGCTTGTTTTGGCAGCGTTACCAGCTTGATCGATTGGACACCCACGATCCGGCCGTCAATATGGAAATGCTCGATCATGGAGCTGTCCTCAGGAATTGCGACGATGAAATTTATATCAACCGTATCCCCCGGGTTTAGCAGTACCGGATCCGCCACCGCCTGGTAGGTGGAAGTCTTGTTGATGATCATACCTACATTGGGCGGGTTCGACGCGGTAATCACCACATTTATAATCTCATCTTGAGGAGTAAAGTTAAAGGCTAAGGGCTTGCTGTAATCGCTTTGGATGATCGGCTGGTTGCCTGTATTCTTGACCGTTACCTGATAAATGACTGCATTCGAAACCACATTGTTGTTGTAGGTGAGTCGTATGTTGCCTGAGGTCAGGATGTTACCTGAGGTTTGCGGTTTACCACTCACGAGCGGAGAGGCAGAATTCAAGATAACTTGCAGCTCTTTAACCGGTCTGCTCCTGATAAACACATCATACGTGGAATAAATGGCTCCCAGAGCTAATAGTGCGCCCAGAAACTGCCATAGATATTTTCTCAGCATATATTAACTCCTTCCTGACCGTTGTAGAATGATGAACGTTAATAATTTTTGCCTTAACCCATAACCATTACCGGAGATTTAAATCTCGTCTACATCAGGCACGAAACCCCGCCTGCGCGGGGTTTCCAATCCCCCGCAGGGGGGATTTGGTGAATTTTGTAGCCGAGAATTCATTCTCCAGGCATCCCGGCGGCGAGCCAGCCAGTTACAGTATAAATTTCTTAATTTTCATCAGCGCATCCACAAACCGCTAAAGCGGTTACTACAAACCCAATCGCGGCATACTTGTTGGACATGTTACCAAACCTTCCCAGCTTTAACCACTCTTCATCAAGATCCAACGGCTAAAGCCGCAACTACGAACATCGATTTACCATGGGTGCTTGGTGCGACGCCTTTTTGGTTTTCTCCGCGCTCTCTGCGTTCTCTGCGGTTCCTCTTTATTTTTTCTTCTTCGCCAGGAAAGCCGCCAGTCCCGGCAGCACCACCGCCAGCGGGATCAGACTGCCGGCGCAGGGCACTTTGCCCGGGGCGGGGGTGATTGTCTTTGCCGGACGCTCGGTGGGCTCCACCGTGGTCGCACGTGGCGCGATTGGAGTGACGGGCGCTTGCGTGGGCGCCGGCGTGCGCGTGGGTGGGATCACTATCGGGGTTGTGACTGAACTGGCATCCTCCACCACCTCATACGCCACCCCCTCCGAGAGCGCAATCACACGAGTCCCCAGGGCGAAGGCCGCCCCCAGCTCTGCCCGCGAGTTCGCCAGGGCAAAGTAATCCTGCGAGAGGAAGCCGATTTTCACCGTCTGCATCGCCTGCGGATCGAAACCGGTGTCTGTCCACACCCCGTCGAGCAACAAGAATGTGCGCGCCCCCACGATGCGCACCTGGTTGGCGATCTCTTCCGAGGGCGGCAGCGGCGCATCAGCCCCCGAGAGCTTGCCTTCATCGGCGGCTTTTTGCACTGCTCCCGCGCCCGAGGCCGCCTGGGTGGGCTGAGCCGCCGCACGCGCCAGCGCCTGTTCCACGATCTGGTTCTGCGCCTCGGCTCCCAGCGCATTGTCTTCGGTCACCAGGTAGGAGGTGTACGGTGTGACAATGCCGTAGCGGATGCTCAGCTTGACGACCTGGTCAATCGTCTCCTGATCAGCCCCGTGCAAGCGGATCTGGTTCAGCAGGTACCCGATCTTGCGCGTGGCCCACAGGCGCGGGATCGCCGCCAACTGCTCGTCTGACGTAGATTGCTCGACAAATAGCTGGTTGGGAAAGGTGAACGTCTGCTGCTTGCCATTCACCTCGCCTGTCAGGGTCACCGTGGCGGCACCGCCCGAACGGTAGCGTCCCACCAAAAGGATCTGCGAGCCAACGAACAGGTCGGGCAGCGGGCGGGGATAGAGGTCGTAAGTCGAGATGCCCTCGAAATCCAGAGCCAGGTCGGTCAGCACCGGTGTGCTGATCCGGGCATAGAAACTGGAGAGGATCTCATCCAGCCGGTCGGAGGGCAGCACGTAGGTGCTCATGCCGTGATGATCCTGGGCCAGCGAGTCGAGCAGGAAAGTATCCACATCATAACCCACCCCAAAGGTAAACAGCCTCAGGCTTTTGGGAGCTTCGGCATTCAGGTTGTCCAGGATCTTCTGGTTGTCAGTCTCGCCCTGGGTGGGCAGCCCATCGGTGAGGAAGATCACGTAGGTGGGCTTGTCTTTATCTGTCATGGCGGCAACTTCGAGCAGGGCGCGGTTGATGTCGGTGCTGCCCAGCGCGTTGAGCTGATCTACCCAGGCGATGGCCTGGTTGGCCTCCGCCGCTGGGCGCAGCTTGCGGGCATACGTCTCCACCCCCGTGCTGAATGTGACGATATTGAAGCGGTCCTCGGGGTTGAGGTGGCGCAGGATGTAGCGTAAGGCCTCCTGGGCCTGCAGGAACTTATCCCCCTCCATGCTGCCGGAATGGTCCAGCACCAGGATCAGGTCTTTGGACAAGATTTGGGCGGCTGCGTCCGGGCGCGGGGCCAGCAGCAGCAGGAAGAACCCGTCCGGATCGGCCGGGTCCGACGGATCGCGGTAGCTCAGCAGGTGAAAGGCCTGTTCCTCACCCAGCGAGTAGTACAGGGCAAAGTCGGTGTTGGGGGTGACGTTGGCGGCTTCATACCCCACCGAAACGTGGGTATCTCCGTCACGGCTCACGCCGATCTCATGGGTAGGAGAGTACACCGCTCGGATGGGCACACTCGCTCGCACATCCACGCTGATCGTCACGCTTTCGATCGGCAAAGCCGAGAATTTTTCGGTATTGAGCGGGTAGATGTAGCGCACCAGCCCATTTTCGGCCGTCAGCGCCTGGGTATATTCCAGCTCGACACGGCGCTCGCCGCGCGGCGGGATGGGGAAGATATGGGCCTGGACTGCACCCCGCCCGGCATATTCCAGCAGGGCCGGGTCGCGCATCCGGTTGACGATGTCCTGGTAGGTCTGGCGGGCCTGGTTGGCATCCAGCACCTTGCCTTCCACCGGCTGGCCGTCAATCCACAGGGTGAACTTCGTCACCGCCGCATCCACCGGGATGGGGAAGATATAGGTTCCTTCGACCTGTGAATCGTTCGGGTTGTAGAAAACCTGGTCAACCTGGGTCACCACCAGCTGGTCCTGGATCGTGACAGTAACATGGTGGTATTTGATTGCCAGGGAGATGGATGGGATGGGCCCCGGACATGGGCCGGGATCGCATATGATGATGCCATCCGCACGCGCCGTGATAGGCGGTACAAGCGCGGTCAGGAGCAGGAGAAAGGAGACGAGCAGGGCGATTTTACGTAACATGGAAACCTCCGTAGAACCTAAGGCAGGGGAAAGGGGATAGGGGTTATGGTGTTTTAGCTCAGACGGTATCCGTTTCGTGAAAGTTCCAGGCCCAATTAGGACACTCGTGGACACTGATCTACACTGATAAAAAAGATCCACAACCGGGTAAATAATAATCTGCCCAGAAGCTCAAACGGTGGTTTATACCGTCGCTTCCGGGAAGATCTAAAGCACAACCGCTCGAACTATGATCGGCATTCGCGTTAAAAAATTAGCAGTGGTATAATCTTTCCCGCCATCCTAATCCTTGTTTCTATATTCGAGTTTCACCCCTATGCTTGACAAACTTTTCGGTATCGAACAACGATACGATGAAATCCACCGTCTCCTGATGGAATCCAGCGACGATTACCAGCGCGTGGCCGAGCTGAACAAGGAACGCCTCGGCCTGGAACCGATCGTCGCCCTATCCCAAGAATACCGCCAGGCCCTGACCCATCTCGACGAAGCCCACGGCCTGCTCGCCTCCGAAACCGACCCCGACATGTGCCAGCTGGTCGAGGCCGAAATTGTTGATCTAGAATCCGCCATCCCTAAGATAGAAAAAGGGCTTAAAAGCCTGCTGCTGCCCAAGGACCCGCGCGACGAGCGCAACGTGATCGTGGAGATCCGCGCCGGAGCCGGCGGGGACGAGGCCGCCTTGTTCGCCGCAGACCTGTACCGCCTGTACAGCCGCTACGCCGAAGCGCGCAAATGGGCCGTGGATGTGCTCTCCTCGAACGAGATCGGCATCGGCGGTTACAAGGAAATCATCTTCGCAGTCAAGGGCCGCGGGGCATATTCGCGCCTGAAATACGAATCGGGCGTGCACCGCGTCCAGCGCGTGCCCGTCACCGAATCTTCCGGGCGCATCCACACCTCAACCGCCACCGTGGCCGTGCTGGCTGAGGTGGACGAGGTCGAAGTGAACATCCCCGATGGCGACATCGAGATCGATGTGTACCGCTCTTCGGGCGCAGGCGGGCAGAACGTGCAGAAGACCTCCACCGCGGTGCGCATCACCCACAAGCCCACTGGTATGGTGGTGGCCTGCCAGGACGAGCGCTCGCAGTTACAGAACAAAATGCGCGCCATGAGCATCCTGCGGGCGCGGCTGTATGAGATCGAGGAGGAAAAGCGGCACAACGCCATTGATTCAGCCCGCCGCTCTCAGATCGGCTCGGGGGACCGCTCCGAGAAAATCCGTACCTACAATTACCCCCAGTCGCGCGTCACCGATCACCGCATCAACGTCTCCTCGTACAACCTGCCGGCGGTGATGGAAGGCGCCATTGACCAGTTCATCGAAGAGCTGTCCACCCGCGACGAAGCCGACCGGCTGTCGGCGGTGGGCCTGGCCGAGGACGATTGAGGCCAAAGGCAGTTGGGGTGTTCCGCAATGCCGAGTTTTAAACTCCGCCGCTGCGACCGCTGTTATAAATTTCACGCCTCCTACACCCTGGACGATCCCCAGCGGGGCAGAAAGATTTATCTTTGCTATGACTGCTGGAGCGCTGAAAATCGGGGGTTGCAGCCTGGCACCCCGACGATAGATATCCGATCCGTCCTGGCCAATCTCCCCAAAAAAGTCTCGAAACTCGATCTGCAAACCCTGCTCGCCCATCTGCTCGGACAGCCCCGCGCCTGGGTGCTGGCTCATCCCGAAGCCGCGCTTACCGACGAACAGAGACGGGCGTTGGAAGCTGCTGTGGGCTGCCTGAGGCGCGGTGTTCCCTTGCCGTATGTGCTGGAACGCTGGGAATTCTTTGGGCTCGAGTTCATCGTCACCCCCGATGTGCTCATCCCCCGCCCGGAAACCGAGCTGCTGGTCGAAACCGCCTTGAGCTGGATGCGCCAACCAGGCTCGGCGACACGCAGTTGCATCGACATCGGCACCGGCTCCGGCTGTATCGCCGTCTCCCTGGCAGTCAACGCGCCCTGCCTGGCCCTCACCGCTACCGATATCTCCCCCGCGGCGATCGCCGTAGCTCACGCCAACGCCGAAAAACATAGCGTCGCCGATCGCATCGAATTCCATACCTCCGACCTGTTCGAGACCGCCGCCCTGGAAGGACGGCGCTTTGACCTGCTGGCGGCCAACCTGCCCTACATCCCCTCGTGGACCCTGCGCCAGCTGGAGGTCTACGACCACGAGCCTGCCCTGGCCCTGGACGGCGGCGCGGACGGACTGGCGCTGATCCGCCGGCTGCTGCAGACCGCCCCGCCGCACATCGCCGCGGGCGGCGGACTGCTGCTCGAAATTGAAGCCTCCCAGGGGAACTCCGCCCTGGCACTGGCCCGCTCCGCCTTTCCACAGGCCGATACCCGCCTCTTGCATGACCTGGCCGGGCACGACCGCCTGCTCACCATCCAGACTTGAGCGCCAGGTCCGGCCCCCCCCTAGTAAAAACTTTTTTTAGTGGAGTTTTCCATGATCCAAAGACTCACCATCGGCGAATGAAAATTAACAGGATGTACAGGATATTCATGATAAATCACAATCCTGTTCATCCTGTATATCCTGTTAAAAAGCTTCTATTTTCAGAGGAGAATTTCATGTTAATCCTGCGCCCCGTACAACCCGAAGATTCCGACCGCCTGTTCCCGATGATTTACCACACCCCCGTCACCGACACCCTGCTGTGGGATGGACCCAATTCGCTGGACGAATACCGTGAAGGCCTTGCCAAACGTTCCATCCAAACCGCTCACGGCGAGGATCACATGATGACGATCGTAGTAGATGATGACATCGAGGAGAATATCGCCTTTCCGATCGGCACAACCGATATCCGCCCGGAGCCAGACCAGGATTTCCGCGCCGATATCGGCCTGTGGATCGGGGAACCTTATCATGGCAAAGGCTACGGGACGCTGACCGTGCGTTGGATGGTGGATTACGGTTTTACACGCCTGGGGTTAGAAAAGATCGAGGCCAGCGTTTACACCGGAAATTGGGCCAGCCGCCGTATTTTCGAAAAGAACGGCTTCATCCTGGAAGGCACCATTCGCAAGGCCACCCTGAAACGTGGCCAATTGCAAGATGACTGGCGCATGGGCATCACGCGTGAAGATTACCAGCAGGTCTGCAGGCAAACCCCCATGTTCCACATCACCTCACAGGCAGATTGGCAGGCAGCCCAGGCCCTCGGCGGAACACTCACCCCCGCCTCGCTCAAAGATGAAGGCTTCATTCACGCCTCGCGCGCGGAGCACATCCTGTGGGTAGCCAACACCATCTTCCGCGGCCAGCTCGACCTGGTGCTGTTAGAGATCGATCCCGGGCGGGTGCAGGCCGAGATCCGCCTGGACGCTGGGCAGGATACCTTCTTCCCCCACATCTACGGCCCTTTGAATATCGATGCCGTGGCGGCCGCGCGGGCGTTCGTCCCCGACGCGGATGGATTCTTCCGCCGGCTGTAAGCCGGATGTAATTCCATCCCTCCCGAATTTGGCAAACTCGGCATTGATCGACTCTACCTGAATTGTGCTATACTCAATATTGGCGAAGCACCCGATGGCAGATGGGATGAGCCCCTCAGAACCTCTAAAAATTATTGTCACAAGAATGATGATTAGTTGATAAGATGCCTGAAAATATTCAAACTCTAATCGCAGAGCTACGCCAGGAACTATCCAGATTGTACCGCTCGCGTCTGAAAGGCGTATACCTGTTTGGCTCGTATGCACGTGGCGAACAACATGCCGAGTCCGATGTGGACATTCTGATCGTACTCAGCGACTACGAACGATATGGCGCAGAGATTGATCGCACCAGCAAAATCGCCAGCGATTTGTCACTGAAACATAATGTCAGCATCAGCACGGTTTTTATCCGCGAGCAGGATTGGATAAACGCCGACACGCCTCTGCTGAGGAATGCACGACAAGAGGCGATTCCGGCATGAAGACCAGCACAGAGCAGCTATTACAAAAAACGGAGCGCGCCATGACGGCGGCGAAAACCTTGTTTCGCAGCGGGGATACGGAGTTCGCCATCGGGCGTGCTTATTATGCTATGTTTTATATCGCCGAGGCGCTGCTAAACGAAAAGGATTTGCAGTTCAGCAAACATGGCGGTGTGCATGGAGCCTTTGGAGAGCATTTCGTAAAAACCGGCCTGTTCGATGCTCGGTATCACCGCTGGTTGTTGGCAGCGTTCAACCGCCGGATCACGGGAGATTATGGGATCGAGGCGGTTTTCACGAAACAAGAAGTTGAAGAAGCCATTCAACAGGCGCTCGAGTTCTACCAAACTGCGCGCGGGTATCTGGCTCGATTATCACTCGGTTAATCCCCACCCCATCTCAAACTTCTTGAGGAGAATAAATTCAGCAAACAAGGGTACAGCGGCGCACTTGCGCCGCTGTACCCTTGTTTGTTGAATCTTTCCCCCACCATCAAGAATCTCACTTTCGCCGCTTTACCATCGTCAGGCGATTGCCCCCCTGCCTGCATACTTCGAACTTTACATCATCCATCATTTTCCGCATCAAGAACAAGCCCAACCCACGCGACTTAACTTCTTCCAGCGGGGTATTGAGCGCCGGCTCAGGCACTGCTTCCGGTTGAAAGGGGCTGGCGCGATCGAGCAGTACAACTTTGATTCCATCTCTTAAAACATTGCACGTACAGATGATATCGCCTACCCCCTCCCCGTGGTAGGCATGCTCGATGATGTTGGTGCAGGCCTCATCCACCGCCAGCTGTACCGCGTAAACATCACGTTCATTAAGACTCGCCGATCGGGCAACCTGTTGGACGAACTCGCTGATTTTTTCCAGGCTGTCAAACCGGCCGGGAAATGTAAGAGTAACCACAGGCTAGAAACTACCCACTGCGGTGGTGATATCATCAAAGATTTTAAAGTACTCTTCCATCCCAACCAGCTTCAGCGAGTCACAAATCGTCTTGCCCACCCGGGCTAATACCACCTCTCCGCGGCCGAGTTTCTTGCACTCTTTTTGAGTGCCGATCAACACCCACCAGCCCGCGCTGGACAAAAAGTTGACCTCTTCCATATCAAACACAATGTTATGTTTGCCTGCATCCATGATAGCCTTGAGGGCAACCTCCAGCTCCGGAGCTGTTGAGCTATCAATGCGCCCCGCAGTTCTCAGCACCTCACAGCGTTTATAAGATGTGGTCGAAAAATTCATCGGTTTTTCCTCCAGAATTTTGGCAATGGCACGCTCGTCGATGGAGAAAATTATATCATG
>Ga0315274_10013580_pt1 | contig 11593 bp, 14 predicted proteins | sample YL17G02_20_MG_FD_203700 | JGI IMG/M metagenome (GOLD analysis project Ga0315274, IMG submission 203700) | Sediment microbial communities from Yellowstone Lake, YNP, Wyoming, USA - YL17G02_20 | ecosystem: Environmental > Aquatic > Freshwater > Lake > Sediment | place: USA: Wyoming | collected...
ATCCTTCAGGCGGAGGTTATTGCCAAGCCTAATCTTCGCATTGTACCGCCGGAAAACCTCTCGTGATGTTGTACCTTAGAGTGGTCGGGGGCTTATCTTTTTAGGTACCGTAAATAGAGGGGTATTTCTGGTATATGAATATAGGAAGGAACATTGATATGGCGAAAAAGTATGCAGAGTTTCTGTACAGCATGGACGGGCAAGAAGCTACCTACGTGGTAGTCGTAGATCTTCCAACACGTGACTCTGAGATCGATTACATAAACGGGGTGTTTGGAGCGCCCGGAGCATGCGCGTTTGAACTTACTAATATTGAGTTGAAGGATACCGTGACCACCGTACACAGCACGCGGTACCTCAAACAACTCACATTCCTAACTGAGAACAGCATTAAAAGCATGGAGGTTAACGCAGTACGTATCTATTAGCTTATCTTTTAGCTATGCGTAAATTGAGGGGTATTTATGGTATATGAATATAGGAGGAAACAAATATGGCTATTACATTCGAAAAGCTCATGGCTGGTGATTACAGGGCGCTTGCATACGGTGACCCTGCTTTCAGTATGAAAGTGACGCTAGTCAAGGTTAATACCCTGACAAATATACCCCGAGTGGTGTTCAGCTGGGTTGTGCGACACCAGTTGTCTCTGACAGCTGATCAAGCTGCCATGCTGGAAGAGGGCGTGCTTTCTAGATCTCCGGAAGGGATCTACACGTACGCTGCAGAGATTAAAAAGGGTGCCGTAGAGGTAACTCATGTGACACTCATGAACTTCAGGAGGTACGGGTGGTGCACAGCCTCGGGCTACAATGCCGAGTATGGGTACGCTAACGGCATTGTGTACGCTAATAAAATCGACGGGGGAATCAATGCCGCTAATGGTGCGCAAGTGGTGCGCGATACGTTTATCGCAACCATAGCAGGAATGCCGCGTACCTCACGTATTCCACATCAATTACTGTACTGCAACTACGCGAGGCGCGCTTTTGAGTTTCTGCTGGAGGATGCGCTTAATAATATCAGCGCGCACGCACTGCCGGGTGTTCACGGTACGTCTGATACTGATTGGGATATACGGATGGGAATAACGGGGGAGGTGTTGGGAGATAACACTTAATTAATCTCTGCCTTGGTCGGGGGCTTATCTTTTTTAGTACTTCGTAATTGCTTGTACTTTTAGGTACAAGGAGTTAGGAGGAATCATGCGCTATAAACTTTATACGGACGCTGAGATACTGGCGTTAGAAAAACAAGGTAAATCAGGGTTTGTTATAGCTGTTATTATACAGCGCATGTTAGATCAAAACCTAACCCAAAAAGCGCTTGCTCGTAAATGTGGTGACGGTTTGACACAGGGAATGTTGTCGCGTTACCTCTCTGGAGGCAGCCCATTGCTGGTGCGTACGCTAGAGTCGATAGTGACCCGCGGCTTAGAGATGCCTATGTATCAATTTTATATCGATGTCTATGACAGACAGTGTTTGACCAAACCTTCTATAGGAAGCGCGCAGTAAGACGGTAGACTGATCTATGCTTAATCTACGCTTATTTTTTAGTACTCAGTAAATGCCACACCAAACGTATCTTGTGCGTACGCAAGCAAGTGAGGCATTTGGACTAGTGGGGCAAAGGTCGTTTTACCTTCTTTGTATGGCGGGATTAAGTGTTTGACTAATCCTGGTGGACGACGCCAAGGCAACCAACGTTTGCAGATATACTCGGCCTGCTGAAGCGGGTGGAGTCGCCAAGGTAACTCGGCAATTTCGTGATGGGTTGCGTACCACATAACGAAATCGTCGTAGGTGTTCATGTCTTTCGAGCGTGGCGCGGACCTATTCGTCGAAGGGGTCAAATCACATACACGCTCTTCACGACTGTGGTGCGCTTTATCGATAATGTATTGCAGGCGTTTGGTGGGCGTATCTAGGCGTTTATCGGGGGGACAGTGGGTCGTTTCGAGACCTACGGTGTACATCAATTCCCCTGTTACCTTACCTTGCGCGATCACACTGCGAATATCAAATACCCACTGCCAGAGGGTTCGAAAGGTCGCTAGCAAATCTGCGTGATCTGGATTTAGAGCGGGGTGGTGGGCTAGGACGGCATCAGCAACAGCATTGAACTCACCGTCTGGCCGGAATACAGAGTGATGCAGATACGTAACACCTTCGGCAGTGTGGCTGAATTGTTTTCGCTTCATAGCGAAATGACTCAGAGTGATATCTGCGTAATGCTTCGAACCGTACGTAGCAGCGCCTACTTTTTTACCTGCAACAACCTTGTACTTGCAACCATCGAATTTAGTTTGCGTCCATACCATACTCGCCTTAGTCACAGCCCGATCGTAGAATTGCGGGTCAAGCAGCTCTGGCAAAGCTTTAGCGAGGGTGTCAGGGAGTGTAAAGTAGTTGTCCCCGAGATATTCTACGGTCGCTATACCAAACGGGTATACAGGCATATCGGTAAGCGCAGGCAGAGTGCAACCTAGGCTGTATCCATCGAAACCCGCTACATAAACGGCTCTATCACGGGCAGCTGAAGGTGCCTTTTTCTCTACAGAGTCCAAGTCCTTGACGTTGGACACACAGGGTAAACTGCGGAGTTTTACAGGTGGCTTTGCCGGCGCTACAGGCGTTGCCACTTCAGGCTTCTCGTCATTGTATGTAGCTAGTACTTCGATATAACGAAGTATGCTTTCAGTAGCTGCTGTTCTTGGACTAATTGGAAATAGTATTTGGAAGTCTGTACCATGTATATGCTTCCTATGTTGAATGTCCGGGTCCATGTCCTGAAACAAGCTGTAATAAGGCGCGGTAGCTTCGTGTATATAAGCGCGGGCGCGTTTGTCACTCAACGCTACCTCACCTAGACGGGGTAAGCCGCGAGGTCCAGCTGTCAGCAGATAGGCTGGATCTATCCATTCCGCACACGGATCCTCTGTGTAGCCCTTCAACAAGGCGTTGTATAAATCAGGGTCCGCTTGGATAGAGTTTAGAGCTTGCCTGTAGTTAAAAGCTAGCCCTTTGCACGTCCAGGCTATTCCATATTTTTGCCAGCCTTTGCCGTCGGAATAGCGTGCTTTACGGAGAACCGTAAGCAGCAACATGATCAATGTAGGGGTGCTTGCAGGTGCGTTATCGATGGCTTTACTGATTAACTGATCTCTTACAACAGAGTAAGGTTTGAGCCAGTTACTGAACACGTTGGCACGTTTGTTGCGAGGGTCTAACATATCTCCCCCGTACTCCTTTGCGAGTCCTCCGAAGCGGAAAATCGACCAGTGGCGTAAATTTGCGCTGTAGGTGCTGCTTTCACCATCTTCGAATTCAGAGGGAGGTGCGAAGAGTTCGAAAAGCTCACTGTAAAAGGGGTTGTCCGCCTCTAGGAGGCATCCAGGAGGTAGGGTGCGTAGGAGGACGGCCTTGTAGCTGTCGATTACCTCCTGGGCGCCTTCAAACTCCGGCAAACGCATCTTCTGGAGACCTTTGAGACTGCAGCCCTTCGACGTGAGGTAGGCGTACGTGTCGTGGCGCGCGACGACCCGGCACATGTACGAGGGCCAGTGGATACAAACCCACCCATATTCGTCAGACGCGTCAACCGCGCTGCCCTTCACTAGCCATAGTCCTGGGGGTTGTAAATTTACATCATTCAGTTGAGCACGTATAGCGGCTATACTAACAGGTGTTAACATGCCTGGATGTAGTGTGTAGTCAAATGTGCCGAATAAATGTTCCGGACTAAGGTGACCGTAAATAGCAGAAACCTTATCGGGGTCCGTCGGCTTGCTGAAATCAACACGTCTGCGGACAGCGCTACCCGTCGTTTTTGTCTTTGTCATGTTGTAGTTATGCTTTGTGGCGCCGATAAAGTCAATAAAATTATGCGCGACCATATATTTTTATTAACAGATAGTGAGATATTGCTCTAGGGGTACAAGCGCTTTAGGGAGTCTGGAGGAGGGCGGTTTTTGAGCTCAGCAGAGCTTTTATGCGATGTGTTCAGTGTCCAAGCAGCAACACTGAACATATCTCAGAAACCACCAACATGGCGCGAAAACATCGTTTTGAAAAAGCGCCGTGTGGGGTGTACCCCCTAATCGATATCTCCTCTATGGATAGTGTTTTGTGGTATGTGCGTCTTCTATATTATTGATATTATTGAATATAAAAAAATATATAAAAAAGAGAGAGTGAAAAAATAAGAAGCATGACCGAATTTCTGACTAATGAAATCAAAGCTTTGAATTTTGGTAGACGTTTGTAGGGTTTTAGAGAAAACAAAACGAAAATAAAGCTCGCCGATTTGACAGACCCAGCAACAAACTGACAAAGCTGCTCTGCAAACTGACAAAGCTGCTCTGCAAACTGACAAACACCCCGGCAACCTGTCAAAACCCTCTGACAAAAAGTGCAAAGCTGTCTTGTTGTTCAGTGAGTATCAAAAAAGTATCAAGTATATGGTCACTGCAAGCCAGCTTGTCAAAACTCAGAAAAACTGCCAGCCAGCTTGCAGGGTCTAGAGCACTTGGCAAGGACCTTGCATAGAGGCGAAAAGTTGGGCTACTGAACACTTGTCACCTTGCCAGCTAGCTTGCAGTGAACAGCAACTCAACTTGCAGAGAACAGCAAGCCAGCTTGCACAGCAATGGTCCTTGCACTGAACGTCCCAAGACAGGTGGGATATTGTGGTAAAAGAACATACAAGGATTGAGCTGCTTGAAGGGTCACCGCCAGCCCCTATATATAAGGAGAGCGAACCGGTCCTGTTGGCCTCAACAAATTTACAAAACAGCCTATCGGCAACGACAAGACTGACCAACAAAATCTCAAAAACACCCTTGCAGAGTGTTTCAAACCATACTAGTTTTAGCCATGGATCGGGGCTGCCAAACCCAGGACTATGGTTCCAGCAAGACAGCAGCTACCTCAGCGGTTGCGCTTGTTGGTCGGGCGCGCCGCAACGCCCCTGACCGTGAAAGGTCGAAGTCGGTAGCCTTGAGCAAAGATGTGAACAGAGCTAAGAGGCCTTCTAAGCTTTGTGTATCAAACGAGCTCGTTGCTACTGGCGTTGCGGCAGCTTTTAATAATCGGAGAAGGTCCTAGAATAACCATTGAGACGGCCATCTCATTTTAGGTTTTCCTCCGGAGGATTCAGGATATGTCGACGACTGTAGCCATTCGAAATTGCGGCCTTAGGGTTATGCACCATCCGCTATTTGGCGGAATGGCGGCAACGCCCACTGTCAGCAAGTCCAAGGTCATCAAGCAGGTGAACGCTGACTTTTACTCGGCTCGCTATGCCAGCCTTGCTAAGTTCGGCGTCCACCTTACTGTAGATGGAACAAGCGCAGCCGGCAGTGCAGTCGCTACGGCAACCGGCAATATCGGCACCACCAATCAAATGATTGTAGTCGATATGACCGCGAATATGACGCTGACTCTGCCAACGCTTGCATCTGTGCCTGCGGGTTGGCTTATCACTGTGACACTTCGTTCTCGAACCGCAGGTATTTTGTCGATTGACGGCAATGGTGCGGAGACAGTGATGACAGTGGCAACGCCCACTTCCTCGACAGTCGGTTATACTCTGCGTATCCGAAAAGGTACTAGCACGACCGACTGGGAAGCTGCTACAGTCTAGCAAGTGTACTTGCAGGCGTAGACAAAGAGGCTTGCTCGAACTCTTTGCCCTGCATGTCTGGGGAGCTCGCAACAAGTACGGAGTCCCCCGCATGCATGGTAGTTAGTACGCAATAAAAGGCAAGGAAAAAAGCAGTGTTTTTAGATCAGATTTTGCGCCGTCAAGAAGAATATACGAAGAGCCTTGGTCCGATCAAGAAGCTCGTTAAAGAGAAACCGCTTCGCCTTAAAAAAGCACCGCCGATACTCAAGGTAGTGCCTGTATATGTACCCGATGAGCCCGCAATTGCGCTCGAAGCTGAGATTGATTCAGCGCCTATATACGAACTTGCTGAGATTGATTCAGCGCCTATATACGAACTTGCTGAGATTGAGGCAGCGTTTGTAGCCGCGATTGAGGCAGAGTCAGTCCCTGAAGTAGTTGAAACGGTCCAAGAACTATCTCTGCTTGAGCCTGTACTTCCGCTGCCTGAACAAGAACTATCTCTGCTTGAACCCCAATTGATCTCTGCTTGTACAGAGCCGACCGCTGCAGAGCTCGAAGAAATAGAGAAGCTTGAGTCGGGCACCTTCGAGTTGGACGAAGCTCCTTCGCCGAATATCGCGTTTGATCTAGTTTCGATCTTCGATAAATATGTCCCAAAATCAAAGGGCGCGAAAATGACGCATAAGATGGTTGGCCTGCCTGTACCGCTTGATGTTCATGCAAGAATGCTCAAGTTCATGACAGCCAACAAAGACAAACCGGGTGCGCCCAAATCACTCAAGGATTTTGGATTGATGTGCGTTGGTTATACATTGGACAGCCTTGAGCTTCCGCAGACTGACGATGAGATTCAGTAAATCAGAACTGCCACTAAACAGTTCGAGTTAGGCACTTCTTAGGTTAAAGCGCTACAGACGTTTTTACAATAAACGCGTTCCACTAAAATCCATTATAAAATCTCAACTAGGCTCGTTTGCTTTACTAGCAAGCGGGCCTAGAAACGTTGGTGTTACATGCTCAAGCCCATAGATATTTTTGTAGCTTTTGACCAAAATAATGGCATCGGTAAACAGGGCACAATTCCCTGGAAAATTCCAGCAGACTTAAAGCGCTTTCGGGACATAACGAGTACCCCTCTTGACCAATCCAAGCAAAACGCCGTCATCATGGGACGAAAAACATGGGAGTCCATCCCAGACAAATTCAGACCCTTACCCAATAGGCGAAACATCGTCCTCTCCCTGGGAAGTGCTGATTTTCTGGGTGCTACTCGGTCTAGTACTTTTCTTAATGCAGTGCTTGCTGCCGATTTAGACGACGCAATAGAGCGGTCGTTTGTCATAGGCGGCGCTGAGGCATATAAACTGGCTTTGCCTTATGCTCGTCGGCTCTATATAACTCGCGTATTTGGCAACTACGACTGCGATGTGTTCTTCCCGAATATACCTGACACCTTTGTACAAGAAGTAGTGGAGCCTGATCAGTGTACGCGCGACGGGATTACGTTCAAGTATGAGCACTACGAGCGTAAATGATCAATCTTCGCCGTGCGCCTTGTTATACAACCAACGCGCCCCTCTGCCTGTTTCATAGCCTGTGACACTCCCCCCTATGTTGCTAACCGCATTACCTAGATATGTACCAAATGCGGGGGCTAATACTTTCATTGCATTGCCTTTATAACCCACACTACGTAAATTCTTCAACGCCTTTGCTGAAGCATAAGCTTCATCTACAAGCGTAGGTACTGATGCAAGAGCGCCGGCACCTGCAGCGTAACCCGGATGATTTTCACCAGGTGCGAAGGCTCCCGCAGCCATAGAGCCCATGCCTACAAACGGCGTTGCTTGCCGTGAGAGATTAATTGCCTTTCCAAGTCTAGGCATACTTTCACGCAGTTGCACATGCCCCAGCTCGTGGGCTAGGGTGCTGGGCTTTGCCATATCTGCATTTATAGCGTGATTATCAAGTCGAAAATGAGGACCTGCGGCGTCCATAGGGTCCCACCCTATATTTGTAGGCTTGAATTTAGATTCATGTAGATCAACAAGTTTCTTAGAATAGGCCTCGGGTGCATCATTGAAGCCCAGCTCTTGTCCCGCTAGATCCTTTACATGCCGGAGACTATCCTCCTCCTGGTATTTGCCTATAGCTGCATTGGTTAACACACCGCCACCAACACCCGCAGCTACGCCACCGCCGTATGCTTTAAGGCCTAAATATGGATCAGGCTTCTCGTCACTTGCAGCCATCTTCAGCCCAAGTGAAGTCAAAGCTTTACGACGACCACCAACGTAATAGGCAGAGTTCAACATACCAACAGTATAGGTCTTTCTGGTAAAAGAACATAACACCCTTCAATATAATTTGAAGGTTCTCGACCACTCCAAAAGGAGCGCAATCATGATACTAGAAGTAGCCAGGGCCATTGACTCTCGCTTAGAGCTAGAGCACACGCGCGGTGTGATCTTGGGCATGGTGCACGTTCTGGGCAAACCCATCACGTACGCCGAGTTATGCTTTGCTCTAGGTAAAAGTTCCAAGTCACTAGGCGCCCTATTGGGACGTCTGGTAGATGCTGACTACGAACTAAAAAGGCCTGTAGTGTCGGCCTTAGTGGTAAACGGTAAAACTCAACGACCAAGCTCAGGGTTTTACTTAGCCCTAGCCAAATACGATAAAAGAGTCAATGAACAACACGCTAATGTTGCACTTATGGAGCAGGTATGGCTGTCGCACGTACAGAAATTTCCGAGCGTTAACATGCCAAGCGCGTAAGTTCTCAGAAATTCTCGGCATATCTTGGTAAAAGAATATGTGGAGATATCCCTGCTGTTGATTCATCATTGACAAGCAAAGTCACATTGTCTACAACAGTTTTGGAGCGAATGCCGGTGGGTCTACATGGTTTTGATGACTCATCACCTTTTGTCGCTCCTTTTATTTTGTGCCGAATTTGTTCAGGGTTTACAACAATTGGTGTAATACAACTCTGAACGCTCTTGTCGGCACGCTAAGTTTTGAGGCGAATCCGCAACTGGGTTTACAACACAGATCTAAAGTCTGTCCACCATAACTCACTGCCCTTTGTTGCCTCGCTAAGTTTTGAGACGAATGCCCGAGAAGGTCTACATTTAATGCAATAAATCTGTTGAACGTTCAACTCGTTCTCATAGAGGCCTAAAAACCTCTGTGGCTGCTGGTAGCGCTGAAACGACTTTCTCACTCTTGTCGTCTCATCTAATTTTAGTAGCGAATGCTGTATGGTCTACAATAATTATTAGGTCGGTGGTTCGAATCCATCCTAGCTTACCAATGCACTTACAAGCTAGTAGCTCAGTTGGTAGAGCAGATAAACCCTGACTATGCGATGTTGTCGCCGCTAATCTGCATGTGGGTGTTCATTTGCGTGGCACCCCTGGCTATGTTGTACGTTAAGTCTTCGTCGTCGGAACGTACAACAGAGATTGGTTCAATTCCAATCACATGCACTGTGAGATGAATTCGTAGAAGGTCTACAGACTTGTAATCTCGTTATCTGAGTTCGACGGTGTTGTTCTATACTCGATCTCATTCGTCTTTTGTGTCTTTTTTTGCCTCGGTAGCTCAATAGGTAGAGCATCGGTCTGAAGAGCCGAGTGTAGGTGGTTCGAAACCATCCTGAGGCACCGTTAATGGAGGTTACATGTTAACTACGGAATATATCGCAAGAATCACGTGTTCGTGCGGAACAAGCACTGAAGTACCCGCGAGCATACACCATGGTGAGACAAGCATCTGCCCTTGGTATTCACGCTAGCCGTTGTTGCACACGGTATTTGCGTGATGATACTTATAGTCAATATGCTTCTAATGACAATAAAGGCGTCAGATCTCAAACTAGAATTAATGTTAGTGAAGACGCAGCTACAACAATGCAATAAAGAGCGCAATGAATAACATCGTCACCTACTGGTACTTAGCCGGCAGCATCTGTTTTGTTATCGGCTCAGTGCTTAGACTGTGGGGCCTGTGAATAGCGCCACGAAAGGGTATTAAAATGATTACCGATATAGACGTAGTTCTCGCTGAGAAATTAGGCTTTACCCATGACTGTCCAGAAAAAACGGCTAAAGCAAAGCTGATAGCTGCGTTCCGCGAAGACGCCGTAACACGCGAGCTTGAGTCCATGCTCAAGACGCTAGAAGCGGGCTTGCTCGAAATAGGCGTAGCACAGCGTAAAGTACTACAAGTACAGCAAGACGTGGATGTTCAAGCGTGGTCTCGCTACGCAGCGGCATTACTGAGCACAGTGGACGAGGATTTAGGGAGAGTAATGCTTTCGAACTATTTTAATACTGTAGCTGCATCTGCTGATAGAATGCTAGCGCTTCAAAAGCAACGTTTCCCGAGTATCACATGACTAGCGTACTTAAATACTCCTGCCTCCCTACGCCAGAATTTGCTCTGATGATGCCCCAAGACGCTGAAGTTATAGCGTTCGGGCACCAAGGCGGCGTGCCTATGTTTTGGGCTCGTTGTAAGCGAAACAATCCCCTGGTAGAGCGCAAGTTTCTAATACTGCCCACGGGTGTTGAGAACGAGAAGCTAGACCTGATCAGTACGGTACACCTAGGCACAATCAACATGCAGCTTGAAGCAGACGTGCATTTGGTATTTCATTTATTTGAGGTTACAGAGTGAGTTATGCGCCCCGACATGGTCAAAGTAATCGTCGAGCGTGAACGTAACGGGACTTTTAGAAACTACCATCACGCTCGCAACAAAAAGACTTTCGCGACGAAAGACATCGAAGAAGCGCTGACCTACGAAGGTATGCGCCGAAGGCATAAATACCTCTACAATAGCGCGGGTAAGTCCCTCAACGAAAACCTAAGTCCACTCAAAGGTTTTTTAAACAGCCGCGTCGGTAAGCCTTGGAACAAGGTTTACTCAGAGCTCAATGAGTTTGTGAATCCACGTAATGCTGTGCAGAAGCACATTCGCGAGCACGTTGATGGCTTTGTTGAGCTCCACGCTCACAAAGACGAACAAGGCAATTACTACAGAGTTTCCCGTTGGGGCGGGCGTACTTTGCTCAAAGAAGGCGAGCTCTACGTCAACCAAGCAGGTATGTTGTGCCGTGCTAAGGCCCCCAAACAGAAGATCAAGCTGTTGCCAGGGCAGAAGCTCTACACCATGTACTGGCGAGCTATGCACCTAGACACAGAGTACCCGCAGCCTCTCCCCCGTTGCCGTTGGGTTTGCAAGCTTGAGTGCGTGCCCCATTTTCTATATTCAAAGCTAGCAACTTCGAAGTACATCATGCACGCCATGACATTTATCGTTTGTCGGCGTGAAGACATTGAAGCTGCTAAGAAAGAAATGGGCGCGACCACGGCGATTAGATATATCGATGGGTAGTCACTGAAGGAGCAGACGTGACGGGTACAGCCGATAACCTCGCGGGTACACGATACGGGCAACTCATATTAGTTGTCAGACGTAATTATGGCCAATGGTTGTGTCGTTGTGATTGCGGACAATATACGACACGCCATTTACCTAGCCTTAAAAAAAGAGTACATACGCGCAACCCCCTATGGTGCCTCCAGTGTGAATACTTGAAAGGCGCAGACGCTAAAAAACCTAGCTTTCTGCGGTAAAAGAACGTAGATACATCTCTGGAGCTTTGCAATGTCGAAGAGTACGCTACTTTTTATCCTCGTGTTCCTAGCTATGGCATGTCATGCGGACCACGAGGGTTCAGCGGACGCACAAGCTTGGGCCCTTGTTTTTTACCCTAGAGCAACAACTATCGTGGCGCAATGCCAGCAATACGACACGAATACGAAAGGTTACGTGTCGTGCACGGTCAAGGTAGATGAGCAGTTAATCGCGTTGGAGTGCCCTTCTACGGCTACTGATGCCTGCAACAAAAATAGAGAGTGTCGCGTAGCAAATAACCACTAGCGTTTCCGTG
>Ga0315274_10013581_pt1 | contig 11593 bp, 6 predicted proteins | sample YL17G02_20_MG_FD_203700 | JGI IMG/M metagenome (GOLD analysis project Ga0315274, IMG submission 203700) | Sediment microbial communities from Yellowstone Lake, YNP, Wyoming, USA - YL17G02_20 | ecosystem: Environmental > Aquatic > Freshwater > Lake > Sediment | place: USA: Wyoming | collected...
CATGATTTGACCCTGGCCGCGCGGGAAAGAATACCATCGCCAGGCTCCATCAGCCAGCGAGACCCGCGCGGACGGTTATCCTATGTCCACAAAAGCCCATCGCCGCACGGCAGTGCCATTCGGGACAGTCACCTATTGTTTTGACGATCGTCTCCAATGTTTGCCCCAAAATCACATTCGTTCGACGGCGCTGCATTGTACAAAATGGCGTGCATCGAAACAAGCCCCCAGGTGGGGTGGGTGTGCAGCGAAACCCGTACCGCTGCCCTCTCCCTTGGAGGAGGGGGGGGTTATGGGATAGGGTTCAAGGCCGGCTCTCCGTGCAGGATTGGGAGTAGCTGCCGGCGGAGGAAGGCGACCCCCGCCCATCCGGTGTGGCCCCCGTGGTGGTCGTCTCTTTCGAGCAACGGCGTCGAGTGAATCTCCCGAAGGCGGTCGTACGTCAAACGGTCTTCGCTCGATAGCGCCTTCGGCGGTCGGAATCCGACATGTCCAGCCGCGCCGCGAGAAGTGAGGGCGTCATCTGCGACCTTTTACCTGTGGCAGCGCACTCCATTCCGTGGCATCCGGACGCCCACCATCCCGGCGCGCCGGGACCGTCCGCACGATTGACGAACGGCGGGACTCTCTGTAGAGTCCGTTCCGGCTTTTGGTTTCGCCCGTCCCCAAGCCATCTGTACGGGTCCGAGGCGGGTCAACGGTGATGGACGGGCGGTTCGGATTCGGTGTTTGCGGTCGTCTCCGACATTCACGGCAACCTCGAGGCCCTAGAGGCGGCGCTCAACGACATCGAACGGCGTTCGATCAAGTTGATCTACTGCCTCGGCGACATCGTGGGCTACGGGGCCAGCCCCAAGGAGTGCCTCGACGCGGTGATCGACCGGTGCGAGCTGTCGCTCTGCGGCAACCACGACCAGGCCGTCTTCTACGAGCCGACGAATTTCAACATCGGCGCGGAGCGCGCCGCCTATTGGACGCGGCAGATCCTGGAGGACGAACCCAACAAGGCCAAACGCAACCGCCGATGGGAGGTCCTCGGCCGGCTACCCATCCGCCACGAGGCCAACGGCCTGCTCCTCGTCCACGCCTCCCCGCGACGGCCGGTCAATGAATACTTGTTCCCCGAGGACGTCTATACCAACCCCGGCAAGATTCTCGACAATTTCAAGCGCCTGGAGGAGCATCATCGGGCCTGCCTGGTGGGTCACACCCACGTTCCCGGAGTCTTTCTCGACGATCCCTGCTTCGAGCCGCCGGACGAACTCTCCGAGGTCGGCGTCTATTCCATCACCTCCGACGAGAAGGCGATCATCAACGTCGGCAGCATCGGCCAGCCGCGCGATCGCGACCCACGCCTCTGTTACGTCGTCGTCTATGAGAAGGGCGAAGCCCCCGAAGGCTATGACCCGCCCGAGGTGGGCGAGGGAGAATACTGCGTCACCCTGGAGTTCATCCGTCTCGAATACGACATCGAGAAGGCCGCCCGCAAAATCTATGACGTCCCCGAACTCGACGACTTCCTCGGCACGCGTCTCTTCGAGGGTCGCTAACCCATCGCGGAAACATAGATGGAAAAGCAAGACACTCTCCGTAACCTGCTGATCGCCGGGGCGGCCTTCGTGCTCATCATGGCGATCGGCCCGGCGCTGCTCCCGCCACCGCCCGCGAAGCCTCTTCGAACGCCCGATGCGCTCACGCCGCCCGCGGAAACATCGGGTGTTCCCGAGCAGCCTGCGGGTGTTCCCCGGCCCGACGCGGAACCGCCGACGGAACTCACCGCCGGCGAGACGAAGAAGCCCCCGACCCGCTCCCCCTTCTCCGTCATCGAAGTGGATCACGCCGAGCAGCGCGTCATCGGCGCCTCAGCCGACGACGGCGTCGACAAGAGGCAGCCGCCGCCCCCCTTCCGGATGCGTCTCGTCCTCTCGAACCTCGGCGCCTCCGTCGAATCGGCGTTGCTGACGGATCACGCCGCCAGACTCAAGTCCGCCGAGCGCTACGCCCTCCTTTCTCCGGTGACGCACGGCGACGGTCAGGCCTACCGATCGCTCGCCGTCGAGAAGATCAACATCGGCGGCGTCGATGTTCCGCTGCACGACAAACGCTGGAACGCGGGCGAGGTCGAGGAGTCCAGGGCCCTGGGAAACGAGGAGGCCCAGAAGGTTGCCTTTTGGATCGACATCGCCCACCAGGGTGAGCCGGCGCTGCGCGTGACTCGGACTTTCAGACTGCCGCGTCAGCCGAAGGAAGTCGGCCGGCACGATCTGCAATCAGAGATCGCCGTGCAGAGCCTCTCCGAAACGGAGCGCCGCGTCGTCGTGACCTACCGCGGCGCCGTCGGCATCGGTCAGATCAACCCCCGCGGAGATGACCGCGTCGTGGACTTCGGCCTTTCCGCCGCCGACGGCCGCATTCTCGGCAGCCGCAAATCCGAGTCCGACGTAGCCGCGAAACAGACCATTCAACTGTTCGCCCGCTCCAGCGCCGATCCCGACCAGCGGCTCTCCTGGGCCGCCATGGCCAATACCTACTTCACCTGCACCATCGCTCCCATCGAGCCCGACGGCAAACGGGCCGCGCAGAACCTCGACGCCCTCTTCGCCTTCGACGCCGACGGCGACCCCATGACCACCGACGACGCCACCCTGCGCTTCGTGACCGCCGCCACCTCGCTCGCCCCCAACGCCACGCTCACCTACTTCGCGGACGTGTACCTCGGCGAGAAGGACGGCCGCGCCTTCCGCGAAATCCCCGAGTACCGCGACCGCAACTATTTCTTTCAGATCGCCCAGGGCTTCGGCTGGTGCACCTTCAACTGGCTCGTGGAGCTGATGATCTGGCTGCTCAACGGCCTCTACTTCGTCGTCCGCGATTTCGGCGTCGCCATTATCATCCTGGTGCTGATCGTTCGTGTTCTCCTGCATCCCATCACCAAAAAGGGCCAGGTCAACATGGTGAAGATGCAACATCGCATGGCCGAAATGGCCCCCAAAATTGAGGAGATCAAGAAGAAGTACGCCAACGACAAAGCCCGCATGAACCAGGAGATGATGAAGCTCAACATCAACCCGGCCGGTCAGTTGATGACCTGCCTGCCGATGTTCATTCAGATGCCCATCTGGGTCGCCCTCTTCCTCAGTTTGAGCAACAACATCCTCATGCGGCACCAGCCGTTTCTCTTCACCTGGATTAGAGATCTCACGGCCGCCGACGCACTCATCCCCTTCGCGGCTCCGTTGACCATCCCCGTGTTCGGCTGGCAGGTCGCCTCCTTCAATCTGCTTCCGTTGTTGGTCTCGGTCTTCATGTACCTTCAACAAAAGACCCAGCCCAAGCCGCCGCCCAATCCCAACCTCAGCGCGGAGCAGCGCCAGCAGCAGGAAATGATGCAGAAGATGATGCCCATGATGAGCATCATGATGCTGCTGATCTTCTACAACATGCCCAGCGGCCTGAACCTCTACATCATGTTCAGCTCCCTGTTCGGCTGGCTCGAGCAGATCCGCATCCGCCAACACATCAAGGAACAGGAAGGCGCCGGCACGCTCCACGTCACCCCGCGCAAACCCGACGACGACTCGGTGATCGGCCGCCCGCGAAAATCCGGGAAGCCTTCCTTCTTGGAACGCATCCAGAAAATGGCCGCGGACGCCCAGAAGTCCCAGCGCACGCACCGTGCCAAGACCCGCCGATAGCTCCCCGAGCCGCGAGTTTCATCCCCCGCGCCCCGACACGCACTGCGCGATACGCACGTAGAAATCCCGAACGTCACGTTCAAACCGCCGCGGCGAAAAATCCCCTGCGGACATTCTCGACGGCGCCCACCATCCGATCTGGTTGAGGTGGTCCCACGGCAACGCCCCCTGAAAGTACTCGTGCTTCCACCGCGCCGATCGCAGCGGCACAAGCCCGTCGTTCAGCGGTTCGTCGTACCGGTATCTCAAGACCAGATAAGTCGGCTTCAGAACCATAAACATCGGCCAGAACGTCGCCTGCCCGCCCCAGGTTCGATAGACCACGCCGTTGTTCCGTTCCAGCGCTTCCAGCGCATCATTCCGTTCCGCCGCGGCCTCAACGGTGAGGTCGTACAAGCCGGTGACGTCGAGTCCGATCCGTAAGAGTCGGGCGATCAACCATCGCGACAGCTTCCGGTTGGTCACGCACCAATCCGCGGCCTGCGTCCCATGATGCGGCGTGCCGATGGTAGTCAGGCTGGAGACCTTCGCCGCGTACCCCAGCTTGGCGATCAACCATCGCGCGTCCAACCCCCCCATGCTGTGGGCGATGATGTGGACTTTACTCCGACCGGTGAGGGCAAGAACCGAATCGACTTCGCCGCCGAGGTCCTTCGCCCGCTTCTCGACCGGCCCGGCCCAATCAACCAACGTGTGATGTGCGGAGAACCCGGCCTCGTTGAGCGCGGCCCGAATCCTCTTGTAATAGTGCATCCCTTCCCCGACGTGCGTCGCCGGCCATCGCCACGGGGGAACGCGATCGAACCGAGCGATTCCGCAGGCCAGCACAATCGGGTAGGTATCGGCTGCCGACATCACGAAACGCCCCGAGTTGCGGGTTTCAGGCAGTGCGGGCACTCACGGGATTTCCCGTTCGATCGCATCGACCACCGGATCGAGCGACGCCTTCGGAACCTTCACCATCGCCGACCGATAGGTGTCCAGTTGATCCACGAACTCATCAATGACCGCCGTGCTGAGCCGATCGACCCATCGACCCGCGCCCAGCTTTTCCACGTGATAGGCGTTGACGGCTTGTTCATATTGCTGGGCGATGGGGATGAGCAGCATCGGTTTTTCCAGGTGCAGGCATTCACAGGCCAGGCTGTGCCCCGCGGACATGATAACCCCGGCGCAACCGGCCAAGTCGTGGAGAAACCCATCCGGCGTCGTTGGTTTGTACGTCACCTGCCGGCGCTGTCCGGTGACCTCGAAGCCGTACGCGCGGATGGGCATCCGCTCGTACCCCTCCAACGTCCGTCGCATGGCGTCGTTCTCCCCACCGGCCCCTTTGTAGGCGAGGAGGAAGTCCCCGGTTTCGATCGACTTTTCGTACACCTTCGGGCGCAGGATCGGGTCCACCAGCGTCGTGGGATGGTAGCGGACGGAGGCGCGGATGAAGGTCGGGATCAGGTACCGTCGCGCCCCGCCGTAGAGCAGCCGGATCGTCAGGTAGGCGTTGAGAACGTCCCGCGAGAAGCCCGGCGGCCGATCGACGTGGCAATGCGTCAGGAGGTGCTGGTTGTCGACGCTGACGAAAGGGATGTCCAGCCGCCGAGCATAGAACGTGGTGAAGGGCTCAAAGTCCGTCACCACCAACTGCGGTCGAAAGTCCCTAAACACCCGCCGGATGGAACTCGTCATCCGACTCCATTGCGACACTCCGCGTCGAAGGTTCTCGATGACCGTCCGGCAGTTCTGCGCCCGGCCCTGGTTGTACGAGATGCACAGTCCGAACGCTTCATGCACCAGCCCGGGGAAGACCCGTCCGAGGTAGTCGTTGCTCTTGTTGCTGGTGAGGAACCGCACCTCGTGCCCGCGGGCCAAGAGGGCCGCCCCCACGCTGTGGGCCCGCGTGGCATGGCCGTACCCATCCCCGTTGACCGCATAGAGAATCCGCGCCATCCGTACAAAGTGGTAACCCTTTGTTGCGAGGTACGCAACTTTGAGAGCGGAAGCCCTTGGTCGTGAGTGGCCGGCGCCCGCTCAGAACCGGGAGCGGGAGCAAGCGGACGAACAGAGCCGCGACTGCAAAAGAGCGGACCGAAAACGTCGAAATCCAGCGGTTTTGGGGGCTTGTATAGCTCAGCCGGGGAACGTATAATGAGCCTTCGTTCTTTTCGATCGCCGCAATTGAGACGGTGACCATCTTCGGGCGGGGCATATGAATCCGGCAATTCGAGGAAGCGCGCGCCGCGCCGCTGCAGCAATCCGCGGCGTTTGTGTCGTCGTTTGCACCTGCCTCAGCGTGGCGTCCACCCCGAAAGGTACCGTTCGCGGAGAACAGCCGCAGGGCGCAATCGTCGGCTGGGGAACGCAGGTTGTCGGCGTGGACCTGTGCCGCGGTTTCGTCGCTGTCGCGGCAGGCGGGGCCCACAGTCTGGGTCTCAAGGCCGACGGGTCCATTGTGGGGTGGGGATTAAACTACTTCGGTCAAACCAACGTCCCCGCGCCCAATAGTGGTTTTGTCGCGGTCGCCGCGGGCGGGGATCACAGTCTGGGTCTGAAGGCCGACGGGGGCATCGTGGCGTGGGGACGCAACGACTTCGGTCAAACCAATCCGCCTCCCGGCGGACCCAACAGCGGTTTCGTGGCCGTCGCCGCGGGCGCGGTCCATAGTCTTGGCCTCAAGGCCGACGGCTCCATCGTGGCGTGGGGAAACGACTGGGCGGGTCAAACCAACGTCCCCGCACCCAACACGGGTTTCGTGGGCATCGCCGCGGGCGGGCTGCACAGTCTGGGTCTCAAGGCCAACGGGTCCATCGTGGCGTGGGGATACAACGAACAGGGTCAAACCAACGTCCCCGCGCCCAACAGCGGTTTCGTGGCTGTCGCCGCGGACGATTACAACAGTCTGGGCCTTAAGGCCAACGGGTCCATTGTAGCTTGGGGAGACAACTGGGCGGGTCAAACCAACGTCCCCGCACCCAACACTGGTTTCGTGGGCATCGCCGCGGGCGGGTACCACAGTCTGGGTCTTAAGGCCGACGGGTCGATCGTTGGGTGGGGATTAAACAACTCCGGTCAAACCAACGTCCCCGCGCCCAACAGCGGTTTCGTGGGCGTCGCCGCAGGCGGATACTACGGTCTGGGCCTCAAGGCCGACGGGTCCATCGTCGCGTGGGGATACAACGGTTCCGGTCAAACCAACGTTCCTGCGCCCAACACGGGTTTCGTGTCCGCCGCGGGTGGCGCGTGGCACAGTCTGGGTCTCAAGGCCGACGGCTCCATCGTGACTTGGGGAAACAACGACTACGGGCAAGGTAACGTTCCCCTACCCAACACCGGGTTTATCGCCATCGCCGCGGGCGGGTACCACAGTCTGGGTCTCAAGCCCGACGGATCCATCAGGGCCTGGGGACTCAATGAAAGCGGGCAGACGGACGTTCCCGCGCCCAACACGGGTTTCGTCGCCGTCGCCGCAGGCGGGTACCACAGTCTGGGTCTCAAGGGCGACGGGTCCATCGTGGCGTGGGGCTGTGGCGTTGATCAGTGGGGAAACGATACAAACTACGGACAGTGCACCGTCCTCGCACCCAATGGCGGTTTCATCGCCGTCGCCGCGGGCGGGTACCACAGTCTGGGTCTCAAGGGCGACGGGTCCATCGTGTCGTGGGGATACAACGAACAGGGTCAAACCAACGTCCCCGCGCTCAACAGCGGTTTCGTAGCCGTCGCCGCAGGCGGGTACCACAGTCTGGGTCTCAAGGGCGACGGGTCCATCGTGGCGTGGGGATGTGGCGACTTTAACTACGTTAGCTACAATTACGGTCAATGTAGCGTCCCCGCGCCAAACAGCGGTTTCATCGCTGTCGCCGCGGGCGAGTCTCACAGTCTGGGTCTGAAGGCCAACGGGTCCATCGTGTCGTGGGGATACAACGAACAGGGTCAAACCAACGTCCCCGCGCCCAACAGCGGTTTCGTGGACGTCGCCGCGGGCGAAGCCCACAGTCTGGGTCTCAAGGCCGACGGTGACGGCGACACCGTTCCGGATGTGTCCGACAACTGCCCTACAGTCGCTAATGCCGATCAATTGGACGTTGACAACGACGGCGTGGGCGAAGCGTGTGACAACTGCCCGCTGTTGCCGAATCCCGAGCAGGCCGATTGCGATAACGACGGGAAAGGCGATGCCTGCGCGATCTCCGAAGGCATTAGCACGGATTGCAACGCGAACGGGATTCCCGACGACTGCGACGTGGCCAGTGGCGGCGGGTCGGCGGACTGCGACGCCAACGGTGTCCCCGACGAATGCGAGTTGGACTGCAACTCGAACGGAATCCCCGACGAGTGCGACATCGTCGCCTGCACGGGCGACCCGGGCTGTGGGGATTGCAACTCGAACGCAATCCCCGACGAATGCGATATCCGCGACGGCACCAGCCCCGATGCGAATGTCAACGGCATCCCTGACGAATGCGAAGACGGCGCATGTTGCGATCTTCTTGCCGGAGTCTGCACGGAGAGCGTGTTGGATGTGGACTGCTCGGGGGCGCATCGGACATGGACGGAGGGTACGGCCTGTGCGGACGCGGCGTGTGATGCCGTCACCGGCGCGTGCTGTGACCACGATCCCTTCGGCGCGTGCACGGACGGCGTCACGCTGGCGGCGTGCGACTGCTCGACCTGCGAATGGCTGAAACTGGGTTTCTGTTCCGAATCGGATTGCCCGCACACCACGATCCCGACGGTGAGCAGTTGGGGGCTAGCGATTCTGTCGCTTCTGCTCATGACCGGGGTGAAGATCCGCTTCCGGCGGGGCTGAGATGAATCACGCCGGCTCCATACGCCGGCGAACGGCGATGCGGGCGTAGTCTTCTCGCCATTCGCCCGTCCTCAGCTACACTACGCCCCATGCCGGACGTCTCCAACCAGACCGTAACGACCACGCCGGCGATCTTGTCCGACGCCCTCACCCCGGCCATGCGCCAGTATGCCGAGCAGAAGCGACGGGTCGGCGACGCGATCCTCCTCTTTCGCATGGGCGACTTCTACGAAACCTTCTACGACGACGCCGTGCTCTGCTCGAAGGTGCTCGGCATCGCCCTGACCAGCCGGTCCAAGGGCGAGAACGCGATTCCCCTGGCCGGCATCCCCTACCATGCTCTCGACAGCTACCTCGGCAAGCTGGTCGCCGCCGGATTCAAGGTCGCGATTTCCGAGCAGCTCGAAGACCCCAAGCAGGCCAAGGGCGTGGTGCGGCGTGACGTCGTGCGTATCGTCACCGCCGGCACCTTGACCGACGAAACGCTGCTGAACGATCGTGATGACAACGTCCTGGCATCTATTTGTATCCGCGGCAGTGAGGCCGGACTGGCGTTCGTCGAACTGGCCGGCGGGCGATTCGAGGTGGTGGACGTCTCGCGCGATGAGCTACTCGATCAACTGGTGCGGATGCGACCCGCGGAGGTCCTGATCGACGATGAACGTGGCGGCGCCGCCCAGTCGATCGCGGAGCAGTTGCGGCAGCTTTGCGGAACCGCGACTACGCGCCGCGCGTTGCACGAGTTTTCCGCGTTCCAGGCCGAAAAATCGCTGTTGGAGCACTTTCAGGTAACCACCCTCGCCGGTTTTGGGTTCGAAGGCATCACGGCCTCGCTCTGCGCCGCGGGCGTTGTACTGCAGTATTTACGCGAGACGCAGAAGACGGCCCTTTCGCACATCGCCTCCCTCCGCCGCCGGGCCACGACCGACCATGTGCAGATCGACCACAATAGTTGGCGGTCTCTGGAGATCGAGCGGACCCTTCGCGGGGCCACGCATGAAGGAAGCCTGCTGCACGCCGTCGATCGCACCGTCCACTCCATCGGCGGTCGCAAGCTACGCCACTGGCTTCGCACGCCGTTCACCAATCCTGAAGAAATCCTCTGTCGCCAGGACGCGGTGGCCGGGTTCGTCGCCGATGCACTCGCCCGCAACCGGATCCGCCAACGACTCAAGGGAATGGCCGACATCGAGCGCATTGCGGCTCGGGTCGCTCTCGCGCGGGCGTCGCCGCGCGATCTGAACTCGCTGGGTCGCACGCTTTCGGTGCTCCCCAGCATTGTTGAAGCGTTCTCCGATGCGGGCGGTTTGTTTCTCCAGACCGTCTCTACCGACCTTTCGGGGCTGACGGAGTTGGCCGAACTGCTGCGGCGGGCGATTCGCGATGACCCGGCCACGGGACTGCGCGAAGGGGGATTCATCGCCGAAGGATTCGACGCCGAACTGGACCGTCTACGTGCGATCGGCGCGGACGGCCAGCAATGGCTCGCGGACTACCAACGACGCCAGATCGAGCGAACGGGAATCCAATCCCTCCGGGCGGGTTTCAACCGCGTCTTCGGTTACTACTTGGAAATCCCCAACAGCGCCCGTGGCCAAGCGCCGCCCGATTACATTCGCAAGCAAACGGTCAAGAACGCCGAGCGATACATCACCGAGGAACTGAAGAACTACGAGACGGAAGTGCTCACCGCCCAGGAGCGGGCCAATGAGCAGGAGTACACCCTCTTCGAGCGCGTGCGTCAGCAGGTCGGCGAATGGATGCAGCCGCTGATGCGCGTCGCGGACGCCCTCGGCCGGCTCGACTGCGTTGCCGGGCTGGCGGAGCTGGCCGTGGAGCGCCGCTATGTGCGCCCCGTGATCGTCGAGGACGGACGGTTGGAGCTACACGACGCCCGACATCCGGTGCTCGATCAAACCCTCGGCGACGCCTTCGTTCCCAACGACACGTTGATGATCGGTCCCGACGCCCGCGTCTTCGTCATCACCGGTCCGAACATGGCCGGGAAGAGCACGTACATTCGACAGGTCGCGCTGCTCACGCTTCTCGCCCAGGTCGGCTCCTTCGTCCCGGCGGAAAGCATGAGCTTCTCCCTCGTCGATCGCATCTTCGCCCGCGTCGGCTCCTCCGACGAAATCATGCGCGGGCAATCGACCTTCATGGTGGAAATGACGGAGGCCGCCAACATCCTGCACAATGCCACGCGCGCGTCACTCATCGTCTTGGATGAACTCGGACGCGGGACGAGCACCTTCGACGGTCTGTCGTTGGCCTGGGCCATCACCGAACACCTCGCCAACGTCGTCCAGTGCCGGACCCTCGTCGCCACGCACTATCACGAGCTTACCGAACTGGCCGAACTGCTCCGCAACGTCCGCAACTACAACGTCGCCGTCCGCGAGTACCCCGCGACCGAGGGGCGGGAGGCCGGGATCATCTTCCTGCACAAGATCATCGAGGGCGGCGCCAGCCAGAGCTACGGCATCCACGTCGCCCGCCTGGCCGGGATTCCCCCCGCCGTCATCCAGCGCAGCCGCGAAGTCCTCGACGAACTGCAACGCGGATTCGCCAAGGAATCCCACTCCCCGCAACTGGCTCGCAAGAAGACCCGCAGTGACACACAGTTGACACTCTTCCGCGAGCCGGCGGAGGAGCTTCTTGAGCTGCTGCGGTCGATGGATCCCGACCGGCTGACCCCCTTGGAGGCTCTGCAACGTCTCCAAGAATGGAAGGCCCGGTTCTCCTCGTTGTAAGCATCGCAGCCTGAAAGGCTGATCTATATCAGCCGGGGGCAAAGCGAAGCGACGCCCCCGGAAGACGAAGACCCTCCATAACGTGTCGACCCTGAAAGGGTCGTCTACCCCAGGGGCGTTGATTGCGACGCTGAATCGTCACGGTAGGTGACCCTTTCAGGGTCAGGGTCCGTCATCGTGGTCCAGCGTGGGCGTCGTCCGCCTGCGGCGGACTTGCCCACGGCTATCCATGAAAGGCTCTCTCCCTGCAAGTCCAATACACAACCCTCGAAGGACTCCTTTCTTCACCTCAAAGGAAGTTCCTTCTTCCTCTTGACGGCTTCCTTGCATCGCTCTCTTCC
>Ga0315274_10013583_pt1 | contig 11592 bp, 7 predicted proteins | sample YL17G02_20_MG_FD_203700 | JGI IMG/M metagenome (GOLD analysis project Ga0315274, IMG submission 203700) | Sediment microbial communities from Yellowstone Lake, YNP, Wyoming, USA - YL17G02_20 | ecosystem: Environmental > Aquatic > Freshwater > Lake > Sediment | place: USA: Wyoming | collected...
CAGATGGTTGACCTCGAAGTGACCCCGAATGCCACGCGCAAGGGCCAGATCACGCTCGACATCAACATTAACATGACCAGCCCGCAGTTCGACCAGGGCCAGCAGATCATCCAGGCCGCGTTGGGTCAGGCGCTTCAGCCCTACACGATCATCAACACGGCGACCCAGCCGGGCACGATCTATCGCACGCTCGAAACTAACGCCCGCGTCAAGGACGGTGGTACGATTGTGTTGGGCGGCTGGACCCACGAGCGTACGCGCGACGCAACATCGGGTGTCCCGGTCTTGCGCAGTCTGCCCTACATCGGCAAGTTGGTTTTCGGGCGCAATTCCCGGATCAGCGAGAAAACGAATCTGCTGATCTTCCTGACCGCCAAAATTGTGGACTGACGCGGCAAACAGCCGACGCTTTCGCCTGCTCGAATGAAATGGCCCGCCAGGGCCTTGGACGTGAATGGCTCCCGGTCACACGGCAATGCGCCGTGGCTGGTTGTTGAGTTTCTTCTTGCGGTGTTCCTTTCCCGAAAACGCTTATTCGTGCGCTCCGTCTATGGCCGCCTGGAATCCGTGCAAGGGCCGCGGCGACGCTGCTCCCGCAAGCGAGACGCTCGGTGAGGCCGCCGAGCCCGTTTCCGCAGTGACGTGCCATGTCATCGAAACCCAAAGCCGACCGAAATGAAGGCGCACTCTACCTCGTGGACGGCCACAGCCTGTTGTACAAGGCCTTCTACGCCGTGCGCGGGCTCTCCACGTCGCGCGGGCTGCCGACCAACGCCATCTTTGGTTTCATTCAGATGCTCAACCGCCTGGTCGAATCGCGCCGGCCCGACTTTCTCGCGGTGGTGTTCGATCCCCCCGGCCCCAGTTTCCGAAATGAAATGTACCCCGACTACAAGGCCAACCGCCCGGCGCAGCCCGAAGACCTTTCGGTCCAGATTCCGTGGGTCAAGCGGGTGCTCGCAGAGATGCGACTGCCCGTGCTCGAACTGCCGGGTTTCGAGGCCGACGACGTGATCGCCACGCTGGCCACGCACGGCCGCGCCGCCAACCTTGACGTGTGGATCGTTTCGTCGGACAAAGATCTTTTCCAGCTGGTCGAACCGCGCGTCCGCGTTCTCAAGATGGATCCCGACGCCGAGACCGAGATAGACGCCGACGGTGTGCGCCAACGCATGGGAGTCGGTCCCGAGCAAATTCCCGACCTGTTGGGCCTGATGGGCGACAGCTCGGACAACATCCCTGGCGTTCCCAAAGTGGGCGAGAAAACGGCCGCGGCGGTCCTGGCGCAGTTCCCGACCGTCGAGGCGCTCTATGAGAACCTGAGCAGGGTGGCCAACCCCCGTTTCCAGCGCTTGCTCGAAGGCCACCGCGACGAAGCCTTGTTGTCGAAGCGCCTCGCCACGGTTCGGCGCGATCTTCCCGTTTCCGTCGAAATCGGCGATTTACAGCGCCAGGAGGCTAACGTAGGCGGCCTTCGGGCCATCTACGAGGAACTCGAATTCCGCAGACTCGCGGATCGGCTTGAGAAAGCGAAAGATGAAGGCGGAAGGATGAAGGCGGAAGAGAAGACGCCGATTCTCGCGGGGGAAGGTCTCGAGAATTCTATTCATCCTTCCTCCTTCCTCCTTCATCCTTCCGAGCGGCGCGTGGACTACCGCGTGCTCGACGATGAGACCAAACTGCGCGACTTTGTGGCGGCGATCCCATCGGGCAGTCTCCTCGCTGTGGACACCGAAACCAGCGCCGTGGACCCGATGCGCGCCGATCTGGTCGGCATCTCGCTCAGTGTCGCGCCCAACGCGGCGGCCTATATTCCGATTGGCCATCGCCTTCTGGCCGCCCAGCAACTCCCGCTCGAAGCGGCGAGCAAGATCGTTGGCCCCGTTCTGGCCGATCCCGCGATTCCCAAGACCGGCCAGAACCTCAAATACGATCTGAAGATTCTTCTTCGCCATGGAATCCAACTCGAAGGAATCGTCTTCGACACGCTCCTGGCCTCCTATCTGCTCGATCCCGACCGCGCCAGCCACGGCCTCAAATCGCTGGCGCGCGACCAATTGGGCATTGCGATGACGACGATCGAGGAACTGATCGGCCCGCGCGGCAAGCAGCAGCTCTCGATGGCCGACGTCGAGATCGAACGCGCGGCCCCCTATGCCTGCGCCGACGCCGACGTGGCGTTCCAACTGACCGACTTGCTTGGCCGTGAGTTGCGCGAGCAGCGGCTCGACAAGGTGTTTCGGGAGATCGAGTTGCCGCTGATGCGGATTCTCAACGAGATGGAGATGACCGGCGTTCGGATAGACCGCCGGCATTTCGCCGCGCTGTCGGTCGAACTCGACGCGCGTCTCCAGGCCCTGGTGCGCGAAATCCACGACATGGCCGGCAAGACCTTCAACGTCAGCTCCCCCAAGCAGGTCGCCAGGATTCTCTTCGAGGACATGGGCCTGAAGCCGGCGCGCGCCGGCAAGACGGGCTATTCGACCGACGTGAACGTGCTCGAACAACTCAGCCGCGAAGGCAATCTTCTGCCGCGCAAGATCCTTGACTATCGCGCGCTCGAAAAACTAAAAACGACTTACGCCGATACGCTCCCGCAGATGGTCAACCCGCGCACGGGCCGCATTCACACCAGCTACAACCAGGCGGTGGCGGCGACGGGCCGCCTGAGCAGCAGCGAGCCGAACCTCCAGAACATTCCCATTCGCACTTCGGAGGGCCGCCTCATCCGCCGCGGTTTCATCCCGCTCGAAGACGGCCACGTCCTTCTGGCAGCCGACTACTCGCAAATCGAACTGCGCATTCTGGCTCACGTCACGCGCGACCCCTCGCTGGTCGAGGCGTTTCGCACCGGCCAGGACATCCATCGCCTGACGGCGAGCCGCGTCTTCGGCTGCAAACCCGAAGACGTAACCGACGACATGCGCGCTCAGGCCAAGGTGGTGAACTTCGGGATCATTTATGGAATGTCGGCCCACGGTCTGGCGCAACAGTTGGAAATCTCGCGGACTCAGGCGGGCAAGTTCATTGACGACTACTTCGCCGCCCATCCGGGCGTGCGCCGCTGGACCGAAGAGATCGTCGCCTCGGCGCGCGACAACGGCTACGTCACGACGCTTTCGGGCCGGCGCCGGACGATCGCTAACATCGCCTCGCGCAACAATAATCTGCGCCAGGCCGCCGAACGGGTGGCGATCAACACGCCCATCCAGGGGACGGCCGCCGATATGATCAAGCTGGCGATGATCGCCGTGGACCGGCGGCTTCGGGCGATGAAAAGCCGCGCGCGGATGATCATGCAGGTCCACGACGAACTGATCTTTGACCTTCCCGAAGCGGAAGCCGAAAAGCTGGGCCGCGCGGTTCGCGAGGAGATGGAAAACGCCATGCCCCTTGATGTGCCCCTGAAGGTGGACGTGAAAGTCGGCAGGAACTGGGAGGAGGTGTGAGGGAAGGAGGAAGGCGGAAGGATGAAGGATGAAACACAGCAAGAGGAAAGGGTGAAAAGCGGCGAGTCGCCGGTATCTGAGCTGCCGGCAACGCAAGCCACAAGGTCGCGCAACGCCGCCGCGTCATTGGTCGTGGCCATTGTTGGAGTCGGCTGGCTTGCCGTTCTCTGTTGGGCGCCCGCGGTACTCCAGGTTGCTGGAAAGACAAGCGGCATTTGTGGAATCGGCCTATTGGCCTTGCTTCCCGCGCTCGCTCTGGGGCTGGGGGTAATTGCCTGTCGGAGCATTCGAGTCGCGAGAGGACAACTGGTGGGCGATGGGTTAGCACGCGCGGCGATTTGGTTGTCGCTGGGCACGATGATGGCCGAGGCCGCCCTTGCTGTGTGGCTGTTTCATCGGGCGAGATATGAAGGAGGGGCGATCAGTTGGGCGGGGGTCATGCGGACCCGGATGCGGTCTTTGTCCGCCGCCATCGAAAGCTATTATGTGGACCACAACATGTATCCGGCGTGGGCGATGGGCAACCGCGGTCCGGCGGGGACATGGAGTTTCAACTACTGGCGTGTCCGTGAGTCGGCAAAGGCGAGCGAACCGTGGGTCTATCTGCCTACGTTTGTTTTTTGCGGCGAGGCGGTCGGACGGAAGCTCGCAACACTGACAACACCCACAGGCTATGTTAGCTGGTATCCGTCTGATATCTTCGCGCCGGCAAGAGAAGCTACATTCGTCTATTGGTGCGTTTTCCCCGGCCAACCGGATCCATCGGGCAAGATTGTTGGCAAGGACAGCCTGTTAAGAGGTGGCGCTGGCTGGATTCTGGTTTCGCCCGGACCGGATCGCCGCTACGATATCCCCGGCGACTGGGACGTGTACGATCCCAGCATCTCTCAGCCGTCAGCGCGCTTGTTGGCTGGAACCAACAAGAAAGGCAGGGCATTCACGTACGACCCGACAAACGGCGCCATGAGCGGCGGCGATCTTTGGCGCGTCAAACAGTGAACGCTGCTCTCAGGGCTGACGGCTGCCGAAGTTGAACAGGCTGTAGCCGAGACGTACCGTCTCTTCCATGGTCTCAACGACTATCTGGTTGGGGCCGGATTTCGGCCTCTCGAGGAAACCCTTTTGGGCAATTCGCTATCTGGGATTATCTCAGAGCGTGTCTTAATATTCAAATTCATCCACCTTCCGAACCTGTAGCCGCCGACGTAAGGAGGCGGACAATCCATATTTTACCGGCAAATCGTATGTTTTCCGCCTCCTCACGTCGGCGGCTACAGGAGTATTAAGACACGCTCTCAGAGTTTCTGGTAAAGAACATCGCCAGGAGCTCTTCCACCCTCGACGCCAATATGAAAGTGGGAGGTTATCCAGACCTTCTGCCCAAAGGGTATTACTCGACTAATCTTGTTCTCAAAGGCGACGAGGGGATCGAAGTGAAATGTTCGATCCAGAAAGGAGGCTGGCAGGGCCACAATCCGGAGGATTGTTGGCTGATGGTCTTCAGGTATTTTGTTGGCGAACAGGAAAATGGCGAATTGGTGCCGCTCACGTTTGTCGAGATTCTTTGCGCGAAACTGGCGAAATCCGATTGGTCGTTCTCGGGCCGCAAGGGAGCTTCACGTCGGACGCCGACGGCTTCCATTACCACCGCGGGCGTTGAGAGACTTCGCAGCAACTTCCTCTACAGGATACCCGGCGTGGGTGTCGGCAAGCATCGCTCCATCCTGGCCAATCACTGATGGTTGTCTCGCAGCACCTGGCGCTACTGGAAGAGACCAAGGTCGGTGTCAGCCATCGCACGATCCGGCTGCGAGAAGATGCTGTTGCTGTCACCATTTGGCACAAGAGCCGCAAGCCGAGGGATGGCTTGGACCGCCGTTTCATAAAATACACGATCGGACTCGATACCGATACTCTGATACCCCACAGAGCAGGCGGCCGCGATAGTCGAACCTCCACCCATGAAGGGATCCAAGATGATGCCTTGTCCCAGTGGCAACGCCGCACGAACGATCTGACGCATGAATGCTTGAGGCTTCAGTGAGGGATGCGAGGCAATCTCCCGTTCTGTGGTCCTTGTTGGGGCGCTCTTGATCACATCGCAAAACGGTTGATCGTCGGAGACGCGCCGGAGTCCCCCTGTCTTCCACTTGCGAAGGTTGTCTTGCACACGCCCTTCACACGGTTTTCGAAACAGACCCCAGGGCTCCCAGCCGGATCTCGGCATGACCGTGACACCGCCGAACTCCCTATGTGCGTTCTTTGGCCTGTCGCCTCCCCGGAGCGTTTGCACCAACCGTATGATCTCTCCACGCTTCTCAAACCCAGCCTCGATCAGCGCGAGATAGACAAGATGCGAGACGAGAGGATTGCTCGCAATGAACACGTGTCCCCCCGGAACGAGCACTCGGAACGCCTTCAAAGCCCACCGGGCGATGAAGTCCCTGAGAGATGCTTTGTCCTCCTCCGTGAGCACCGTAAAGCGAGGGAGTGGGTTTCGGGTGCATCCGTCAAACGAAGGAGGTATTCGCCATACGCCGCCGCGCCCGCGCCGCAGTTTCTCCTTCTCCTTGTCCGTGTATTCCCTGAGTCCGTACGGAGGATCAGTGACTATGGCATGAATACTGTCAGGAGCACGTTGTTCCATCCAGTCGAAACAATCTCCGCACACAAGCTCATAAAGGCCTTCCAATATCTTGGGTTTCGGCGGCACCGTCGAAAGCAGAGCAACGGATTTCGGCTTCTGTACGCCATCTTCCACAGGCGCGACGGTGGCATATTCCGCGAAGGCCGCTCGAAGGAGCAGCGGTGCCTCCATCGGATAGCGGTGGAGAATTCTCCTCACGTCGGTCGGGAGGTAGCCCGCCAGAACGCAGAGAGGGGTGGCGTCCACGTTCAGGACTCTGGCGATGCGCCCGATCATATCTCTCGAAGGTTTGGCCTTGCCGCTTTCCAACCGCGATAGATAGCCCTTCGTTGTTTTCACCCTCGACGCTAGAAGTGCCAACGAGTACCCGGACGCCAACCGCTGTTTACGCAAGCGAATCCCAAATCCGCCCTTGATCAGATTTGCCCGAGAGGTTTGTTTTTCGTTTGAAGTACCCATGTCTTTACGGCTCGCACGGTTTACCAGGTGAGTCAACCTTCTTTTGCCATGCCCGTGGGCGCTTCTTGTCTGGAAGGCAACTCGAAGAGAAACGAGCGATTTGCTGAGAGGTTTTTTTGTCAAAAAAAGCCTTGCGCTGCCGGGCGGGATGGGGCTATAGAAGGAATTGAGTTACAGCAGCAGGTTCTTCCACGGCCGTCTCGCGAAACAATCTGCCTTCTGGCCCCAAGATACTCTGACCGGCGAAACCAAGCTGCGGCTATACAAAGAGATCATGCCCGTACTAGGACTGACGGGGTCGTTTGGGAGTGGAAAGACAACCGTCGCGGAAATGTTCCGACGGGCCGGCGCCCGCCTGATTGACGCCGACGCCATCGCGCGCCAGGTCGTCGAGCCCGGCTCTCCTGCACTGAAAGAACTCGTGGACCTGTTGGGGCAACAGACTCTCAAACCCGACGGACAGCTGGATCGGGCGGCGCTGGCCCGACAAATCTTTGCCGATGCCGCATTGCGCGAGCAAGTCAATGCCATCCTCCATCCCCGGGTGCGAGAGATCGAACTGCAGCAACTGGCACAATTGCGCCACGAGCCGCTGGTCGTGCTCTGTGTGCCGCTGCTTCTCGAAAACCACATGGAGCGCCTCGTGGACCAGGTAGTGGTGGTGGCGGTGGAGGAACGCCGCCGCGCGGAGCGCCTCGGGCAGCGCGACGGATTGACGGACGAACAGATCGCCGCCCGGCTTCGGGCGCAAATGCCGCAAGAGGACAAGATCGCCCGCGCCGATTTCGTCATCAACAACTCCGGCTCGATCGAGGAGACCGAACGCCAAGTGGAGGGAATCGTCAAAGAAGTGTTGAGGGGTTAGTGTTGAGTGTTGAGTGTTGAGCGAGAAACGGTGGGAAACGTTGGACGGGCCGTGCAGATCGTTCGAAACTCACGACTCGGCACTCATCGCTCATCGCTCAGCACTCCGCACTCAGAACTCAGTACTCATCACTCAGCACCGTATTCATCCTTCAAAGGAAAGGAGATTGACCCGTGGACATCGGGGTACTCAAGAAAAGCACCATCACCGAGTTGGCGGACATCGCCAAGGGCCTGAGCATCGAGGGCTACTACAACATGCGCAAGGCCGACTTGATCTTCAAAATCCTTCAGGCCAACGCCGAAAAAGAGGGCAACATGTTCGGCGAAGGCGTGTTGGAAATCCTGCCCGACGGGTTCGGCTTTCTGCGTTCGCCGAACTACAACTATCTGCCGGGGCCGGACGACATCTACGTCTCGCCGTCGCAGATTCGCCGCTTCAATCTGCGCAAGGGCGACTCGGTCAGCGGCCAGATTCGTCCGCCCAAGGAGAACGAACGCTACTTCGCCCTGCTCAAGGTCGAGGCCATCAACGGCGAAACGCCCGACCAGGCCCAGGGCAAAATCCTCTTCGACAACCTGACGCCGCTCTATCCCAACGAACGGATTCGCCTCGAGCACGACGCCAAAGACCTGGTCACGCGCGTCATTGACCTGATGTGCCCGATCGGCAAGGGCCAGCGCGCCCTGATCGTCGCCCCGCCGCGCACCGGCAAAACGATCATCCTCCAGCGCATCGCCAACGCCATCACGTCCAACCATCCGGAAATCTACTTGATCGTGCTGCTGATTGACGAACGGCCCGAAGAAGTGACCGACATGGAACGGTCGGTCAAGGGCGAGGTCATTTCCTCGACCTTCGACGAGCCGGCCGACCGCCACGTCCAGGTCGCCGACATGGTGATCGAGAAGGCCCGCCGCCTGGTCGAGTGCAAACACGACGTGGTGATCCTGCTCGACAGCATCACGCGCCTGGCGCGCGCCCACAACCAGGTCGTCCCGCCCAGCGGCAAAATCCTGTCGGGCGGCGTGGACTCCAACGCCCTTCAGCGGCCCAAGCGCTTTTTCGGCACGGCCCGAAACATCGAGGAAGGCGGAAGCCTGACGATCGTCGCCACCGCGTTGATTGACACGGGCAGCCGCATGGACGACGTGATCTTTGAAGAGTTCAAGGGCACCGGCAACATGGAGGTCAATCTCGACCGCAAGCTGTCCGACCGCCGCGTCTTCCCGGCCATAGACCTCCACCGTTCGGGGACGCGCAAAGAGGAACTGCTGCTGGCCGAGTACAGCCTCAACCGCGTCTGGCTGTTGCGCAAAATCATGAACGAGATGAACGTCGTCGAGGCGATGGAATTCCTGCTCGAACGCATGCGCAAATCCGATGGCAACAAGGACTTCCTCGACAGCATGAACCAGTAAGCCGAGTCGGCCCGCCCGACCGCACTGGTTCGTCGCTCGCTCTTCGCCCTGCACACAAGCGAGTCGAGTTTGAGTATAGCCCAACGCAATTCGGGGGCCAAATTCGGCCGGGAGTGCGGAGTGGAAGATTGATCCTGGAGACTCTCTCCTTAACCCCGCGATTCATCGCGGGGGAGAAGCCGCAGCCCACCGGCCCCGAACCGTTTCAACGGTTTTCCGACGAGGGAGTTGCGAAAGGGCGGCGGCGTCCAAAGACGTCTATTTCTACTCCGCCCCGGGAGAGCAGGGAAGTACTCCGGACGGCGGAACAGGCGCCCCGGACGGTGGCGGATATTCGTATTCCTACTCTGCGCGGTCGCCAGGCCCCGGCAGCACGCCGTCTGCCGGCGGAATAACAATAGCAATGCCGATGACGACGGCGGAACCGGCGCCGGCGGCCAACCGCGGCTCCGTCCTGGTCATCAGTGTGGCGAAAAAAGACCTCGTGGACAACCCGGAGGAGCTGGCCAAGCGAGCCACCGTCGAGAGCTACGCCGGGGTATTCCTGGGCCCCATGTCCGGCGTCGCTTCGACGGATGAAGCGGTGTGGGAGGCACGAAAGCAAGGCGGCGATCGCTTCTTCCGCGCCTCGCGCCACAGCGGCGCCGCAACACCTTGATGGCGAGAAAACGAGGAACGAAACACACTGAGTTCTCCATCGTCATTGCGAGGAGCCGCCTTGCGGCGACAAAGCAATCTCCTTCTGTGCCACACCGACGATGGGATTGCTTCGTTGCCGCAAGGCGGCTCCTCGCAATGACCTGTGGATGTACTTCCATCAACTGCCGTGTGGCAGGCCGCCCGGAGAGGCTTCCTGTCCCGGCACTTGGAAGGCGTCCGCTTGGCCGAGCAGGCCGCGAATGGCGGCTTCGACTCGCGTCAGAATCGCCTTGCGGCTGAGGCCGGTGGGATCAATCGGCGCGCCGATTCGCACCCGAAGCTTGTGCGGGCGGGGAAAAAGTTTCGACCTTCCCATGATCTCATACCCGCCGAGGATGGCCACCGGCAAAATGGACGCGCCCGTCTCCTGCGCGAGCAATCCAACGCCGCCCTCGAACGCCTGCAACTGCCCGTTCCGGGTCATTCCGCCTTCGGGAAAGATGCCGACGACCCGCCCGCGCCGTAACGCCAGCACCGCCCGCCGCAGCGGCTTGCGTTTGCCTTTGCCGCGCTCGACCGGGATCGTTCCATAGAGCCACATGATCCATTTCAGATACCAGCGATTGTAGTATTCGCTGGCGGCCAGATAGTGGATCAGGCGCGGGACGGCCGATCCCAAAATGACCGTGTCGAGCCAGCTGACGTGGTTGCTTGAGACAATCAGTTCGCCCCGAAGCGGCACATGCGCGCGGCCCTCATACTCGGCCCGGCAGTAGAGTTTGAGAAACAGGCGCGCCGCCGAGCGCACGAGCCAATGGCGGGTGAATTCGTTGCTCACCAGAGTCCCCAGCGCCGCCAACACCAACACGCCGCCATCCAGCGCAAAGACGGTCTTGAGCAAGTTGTGGTCGAGCAGCCACGCCGCGCCGCCCAGCGCCGCCAACTGCGCCCCCGCTTCGCACATGCCGTTGAGCGCGAAAATCCGCCCGTGGAACCGCCGCGGCGTCGAACGCTGCAACAGCGTCATCACCAGCACGATCAGCGCCCCGCCGCACGCGCCGATCACGAACAGCTGGGGCGCCAGGATTCCCCACACCACCACCAGCGGCGGCAGCGCCATCGCCACGATCTGCTTCAGCGCAAAAAACGGCCCGTGGGCCAGCGCCGCGACCACAAAGCAGCCCGCCGCGTACGACTCGAACGAACGAATCCGCTTCTGGAAGAGCGTTGTCCCCACCGCGCCCGCGATCATTCCGCAACCGAGCACGCCGATGGCCAGCGCATAGTCGGACGGCGCCAGGTTGAGCCATTCGCGGCCGAGCGCCGCCCCCGTGATGACCGCAAACACCAGCCCCGCCGAAAACGCCACGGTCGTCGAAAGGAGAATCAGCTTCAGCACCTGGCGATGGCTGACGACGTAGCGCAGCCCTTCGCGCAATTTGCGCCCGAACGATTCCGCTTCGGTCGCCGGCACCACCCGCCGCTTTGGAACCGTGATGAACGCGAACATTGCACCCGACAGAAAGTAGCTGGCCGCGTCGAGATAGAACATGATCCAGATCGTCAGCGTGTAGCCGAGCATCTGCGTTTTTCGATCCACCAGTCGCAACAGGGCGGCGGCTACGAACGTCCCGATCAGCGTCATCAACGTGCCGGCGAAACTGCTCAGCGAGTTGGCCTCCATCAACTCGCCGTCGCCGACGACCTGCGGAATGAGCGCCGTCTTCGCCGTATAGAAGAAAATCGTGAACGCCCCAATCACGAACGTCGCCCCATAGACCATCGCCACCGCATGGTGTTGGACGAACGGGATCGAGGCCGCCAGCGGGAAAGCCGCTACAAACGCACCCAGGAACAGGCTGATCCAAAGCAGAATCGCCTTGCGCGAATAACGGTCGGCCACCGGCCCGGCCCACGAAGCGAACAACAGATGGGGAAGGAGCGCGAAGAACAGTACATAGGTCATCACGGCGTCGGGGTTGGCGTCGGGGGCGCTTTTCTTGACCAGACCAAGCAGGGTCAACTGGTTGAGCCGGTCGCCCAGATAGCTGATCAACTGGCCCATCCACAGAAGCATGAAGCTGAGGTTGCCGAACAGGGCCAGGTAGCCTC
>Ga0315274_10013588_pt1 | contig 11590 bp, 6 predicted proteins | sample YL17G02_20_MG_FD_203700 | JGI IMG/M metagenome (GOLD analysis project Ga0315274, IMG submission 203700) | Sediment microbial communities from Yellowstone Lake, YNP, Wyoming, USA - YL17G02_20 | ecosystem: Environmental > Aquatic > Freshwater > Lake > Sediment | place: USA: Wyoming | collected...
GCCCTGGGCATCACCAATATCGATCCCCTGCGCTATGGCTTGCTCTTTGAGCGGTTCTTGAACCTCGAGCGGGTCTCCATGCCGGACATCGATATTGACTTCTGCTTTGAGCGCCGGCAGGAGGTCATAGATTATGTCAGCCAAAAGTACGGCAAGGACCATGTGGCCCAGATCATAACCTTCGGCACCATGGCGGCACGGGGGGGTATCCGGGACGTGGGGAGGGTGAAGAACATCCCGCTCGCCGAGGTGGACCGCATCGCCAAGATGGTGCCCTTTGGCCCCAATATCACCATTGCCGAGACCCTGGGGTTGGAGACCGAGCAAAAATTCTCGCCCGAGGGCGAGCCCATCGCCCCGCGGATAAACAAGGAATTGCAGGCGCTCTACCGGGCGGATGACAAAGTTAAAGACCTGCTCGAGGCCGCCATGATGGTGGAGGGCATGCCCCGCCACGGCTCGGTCCACGCCGCCGGGGTGGTGATCTCGGAGAAGCCCTTAATGGAGCATCTGCCCATCCAGGACCTGGGCGAGGAACAGATAGTGACCCAGTACGACATGACGGACCTGGAGGCCATCGGGCTGCTGAAGATGGACTTTTTGGGATTGAGGAATTTGACCATGATCGCCCATGCGGTCGCCAATGTGGGAGGCGACCTCAACCTGAGCTCGCTTGTCCTGGACGACCTTAAGACCTATCAGCTGTTGTGCGCGGCCGAGACAGTGGGGGTCTTCCAGCTGGAGTCCCGAGGGATGCGGGCCCTGCTCAAGGACCTGCAGCCGGTGAACTTCGCCGAGGTCATCGACCTTTTGGCGCTTTACCGGCCGGGACCATTGGAGAGCGGAATGGTTGAAGATTACGTGAGCCGCAAGCACGGCCGGCAGGAAGTAAAATACGACCTCCCTGAGCTCATGCCCATCCTAAAAGACACCCATGGGGTGATCCTCTACCAGGAGCAGGTTATGCAGATCGCGAGCAAGATAGCCGGCTACAGCCTGGGCCAGGCCGATATCCTGCGCCGGGCCATGGGCAAGAAAAAGACCAAGGAGATGCAGGAGCAGAAGGAGCGTTTTGTGGAGGGGGCGGTGAAGCGCGGGGTTTCCCATAACAAAGCCGTCCATCTTTTCAACCTGTGCGCCAAGTTCGCGGGGTACGGCTTCAACAAGTCCCATTCCGCGGCCTACGCCTTGATCTCCTACCAGACCGCCTATCTTAAGGCCAATCACCCGGCCGAATTCATGGCGGCGCTTTTGACCTCGGTGATGGGCAATACCGACAAGGTGACCCTCTATATCTCCGAATGTCAGAGGATGGGCCTTAAGGTTTTGCCGCCGGACCTCAACCAGAGCGGCCGCAACTTTACCCGTGTCCCCGAGGGCCTGCGCTTTGGGCTCACCGCCATCAAGAACGTAGGGGTAGGGGCCATCGATTCCATGATCGAGAACCGGGAGAAGAACGGGCCTTACAAGGACCTTTTGGATTTCTGCCGCCGGGTGGATACCCGCCAGTGCAACAAGAAAGTGGTGGAATCCCTGATCAAGAGCGGGACCTTTGATTCCTTAGGTCTGAACCGGGCCACCCTGCTTAAAAGCTACGAAAAGAACATGGACAAGGCCGCGGTGGAGCAGAAAGAAAGATCTAACGGCCAGGAGTTCCTTTTCTCCTTCGACAACCTCCAGCCCGCGCTTAAGACCCCGGAGGAAGAAGCCGATGAGGCCCTCCCCGAGATGCCCCGCGAGCAGCTGCTCAAGATGGAAAAGGAGCTGCTGGGTTTCTACATTTCCCATCACCCGCTGGAGCATCTGCGGGAGATGATCGAAAATCTGTCCCATACCCGGATCGCCGATATTGCGGATTCCAAGGTGGAAGGGGACCTGGTGACGGTGGCGGGACTGCTTTCTTCCTGCCGGAGGATCACCACCAAGAAAGGGGATTTGATGATGGTCGCGAATATCGAGGACCTCTCGGGCGCTATACCATTGGTGGTCTTCCCTAAATCCTTTGAGAAGTATTCCGGCATTTTGCTGGAGGATGCGATAGTGGTAGTGAAAGGCCGCATGAACCGCGACGCCCGCACCGAGGAGCTCAATGTGGTGGCCGAGTCGGTGGAACCCCTGGAAGAGATGGAAAAGGTCAGGTCGCTCTGTGTGGACCTGGGGGAGATCACCGATAAAAACATCCTGGAGGAGCTCAAACATCTGTTATTATTCTACAAGGGAGCGGACCCGGTGATCTTAAATTATGACGGCCGCAAGGTGGCCACCGGTTCGAAGTTCAACGTGGATATCAACCCGGACATGCTCAAGCAATTGGAAGGGCTCCTGGGGGCGGAGGCGGTGAAGGTGGAGTACCAGTATCTAAAGAAGGAGGAGAACGTATGGAACTGAAATTTGATGAAAAGGGGCTTATCCCGGTGATCGTGCAGGATCATAAGGACAACGCGGTCCTCATGCTGGCTTACATGAACAAAGAATCTTATGAAAAAACCGTTCAGACCAAGGAGATGTGGTACTGGAGCCGCTCCCGCCAGGTGCTCTGGCACAAGGGTGATACTTCGGGCCACATCCAAAAAGTTAAAGAACTATATTATGATTGCGATGCGGATACGCTTTTGGCCAAAGTTGAACAGGTCGGCAATATTGCCTGCCATACCGGGAACCGGAGCTGTTTTTTCAATAAAATAATTTAATGGAAAAGATCGTCATCAAGGGTGCTCGCGAGCACAATCTAAAAAATGTAAATCTGGAACTGCCGCGCGATAAATTCATCGTTTTTACCGGCATTTCCGGCTCCGGCAAATCATCGCTGGCTTTTGACACCATCTATGCAGAGGGCCAGAGGCGTTATGTGGAATCGCTCTCCGCCTATGCCCGCCAGTTTTTGGAGCAGATGCAAAAGCCGGATGTGGACCAGATCGACGGTCTCTCCCCGGCTATCTCCATCGACCAAAAAGCTCCTTCCCGGAATCCCAGGTCAACCGTTGGGACCATAACTGAGATCTATGATTATATGCGGCTGCTTTACGCCTCGATTGGCGTGCCCCATTGCCCCAAGTGTCAAAGAAAGATCGAGCGGCAGACCCCGGAGCAGATAGTGGACCAGATACTGGGTATCCCGGAAGGAGAGAAGATCGCGATCTTGGCTCCGGTGGTGAGGGGGCGGAAAGGGGAATACAAGGAGCTTTTCGCCGGCATCCAAAAAGACGGATTCCTGAGAGCCAGGGTGGACGGCAGGCTTTATGAGTTACCCGAGGTCCCGGAGCTCAATAAGAAGAAAAAACACAATATTGATATAGTGGTGGACCGCCTGACGGTGAAGCGCGAGGGGCGACGGAGGATGACGGAATCGGTCGAGACCGCGCTGCGCTTTGGCAGCGGGCTTTTGATCGTGAGCCGGGGAGAGGGAAAGAAGGCCAAGAATGACCTTTATTCCGAAAAGTTCACCTGTCCGTCCTGCAACCTAAGCTTGGACGAGATCACCCCGCGCATCTTCTCCTTCAACACCCCTTACGGGGCCTGCCCGGCCTGCGATGGGCTGGGGGACAAGCTGGAATTTGATCCGGACCTGATAATCCCCGACAAGAATCTGTCACTGGCGGAAGGGGCGATCGCTCCCTGGGGGGAAAGCGCCTCATTTTATCTTACCAAACTGGAAGCGCTGGGGGAGGCCTATGGATTCGACCTCACTACCCCGGTCAAGAAGCTGACCAAGGAACAGCAAAACGTTATCCTCTACGGCTCGCCCAAACCGCTCAAGTTCAAATACACCATGACCAAAAGCTACTGGGAGTACGAGGGAGAGTTCGAGGGCGTGGTCAATAACCTGCGCCGCCGGTATCTGGAGACCAAATCCGAGCACGTGCGCTACCACCTTTACCGCTACATGAGCGCCATCCCCTGCAAGGTGTGCAGTGGCGCGCGGCTCAAGCCCGAAAGCCTGGCGGTCACCATTGAAGGGAGATCCATCGCGCAAGTTTCGCACCTGCCGATCAAGCAGATCCTCGAGTTCACCGAAAAATTAAAGCTAACGGAGAGGCAGCAGCTCATCTCCCGGCAGATCATAAAGGAGATCCGCGCCCGGCTTAAGTTTTTGATCAACGTGGGGCTGGATTATGTAACGCTCGACCGCGAATCGAGCACGCTAAGCGGTGGGGAGGCGCAGAGGACCCGGCTGGCCACCCAGGTGGGCTCGGGATTGGTGGGGGTGCTCTATATCCTGGATGAGCCGTCGATCGGCCTGCACCAACGGGATAACGGCAGGTTGATCGAGACCTTGATGCGACTGCGGGACCTGGGCAACACCATCATCGTGGTGGAGCACGATGAAGAGACCATGCGCTCGGCCGATCACTTGGTGGATATCGGCCCCGGGGCGGGCCTGCACGGCGGACACATCATGGCGGAGGGTTCTATCCGGGATATCACGTCCGCTCCCCGCTCCATAACCGGCAGGTACTTGAGCGGGAAAGAGAAGATCGAAATGCCGGCTTCCCGCCGCCCGGGCAACGGTAACTGGCTGACCATCAAAGGCGCCCGGCACAATAATTTGAAGGATATTGACGTAAGCTTCCCGTTGGGGGTCTTTACCGCGGTGACCGGGGTTTCGGGCTCGGGTAAATCCTCGCTCATCAATGATATCCTCTATAATGCCCTGGCCAAGAAGTTCTACCGCTCCATAGAGAAGGCCGGGGAGCACCAAGAGATCCTGGGCCTGGAGCATATTGATAAGGTCATCATCATCGACCAGACCCCCATCGGCAAATCCCCCCGCAGCAATCCCGCCACTTATACCGGGGTCTTCGATCATATCCGCTATTTGTTCTCTCTGACGCCCGAGGCCCGGGCCCGCGGCTATAAGCCCGGCCGCTTCTCCTTCAACGTGAAGGGCGGAAGATGCGAAGCCTGCCACGGGGATGGATTGGTCAAGATCGAGATGCATTTCTTGCCGGATGTTTACGTGCCCTGCGATGTCTGCAAGGGCAAAAGGTACAACCGCGAGACCCTGGAGGTGCATTACAAGGGCAAGAGCATCTTTGAGGTGCTCAATTCCACCGTGGAGGAGGCCCTGGGGCTCTTTGAGAACATACCCCAGATCTCCCGGCGGCTTTCGACCCTAAATCAAGTCGGCCTGACCTATATCAAGCTGGGGCAGGCGGCGACCACGCTCTCCGGCGGCGAGGCGCAAAGGGTGAAGCTGGCCACCGAGCTGGCGGGCAGATCTACCGGCCGGACGCTTTATCTTCTGGATGAGCCCACCACCGGACTGCACTTTGACGATATCAAGAAATTGCTCTCTGTGCTTTCCCGGCTGGTTGAGGCAGGCAACACCGTGATCGTCATCGAGCACAACCTGGATGTCATCAAGTGCGCGGACTACCTCATCGATCTGGGACCGGAGGGCGGCGAGGAGGGGGGGTACGTGGTGGCCAAGGGAACGCCCGAACAGGTGGCCAGGAATCCCAAGAGCTATACCGGGAAATACTTGAGGCGGAGGATATAAGATGGAAGCACTGGCGCTGATCCTTTACGTTATCATTATCCTAATCTCGATCTCCATCCATGAGTTCGCTCACGCCAAGGCGGCCGATGTTCTGGGGGACCCCACGCCCAGATTATCCGGCCGGTTGACCCTCAATCCCCTGGCGCATCTGGATCCCATCGGTTTCCTCATGCTGCTCATCATTAGGATCGGCTGGGCCAAACCGGTGCCCATCAATCCTTACAACTTCAAGAATCCCAACACCGGGATGATGATAGTTGGATTGGCCGGACCATTCTCCAATTTCATCATCGCCTGGGTGCTGGCGATCTTTTTGCGGAACATCCCCGCCCCGCATTATCTCTTGTATGATGCCCTGACCGCGGCTATCTGGATAAACCTGGCGCTCATGGTCTTTAATCTTTTGCCCATCCCGCCGCTTGATGGCTCGCGTATCTTCACGCAGTACTTACCAATAGAAACGCAGATGTACCTGGAACGCTATGGTTTTATAATATTGGTAATGATCTTACTATTCCCGCCCACCCAGCAGCTGCTCTCGCTTCTGATCGGGCTCCTCTACCGGCTTATTGCTTAAAGACCGCGGCCAGGCCGGGATGGACGATCACACCGCCCTTGATATTTATCCCCCCGGGAGGCATTTTGCCTTTGAGGATCTCAAGCACATAGGGCAGGATGGCTGATCCCAGGGCCTCGGAGGTGGTGCGGGCGCCGAGGGAGGGGAGGTTGGGCGGGGCGAAGCAGAAGATCTCAGTGCCAGAAATTTTCGGTAAATTGAAAGGTTCCAGAATGCTGGTCTGTAACGCTCCCTCGATCCCTCCGCCTTGATCTATATCCACCGGATAGACGCAGCCGCCGGGCCGCATGGTTTGCAAAAGCTCTTTGGTGATCAATTTTTCCGGAGATCTCCCCGCGGTATACATGGAAGAGACCGCGAAGGCGGCATTGGCGAGGGAAGCGGGCAGTTTCTTCAAGCTCACCCGGTCGATAAGATGCACCTCGTAGCCCCGCACGCCGAACTCGTGCGCAGCGGTCGTCCCCACGTTCCCCGCCCCCAGGATCGCAACCTTCAATCTTTTTCCCCAACTTATGGTCTTTAGAGAATGCAGGGCGAACCAGTCGGCGTGCCGCGCTACAACGCGAGCTGCGGCCTCGGACATGGGGGCCAGGCAGGGAAATCTCTTCTTTCCTTCGCTTTCTATCTCTATGGTCTCCAAGCAGATGAAAGTGGCGCCGGATTTCAAGGCTAGTTCGGTCCGCTTTTTGCTTTCCGCAAAATGTTGGTAGGACATGAAGAGGTTCTTTTTAAGTTTGGGAAAATCTTCTTCTTTGGTCTCTTTTACTCCCAGAATGAGGTCCGCGGATAGGGCTTCATCATGGGAAACGATGCGGGCGCCGGCTTTTTCATAATCACGATCGGCATAGCCGATCTTGGTGCCGGCGTCATGCTCTACCCAGATCTCCGCCAGCTTGGCCAGTTTAGCAACTTGGGCGGGGATCAGGATCACCCGATTCTCAACTTCCCGGCCCATTGCATCCAACTTTGATTCTCGCAAGATCCCGATCTTCATGCTAGAATTATAGCATGGCGAAGATACAGATCGCGATCGCCGGCATGTCCTGCGCCTCCTGCGTGCTTCCCATTGAGAACGCTTTTAAGAACGTTCCGGGAGTAATATCCGCTGCGGTAAATTACGCCTCCGAAAAAGCAACGATAGAATTCGATCCCGTCCGGATAGACCAGAAGAAACTGGAAGAGATCATCGAAAATACCGGATATCATGTTATCCGGGCCGAAAAACCAGCCGGGAACATCTTAAAACTCAGGGTCATCGGCATGGACAACGCCCACTGCGTGCATACCGTCCACGGTGCGGTAGCCGCTCTGCCCGGCATAACCTCCCAGGACTTAAAGGTAAATGAAAAAGCGGTCATAAGCTTTGATCCCAAACAAGTTTCTCCTCAAAAAATAAAAGAAGCCATTTTGGCATCCGGCTATGAGCCCATCGAGGAGGTGGAAGCCACAGTGGACGTGGAGAAAGCCGCGCGCGAAAGAGAAATATCCAGCCTGCGGAACCGCTTTCTGCTTTCGTCTGCTTTTAGCCTGCCTTTGCTTTATACCATGGTAGCGGCGCTGTTCGGCATTCCTTATCCGCCCTTTGTGACCGCCAATATGGCGCTTATCCAGCTACTGCTGGCCACGCCGGTGATGCTTTTGGGCAATATCTTTTTTACCCGCGGGATATTCTCTTTACTCAAGACCCGCACCGCCAACATGGACACATTGGTTGCGATCGGCACGGGATCCGCTTATCTTTACAGCCTGTGGATCTCGATCAGCATCTGGACCGGTCGGCAGATCGGCGGAGAGCTTTATTATGAAGTGGCGGCCTTCCTCATCACTTTCATCTTATTAGGCAAGTGGCTGGAGGTGGTGGCCAAGGGGCGCACCTCGGAAGCGATCAAAAAACTGATGGGCCTGGCTCCCAAGACAGCCAGGGTGATACGCAATGGGCAGGAAGTTGAGATCCCCATCAGCGAGGTGGTGGTGGGCGATACCCTGATAGTGAAACCCGGCCAGAAGATCCCGGTGGACGGCAAGATCATTGACGGGCAAAGCAGTGTGGACGAATCCATGGTGACCGGGGAGAGCATCCCGGTGGAAAAAAATCCCGGGGATACCGTGATCGGGGCCACCCTCAACCTGCACGGCACTTTCCGCTTTACCGCCACCAAGGTGGGAGCCGATACACTTTTAGCCCAGATCATCAAATTGGTGGAGGACGCCCAGGGCAGCAAGGCGCCCATTCAGGAGCTGGCCGACCAGATCTCCGCGGTCTTTGTCCCCGCGGTAATGGCCGTTGCCGCATTGGCTTTTATTGTCTGGTTCGCACTGGGAATGGGATTCGCCTTTGCACTATCCATTTTTATCGCGGTTTTGATAATTGCCTGTCCCTGCGCCATGGGGCTGGCCACCCCCACCGCGGTGATGGTGGGCACCGGGATGGGGGCGGAGCGGGGAGTTCTTATAAAAAGCGCCAAGGCCCTGCAGGTGGCGGAGAAGATCGACACGGTGGTGCTGGATAAGACCGGAACGGTCACCCGCGGCAAACCCCAGGTAATGGACGTTTTGCCCGATGCCTCAGCCGGGATCTCAAAAAAAGACATCCTCTTTTATGCCGGCCTGGCCGAGAAGCGCTCCGAGCATCCTTTAGCGGAAGCCATCCTCTCCGCAGCCAAAGCGCAGGGAATTGATGTTCCCGATCCAGAAAGCTTCTTGGCGATTCCGGGGAAAGGATTGGAGGTTAGCTATCAGGGCAAGAAGATCCTGCTGGGCAACCGGCTTTTAATGTCTGAGAGGGGGATCGATCTTTCCGATTGCAGCCGGCAGATAGAGATACTGGAATCACAGGGGAAGACCGTGATGAACCTGGTTTTGGACAACCGCCATATCGGCTGTATCGCGGTGGCCGATCCGCTGAAGGATACGAGCAAACTGGCGGTCTTGACCCTGCACCACATGAAAAAGCGGGTGATCCTGCTCACCGGGGATAATGCCCGCACGGCCCGGGCCATCGCCAAGCAGGCCAGTGTGGACGAAGCGATCGCCGAGGTCTTGCCGGCAGACAAGGTCGCGGAGATCATCAAACTCCAGGAAGCCGGGCATAAGGTGGCCATGGTGGGGGACGGCATCAACGACGCGCCGGCTTTGGCGCAGGCCGACCTGGGCATCGCTATCGGGGGCGGCACTGATGTGGCGATAGAATCCGGGGATATCGTTCTGGTCAAGGATGACCTGAGGGATGTGGCGGTGGCCATGGACCTTTCCCGCTACACCATGCGCAAGATCAGGCAGAACCTTTTCTGGGCCTTTTTCTATAACTCCGTTGGCATTCCCCTGGCGGCTCTGGGCTTATTAAATCCCATCATCGCGGGGGCGGCCATGGCGGCCTCCTCGGTCTCGGTGGTCTCCAATTCCCTCCTGATGCGCCGCTACCGCCCGCGTATATAAATCCCTGAAATTTTTCCCTTCCCCCCGCGATATTAAGTTAGTATGGCTATTTCTGACACTAGAATTATTAACAACCGGCAAAATGTGGTTATCCCCATTTTCAACCGAGTTTTACGCATCAATAACACCCCCTATAGACCGGGGATCCAAATACGGTATCGTGGGTTACGTATACTTTTTACAGTAAATCGGAACGGCTTATATTATCAACAATTAAGGGAAGGCAAACTCAGATTTGTTGCCCTACCTGATCGTTTAGAACTGCAGCTGATTGATATAGAAGGCATTATCCAGATTCTGGGGCGGGTTAACCTGGGTCCAACCGGAATATTGATGCACGGCAACCAGCCGATCAAGGATAAAAACGGGCTTATCAGATGCGACGCAGAATGTCATTATATACCAGCCGATTTACTATTCCCTGAGTTTGATAAGGTTAAGCTAAAGCCCGGCCTCCATGTTGTCCATCATGGTCTATGCATTTATTTCACAAAGGACCCTGCCAATTTATATTATCGTCAATTATTGGAGGGTAAGCTCAGGTTTGTTGTATTGCCTAATTGCCTGGAGCTGCATCTAGTGGATCAAGGAATTGCCAAAATATTAGGCAGGGTAAACGTAAGCCCGAATGGAAAGCTTATGATCGGCGATATACCGCTAAGGGACAAAAATGGGGTGATCAAATTTGGTAAAAGACGCCGTTTTGTATCGGCAGATTTGCTTTTCCCCGAGCTTGGCAAGGTAAAGCTTGAAAATCGCTTTATACCACAAAATGATCCGAACACAAGTAAAGCTCAGAATACAGAAACCTTCTCCTGGGCCTCATTTATGAGGAATAAGCCCCTAGTAAGGTTTTTTGCCGAAAGATATTTAAATCAGGGAGTGAGCTTGCAGGAATTGATCGATGCGGGCGAGGATGGATTAAGAAGAGCCCTTATAAAATATGACCAAGACAGAGGCGTGAAGTTTTCGCATTATGCCGGTTTTCATATAAGATCAGCTATGCAGCTCGCAATACAGAAAAAAAATCGCGAAAGATGGGGCTCGGTCGAAAGGGCCCGGCTTAGCCAATTTATCAGCAGGGAGGAGGGCCGCTTTTATCAGGATCAAGGAGAATGGCCCAATGACGCCCAACTGGCCGAAAGGGTCGGCCTGAGCGAAGAAAGGGTGGCCCGTCTTAGGCAGTCGGCCGCTAGCCGGGTGGATTCCTTACAGGAGCCCATAAATGAAGAAGGGGATCTTATATTACAAGATTGCCTGCCTGACAGCTCGGTCGTGACCCCGGAAGAGGAAGCGATCCGGAATGAAACCCGTGTAAGGCTAGAGGAGGCATTAAGTTCGCTCAGGCTCCGGGAGCAATACGTCCTAAAAGCGCATCACGGCTGGCTCGATGATAACGACTTGCCGCTGGAGGAGATTGGCGAGATCCTGGGAACGGTGGAAAGGGGAAAGCCTTTGCCTAAGCAGCGGATAAAGCAGATTGAAGACCGAGCCCTGGGGAACATTCGGGAAAGCTATCCCACACTGGCTTCTTACCTTTAGCCCACTACTTTAGTGCAGCGCTCACATAGAGCCGGATGTTTTTTGTTCTGCCCCACGCTCTCGCTCCACATCCAGCAGCGTTCGCATTTGTGGCCTAAGGCATGAACTACCTTTGGATCGGCTTTCCCCGGGTAAAGTTTGACCTGTGAAACAATGAAAAACATGGCCAATGATCCCTCAACCGACTTTAACGCCTTAAGTTCTTCTCCTTCGGCGAAGATCTCGAGCGCGGCCTCGTTTGATGAAGCGATCGTTTTCTGATTGCGGGCCTCCTCTAAAACCTTATAAACCTTCTCCCGGACCAAAAGCAGAGTATCCCATTTAGCTCCCAGTTTTTCATCCAGATATTCCTTTTTCACCCCGGGAAAACCCAAGAGGAAGACGCTTTTCTCTTTGGGTTGGCTGAAGGAATAAATGTTCTCCGCGGTGTAGGAGAGGATGGGGGAGAGCAGACGGATCAGGCTATCCAGTATCTCAGCCAGGGCGGTCTGCGCCGATCTTCTTTCGGTTGAATCTTTCCCGCCGCAGTAGAGCCG
>Ga0315274_10013589_pt1 | contig 11590 bp, 8 predicted proteins | sample YL17G02_20_MG_FD_203700 | JGI IMG/M metagenome (GOLD analysis project Ga0315274, IMG submission 203700) | Sediment microbial communities from Yellowstone Lake, YNP, Wyoming, USA - YL17G02_20 | ecosystem: Environmental > Aquatic > Freshwater > Lake > Sediment | place: USA: Wyoming | collected...
CCCCCCCCCCCTCTCACACTTACCTCCACAGCTTGGCAAGCTCCACCGCGGCCCTCGTCAGCTGCCCCGGGTGCGCCTCCAGCTGCGTCTCGAGCCTCTCGAACAGCGTGAACGCGTCCGCGGTGGCCCCGGCAAACCCGCCGATCGCCGCGCCTCCCGCGAGCGCGCGGACCTTCTTGACGTTTGGTTTCACGACCTCGGAGCCCCTCGTCACTTGCCCGTCGGCCATGACGCAAACGGAATCTCCCTTGCGGACGCACAGGACGGTGGTGGCGCGGGCCGGGGAGGTGGAGAAGGGGGCGGAAGAGGCGGAGGTGGAGGTGGAGGCTGTTTTTTTTGAGCGAGTTGAAGAAAGAGGGAGCGTCGACAAGAGGAGGTTGGATTTCCGATCGGTCGTAGTTGAAGAAGAAAAAAGAGAAGAACGCCAGCGTTTCCTCCTACCTCCGATCGAGCTCAGGAGCCTCCCGGAGCACGAGGCCATGAGCAAGGCCGCGGCCCTGTTGCTGCTGCTGCTGTTGCGGTGCAGGCCTGCGGAGAGGAGGGAGGCGAGCATGGCGTCGAGAGAAGGAAAGTTTGAAAAGATCGTTCGAGAGCTCAAAGAGGAGGTGTGCCATTCTTTCTCGACTCGCTTGGCCCTTGGAGAGAGAAATACAAAACCAAAAAAGAAAAAAAGAAAAAAACCGACCCCGTCGTAGCTCTTTCGCGAGATGCCGCAGTTGTCGGGCCCGCCTCCTGCGGGGGCTGGTTTCCAGCCTCTTTCTTTCGCACCAGCGGTACCGGAAGACTCTTCCCTAGGCCACCTGCCAAGGAGACCTCGCAACGGAGGCTACCGCGCGCCAGGCTACGGGGGAGGAGGAGGAGGAAGAGGGAGAGGCAGAGGCAACGTTTTCGCGTCGTCGTCGATGCCTCGCCGCGAAAACGTTGCCTTTTCTTCACCTCCATCTTTCCCTTCGTCCTACCCCCTGCCTCCGCCTCCTGCGACACCTGAGGAGCGGATAGACCAGCTCCTGGAGCGTATCTCCCCCACCGACGAGACGGACGCGGCCCGGGCGGCAGTCTTTGCGTTCCTGCGCTCGGTCGTCGATCGATGCTTCCGCGAGTGCAAGGTGAGAAAAAAGAGGACGAAGGAGAGGAGCAAGGAAAAATCAATCCATCTTCTTCCTCTCGCCGAGCAAGCCACAAGGGCCTCGTTCGATCCTTGACGACATCCTGGAGGAGCAAAAGATCAACAGGCACTGCTCCGCGTTTTTGGATGCGCGAAAAAGAGAGACTAAAGAGGGACAGGGGCCTTCGCGAAATCCAACTCCAACACATGAGAAAGGCGCCGACGTTTTTCTTTTCTTCCTTCTCCCCTAACGAAAAACCTCTCCCTCCTCTCTCTCTCTCTTTGAACCCCCCCTCTCTCTCTCTCAATAAATAAAAAAAACTACAACAAAAAATAGGTCGACGCCTACCTCTTCGGCTCCGTTCCCTTGAAGACCTACCTCCCCGACGGCGACATCGACGTCGCGCTCGTCCAGGTTTCAGGCCCCTCGATCAGGGACAGCTGGGCCCCGAGGCTGGCCGCGGCGCTGGAGGCGGCCTCGGCCGAGGCGGTCTCGGGCGCCGCGGCGGCCGCCGCCGCCGAGGCCGCCGCGGCCGCCGTCAGAGGCAGCGGCCGCGGCCGCGGCAGCGGCAGCGGCAGCGCCGCCTCCGCCCCTGCTCCCCCCCCGCCGGCCCCGGCCTTCGCGGTCCGCGACGTCACCATTGTCCACGCCGAGGTGCGCCTCCTCAAGTGCCTCGTGCGCGACGCCGTCGTCGACGTCTCGTTCGAGTCGCTCGGCGGCCTGCGCGCCGCCGCGGCGCTCGAGACGGCCGACCGCGCCGTCGGCCGCCGCCACCTCTTCAAGCGGTCCGTTCTCTTGATCAAGGCGTGGTGCTTCTACGAGGGGAGGGTTCTGGGGGCGCAGCACGGCCTTCTGTCGACCTACGCGCTGGAGACGATGGTGCTGCGAGTGCTGGCCGGAGGGGGAGGGGGAGGAGGGGGGCGAGCGGGAGGGCCCGGCGGCGACGGGGGAGGGCCCGGCGGCGACGGGGGAGGGCCCGGCGGCGACGGGAGAGGGCCCGGCGGCGACGGGGAAGGGCGGGGCGCCCCGCCGCCGCCGCCGCCGCCGCCGCCGCCGCAGCAGCTGGACCACCCGCTCTCGGTGCTCCGCGCCTTCCTGCGGGCCTTCTCCGAGTTCGCCTGGGACTCGGACGTGCTGACGGTGCTGGGCAGCGTCCCGATCGACGATTATGTGCGTCGGTCGGAGCTGCCCCGAGGAGGAAGCGGGGGCGGAAGCGGGAGCGGAGGCGAGAGCGAAGAGGCCGAGGAAAACGGCGGCGACGCCGACGCCGACGCCGACGGCCCCTGCTCTCCTTGCCCTTCCTCCTCCTCCTCTTCCAGCAGCCCCGCTCCCCTCTCCCGCTCGGTCCTTCTCTCCATCATCGCGGAGCACGCCGCCCCCCCGCGGCCCAATCACCCGCCGGTCTTCTGCCCCAAGGTCATCAACATCGCGGACCCCCTGCTCCCCAGGAACAACCTCGGCCGCCCGCTGGGCGGCGGCGCCGCGGCGCGCGTGCGCAAGGCCCTGGCGCTCGGCTCCGGCCTGCTCGACGCGGCCCTGGCGAGGCGGCCCGCCGGAGCGGCGATCGACGCGGTCGATGCGCTGTTCAGGAACGCGTGGCAGGCGCGGGCGGCGCACTTCTCTGCCAGGGTGCTCCCCTCGAGGATGGCCGCGGCGGGCGCCGCGGCGGCAGCGGCCGCCGCCGGGGCCGCCGCCGCCGCTGCCGCCGCCGCCGCTGGTGCGCAGGCGGCGGCGCACACGTTCAACATGCAGCAGCTGGAGCAGCATCAGCAGCAGATTTTCCAGCGGCAGCAGCAGTTTCTCCAGCAGCAGCAGCAGCAGCAGCAGCAGCAGCAGCAGCAGCAGCAGCAGCAACAGGGCTCCTCCCACGGCGCAGCAGTCCCCCCCCGGGCGCAGCAGCAGCGGCAGCAGCATCGGCTGTCTCCTCCCGCTGCCGCCCTCGCCCCCGCTCCTTTGCCTCTTCAGCTCGCTGGTGTTCTCCACGACACCCCTCCTCCGCCCCCGCCTCTGCGCGAGGAAGCGGCCGCAGCAGCTCCCGCTGTCGCAAACGGCGCCTCCGCCACTTGCGCCGCCGAAGGACAAATCGCGCCCTCGCTCCTGCCGCTCGAAACCGCGGCCTCGCTTGCGAGCAGCGCCGGGAGCATCCCCAAGAGCCCCGCGGCCGCCTCCTTCCCTGGCAGCGCCGCCGGGAGCAGCAACAGCCGGAGCGGCGGGAAAGTGAGAGGCGGGCGCGGGGGCACGACCAAGACCAAGGCAGCGAAGAAGGCCGCGGATCGCGCGGCCGAGGCAGCTGCAGCACTGGCGGCGGCGGCGCCAGAGGCCGAGGGCGCGGAAGGACGAGGAGGAGCAGAGACGCCTCCTCCTCCTCCTCCTCCTCCTCCTCCTCCTCCTCCTTCGGCCCCTGCTCCTCCTCTTCCTTCTCTTTCTCCTCCGAAACATCACCATGACACGCTCGTCGGCGACTACGAGGGGATGAAGCGGCAGCTGGCCGCGGCGGAGGCGGCCGCGAGCTCGTTGGCCCCATCGCTGTCGGCGGCGGCTGGCGCTCACCCGGCGGCAGCTGCAGCTCTTCCCGCCGCGGCCTCCGCTCCCGCTCCTCCTTCTCCTCCGGGACCCTCCGAACAGCTGCAGCAGCAGCAACATCAGCAGCAGCGGCAGCAGCAGCAGCAGCGGCAGCAGCGGCAGCAAGGCCACCACTACCAGCAGCAGCGGCAGCAAGGCCACCACTACCAGCAGCAGCACGCGCATCCGCAGCAGGAGCAGCAGCGACAGCTGCACCAACAGCAGCAGCAGCTGCCCGGCCGCGGGAACGTCAGCGCACCGACTCCACCCCTCTCGGCGCTGCCGCCGCAGCCCCTCCCTCTGGCTGCTGCTGCTGCGGCGGCGGCGGCGATGATGGCGATGATGATGCCTCCTGCGCCGCCTCCGCCGTCGCTCCCGTCTCCCTGGCAGCAGCGGCAGCTGCAGCATGTGCACCACCCTCAGCAGCCTCGGACGCCGCAGCAGGCTCTCTCCCCGTACCACCAGATGCAGCAGCGGACTCAGATGCAGCAGCAGCAGATGCGGCCTCCTCCGCCATTCGCCCCTGCCCCCGGCTTCGGGGCCTTTTCGCCGCCACGGCCGCCGCCGCCGCCGGCGCCCGCCGCTGCTCTCCCCGCTCCCGTCGCCCCGTACCCTGCCTCCCCCGTTCCGGCTGCGATCCTGCTGCAGGGACTAAAGAGCGTGGCGTCCCCCAAGGGAAAGGCCGAGAAGAAGAGAGGGGAGGCTGCGGCGGCAGCGGCGGCAGCAGCAGCGAAAGAGGACGAAAGGGAGCACCAGCAGCAGCGGGACCTCGAGCCCCTCGTCCCAACGCCGACGCCGCCTGTCGTTCCGCAGGCGGCGGAGGGAAGAGGCTCTTCTCTCCCGGAGGCGTCGCCGCTCTCTTCGGTGCCGAGCTCTTCCGCTCCGTCGTCTGCTGAGAAGCAGCCTCCACAGCAGCAGCAGCAGCAGCAGCAGCAGCTTCAGCAGCAGCAGCGGCAACAGCTGCAGCCGAGGCAGCAGCAGCAGCAGCAGCAGCAGCAGCGGGGGCACTCGACGCCGCGACAGGCGATGTCGGCGGCGACGACAGCAGCGGCCGAGCCGCCTCTGCCTCCGCCCCCGCCCCTTGCCGACAGCGCCGAGGGAGGAAGCAGTGGCGCGTGGCCCTCTCTCGCTGGCGGGAAGACGGAAAAGGCGAAGGAAAGGGGCGCGGCTGCCGCCGCTGCAAGCAAGGAGGCTGCTGCTGCTTCTGCGACGGAAGAAACAAGGGCTCCTTCCGCTCTTTTGTCGCCGAAAGAGCAAGCTCCCGCTGCTCCTTCCTCTTCCTCCTGGTCGAGCGGCAAGCCGACGCTCGCCGAGGTGGTCGCGCGGTACCCTCCTCGGAGGCCGCAGCAAGCGGCGAAGGAGCCAGCAGCAGCAGCAGCAGCAGCGACAGCGATGGCGACGACGAAGACGGCGTCTCCGTCTCCAGCTGCAGCGTCACCGCAGCGGAGAGCCTCCTCTTCCTCCACCTCGCGACCTCCCTCTGCGTCTTCATCAACTTCTTCTCACCTCCCTCGCCTCCGCCCGCCCTCTGCCGTGGTCCCTGCCTCCAGGAGGCGGATCGTCGACGCCGAAGGGTGGGAGGTCGCGAGCCCGCCAAAGGGCGCGAGGAACGGCGGCAGCAACAGCGGCGGGAGCGGGAGCAGCAGAGGTGGGAGCGGCAGCAGCGGCACCGCTGCTCCTCGGGAGCCATCGCCGCTCGCGCCGCCGGTGGCGGGGGCGCTGTTTCCTTCCACCGTCGCCGACGCCGCGGTCGTCGTGACCACCTCCGAAAAACCGCCTCCGCCACCGCTTCTGCCTCCCCCGACGCTGCCGGAGTACACGGACGCGGACTTCCCGTCGCTCGGGGGAAGGGGAGGCGGAAGAGCGACCGAGGCGATCCGGGCGGCGGCGGCACCGACACAGTCTGCGACGGACGAGGAGGGGGAGGGGCGCGGGAGCTCGCCCGCCCCCGCCGTCGCCCCGAGAGGCGCGTGGGGAAAGAAAGCAGCAGCAGCAGCAGCAGGATCTGCTCCTGCTGCTCCTGCTGCTGCAGTCGAGGCAGTACCCGAGCGAAAGGGCGGTTGAAAGAGCAAGAAAAAACCCTCAGAAAAACAGTGTAACATTTTTTGAGAAGAAAAAACTTGTCCGCCGCCCCGCTGAGTGTTGTGTTTTTTGGGGAAGAGGGAGGAGGTTTTTGTCGGGAGCAAGCAAAGAGAGAGCGAGAAAAAGAAGAGAGAGGAAAAGGTGAAAAGAAAAAACGGCGGAAAAAATCTCTTTCACTTCTCTCTGGACGTGGACGCGCTCCCTCTCTTCTGTTTATCTTGCTCTTCTTCTTTCTTCTTCTTCTTTGAAGTCCCAGAATGTCGTCCCGCTCCCGTTCGTTCAAGGACGAGCACCCGCTCGGTGCGCTCCCTCGAATCTCCTCTTTGTGTCGACGCGTATTTGGAGTTGGATAGGGCAGCGAAGCATGCTGGGGCGGAGAGCGGCGTGGGAGAGAAGAGAGAAAAAACGCCGACGAGGCATCATCGAGATGAAGCAATGCTCTTCTCCCACTCGTTTCCTTCTTTCTATCTTTCTTTATTTTCTCACGTTCCTCTTCATCTCCCTCTCTCAACCCCACACTCATCGGCAGAGAAGCGCCAGGCCGAGTCCAGCAGGATCAGAGACAAGTACCCGGACCGCATCCCAGTGAGAGAGTTCACTTTGGTCGTTTTTCGAAAGCATCAAGCCGCTTTCCTCGACTCGCTGCTCTCGTTTGCTCGCTCTCGGGGCAAAACATGAGTCGCGCTCGCTTTTATTCTCTTACCCTCTGCTCTCTCCTTTGGCCCCGCGTTGTCTACTCAGGGGAAGTCGCTGGTCTCTCGAAGAAGGAGAAGAGCGACAGAGAACGAGCGGGCGAGGAACACGAAAGCCCTCGAGAATCCGCCGTCGATGTCTCGTTCGTTGTTTTTGCTTTTTCTCGACCTCGACAACCTCGTTTCGAACATTCACTTGACTCACTCGCGCACATAATCACCGCCACCTAAATCAAACAAAACGCCGCGCTCTCTATCAGGTCATCGTCGAGAAGGCGGACAAGTCCGACATCCCGGACATCGACAAGAAGAAGTGAGTTTGGTAGAGAGAGGAGAGGAGAGGAGAGGAGATGTTTTCCTCCTTCCTCTCTTTTCAATGCTCACCTTTTTGTTTTTGTTCTTCCTTTCTTTCCATCTTTACAAAAAAACAGATACCTGGTCCCTTCGGACCTGACCGTGGGACACTTCAGCTACGTCATCCGGAAGAGGATCAAGGTGAGAGGAGCGCGGGAAGAAAGAGAAAGAGAGCGCGCGCGAGAGAGAAGAAAAAACACCAAGAGACCCAAAGTCGCATTTTTAACACTCACCCTTCTTCCTTCTCTTTCTCTCTCTCTCTCTCTCTCTCTCTCTCTCTCTCTCTCTCTCTCTCTCTCTCTCACCAAACAAAAAATATCCAGATCTCCCCCGAGAAGGCCATCTTCATGTTCGTGAAGAACGTGCTGCCCCCCACAGGTACGCGCGGAGGGAGGGAAGAGAAGAAAGCAGGGGAAAAAAGAGTCGAGGGAAACCTTTGCTCTTCGTCTTGATTCCGGGCGCTCACGTTTTCCCTCTCTCGCCTCCCCTCTTCTTCCAATACCACTTCAAAAAAAAAAAAAAAGCCGCCCTCATGGCAGACGTCTACGACGAGCACAAGGACGTCGACGGCTTCCTGTACATGACCTTCTCGGGGGAGAACACGTTTGGATGAACCGTCGCTTTTGAGGAGGAGGAGGAGGAGGGCGAGGGCGACGATCTCTTGGTCGTCGAGTGAAAAGAGCGTTGTTGTCTTTTTCTTTCCCTCCGCCCACTGCCTTGCCCGCTTCTTTGCTTTTTTCCACTCGCTTCCTCCCCGCCTATTGTATCATTAACAGCATCGTACACGCCTTGGTTGTTTGAAATAAACGTTGTTTATTACAACGTTTATTTCATAAAATAAAGAGAGAGAGAGAGAGAGAGAGAAAAAACAGAGAGTGCAAGCTTCGCTCGACTCACTTTCCTCGTTTTGCATTTTTCCTTTCGTCTTCTTACTTCCTTCATGCAGCATCCCCACTTTTCCTGCTGCGGCCCCCAGCCGCCTTGTGTAAACGATAGAGGTAGGGAGAGAGAGAGTCACACCGTGCATTTGAAGTGTGGTTGTTTACAAGGGCAGAGGACGGAAAAAGGAGGAGGGGGTTGAAAAAGAAAAACGGCGGCGAGAAGAACGCGATAGAAAAACCACATTATCTCTCTCTCTCTTTCCTTATTCTACTTCTCCAGGCTCGTCGCTCCGCCCGCTCCGATCCTCGCCTCCGGAACGTCAGACCATCTCCTCGACGGGATCGGTCTGGCCGGGGCGGCGTGGCGCGTCTCGAGCCTCGCGGACGTCGAGAAGACCTTGAACGCCGCGACGGCCATCCCGGCCACGACGAGCGCCGTGCCGCGCCGCCAGTGCCTCGGGTCGGCGTACCAGCCCCCGGCGGGCGACCAGACGCCCTTGGGGTAGTCGCCGCCACCTGCCATTTTGTTGAAAGTGCGGGAGTTGGACGGGCGAACAACGAAGAGAAGGAGAGGGAAGAAGGTGACGAAGAGAACCGAGGAAGAGTGTCGAATGAGTTTTTATTTTTTATTTTTTGCTTTCCCCTTGGCCCGCAACTTTTTTCTCACTTTTCTCTTCAAACTTCTTCTTCTCTTTCAACCTTAGCCTCTTCCAAAAAAATTCAAAATGGCCCTCGTCATGACCACCCGCGCCACCACCACGGTCGCTCGCGCCACCTCCGGCAAGGTAAGACATATCCGCGGCGGGAAGCGGGGGAGAAAAGAGCCCGGAGAGGGACCGCGGCGGGGGGGCTGCGAGGCATGAAAAACGAAAAGAGAAAAAAAGGAAAAGAGACCCAGCTAGTCGCCTTAGCCGATTACGCCATGCCGCTCCCTGCCGACTCGCGCGCTCTGCCGCCCTCTCTCCTTCCGCGGAGCTTGCTATGTATCGGAAGACAGCTGCCCGCTTCGGTTTCTGGAGTGGGAAAGGCCCGCGCGCGGTTAAGCGCGGGGGTGAAGGCCGGGAGCAAAAAACAATCAAGAGGTCTTGACTCCGCGAAGCTCCATTCTTTCGACCTCCTCGCTTTTCTCTTCACCTTCTCTCGCTCCCTCGCCGCGCACCAGCGCCTCTTCGCCGTCCCCTTTCGACGGCGACGATCTGTGTGCGTCGCGCTCGCGGGAGAGGGACAGCGGAGAAGATCGCCGGCGGCGTCGGCTTGGGCGCTCTGATGTGGATAACGCAAGCGCAAGTCGGCGCTTCCTTTTTTTTTTCTCCGCCGCCGTCCCTCACCCTTGAAGCGTGAGCCTCTCCTCTTTTTTGCTCACGAGATACTCGTTCCTCTCTCCGTCCGTGCTTCCCTCTTTCCACCTTTTCACCCGCAGAAGACCACCACCATGCGCCGCACCGTCAAGGGCGGCAAGGCCTCCTCCAGGAAGGTCGCCAAGTCCTCGGGAGCCCAGTTCTACGGCCCCGACCGGTGAGTCGGAAGTTTTTTCCCCCTCTCGAGGGCGCGCACGGAGCAAGGAAATCGAAAGCCAAACAAGAAAAAAAAACTCATTTCTTTCCCCCTCTGTCGAAAAACTTGAAAACAGCAACCTCTACCTCGGCCCGTTCACCTCCCCGCCTGCCTACCTCAACGGCGAGTTCCCCGGCGACTACGGATGGGACACCTCGGGCCTCTCGGCCGACCCGGAGACCTTTGCCCGCTACCGCGAGATCGAGGTCATCCACGCCCGCTGGGCCATGCTCGGCGCGCTCGGCTGCGTCGTGCCGGAGGTCCTCAAGAACAACGGCGTGCCATTCTCGGACGAGGCCTCGGTCTGGTTCACGGCCGGTGCCAAGATCTTCGAGAGCGAGGGGCTCAACTACCTCGGCAACCCGGCCCTTGTCCACGCGCAGTCGATCATCGCGACCGTCGCCGTGCAGGTCGCGCTCATGGGCCAGGCCGAGGCCTTCCGCTTCGCCGGCGAGGCCCCCGGCGTCGAGGGGCTCGACTCGCTCTACCCGGGCGGCCCCTTCGACCCGCTGGGCCTGGCTGACGACCCCGACACCTTCGCTGAGCTCAAGGTCAAGGAGATCAAGAACGGCCGCCTCGCGATGTTCTCGATGTTCGGCTTCTACGTGCAGTCGATCGTCACCGGCAAGGGCCCCATCGCCAACCTTACCGAGCACCTCGCGGAGCCCGGCGTGGTGAGTCTTTCGGGTTGGAAGATAGGGAGAGAGAAAGCGAAAGAAAGAAAAAGAAAAAAAAACTCGATTTCTCACCATCGAAAAAAAAACTATAAAAAACAAAAACAGAACAACGGCTTCGCCAACGCCTCCCGCTTCCTGCCCCAGTAAGGCGTCCAGCTCTAGAAACCTTTTTCGTGTTTTAGATGGCGTTTTCTTTTGCTTGACCGCGACCGACGATGATTCTTGCAAGCGCGTGATTTTTGAAAGAGAAAAAAAAAATGGAGAGGGAAGAAAAAAATCGGGGCTTTTTGTTCCGGAGAGACGCCTTTTCGAGACGTTCTCGAGTTTTTTCATGCCAAAGTTTTTCGAACCCCGCGTAGTCGCGCACCGCTTCAACTGAGAGTGCTGCGGAATGCGGGTTTCGTTTTGCTCGGCACGTGTAAACAAAGGCTCGAGACTTTTCTTTTCGGCTTTCCCCTCTGGTTTTACAAATGAGCTTCTGGTTTTACAAATGAGCTTTTTTATTTTTTATTTGTTTTCGGCGCTCTTCACGGACGGATCCTCCTCCTCACATCCACCCGGCAGACGCGGCCTTTGACGCCGCAGACGCCGCGGCCGCCCTCGCTCGAGCCAGCGCCGCCGCGACCGCCGCCGCCTCCTCCGAGGAGGCCCCCCTGGCAGATCCAGCGTTGCCGCCGCCGCCGCCGGAAGAGGGAAAGTCCCTCACCAGGTCCGCGAGCGCGCACGCCGCCTCGCCCACCGCGGGCCCGCGTCCGGCCCGTGCGGCCCGCAGGCTCTGCGGGAGACTCCCCACGGCCGCGGCGGCCCGGGCCCGAGTCGCCGCGCTCGCCGAGGAAGCGTACCCGTTCTCGAAGCTCGACCTCCACGTGGCCTTGAGCACAGACAGGACGGCCTCGGGCGTCCTCCACGGCAGCGGCTCCGGCAGAACGTCGAGCCAGAGGTCGCCGTGGACTGCCCTGAGGCGCAGCGCGACGGCCGGGGCCAGCGAGGAGACGACGGCGCCGTCGAGCGCCGCGGCCAGGGAGCGCGGGTCGAACGAAGAGGAGGACGAGGCCGCAGTCGCGGTCGCAGTCGTGGCTGCCGTTGCGCCGTGCCTCCCGGATCCGGCAGCAGCAGGCGGGCGATAGGCCGCGACGGCCGGGGCGTACGCTGCGGCGGGGACGGGGACGACAGACCGCGCGGGAGGAGGAGGGAGCTTGTCGTTGACACCTCCCCCTCCTCCTCCTCCTCGCCTTCGACCTCCTCCTCCGCCGCCGCCGCCACTTCCGCCGCCGCCACCGCCGACGCCGCTCCTCCCGAGAATCGACAGCGCGTCCGCGATGTTCATTCTCGACTTTCCCGGCTGCTGCGGGTGCTCCCTTGGCGGCGGCGGAGCGCGCTGACCCGGAGAAGAGCCGGGAGCAGCCATCGCGGCCATCGTCATCTCCTCCTCCTGGGCGAAGAGGTGGTGGATGACTGGGGAGGGGCGCGGCTGCGCCGGGACGGCGAGCGGGGGCGCCTCCGTCGCCATCGCCGTCGGCTGCTGGGGCTGCTGCTGGGGCTGCCGGTGGTGGTGCTGCTGCTGGTGGAACTGCTGCTGCTGCTGCGTCATCATCATCATCATCATCTGCTGCTGCTGCTGCTGCTGCTGCTGCTGCTGCTGAGAAGCAGCTTGGGCGGCCGCCGCCTGCGCCACCGCAGGG
>Ga0315274_10013593_pt1 | contig 11589 bp, 9 predicted proteins | sample YL17G02_20_MG_FD_203700 | JGI IMG/M metagenome (GOLD analysis project Ga0315274, IMG submission 203700) | Sediment microbial communities from Yellowstone Lake, YNP, Wyoming, USA - YL17G02_20 | ecosystem: Environmental > Aquatic > Freshwater > Lake > Sediment | place: USA: Wyoming | collected...
GCGCTCCAGGAGGTACTGGTCGATGGCGTTATTCTTCTCGGCCCGCGAGACGCCCTCGTTGAACTGCGCCTCCAGGATTCTCGGATGCTGCCTCAGCCACCACAGGTCGGCTTTCGAGCCGGCCAGTCTCGTGCAGTGGACCCGCGACTGCTGCCCCGCGCCGATGCCGATGCACTGGCCGTTACGGGCGAACGCGACGGAGTTCGACATGGTGTACTTGAGGGCGACGGTCGCCACCACGAGGTCGCGGACGGCCGACGGAGGCAGTTCCTTTGCCTTCGTGACGATTGATTTGCAGAGTTCCGGTCCGGGGATGACCGAGTTGCGTGCCTGCTCAAGCCAGATGCCATAGACCATCCGCTGCTCGATGGCGGGCGGCTCGAACTTCGGGTCGATCTTCAGGGCCAGGTACTTGCCGCCGCGTTTCTGGCGGAGGATTTCGAGGGCGGTGGGCTCGTAACCGGGGGCGATGCAGCCGTCGGAGACCTCGCGCGACAGGAGTTCGGCAGACGGGGCGTCGAGCGGGTCGCTGAAGGCGGCGAAGTCGCCGAAACTCGACATCCGGTCGGCCCCGCGGGCGCGGGCGTACGCCACCGCCAGCGGCGAGAGGTCCGGCATGTCATCCACAAAGCAGGCCTTCTTCTCTGCGTCGGAGAGCGGCGCGGCCACCGCCGCCCCGGCCGGCGACACGTGCTTAAAGGATGCGGCCGCCGGCAGGCCGAGCGCGGCCTTCAGTTCCTTGACGAGCGCCCATGCGTTCAGGGCGTCCAAAACGTTGATGAATCCCGGCGAGCCGGTGACGACCTCCAGCGGCAACTCGCCCTCCGCAACGAACACCCGGGCGGGTTTCTGGTGGGGGTTCATGCCGTAACGCAACATGACTTCTTTAGCCATGATGTTTGCCTTCGCTCATTTGGCCCCCCGTGTATTCACGGGGGGCTAATTGCTGATATTGTTACTTCTTCTTTTTCGACGGCTGAGGCGTGTAGGGCTTGCACTTCTTCTCGGCGAAGATGGGCTTAAAGCGCGCGAAGCGCTGACGGCCATCGACCAGCGGCACGCTCGGCCAGTCTTCGCCGATCAGCGGCCGGGCGTACGCCAGGAAATCGTCTGTCACGTCGCGCTGGCCGGCGGCGATCCAGTTCTTCGGGAACTTCCGCTCGGAGTTCGCCATCGCCTCAAGCGGAACCTTGTCAAACCGGACGCGATAGACCGAGCCCGGCTCGCGCAGGATGGTGGCCATCCAGCCGCTGCCTTCCTCGGCCGCCACCAGCGCCGCCTTCTGGCCCACCTTGTACGCCTCGTCCAGGTCAACGCCGGATGCGTAGATCATGTTGTGCCGCTGGTCGGTGCCGGGGATGTTGTATCGGGCCGCGCCGCCGACGGGCAGGCCCTTATCGTTCAGGTAATTGGCGAGGACTGCGGCGGCGGTCGTGCCGCCGGAGGAGAACTGGACGTGGCCGAAGGAGTCCTTCCGGGCGCCGGTCTCGCCGACGTTGAAGCCTTCGCTGATGACGACCATGCAGCGGCCGCTCTTCTTCAACTCGTCGCTGACCGCGTCGGCCACCTGTTCCAGCGTGATGTCGGCTTCAGCGAGATAAATGTGTAGCGGCAGTTTGCGCTCCGGGTCGGCCAGCCGCGCGGCAGCGGGAATGAAGCCGATCTTGCGGCCCATCGCCTGCATCACGAGGACGGGGTCGGCCGGGCAGGAACCCATGTTCTCCTCGTTCGCGGTCTGGACGCCGAGAGCCCAGTATCGGGCCACGCTGCCGTAGCCGGGGGTGTGGTCGATGAGTTTGAACTCGGTGTCGCCGACGTCATTGTCGATGGTCTTCGGGACGCCGGTGGCGACGAGGTCGAGGCCCTTTTCGGCGGCAACTTTGGCGATCTTGTGGGCGGTGTCCATCGAATCGTTGCCGCCGGTGTAGAAGAAGTAGCCCACGTTGTGCGCCCGCAGGACCTCTATGACGCGGTCGAAGTCTTCCTTCTGGTCGGCCTTGAGTTTGTAGCGGCAGGTGCCGATTGCGCCGGCGGCGGGCGTGGTGCGAAGGAGCGAGATTTCCTCGCGCTCCTGGGCCGAGAGGTCCAGCAGTTCCTCCTTGAGGACGCCCTCGATGCCGTGCCATGCGGCATACACGGTGCCGAACCTCTCGGGCATCGCGAAGCAGGTCTCGACGACGCCGCGGATGGAATTGTTTATGACGGGCGACGGTCCGCCCGACTGCGCCACAACGACGTTCTTCGCTCGAGCCATAATGCTCAAGTCCTTTCGTCTTTCAAGCCTTGTAGGGTGCCCGCCTTGGCGGGCACCACCCCTTGGGCGACCACACCACGTTTCACTGGTGCCCGCCGCGGCGGGCACCCTACGGTTATTGGGTATCCGATTTCAAGCGGTGCAGGACTTCGCCCGCGTGGTCCACGAGGAGCATGCCTTCTTTCTCGCGCCCGATCCAGTCGGCCACGCGGACGCTGCGCGGGTCGAGGTACCCAAGGTTGATGCGGCGGCAGCGCTCCTCGGGGATTCCGGTCGCAAGGGTGACCTGGATTCGCGGCTGCTCGACGGCATTGCAGTAGGTGCCCAGGCCGCGGACGTGCGTGGAGTGGGCGAGCACGCTTCCGGGTATGTGGCTGAACTTGTCCATCTGCTCGCGGAAGTAGTCGAGGCAGTGGTATCCGATGCAGTCGATGATCTTGCCGTGCGTGTAAGAGACCTCGGTTATGTGGGGGGCGTAGATGATGAGTTCGCCGCCGGGGGCGACGATCGGCTCAAGTTTGTACATCACCTTGCCCGCGGTCCAGATGTCATCGTACATCAGCGGCGCGATGCCGAGCACTCGCTCATACGGCCGGTCCATGTACTTGATGTGGACCTGGGCCGAAAGGTCGGCGGCAGCGCTGAAGGCTTCCTTCGGGTCGCCGATGTAAAGACCTTTCAGTCCCTCTCGCGTGACGACCATGCCGAAGTTTGTGATTGGGAGTTTGATGAACTCGACCGCCCGGTCAACCACGCGGCGGACAACGGTGTCCTTGACGCCGTTGATCTTCCAGTTCGTGACGAGCGCACCGAGCCAGTGGAAGAAGTTGATGATCTCGGCCCCCGCGACGCCGGGGAAAAGGTACTTATGGCCGCCGCTGAAGCCGACGACCTCGTGCGGGAACGTCGGCCCGACGATGAAGATGTGGTCGTAGTCGAAGAGGCGGCGGTTGACCTCGACCGGCACGTCGCGCGCGTAGCGGCCTTCGCTGAGGGCCCCCATCTCGGCAGCCGAAAGCGTGCCGACCGTCGTCAGGGCCTTGGGGTCGTCCCAGGCGTGGTTGAAGATTTCGACCTTGGCGTACTTCTTGCGGCGTTCCTCGGCGGTCATGTCGATGAGTTTGAGGATCCGCTCCTCAGTCATCGCCATGTGCGTGCCAAGGGCGATGAGGAAGTCGATCTTTGCGGCACGCCGCGCAAGGAGGCTTGTCAGCGTCCGGAACAGCAGGCCCACAGGCGCGGTGCGCGTCGAGTCTGGAATGAGCGCGAGGACGCGCTTTCCCTTCAGGTCGAGGCCCCCGACGGCCTGCCGGCAGAGGTCGCGCACCTCCGTGTCCGCCAGCACGCCTTCCTTGTGTCCGGTGCCGATAATCACGGCCCGAGTCCTTTCCGTATGTCATGGCCCGGCCGGGCAGTGCATGATTGACTGTAGCCCGCCGCGCGGCTAACTGTGCCCACTAACTTCGACGCGGAAGCCGAGTGCCTTGAGGGCCTCCGCCGCGCCCGGTCCGGGTCGGTCGATTTCCGCCGTCGTCTCGGGAAACTCGCGACGCACCGGGTAATCTTTCCGAAGCGCGCTGAAATACTTGCCGCGGCGCTCTGGCGGCTGATCGGCGATTGCACGCAGCCGCCGGTCGTCGGCCTCGATGTCGTACGCCGCGCGTATCGCCGGCCGCAGGGTCTCATGCAGTGTGGCGCCCGTGGGAATCCGCACCCGCGGCTGCGCCGCCGGCGGCAGAAGGGCCGACGGGTCCCATCGCCGCTCTACGCCGAAGCACCGGCACAGCGACTCCAGCACCATCCGCGTCCCGTTCACCTTGCCGTCATAAGAATACCCGGCGATGTGCGGCGTTGCCAGATCCGTCATCGCCAGAAGGTCAAGGTCGATGTTCGGCTCGCCTTCCCAGACGTCGAGCACAAGTGCGCCGATGCGGCCGCTATCATGCGCGGCCTTCAGTGCGGCCGTCTCGGCCACGCTGCCGCGAGACGAGTTGATGATCGTCACGCCGCGCTTCAGGCGCGCCAGCAGCGCCCCATTGATCATGTGGTACGTCGGGTCCTGGCCGCCGCGCTCAAGCGGAACATGGAACGTGACCACGTCGGCCTCGGCGAGGGCATCAATAGACACATACTTCGGGTCGCGAGTCTGCCGGGCCAGGGGCGGGTCGTTCATGAGGACCTTGATGCCGATGGCCGATGCCAGCCGCGCGAGGCGCCCCCCTACGTTGCCGCAGCCAACGATCCCCAGGACCTTGTCGGTCATCCGGTGTTTGGCGTGCGCCGCAAGGACCGTAAGCGCCGCCAGCACGTACTCCGCAACACTGCGGGCGTTTGAGCCCGGCGCATAGGCGAACTCGATGCCGCGGGACTTCAGGCACGCCCGGTCTATGTGGTCGAAGCCGATGGTTGCCGTGGCGACGAACCGTATGCGGCTGCCGGCGATCAATCGCTCATCAACCTTCGTGACGCTGCGGACGAGCAGGGCGTCGGCATCGCGGACGGCCTCGGCGCTGATGCGCTCGGCCGGCAACGCCACGACCTCGCCCAGCGGACCGAACGCATCGGCCAGCAGCGGGATATTCGCGTCGGCGATGATTTTCACGCGGTGACCCCGGCCACGCCAGGCTTACTCGGTCCAGTGCGTGTGGAAGACGCCCGGCCTGTCGGTCCGCTCGTAGGTGTGGGCGCCGAAGTAGTCGCGCTGCGCCTGCGTCAGGTTCTGCGGCAGGTTGGCCGTGCGATACGAGTCGATGTACATGAGGGCCGATGCCAGCCCCAGCACCGGAACGCCGGCCTCGGTGGCGGCGGTCACGACCTTCCGCATCGCCTTCATGCGGGTGTTCGCGATCTTCGAGAAGTTCTTATCGACCAAGAGGTTCGGCAGCGCCGGGTTCTTCTTGAACGCGCCCGCAATCGGGTCCAGAAGTTTCGAGCGGATGATGCAGCCGCCCTTCCAGATGCGGACGATCTCGCCCAGTTTCAGGTCGTACTTGTACTCGCGCGAGGCCTCGCGCAAGAGCGTCAGCCCCTGCGAGTAGCACGAGATGATCGCCAGGTACAGTGCATCGCGGCAGGCCCTGATGAACGCGGTCCTGTTGGGGGGCACCTTCGCCCGCGGACCTTTTAGGATCTTGGACGCCGGCACGCGCTCGGTCTTAAAGGCCGAGAGGATGCGGCACTCCACCGCCATGTCGATCGTCGGAATGGCCACGCCCAGGTCCAGCGCGTTCTGACTCGTCCATTTGCCGGTGCCTTTCTGGCCGGCCTTGTCGAGGATGACATCCACCAGGGGCTTGCCCGTCTCGGGGTCAACCTTCGCCAGGCAGGCCGTGGTGATCTCCATGAGGTACCCGTTAAGTTCGGCCTCGTTCCACTTGCCGAAGACCTTGCTCATGTCGGCGGCCTTCAGGCGCAGCACCGACCGCATCACGTCGTAGATCTCGGCGATGCACTGCATCACGCCGTACTCGATGCCGTTGTGGACCATCTTCACGTAGTGCCCGGCCCCGCGCGGGCCGATATAGACGCAGCACGGGCCATCCACCTGCGCGGCAATCTTCGTCAGCACCTTCTCGATGAGGGCGTACGCCTCCGGCTGCCCGCCCGGCATGATGCAGGGACCCTTGAGCGCGCCTTCCTCGCCGCCGCTGACGCCCGTGCCGATATAGAGGAAGCCCTCTTTGGCCAGGTCCGTCGCCCGGCGCTCGGTGTCGGTGAAGTACGAGTTGCCGCCGTCAATCAGGAGGTCGCCCTTCGAGAGGAACGGCTTAATCTGGGCGATCATGTCATCGACCGCCGCGCCGGCCTTGACCATGAGGATGATCTTGCGCGGCTGCTCCAGGGCGTCGCAGAGTTCCTTGGGCGTGTAGGTGCCCACGAAGTTCTTGCCCTTCGCCCGGCCTTCGATGAATACCTTGGTCTTCTCGCCCGTGCGGTTAAACACCGCGACGGAGAATCCTTTGCTTTCGATATTGAGGGCGAGGTTTTCGCCCATGACCGCCAAGCCCACCAGCCCCACCTGCTGCCCCATCGTCCGACCTCCTATTTATGAGTGTCGCCAAGCCCTGTAACCCGCCGCGCCGCACAAGCCTGCCCTGAGCAGAGCCGAAGGGTGCGGCCGCGCCAGTGCCGACGAAACAATGATTTTACCACGCCCGCCCCGGCTGTCAAGAAAACGAACGACCAGGATAAGATCAGGGACGAAGGGACGGAGGCACGAAGCACGCAGGCACGAAGGCACGCAGGCACGGAGGCACGGAGGCACAAAGGCACGAAGGCACGGGCAAAGTTTGCCGTCGCGCCCGGCAGGCCGAAAACCCTCTCCCCTTAGCCTGCCCGCCCGATGTATTGGCGGGCGGGAGAGGGTGGCGCAGCCGGGTGAGGGGTTGCTGTGGCCCGTGCCTTCCGGCTTCGCCTCTGGCTACGCCGTGACAAGCCGTGCATCCGTGCCTGTATCCCTTCCCTTCGTCCCTCCGTCCCTCCGTCCCTTCGTCCCTGCGTCCCTCCGTCCCTTCGTCCCTTCCCGAGATTGCACTGGCAAACGCCGAATCCGCCGGATATCCTTCCGGGACCTATATAGAGTCGAGTTCCAGGCGGGTAAGCCTTTTGGCGTCGGGGGGCACGTCCATTGCGGCAAGCGGATGGCATCGTAAGAGCGGCCGAGAGGCATGGGTCCGAGGCCCCTGTCGAGCGGAAGGCCAGGCTCCTTGACCAGTTGTGCCAGTTAGCAGTTAACCGCCCCCCCATTCGCGGGTTTGCTATACGGCACTACGAACCGGGTTTAGGGTGTCAGGCGGATCGGCCTAAACCTGTTAGGCAATAATAATGAAAGACAAAATATGTTATTTTTGCGGAATACAAGGCGCCGATACGAGAGAAGAAATTCCGCCTAGGTGCTTCTTCCCCAAAGGGCACACAGAAAGTATCATAAAAATCCCCGCGCATATGAAATGCAACCAGGCGTGGCAAGGTTCCATCGAATATGCAAGAAATCTATTCTGTGGCATAAATACTTCGAACTGTTTGGCACGGGACCTCTTTTCCACAAAAGTAATTCGCTCCCTTCGCAGAAACCCGCCGCTAAGACTGCAAATGCTTAAAGATCTCCGCGAGAACATTGAACTGTACTCTCCTGGTGGCATATACCTGCGTTCCACACCAGGTATTTGCATTAACACCAATTTACTCGACCAGTTTATAAGCCATGTGATTAGGGGCCTGTATTTTCACCATACAGGCCAGCCTTTGCCCAAAGGAATAAATGTAACGTGGCAAGTTCAACAGGATCATCCTGGCCCCGAACGGTTATGGTTTACGCGGCTACCAATAACAATAGTGCATCCCGCCATCTTTAGATATCGGCATATAATTTTGGGCGACAATCCGGGGTGGTCAGCGTGGGTGCTAGGGTTTTATGAGTTGAACACGTGTACTGTACTGGCAGTAACAGGAAAAGACCGGCAAAACGCCTAACCATTCGTGAGTTCCGGTGTGACTTCCGGGGACGAAATACGTATCTTCGCTTGCCTTCTCGTACAGGCTTAAGGCCGCGGCGTTTCATGGCGTGCCGGTTGGTGGGATGTTGGGATGCTTCCCGGGTTCTAAGGGAAATAAGGGGAGTGTCTCCATGCTCGAAGCCTCGCAGGCGGTGCCAGAAGTATCAAGACATCTCGCAGGCCCTTGTGTTCCGACGTTTGCGCCGCTATTATGCCCACACAGGTAACAGGTTCAAGTTGGGGGAAGAAGCCATGTCCGTTCGCGTCCGTTGCCCGAAGTGCGGAAACCAATTCTGTAGCAAAAAACCGTTGGCGGGAACCATTGTCAACTGTCCACAGTGCGGCCAGAAGTTGGCTGTTGGCAGGGCGAGCGCCCCTGTCACGGGCGACGAAAACCCGGAGTGGAATCTCATCCGGCAGATGATGAGGCTTGTCGCGGAGTACAACAAGCACGATGTCGTCTCTCGCCTGAGCGCGGCACGCCAGCGCATCCGGGCGCAGGGGAAGAAGTGTGAGGGCCGCAAGCGGTTTAATGAGGCGCGCAAGCCTGTGGGCGGGAAGCCTGACACGCGGCCGGAACAGTATCACAAACTGCTTGACGCGGCGCGGGCCATGCGGGAAGAGCGCAAGACGTACACCGAGATAGCGACAGAGTTCAACGCGCAGGGTTTGCCGAGACTGGCGGGGCGGGGGGGATGGACGAGTGACGCCGTGCGGGTGCTCCTGGGCCTGCGGGCGCGGAAGCGCCAAGCGCCCGGGAGCAAGCCGGGCGGATGAAAGGCAGGTGGCGCGTGTCCGACAGGCTCGTCCAACTCATTGATGCGGCCCTCGATAACCGTCCCACACGATTCGACGAAGACCCCTGGCGCGTTATCAAGCGGGCAGGGTTGTCCGAGAGCGACATGCCCGTCTGGTATCGCGGCGAATCCCACGCGGCGGGCTGGCGGCCTTTGGAGGACGAGCCCCGCAAGAAGGCCGCGCCGGTTATCGTCTGGCTGCGGCAGTGGGTGCGGCCGGTGCTTCAGACTTTGCAGGAGGACCGGGCGACCGTTCAGAGCGTCCTGGCAGCCCTTCCCGCACCTCACCCCGTGCCTGCCGACAGACGCGACGGCAAGAGCATCCGCTTGGATCACGAGGCACGGAAGGCGTTCACCCCCGTTTTTGACGTTCCGTCCGTGCACCTGTGGACACTGTGGCGCAAATGGGGTAGCCTGACGGGTGACGGCACGCTCCGGCCAGCCCCGGCGTACCCCGGCGTGGACCGTCTCGGACAGGACGTCGGGAGATTCAAACAGGCACTCCTCGGCCCGTTCTCGCTTCCGATGTTCTCCGAGGATGCGCCGCGCGCCGCCGAGAAGACTTGTGATGCGCTGCGGTGGTTGCGGGGCGCTTTGGCGGGTGCGGGCGGGGCGGCAAGCGACGCAGGGCAAGGCGGCGGGATCGCTTTTCCTTGGGGGCGAGCAAGCCTTGCCTTTGCCCTCCTGATTGGTCTTGAGTTGTTCGCTGTGATAGCCGCGTGGCTATGGGGCCAAGGCGATAATCTGCTTCAGAAGATTGGCAATTGCTGGTGGCTCTTGGCTTCTGTGCTTCCGGTCGTAGCTCTCGTTTCTCGCCGCATTCTTGGTAGGACAGGATGGTCGCAAGTCAAGAAGATGTGGCATTCGTGGAGGGGCGAAGCATAAAAGTACCGCCTCTCTGCGTCCATCTGTGTAATCTGCGGATGATCCGTTGTTGCCTCTCTTCGCGTTTGCCTGGCCTGCCGTTGGCCGTTTCTCCCCAGTACCTCTCTGCGCCCTCTGCGGTATGCGCGTTAAAATCCGTGCCGTCTTGGCCTCTTTGCGTCTTTGCGGCTTTGCGTGAGCCGTTGAGCGTCAGCCCCGGCGGGGCGGGACCCCAAGCCGCAATCCTGTATAAGTAATGTCCATTGGGTCGTCGCGTCGTCGCGCCGCCGCTGGGGGGCGCGGCCAAGGCGGGGTGGGGTCCGAATAGACATTACGTTTACAGGAGTTGCCCGCCGCGCCTCCCCATGTGGGGGTCGCCACGGCGACTCTGCGCTGCGCTCCGACTTCATAAGGTCGGACGGCGCTGTTTGTTTTTCATCTCTGCGCAATCTGCGCAATCTGCGGATGATCCGTTGTTGTGTCTGTCGCAATAGACATTACTGTTACAGGATGTGCCCGTCGGCGGCGACCACACGGTTCGGTCAGCCGCAATGGGTGCGGCGCGGCTCTTCCGCCCCTTGCGGGGCTGTGAGGAAAGAGAAAAGAAGGGGGGCGGTGGCTTCGCATTCCCCTCAGGGCGTTGCCCTGGGCTGTTACGTTTTGCCCTTTCAGGGCTTCATGAGGTTGACGGCCCGTTGTTTGACACGTTTGGCGGCTTTGCGCCTTTGCGTGAGCATGCAGTCGGCCGTTTTGCTTTGGCTTGCGGCTTGTGGCCTGGAGCCTGTGGCTTCTTCCCCCAGTTCCCCTCTGCGTCGATCTGCGCAATCTGCGGATGATCCGTTGTTGCCTCTCCGTTCGCTCCGCGTTTTTTCGTGATTCGCCTGCCGCAGGCGTGTACGCTTGTGGCCATGCTCGCCGAGACAACGGGTGAACTTCGGCTGGTCATTCCCGCATGGGGCGGCATCGTCCTGGCGATGGTCGGCGTCGCCTACATCATCCTGGGGACCTGGTGGCCGCGGCCCTTGGATGTCCTCAGCATGACCGTGCTGGGGTGCATGGTGGGGCTGGTCGCCTGTGCCTGGGTGCCGCTGGCGAAGCCGGTAGTGATTATCATCGGGGGCCTCATCCTCGGCGGGCTGATGGCGTTCTTCAGGAACGTGTGCCACGCCATTCTGTCGGCGGTCGTGCTGGCGACCGTCCTGGCGACGTTGGCGGCCCTTGCTGCCGGAGCGCGCGGGTTCACATCGTACCTGGTGCTCAACCTTTCGAACCGGAGTTACTCCATCCAGTTGAGCGGGCCGAACCTGGCGTGCGACCCGGTGCTTGCGGCGTGCCTGGCGGGGCTGCTGGTCGGCACCGCGGTTGCCATCGGCCGGTTCGCCTTCAGCGAGCGCCTCGTGACGTGCGTCCAGGGCGCGGGGCTGGTCGTCATCGGCCTGGCATCAGTCGTCTCGGCGTATCGCGGCGAGGGCGGACGGTCGCTGGCCGCAGCGTTCCCGCTCACCTTGAGCGTCCTGTGGCTGTGCCTCGTGGTCATCGGCCTTATCGCCCAGGGGGTCCTGGCGCGGCGGCACGCGGAGTCGGACGAGTGGGACGGCGAGGCGGATGTGCCCGACGACCCGGAAGCATAGCGGAGGCTCTGCGTGGCCGCGGAAACGGTTCCATCGCTTGACCAGGCGTTCGGCGGACAGTCGCCCGATGCCATCGTCCAGGACCTCTGGCAGAGGATGGTCACCCAGCACCCGCTTGAGATGGGGCTGGTGCTCCTGGTGCTCGGCCTCGTGTTCCTGCTCTATGGATACAAGTTGTACAAGATTCTGGTGAGCGTTGTGTTTGCCGGGATCGGCGGGCTGGTTGGCCTGCTGATTGGGGTGCACTTTGGGGCGCCGGGGTGGCTGTTGGCGCTCATCGGGGCGGTCGTGCTGGGGCTACTGGCGTGGCCGCTGTTTCGGATCGGCTGGGGCATTTTGGGAGGCATGGTCTTCGCCGCGGTGGCCTGGCCCTTCGCCGTGGCGCTTACTCAGAGCGTGGTCCCGGCATACATCCTTGCGGCCGTTGCCTTCATCGCGGGGATGATCCTGACGACGATGCTCATGCGGCCGCTGATCATCATCAGCACGGCCACGAGCGGCGCTGCGACCCTCGTGACAGGAGTCCTCCTCATGCTGATCCGATGGCC
>Ga0315274_10013597_pt1 | contig 11587 bp, 13 predicted proteins | sample YL17G02_20_MG_FD_203700 | JGI IMG/M metagenome (GOLD analysis project Ga0315274, IMG submission 203700) | Sediment microbial communities from Yellowstone Lake, YNP, Wyoming, USA - YL17G02_20 | ecosystem: Environmental > Aquatic > Freshwater > Lake > Sediment | place: USA: Wyoming | collected...
CTACGAATGGGGGAGCAGGCCGTCAGTTTGGTTCCTACACAGTGCCATGGCCCGAGAAAAGTGGCCTGACAGCTCCGCTGGCATCCATGGCTCAGCCACTAGTGTCTCAAAGGACTTAGCCAAGCTCCCGATCGAGTGCCGCGTAATCTTATGCCCGTGAAATACGAGCGCCGAGGCAATCGTGGCATAATAAATGGCGACCGCTGCCGCACGCTCAGCCTCGGATCGGCGCGATGCAGCCAGTCCCTTGTGGAAGTCCTTGATTGCCCGAATCGCATGCAGGTCACTTTGCTCACTTAGCAGCACATCCAATAGACAACACCCGGCTGGCGGAGAGCTATCACCTGCTAGGCCGTGTGGGGGGCCGCTAAGCCTGGCGCGAAGCGCCTGCTCGATGAAGGAATCTCTGCCTGCTTGCGTGTCTGGCGCAGGTGCGCTTATCCCAATGCCCAGCAATTTGGCGATCGTCTGCCGGGCAAGCCCAAACGTACTTTCATCACCCAACGACTTGCTCCTAACAGAAGAGTCTCTGGCATCGTCGCACTCTTCCATACGCAATTCTCCTCACGCCCCTGCGCCGCAGGAAGAAAGAATTTGCATAATCTCCTGGATCTCGGCATCCACGTCCTGGTCGCTTCCGACCATCTGACGCACGTGCTCCCACAAGGTCCGCCGGAAACGGCGGCGTACGGTTACAATCATGTTAGACGCGATGGATTCGTTCTTAATCCCGTGCGCCGCGCAGACTTCAGGCAAGGCTGGTGGCCGGGTCCCTTCCATGATCGGTCTGACGATGCGGGCGTGGAATGCCTCCCAGTGCGCCATTTGGCCCGCCCTACAACAGCCATCGCGCACCGCCGCTAGGACCGCGTCCAGCAGCGAGCTTGCCCAGGCATAGACGAATGCTTGATCCGGCGTGCAGTCGGTCACCGGATGCAGGGCGTCGGGGGCCTCCATCGCATCCATGGCGACCATCCTGCCAGCCGGCAATCGCTTTTGGGCCATCTCGCTCCGAGTGGCGCTGACCCAGTATCGCTTAAGCGCCGAACACAAGAACGCCCGAAACCGCCCCTTGGCCCGGTCGGCCCGGGCGACCAGGTCGCGCCCTAGGATCACGTTCGCGATGAAATCCTGAGTCAGGTCCTTGGCCCGTTCGCGGTCAAGGCCCTTACGACACAGGTAGCAGTAAATGGGCTTCCAGTACTCCTTCAGCAATCTCTCCATGGCCAGGCGCCGCTGATTGGGGTCCTGCTGCCTCTGCAAAGCAACAATGCTGGTCCAATGCGTTGTGTGAAAAAGCCCGTCTCCGGAACCACCTATGCTTGTGTCATCACGACGAGTCATCTGCAAGTGCCTCCGATGACTTCTAACCGGCTTCAAGATACCCGAAAGCATCGCACGGCAACGGGGGCGGCCGAACGCCGTCGGCACCCTCGGTCGTTGCATGATCTACGCGGGCTGGCCGGAGAACGGATGCAGCCCCCTCCGCACCTGTCGCCGTACATGCAGGTTATAGAGTAGTTCGGCAATCCTTCCCCTTTTTGCCCTCATCACGCGTGGGCCGATGGCGAGGAGTCCATAGAATCGCCTTGCCGCGCGCCAATATGCATCAGTCAGTTCGTCGGGCGTAATCCGCTTGGGTATGAATACGGCATGCAGCCCGTCGTATTGGGAATAGTTTTCGTGTATCAGCCGGCCTTCTTGCTTGCAGGCATCATAGAGGGGGGTGCCTGGTGCTGGCGTCAGTATCCAGGGGATCATCGTGTCCACCCGGCTGTAATCATCCGTTCGACGGTGGATTCGATGGATTCGGGCGTGTCTTCGTCAAGTCCGAATACGATGCTCCCAAGCAAGATGATCCTGTTGCCGCCTAAAACCCTCGCCAAGTCTCTTAGGTCCACCCCTTCATTATGCAATTTGTTGATGGACTTGAGATTGGCCGAATTCAGTGATTCGATACCCACGAAAGCGCTTCGGCATCCTGATTCAGCTGCTATTCGCACGATATCTGGTCTCAATACAATGCGGCTCTCGAACTGTCCAAACCACTGGATACCCAGGGGCTTTAGGGCCAGAAACAGCTCCTTTGCACGGTCGGGATTGATTGCGATGTTGTCATCGGTAAAGACGATGTGTTTGGCGCCATATTGTTTGATCTCCTCCAGGACTTCTCCCACAGGACGGTAGCGCATGCGCTTGCCAAAATACCGGCTCACCGAACAGAAGCTGCAGTTGTGAGGACAGCCTCGGCTGGTTTCCACCGGTATCATTGGTAGCTTCCGGTCAACCGGAGATCGCATGTACCTGTCTAGACGAAGTAACTCAAAGCGAGCTCTGGGCATGCCGTCCAGAGACGGGAGACTGCTGCATTCATAACGATCCTGCAAGCGGCCTTTGGCGAGATCATTTAAGACCGTCGGCCACAGTTCCTCCGCTTCCCCGCTGACAATGCAGCTGAAGGCTCCACTTTGGCTGATAGCATCGGAGACAGAGTAGGCGCCGATCCCTCCAATAATCGTTGGCTTATTGCGATTCTTAAACTCCCTAGCAATATCGACAGCTCGTGGCATGTTGTGCACTAACCCAGTAAAAGCTACCGCGCTCACGTCAGCACCGAAATCGATCTGGTCTACGCTCTCGTCAACGAGGATGACATTGAAGCTGGGGGGCGTCAGGCCTGCCAGGTAAGGCAGGGTGCGGGATGGGATAGCCCCAAGGCGGCACTTGATGACTGCGCCATCATCACCGTAAGAGGAGGGGTACACAAACAGCACACTGCCGTCCATTGCGCGGACTCCTTTACGTCCTGATCTCACACCCCCATGACCGGGCTGTGGGTTACCAAAGCCAACATCGCCCATGAATTCAGATTTACCACTTACATAGATGAGTTCGGTCGGCGGCTGAAGTCCGAAGTCATGCGCTCCTGAGTCAGCGCCATCGCAATCACAAGCCCCGTAGCCATGCAAGCCAGGGGATACACACTAATTGACTTCGAGCCAAGAATCCCCATGGCGATATCGCCACTTACTCCGATTCCTGAGATTGCGAACGCCGCCCGAAGCATATCCACTCGGCTTAGTGGCCCCTTCACCACCATCGCTCCCGAACGTTTCCGCCGCAACAAGATGACTTGTACTATAACCTGGACGCAGACCCATATTGCTATGTAAACAAACGCACCGGGCCTGACCACTGGATGCCAGGGGACGATATTCATAAGGCTGCTGCGATCCGGTACCGGGTTCCTTTGCGCTTCAAGTAAAGCGTCAGAGAAAACCCCAGGAAGGGCTAAGAAGAACGGGAAATAGACCAGACTGGGTCTTCGGGCAAACCACAGCTTCAAGTCGCAATATACAAAGAGAAAGTGCAATTCGACGGGTAATCCGATCAATCCCGCAGCATAGGTCAGGCGACACAGCAAGAGATTGTGCTCGGCTCCGCGAGGTACGGTCCTCGCCAAGGCACCAAGCGGAACAATGTTGTCCATGAGGAATATGCACAAACCCCCAAACGCGCTGAGAAGCATAAGTAAGGTAAACAAAAGGTCAAGCTTCCGCTTCCCCATCACAAAATACGCCACGGCAAAAACAAGGGCAAGGAAAAAAAGCACCATGAAGCTGAAGAGATCATAAAGGGCAATGGTGTTCACATGGTTAATGTCGAGAAACTGTGAGGTTACCATGGCAGCGAATGTCGCGAGGAGTGTCGCTATGACTGCGACGGGTACGTAGTACCTGCGGAAATGGGTCTGCAGGATTTCCTTGGGCGTCTGCGGCTGGGCGATCATTGGGCCATCGGGGTAGTTCTCAAGGTCTCGGACGAGATCCCAGGCAGTGGCATATCGTTTGCGCGGATCGCGTCGCAAGGCTTTCAACATGAGGCTGTCGAGTCGGACCCCGATCGTGGACCTGACCTTCCTTGGAGGAGTGACCTCCTGTTCGGTTTTCGCGCGGACGATCTCTGCGGGCGTTGCGCCATCGTGGGGGTAATGCCCGGTTAGCAGCACATACAAGATCACACCAAGACTGTAAATGTCGCTGGCGGTGGAGATCTCATCAACCTGGCCGGCCGCTTGCTCGGGCGACATATAGTACCATGTCCCTGCCACGTCGCCCTGTTGCGTGTAGGTCTCTGTCATGAGGTGGCCGTCTTTTGCCTTGGCTAAGCCAAAGTCGATAATATGCGGCTGCCCGTCGGCCGTGATGAGGATATGTCCGGGCTTCAGATCCCTGTGGATGACCCCATGGCCATGAGCGTGGGCGATCGCTTCACAGACGGTCTTCATCAACGACAGAACCTCAAGGTCGGACAGCTTCTTTTGTGCGACGTATTCGTCGATAGGAATGCCGTCGATGAGTTCCATGGCATAGAAGTACGAGCCGCGATAGACACCGCTTGCGTAGACGCCTGCAATATTGGGATGTTTGAGGCGGGCGGCGAGTTCGACTTCGCGCTCGAAGCGGCTTCGGGACTTCTGCGACCCCTCGGAACCAGCAGGCAACAGCTTCAGGGCGACAAGCCGCTGGGTACCGAGCTGCACCGCACGCCAAACCTCGCCCATACCTCCGCGGCCGATGTAGCCGGTGACCTCGTACCCATCGACATGCGGCGGCCCGCCTGGCTGGAATGGCTGTTGAGCGTCCGCCGTGATGCTTAGCGGCGGGAGGCCCGTTTTACCAGGTTCCTGCGGCATACAAGCTCTCATCCAGGAGCTTGATTTCCCCTGTGGGCTATGAACTGCCTACGGACACTAGCCTACCACTCCCGCAAGCTAGGCCTATCCAAGCCCGCTACAGGGTATTGCAAGTCCGTTTTTGTAAACCACTTACAGGATCGAGATCCCTCTCATTGTCGCGCCAGACGGCACAAAGGGGCGAATCCACCCATCAAATCTCTATTATCCACAGAATTCTGACTTTGTCAATCCTTCCCCAGGCTTTTCAATAGGGGTTCGCCAGCCTCAATAGACCGCGAATGACCAAGCCCACTGGCGGCCTAGTCCCTCAGAAGGCTGCGTCCACTCACCACTAAAACCGTATGCCTACAGAGAGCGTGACCAACTGCGCGTTACCGAATTCCTTCTTGACCTCCGGAAAGGCGTTGTGCTGGTAGCCTATGTCGATCGTGAACCAATCCGTAGGATAGATCCCTATGCCGGTCGTCCAGGCACAGTTGCCTTCGGTATCGAGATTGGTTCCTGCTCGTGCGAACAGCCACTTGCAGATGCGGTGATCCATGCCTGTGTAGAAGCGATTGACATTCAGGGTTCCCGTGTCATTGAAGAATGAGCCAAACTGGTAGTCGAAGTTGATCGATGAATCTGTGGCGTACTCGTAAGAGACCCCCGGCCTGAGCAGGAATTGATGCGTGGTGTCCTCGGTGCGAACGTCGCCCATACCCGTGTGCATGAAGTCGAACTGGGTCGTACGGCCCGGAGAAAAAGCATAATCGAGAACGGTGCCGAATAGCAGCTTATCTGTCACGCGGGTCAGTGCCCCAGCGCGGAAACCGTAGCTTTCGCTATGTGAATCGGCCACGTCGAAGGGACCGGCGTCCAGGTCGATTTTGGACTTGGTGAAGTTGAACGCTCCGCCGAGGGACCAATCCTTGCTGATTCGCTTGGCCCATTGCATCTGGGCATAATCCATCTCGTACCCGAAGTCCAGTCCCTGGCGGGTGGTGCTGGTGTTGCTCCAGACTTGCGCTATAGACGGCTGGAAAACACCCCAGTCCCCCCAATCGACGGCCAATGTTTCCGTGGTTACGTGGAGCTTGGCCCCGTTGTCAAAGCAGATCTGTGAGTACTGGGGACTGATCTCAGTCTTGTAACGGCTGGGAATACCTAGCCACGCTAGGGAAGCTGGGTTGATGGAAGAAGACCACTTGCTGCCGGCTGATGCTCCCCCAACGCCAGCGACATCTCCGTACGAAGAGAATCTGCTCAAGGCCGCCGGGAAGCGAAGAGAGAAGTCTTTGGAGTCGAGATCATCAGCACGGGAGGATAGTGAGGGAAGGACCAGAAATGCCGACAACAGCCATAGAAATCGTCTGCCTCTAACGGTCCCAGTGTCCGTAGGCATTGTCGTCTCTCCTCGTAGCGGATCGCCTCTGTTCTAAGCCAGGAGTACAGCGTCACGTTGGTACGGACGAACTGATAGACAACTTCGCCTGGAAACAGCTCGCACTGATGTGCTACCGGTTAGTAAAGCCTGACAGGCTGCAACAATACCAGGGTCTGAATGTGAAGGCAAGGGAATCCGCCGAGATTCTTGGCATGCCTTCGCATGGTAAGCGACCGACCTAGCGGGCCTTTGTCGCCTGATCTCCCGCTGACAATCAGGCAAGGCGGTTAATGAGACCGGCAAGCAGGATGGCAGAACCATGCCAGCCACCTATCGGTTAATCTGGTTGGCTTCTCTGACATCCTCGGTGCAGTTTTCGCCGCGGCTTAGCGTATCTGATCCCAGAGGCAGCAAGAACAAGAGGAGCCTGCTGATGAGCACTATAAGAGTATCGCTGATAAGCCGGTTTTCGCCAGGATTCACGGTCATCTTGGCTGGCTCTTACAGGCTGCCAAAACCACCAGCTCACCTGGAATGATAGATGAAGGAATAGGCCATGGTTACGGCAAACTACATCACGATTAGCCACCAAGCGAGCGAGTTTTCCTATGACGATGCTTGTGGAATCGCCCGCGAGGCCCTAGCAGATCGACAAGGAGGCTTTGTCTGCCTGGTCTTGGAACGCGTGGACAAGACCACCTCTGCTGCCTTGGCAAAGCTGGTCGCTCTCCGACGAGGCCTTCTCAGGTCAGGCAGGGACCTTCAAATCATTGGGCTTCACGGTCGAGCCGAAGGCCTTTACCAGGTCAATCGAATGACCAGCCCACTCCCGCGGGAGCGGACAATACACCAGGGGAGTGAGAATTCCCGGTAGCACCGCGCAGGATAGGACACCGTTCGGCGTATTTCACAACAGGAGTGACGCTCAAAGATCACGACTCAAGGCCGATGTGACCGCAGATGAAAGAGTACAACAATGAAAGGCAAGAGGCGAGCCAACCAAGAGAACGCCGCGCCCCGAATCACGTCCGTTGAGGCGCTTGAGCCACGTTTGTTCCTGGCCGTCACGGAGTTCGTTGACGTGGCTGTGGTCAACCTTCGTGTGCCAGCCGCCGTGCAGGCAGAGTCCACGTTCACCGTGGAGTACGACCTAGTGAACCGCGGGAACCTCATGGCTTCGTCCGATAGCTTGGACACAATCTTCCTCCGCGCGTCAACCAGGCCGGGCATCGATGACAAGACCCTGGCCTCCCCAGAATACTCCGAAGACATAGAGCCAGGTGAAAGCGTGCACATGGCCGTGTCGGTAGCCCTGCCGCGTGGAGTGAGCGGTACTAGGCACATCTCGGTATTCGCGAATGTCTTCGGGATGTTGGAGGAAGGTACGCACATCCTGAACAACACAGCCACCAAGGCTATCAACATTCTGCCGCCACCGCCAGCGGACCTCGTGCCGGTGTCCCTGACGCCCGGTGCCACGGTCCTTATGCCGGGGAATTCAGTGCACGTGGTCGGCCAGGTCCGGAACGTTGGCGTCAATCCCGCCCTGGGGGGCTGGGCCGACGCGCTCTACGTGTCGCAGGATGCCAAGCTGGACTCGCGAGATATCCTCCTAACGACCTGCACCCACGCAGGCGATCTCGACCCGGGCGCTACCTACCAGGTGGACTTTGACGCGACCGTGCCGCCCGAGGCTCTTGGCGCCAAGTACTTGATCCTCAAAGTGGATCAAACCGGATTCGCAAATGAGACTGCCAAGGGCAGGACAAACAACGCACTGAAGGCGGACGTCAGCGTGGTGGGTGTCCGGTTCAAGAGCCTTGCCAGCGGCACGTTCCTGGCCAGGTCCCATAAGGCCTCGCTGACGCTGGACTGCTCTGCGAACACGCCTGGGGCCGTCCTGGATCTGGAGCTGTCCGGGTACAAGCCCTTGCCCTTCCAACCTGACCTCACCGCTCCGGACACGGAGCTGGTGCAGGATTGGCTCGTTACTCCCGGCAAGCTGAAAACGGTCCCGCTCTCCTTCGATCTGTCGGGCCTGCCGTATGGCACCTACACGTTGAGCGCCGAGCTGGACCTTGGTGGCGGACACATCGCTCACGAGGAGGTCGATGTCACTCTCGTGGACGAGGCCGTTGGCAAGTCCGATAAGCTTGGCGACACCATCGGCGGTCCCGCGTACGAGGTCTTCAACATGGAGGCTGGGCGCGCCGGCGACGCCATCCTATTCCGCGTAGGCACCAATTACGGCGACGATGACGCCGATTTCCGCATCGTGCCCTCCGGCGCCGCCGTCACGGGATCAGGTGCGCTGGGCATTGCAGGTGGGTCCCGATTGGCCGGTAACGGCAGCGACCTGACCATGGGTGCCCTGTATCGCGGCGTTGAGTTCGCTCCTGGCGAGGTGGTGGAGACCTACCCAGCGCTGATTGACGACTGGGAGCAGGAGATTGAGGGGCAGTCCTTCCTCGATCGCATGGACCATACGGGTCCAGGGCAATGGGATTATGACCTGTTCGGCGGCGTCTTGATTGATGCATTAGGTGACGTTTCCAGAGGACTGAAGATCTGCTGGAGCATGTATTGCAGCAATGATTGGGTAGAGCTGACTGTCTCGAAGACGACCCCTCAGGAAGACTGGATAGACCGGAACATCCGTGACCCGGGGCTGGACAGGCTTGTTAAAGACCGCCTCTCGGATGACTACCAGCTTTCGCGTCTCGACTTAGCTGACATTCTGCGCGAAGCGTCGGGGGACGACGGCAAGATCGACCCCGTCGAAATGTCCGATCTTCGCACCTTGGACAGGAACGCGGATTACGTGGGCATGTCGGATATTCAGCGGTATCTGTACGACAAGATCATTCACGGCGATCCAGCCAACCGGTCTTTCGAGGGCGATCCACTGGGAAACATGCGGACTGGGAGCAGCGACGATCAGGTCGACCTGCTGATCCGAAAGTGGCTCGAGGGCACAGAGCATCCGCTGCCGCTGTCGCCGAGTGGGGTGGAGTACCGTCAGGTCAGGGCACCCCTCTTCAACGGGGGTATCTCGTACACGGACGTTATACAGGGCAGTGGGCTAGGCGACTGCGGCATCTTGGCACCGCTGGCGGCCATGGCGGCACGTCGGCCCGATCTTGTCCGGAATCTGATCCGAGACAATGGCGATAGGACCTACACGGTGGTGACGCATCTCTCGCCCGGACAGGACGCCTTCCGTATCATTGACCAGATGCTGCCCACAACCTCGGACGGCTCGCTCGCCTACGCCTCCCAGGGAAAGAGCTACAGCGACCGGGCCCTCGACCCCTGGGCGCCAATGGTCGAGAAGGCCCTGGCCCTTGAAAGAAGCGACCAGACAGGCAAGCACGGTTACGAATCCATACACTGCGCAGTGGACTCGGACATCGCCTTGTCGCTGCTGACGGGCAAGCCGGTCACGGACTACGCCGGGAGAATTGAGAAGGCTGACTTCGTGCGCGCCTATGATGCCGGCGAGGTCATCTGCATAGGGACCCCCACGAGCGTATCCAGTTTGGACATGACAGCGAACCATGCTTACGCGATAGTCGGCTACGACCGCAGGTCGGGCCTAGTCAGTCTGTACGACCCCAGGGGCCGGGTCATCAAAAAGACCTGGGACCAGCTAACGCGCGATATGGAGCACATGGCCGTCACTGACAGTCGCCAGGACCAGTGACATGGGGATCATCAGCCGGTCGCGGTATGACTACGACCTGATCCATGGACAACCTGGCCCTGCGCTTCGACCCTGGCCTGAACGACTATCTGCTGGACGGCATCAACGGCACCGGGGACATCATCGATTGGGACAGCTACTACAGCAACCTGTTCCCAGGCTACAGATGTACCTACGGCAACATAGGCAGAAGTTTCTCCACAGGTTACGATAGTCTGGTCCGCATTATTCATGAAGGTGGGTATTTACTTCACTCAACCACCCACAACAGGTGGTGGTGAGATGATGGTGCGGTACGGTGCAGGTGGCACTTGAACCGCCTGCTGAACCAGCCGGTAGAACAACTTGCCCCGGAAGGCAGATGTCCGACGGTTGAAGCGAAAGGCGAATTCGTCCAGGTAGTAGTCCAAGTGATCGCGACTGACGCTGCCATGAAGCGTGCCCAGCAACAAGCGTTTCAGCAGCGACACGACTTGGTGGACCCGCGGCAGCAGTTCGCTGGCCGTGCCCAGCGGGAGATCCCGGGCCGTCTGGAGATTGGCGCGGTTGGCGCCCATCGTTGCCCCGCAGGCTGGACAGGCCAGGCGATACCGCCCGTCCCGCCGGAAGTTCACCTGGACAAAACCGTTGGTCATGCTAATCTGGGACACGACAAATCCCGGAAACCGAAACAACGACCGAATGCCTCGGACGTACATGGCTCAGCCTCCTGCTGGTCAATGAGTCTCGGTAACCCATTGAAAAAGCAGAGGTTGAGCCGCCTTTTCAAGCAGATCTCATCTGCGAAGATGAAGAAGAGCCGTTTTGGGGGCGGTGCTGGCAATACAGCCTGCCTGGCATGATCGGGCACGGCGGATCATTTGCATCGAAATGGCAGTTTGCCCTGGCGCGCAGGATCGTGTCTGCCCTGGCGTATCTACCTCTGGAAAGGAACCCCATCCAAGGAATGCCGTAAGACCTACAGGAGATGCGTTCATGATCGCCAGCAACCATACAATCGTCGGACATGCCGGCAGCCATTTCTCTTACTCCGATGCCTGCAATCTGGCTGAACAGGTCAAAGCTGACGCAGACACCGGCTTGGTGGTCATTGAGCTTTCCCGCGTTGAGGACACCAGCACCGCCGCCCTGGCGAGGCTGGTACTGCTTCGGAGGGAATTGTTGCGGTCGAATCGCGACCTAAGGATCTCGGGTTTGGTGGGCAGGGCCCTCAATGTCTTCGCAGTCAACCGGCTGGAGGCCCTGCTTCCCACCGTCGGGACACCACAGTGAAGAAGGAGACACGACCATGCGTGGCAATGCGAAGATCATCAGCGGCCTGTATGTTCGCGGCCTATCGACCCTGTCTCTCCTTGCCATCCTTGTTGTCCCCGCCGGTGCTGACCAGCCTTGGCGTCCTGAAACAGCCAAGGCGGTTGGCAGAGCCCTACCCGTAGCTTATCTCGGAGACGTTCCAACTGCCTGGCCGGGGCGACTTCGAGTCTCGGGCGGTTCAGTGCAGTTTTCGCCGGCTGTTTGCCGAGGTATGGGCTTCGCTGGCCAACGTCGTGAGCCAGTATCATGGCATTCTGGCCATGGAAGGCGACAACAACCGAAAGGTAATGGTCTGTCGTAGAGTCGTGCCTCTGTCTGAGAAGCAGGAGAACGGCAAGCCTGGATTTGAAGCGGTCGTACTGGGCATTGCAGTCGTTCGCAATGGCGATGACCTTACCGCCGTGTACTGCGCGCCTTTCCAGCCTGACGGTACGCTGGAATCCCTGTCTTCCCAGTCGGTTCTCTCCAATTGGCAGGACGAACTTCAATCCCAGCCGGTTAGTTC
>Ga0315274_10013599_pt1 | contig 11586 bp, 15 predicted proteins | sample YL17G02_20_MG_FD_203700 | JGI IMG/M metagenome (GOLD analysis project Ga0315274, IMG submission 203700) | Sediment microbial communities from Yellowstone Lake, YNP, Wyoming, USA - YL17G02_20 | ecosystem: Environmental > Aquatic > Freshwater > Lake > Sediment | place: USA: Wyoming | collected...
TCGCCGGGAGTGGAACCACGCTCGAAGTTGCGGAACGTCTTGGAAGAAACAGCATCGGGATCGAATTGAACGAAGAGTACGTGCGAGGGATAATCGAGCCACGTATGGCGAAGGTGAATCCGCTTTTTGCGGTTGCGCCTATTACTTCAACAAATGGCGTGTAACGTATAGATACACCTAACTGGCACCGACCACCAATAAACACAGGGGCTTGAGCGATGGATTGTGAACGATACGTGACTCTCTTTCACAGAGAATTGAAGTTGCGGAACTATTGCTATGCAACCATCAAGAGCTACAAATGGCATCTGCGGCAGTTCCTGGAATCGCATCACGTCCTGACATGAGCTACGCAACCCGTGATCAGATCGCGCACCTGTTGAACATCACGCCCCGCATGGTGAACATGCTCGTGAAGAACGAGGGCATGCCAAGTGCGGGGCGGGGACAGTTTGATAGCGTTGCCGTGGTCCGCTGGTACATCGAAAAGCTACGGGGGGAAATCAAGGCAGCCCGGCGCGGCGATGAAACCACAACGCAGACCACGAACCGCATTCTTCGCGCAAAGGCAGCCATGGCCGAGGACCGCTTACGCAAGCAACGCGCCGAGCTGATACCGGTCGCGCAGCAATTGCAGACGCATCAACGGCTGGTCATCACATTGAAACAGAATCTTCTCGGGCTCGGCAAAGAGGTTGCATCGAGGGCACACGGCCGCTCGCAGGAAGAAATCGAATCGATCATCAACACAGAGGTCCGGAATCATCTCACAGAGCTTGCAACTGCAACCGTCAAGGTTATGGACTTACGTGGACTTGGAGTTGTACACTCAAAGTCTGCTCAGTCTCATGATGCCGCCGCCGATCCACACGTTAAGCCAGTGGGCCGACGAACGAAGGATCATCAGCCCCGAAGCTGAGTCGGCAAACCCCGGGCAATGGAAGACCACGAACGCCGAATGGGAGCGCGGCATCATGGATATGATCTCTGCGGACAAAGTCCCGCAGATCATCCACGATATCACTGGCAAGGTTGTCACCACGATCGATTCAACAGGGAGAGAAATTCCATTCCCGATGAACCCCTGGAAGATCGTGGAGATGAAGTCGGGCCGTACCGGTTTCACGTCCATCCTCGAGAACGCCATCGGCTACCACATGGACGAAGACCCATGCCCGATCATGATGGTGCAGCCCACCGTGGAGGATGGCCGGGAGTGGAGCAAGGACAGTCTCAACGCACTCCTGCGGGATACGCCATGCCTGCAGAATAAGATCAAGAGTTCATCTGGAAGGGAAGCAGGCAACACGATTCTGCATAAACTCTTCCCCGGTGGTTCCATCCGTGTCGTCGGCGCAAATTCACCGCGAGGCTTTCGCAGGGTCACTATCCGGTTGCTTCTATTCGATGAGCTGGACGGGGCGCCGCTCTCAGCCGGTGATGAAGGCGATCCGCTCACACTTGCCGAACGCCGCACGGCGACGGTACGGAACCGTAAGATCGTCGTCGGGTCCACGCCAACGGTCCGGAACGTCTCCCGCATCGAATCGCAATACGCCAACAGCAACCAGGGGCATTACTATGTTCCGTGTCCACGCTGCAAACATTTCCAGATGCTTGTCTTCTCTCCCAAATCCATCTTCGCAACGGATTCGTATCGTGTGGGTGATCCGCTCGGCGATGCAATCATGATCGGCAATCTTGCCAGGGGCTATTTGAAATTCGATAAGGCCAACTGCACCTGGGCGCATTACGTGTGCGAGAACTGCAACGCCGAGATCGACGAGAAAGATAAACAACCGATGGTCCGGGTTGGTCAGTGGCGTTTCGCCCGTCCGGAAGAGCAGCACATTGCCGGCTTTCACATCTCGGAAATGTATTCATCCTTCAACACCACATGGCTCAGGCTCGCGCTCGATTTCCTTGTGGCGCATCAGCAGCGGGAAACGCTGCGCGTGTACATCAACACACGCACGGGGGAAACATTCCAGGACGTCGACGCACTCTCCATCTCCGACAACGTCCTTATGGGACGGCGAGAGAATTACGAGAACATCGTTCCCAACGGTGCGTATCTCCTCACGGCTGCCGCCGACGTGCATATAGATCGTATCGAAGTCCTGGTCTACGCCTGGGGTGATGGTGATGAAAGCTGGCTCATCGAGCATGTCATCATTCCCGGCAGTCCGCATCAGAATGAGACATGGGAACGGCTGGACGAATATTCCAAGAAGCAATTCAAGCACGCCCGCAGCACGGATCAGGTACCGCTCTCGCTCCCAATCCGGTGCATGTTCGTGGACTCGGGCGCATATACCACGGATGTCTATCGCTTCACGGCCCCACGCGAGGCAAGGGGGATATTCTCCACGAAAGGATTTTCCGGCAAGCGACCGCTTGTGAAGGCGAGCGGCCGGGACAAAAAAACGCATGCGCTCTTGCTCATCCTCGGCGCCGACGATGCCAAGACAAAGATCTACGATCGTCTCTCCATGAAGCGTCCGGAAGAATGGAAACCGGGCACACCATTGCCGGGCTACATCCATCTCCCCTATACTGTAACATCCTCGTTCTGTCAGCAGCTCACCGCAGAGAACAAGGTCCGCAAATGGAAAGGCGCTGCAATCGTGTACGTGTGGGAGTTGCCATCGGGACGCGACAATCACACACTCGATATGACATACATGTCTCTCTGTGCGATGGAGTTGATGCGTCCCGTATGGGGCAAGTGGAAGGCCAGCTTTGAATCGAAATTGCACAAACTCCAGGAGCAAGCTGAACGTCCGGAACCGAAGACTGAGCAGCTTTACATCCCGCGCAAGAAAAGCAGATGGAGTTCCAAAGTATGAATTGCGAAATCAAAGCCGGAGGGTGCTGGAAGATTGGTCAGACGTATGTCTATCGCTACGGCAGGCAATACGTCGCATGCCAACCTTGTGCGGATATTGTAAGAGAGCGCAGCATACGCCAATTGCACGGATACGAAGAGGCGTACAACATCAAGATCCGAACTTCAGGACTCACCGCCACGGAGGAGTTGCATGGCCGATGAGCCTCGCGCACGGCTTGACACTGATGTCGCAGAGTTCTACAATGCTCTGGCGGCCAAAGCCGGTGCACCGCGTGATTGGATCATCAACCACATCCTGAGAACTGCCGGACCAAACATCACCGTCGTGCTCACATTAGAAATGAAGCAAGCCGCAACCGAGCGCGGCGACAAGACCATCATCGTCAAACCACGATCAGAAAAGAAATGGAGCGCAAAGATATGATGTGCAATACAACAGGCTGTCCGAACGAAGGCCAGTGGCATCCGGTGTTTCATATCTACGTGCATCGCTCGCACTCGCCTGCCGTTGCCATTCTGCCGTTGCTTCTCTGCGATGACTGCAAGGCCAAAACAACACTCGAAGAATATCTCACCGACGATGGCTGGCAGAAGATCTCCGATGGATTTGTCAATGTCGGTTATCAGAGGCCAAAGCGGGAACTCACATCGCTGTATTGGATCCGTCCGAAACACGTCCCGCCCAACACGTTCATGAATTGAACTGTTGTAAAACCCTCGATTTCATTGGCGATTATTTGGGCCTTACTGGGGCCTTGACAACAAGGGGGAATTGCTATACCTACTTGCGTGATTGACTGATCATCGATCACTGAAATGTATAAAGCCTGACTGCATGCAGCTGTCGGGCTTTTTCATTTTCTGGACTGAAGGCCCGATCCTGTACAGTCGGGCCCCGGTTCAAAACTCAAAGAGCTCGATGATACCAACTTCACTCCGTTGCGGCGACACCTGGTCGATTGAGATTCCAGCAGACGAGAACTATCCCAATTCCGAATACACGCCGCATCTCCGGTTCATCGGTCCAGCAGCATTCACGCTCGACGCCGCTCTCAATACTCTGATCATCGCGCAGACACCGGCGCAATCCAAAGCACATCCGGACGGCATCTACAACGTCGTCCTCTACTGGACGAAAGGCACAGACGAATACACTACAACAAGCCGTCAGATTAACCTGCTCCCCAATCTCCGCACGATGGCCGGTGGGTTCGATGCACGGTCATCCGCACGGCAGATGCTGGACGCCATCGAGGAAGCGATTCTCTCGTTTGCGGGGAAGGGATATGACGAGCGGGAAGTTGCAGCGCGGCGCATCCACTATCGCAGTTGGACGGAGATGCTCGGCGCACGATCCAGGTTACAGCTCGAGGTGCAGGCAGAGGAGCAAGCTGCCAATCTTCAAAACGGCATCGGCACAGGCCGGACAATCCTGACACGGCGGGGAAACCCATGAGCGTTGTTCAAACCATAGCGAAGCGATTCGGCTTTCTTCCGGCAACGGAGATCAAGAAAACAGAACTCCGTCTCCTGCAGAAATTCAGCGAAGCGAAGCACGACGCGTACACGCGGGCGCTGCATGAATTCCGTCGCTCCTACGATGCAGGCTCGCTCGACCGTCTGAGCACGGACTGGAACCCCGTGGACTACACCGCCGATCAGCACTGGTATCAATCCAATCTCCGGATGAAGGCACGGGCGCGTGACCTGGCCATGAACGACGGCTATGCGGCGAACTTCATTCGTCTCTGCCGGCTGAACATTGCGGGCGCCTACGGCTTCACGTACCAGGCCGATATCCGGGAGAACGATGGACGGGCCGACGAGCTCGCCAACAAGATCGTGGAAACCGGCTGGGTTGATTGGTGCCTCAGACTCAACTGCACAGTCACGGGCCTGCATTCCTTCCGGCGCGTGCAACACATGGTCATCGAGCAGCTGAAGCGTGACGGCGAATTCCTCGTGAAGAAAGTCTTCAACGATTCAAAGTACGGCTTCCAGTTGCAAATGCTGGAGCCCGATCTCATCGATGACCGTCTCAACAAGAGGCTCGATGGTGGCAACATCATCGTGCTTGGCGTTGAGCTGAACGCGTACCGCAAGCCGGTTGCCTATTGGCTTCGGGGCGCAGACGAGACACGGGATCTCTTCCGTGCCGGCATGACGGCAGCCAAGAGCGTGCGCGTGGAGGCCAATCTCATCTATCACGGGTTCGATCAATTCCGCGCATTTCAGACACGCGGCGTCACTGCCATGTCGCCGAGCATGCGGCGCATGCGCGTGTTGCACGGGTACGAAGAGGCGTATGCCGAGAAGGTCCGCTCCGCTGCGAGCGTCGGAGGATTCTACCAGCGTGAGATTGCGCCGGATGGTACGCCGGTCGGTCTTGCCAATCAGCAGGCGGTCGACGGAGAGAAGGACGAACGAGGGAATCTCGTGCGCACACTCGAGCCCGGCACGAACGAGGAGTTGCCGCTCGGCTATAAATATGTCCCCAACGATCCCGACTTCCCAAGCGATTCACACGGCGACTATATGATCGGTTCACTCATCGGCGTTGCAGCTGGATGGGGTCCGGGTTACAACACAATCGCCAGCGATCTCCGCAACGTGAACTTCTCGGCTCTCCGCAACGGGAAGGGTGAGGAGCGGGAACTGTGGAGGGACGGCCAGGAAGCGATGATCGAAGACTTTGTGGAGCTGGTGAAGGATGATTGGCTCCGCATGGCGATGGCCACGCAGGCAGTCACATTACCGCTGAGCAAGTTCGAGAAATTCCGCAAAGGGTCATTCACCGGCCGGACGTGGGATCACTTCGATCCGCTCGGCGATATCCAGGCACGCATCCTGGAAATCCTCTTCGGACTTGCAACACGGAGTCGCTATGCAGCCGAGCGCGGCGACGATCTGAATGATATTTACAAGAAGCTCTCCGACGAAATGAAACTCGCCGGGAAACTTGGCTTGACATTCCAGAGCAATCTCAACGCGCAGCCGCCTGTCAACTCTGACGATGAGACGCCATCCGAAAAGAAAGGCCGTGCATTGCCGATGGATCACTTCATAAACCTGGTCAGAGAACTTAAAGCCCTTATACCAACGAACGGGAACGCACATGCATCCTGATTTCAGAGCACTCGCAGCGAAGCCGCATTTTCGCATTGCCACATTTGATCGCAGCCTGGTGAACATAGAGGGACGCACAGTGCTACTTACGTTTGCATCGGCAACGCCGGTGGAGCGCTATTGGGGCATCGAGATACTGGACATGGCAAACGTGAAGATGGAGCGATGGACCAACTCACCCCCCTTCATGCAGAATCATTGGGAGCGTCGTGGTGTCATCGAGAGCGGCGCCGTGAAGGATGGCAAGCTCTCCGGCATTGCCCGTCTCTCGCGCAACGAGGATGCAACCGCATTGCTCAACGATATGGTGGATGGCATTGCCGTGCATACGTCGGTCGGGTACATGTTCACGAGCGAGCCACGGGAATTGAAGCCCGAGGAAATGTCGCCGGAGATCAAGCGAATGGTCCTGGAGGCAGGCAAGCCGGCATTCCTGTGTGCGTTTGAACCGTTCGAGGGTTCGAGCGTGGACATTCCGGCAGATCCATCGGTCGGGTTGGGCAAGCGTGGTCTGGACTTTTACGATCTCGAAGATATCTCGGACATGAAGAAAGTGCTCACATCCATCAGAAGTTTCAATCCGCAAGAATCACAATCACGCTCTACCACCACATCACAAGGAGGAAGTACCATGACACCAGAAGAAATCGCAGCCGCCCAAGAGAAGGCACGCAAAGAAGCGGCCCAAGCCGAGCGACAGCGCATCCAGGAGATCGGCGTGGTTGCTGCCGATTTCTCGCACCTCGACAACATCGAGACATTGCGCAGCACTGCCGTCAATGACGGAGCCACCACAGTCGATGCATTCACCCGTTCCTGCATGAACGCCCAGCGCGATCAGCGAGCGGAGATCGAGTCGGCGGCCCGGGAGTACAAAGACGTTGCCGGCATAGCGGATCTGGCCACGCAGGCCCGCAACGAGAACTGGACGGGCAAGAAGTTCCGCGATGAAATGCGGAAGCTCCTTACCGCAGGCTCCAAGCCCCACAAAACGGCAACACCGGGCGCACCCGACAAGACGTCACCAATCATCGCCATGCGGGACTTCGTGCAGCCCTGGCAGCGCAGGGCAGCAGTTGGCCTAAGCCTCCTGGTTGCCCGGCACAAGGGGAGCGATACGCTCACCCGCAAGTGGGAAGGGCGCATGCGGCAACTCGAAGAGCAGTTCACGCCGCAATTGCAGGATGCGGAGATCGAAGCCTGCGTCAAGCGCATCATGGAATCCAAGCTGCCGTACCCGCAGCAGATGCGTCTCATGTCCACGCTGACCGATGGTGCGGGCAAGTATCTCATCACGCCAGCCCCGCTCTTTGCGGAGATCTTCACGCTGGTGGAAGCATGGGGAGATGCGCGTAGGTACTTCCGTCCGGTCTCCATGATCACCGATACGCTCAAGCTGAATGCCATCGTCACCAAGGCCATCGCGTATCACGTTGCGGAAGGTTCCAACATCACGGCAGCGGATCTGGTCTTCGGTCAGGGCACATTGACGGCCGTGAAGATCGCCGGTATCTCTTCCTGGACGGCGGAGGCCGACGAGGATCAGGCAGTCGCATTGCTGCCGATCTACATCGAGTCCATCGCCGAGGCAATCCAGAAGCTCGAGGATCTCGACGGCTTCGTGGCCAACGCAGGCGGGTTGCTCGGCACATCGAGCACGTTCACCGGCCTGATCAACTTCGGCACGGCCATCGTCACGATGGCTGCAGGCAAGACGAGCTTCGCCGATGCCGATGCGGATGACTGGAGGCTCTTGCGTGATGCGGTACCGCGACGCCACCGGATGGGAGCGCAATACTTCATGCCCCCGGATTCCGTCAGCCAGCTCGAAGGGCTCCGGGATCTGCAGGGGAATTACATCTACCGGCCACCGTCCGGCGATCTCCCGGCACGTCTCTGGGGATATCCCATTGCCAACTCGGATGGGATCGAGGCGCTCGGAGCACTCACCGACGCAGCGGGCACGAAGTACGCAGCCTTCTGCAACGGCGACAGGATGCTGATGGGTCAGCGGCGCGAGGTGGAGACCGTCGTCAGCAGCGAAGGCGTGCTCGACAACGGCACGGACATCATCTACAACGCATTGCAGGCGGATGGCTCGATCGTGCGAACGACCGAGCGTGTAGGCTTCAAGGGAACGCTCGCAGCGGCAGTAGGGGTGATGAAGACAGCGGCAGTGTAGTTCTCTTCACAATCCCGGTAGGGGCGTGATGCGTCACGCCCCTGCTTCATACCACGATCATAAGGAGTTGTCGTTATGAAAGTCAAGTTCATCGGATCACAGAATTTCTACAACGGGGATAAGAAGAAGTGCCATTTCGATGATGGCCAGGTCGCAGAAGTCAGTGATGCAGACCTCAAGATCCTCATCAAGGGACAGGATTACATCCCTGCATCCGAGGTGAAAGAGGAGGATGGGAAGAAGTCGTCAAAAAAGCGGCTCTTCGAGGAGCAGGTCATCAACCGGTAAGTCCATCAATTTAACCAAGGAGGAACGACCACATGAAAAAGTGGAGCATTGCATTTGTTGTCATACTGGCGATCATCTTCACGGCCACGCTGGCAGCCCAATCGCCGACAAAGGTGAACGCCAAAACAATCCCAGGGTGGTTCTACTACACCATGGGGACGCTTACGTCCACGCCATCCACGCCGGACTCGACGGCCGATATTTACCCCGGGGGTTACAACCTCTCCAGCATCACGATTTCTGTGGCAGACACGGTCCGGGATACCTGTTGGGTTATGCTTAGCACGAACGCCGGCACAACCTGGTCGCCCATTGCGGCACAAACTTTAGTGAGTACGACTGGAGCGGCACAGTCCCACGAAATCGTCTTGCGGGATAATGATACCGACATCCTGGACACGATCACCGGGCGGTTGCACGTGAGCCAGAATCCGGCTGCAGCGGGGAATGGGGTCACTGGCGCAACCAAAAGTCATCCCGTCATCACGGTTAAACTCAACTACAAGCCCTGACCGTGGAAGAGTTCGTGGAGGAGTTTTTCGACGACAACGAAGACACGCAGGAAGCGGTCTTCACCAATCCCACCGGCGCAACCAAACGCCTCCTGGTCATCTTCGACCGGGAAAACTCGATTGAGCCGGTGGGCAACGTCGCCATTCAGAACGCCTCGCCTCTGGCGCGATGCAAGACATCGGACGTTACAGATATCGACAACACGTGCAGGCTCCTCATCAACGACGTCAACTATTACATCATCAAAGCCGAGCCGGATACAGCAGGCATGACATCGGTCTATCTCAGCAAGGACCAGACAAAGTAATGGTCATCAGAACGCTTGGCGATATCGAACACAAGAGAGCAACGACGGCAGGGAAGGGAGACGGTCCGACAGCAACACATTCTCCCGTCCTCGCGTTCATCATTTCATTCCTGCTCGTCGTGGGGCTCATGGTTGTCAGCGGATTTCTCTGGAGGATAGCGACAAAGTAACATGGCCAGCACGATCACAGCACAACGGATCATCGAAAAAGTTGCGGCACGTCTGGCCACGATCAAAGTCACCAACGGCTTCTACACCGATTCAGGCACGGAGGTTTCCGAGTGGCGGACCACCCCGTTCCACGACAACGAACTCGGCAAGGCGCTCACATTCCGCGATGATGGCGACGAGCCATTCGATCATATTGCCAAGGGCAACTCGGCCCTGCAGGATCGATGGCTTACCGTGATCATCTCGGCCCCGTTCCGCGGAGGCAGCGCCACAGCCGGGGAGAAGATCCGCAAGGTGATCGCCGATGTATACAAGGCAATCGGCGCAACAACAGACGGCCACTTGGGCGAAACATGGTCCGGCATTGCGATCGCAACATCAGACGAAGGTGCAAAGCCCTTTGTCGATCAGGAAGAGCGTCAAGTCTTGAGCGTCGATATCACGATCAAGATCTGGTACCGCACGGAGAAATGGAAAGAATCAGAAACGTAACAATCATTTTAAGGGGGCACGCCAATGTCAACACCACTCATGACCAACCGCCGGATGGTACTGCTCAAAACAGAAACGGCGCAAAGCTCGGCGGTTTCGCCGGGCGCAACGGATGCCACCTATGTGCGGGACCTCGTCGTCACGCCGACCATCGCCCAAGAGAAACGGGACTTCTATCGCAGCACGATCGGACGCTTGCCAAGCATCCCGGGCGAATCCCTGTATGACGTGGCATTCAAGATGGAACTGCACGGGTCCGGCACGCCGGGCACGGCATACACGCCGCTCGATGCAATCCTGCAGGCATCCGGATTTGTGCCGACAGTCCATTCCGGCGTAGAGGCCATCGGAGCGGCCGTGGCATCCTCTGCCAACCTGGGAGTTTCACCGGCCCCGGTCATCACGATTGGCACGCCGGCATTCAGTTCGAAGAGCGGCAAGATACGCTTAACGCTCACGGCCAAAACTATCACCAATCCGGAAGATGCGACGTTCGAAGCCATCTTCTATCCCAACGACGGCACGGCGGCCATCGTTGGCACGGCACAGGTTACGGACAGCGACTTCACGGCCAACGCATTCTCAGGTGGCCTCTCATCGCTTGCACTCACCACAGGCGATCCCGACGCCAACGGCGTGGGTGATCCGGTTTCAACGTGGCAGATCGGCGACGTGTGGACGTTCGTGTATACGAGCGCCGACCAGGTGGACGTGCAGTATGTGCCATCCTCGGCTGCCATCTCCAGCTCGTTCTTCGGGCCCGGCAAGTCCATGACCATGAACGCCTACTTTGACGGCACCAAGCGCATCATTGCCGGCATTATGGGATCTCTGAAAACGAGCATCGAAGTCAACAAGATCACCGTGCTGGAATTCAAGGGCATGGGGATTTACGCCGGACCGACAGACGTGGCATTCCCATCGGCGTCGTACAATCCGACGTTGCCGGCGATCTGCGTCAGCTCGGCATTCACCATGCAGTCGCTCGCAGCCATCATCTCCAAGCTCGATCTGGATTTCGGCAACAAGCTGAGCAAGCGGGTGGATACACGCGCAGCAACAGGATTGCTCGGGTTCCATATCACAGGCCGGGAGCCGGTGGGATCGTTCGATCCGGAGTACCAGCTCGTGGCAACGCACGATTTCATTGCCCGGTTGAAGGCAGGCACGGAAGGCGCCATGTCCGTGAAGGTGGGCCAGACGGCGGGCAACATCTGCACCATCACAGGTCCGAAGGCACAATACCTTGACTTCAAGGATGCGGAGCGCGAAGGGAAGCACATCGGCGAGATCGGACTGGCATTCAACGAGGACGCCGGCAACGACGAGCTCGTGTACACATTCACCTAAAGAGGTGCACACGTAGGGGCGCATCCTGAGCGAAGTCGAAGGACGCCCCTACAAATAAACCAACTCCTACAAACACGGACCCCCATCATGGCAATCATACCATTCAACCCAAACTACACCTGGCCGTATTCCCTTAAGCGGGACACGGATAATCCTACAGTCTTCCTGCTCGGTCCGCTCGACGGCGCGTTGCGAGCGCATCTTGATGATAACAATATCGGGTTCTCGATGAACCAGGCAGGCGGCGACAAGCTGGCCGATATCAACTGGAAGAGCAACCAGCGCAATCTGCAAATCGTTCGGTTT
>Ga0315274_10013602_pt1 | contig 11585 bp, 4 predicted proteins | sample YL17G02_20_MG_FD_203700 | JGI IMG/M metagenome (GOLD analysis project Ga0315274, IMG submission 203700) | Sediment microbial communities from Yellowstone Lake, YNP, Wyoming, USA - YL17G02_20 | ecosystem: Environmental > Aquatic > Freshwater > Lake > Sediment | place: USA: Wyoming | collected...
GTTGTTCAGCGTGCCACCGGAGGCCCCGCCGCCATACTGGGAAGCCGAGTTGCCCGTGAGCGCGCAGTTGTTCAGCGTGCCCCAGCAAGCCCCGCCACCGTCAATCCCAGCCGAGTTGCGCGTAAGAGTGCAGTTGTTCAGCGTGCCACCGGAGGCCCCGCCGCCATACTGGGAAGCCGAGTTGCCCATGAGCGTGCAGTTGTTCAGCGTGGAGTTGTCGGCACCGCCACCATACTCGGCCGAGTTGCCCGTGAGCGCGCAGTTCGTCACCAGCGCGTTCGTGGACTCGCACCAGACGCCGCCGCCGCTCTGCTCCCGGTGGTAGTCGCCAGCTCGACGCGTGGCCCCGTATGTGAGGGTGAATCCACTTAACACCGCGCAGTTGGTCAGATACGCGCACCGAATGGCGCCGTCGCCATTGGTCGTCCCCGGCACCTGGCAGCCTTCGATCACCGTCACCGCCGGCCCATTGACACTCCGCACCTCGACCGGTTTGTCCACCGCCACCCGGTTGGTCATCGTCCCGACCACCGCTCGGCCGCCCGTCGCATACACGCCGTTGGTCACCAGCACCGTGTCGCCAGCCTGCGCTGCGTCCACCGCGTCCTGAATCGTCTGCGCCGCCGTTGCCCAATCGGCGTAGGGCGGGGTGGGAATGGGGCTGTCCGGCCAGACCAGCAGTGTCGCCGCCCCCACGCGCCAAGACAGGACGAGTCCGAGCCAGGCGACGAGTCCGGCCCCGCGAAGAAGCCGGCTTCGCCGGCCCGCCGAAGGGGGCACGAAGAAACCGTGAGCGATAGGCTCGCGAAGCGGGATCGTCCGCCGCGAACCGGCGCGGTCAGCCTCAGGGCTCAGACGCGACGTCGTGTTCATGGTGACTCCTTGGATCTCCCTATTCATGTCGGCAGAACCGGCGACGCGTTTCGGCTTTCGTGGAAGAATACTACAGCCCCAGGCGACAAATCAACTATGCGTCTTGCGACACCGACGTTCAGCCTTCGGGCGGGTTCGGATTCGCCCAGCGGATGGAGCACCGGTGGATGCGCGGCGTTCTCCTGAATGCAGACCCCGCTCCCCACTCTCGCGCACAACGCTTGACGGCACTGATCGAACGGGCGCTTCTCCGAACCGTTCCGTTGACGCGGCGTCGCGTCGTGCCATGAGAATGCGGATTAGCGGACGCAGATGCGCCCCGGCAGAATCTGCGTCCATCTGCGTCTATCTGCGGTTCTCCTACTCCCTCGTTCCGGCTTAACCGATCCCCTGGTGATAGCTCTGGAGCGATTTCACGCCGGCCTTGCCGGCGCGCGCCGCCGCGATGCCCAACACGGCCGCGTGCGCTGCGGCCGGTGTCGTGAGATACGGAATCTTGTACTTGATGGCCGATTTCCGGATGTAGGCGTCGTCGGTCTTGCTCGCCTTGCCGATCGGCGTGTTGATGATCAGGTCGATCTCCTTGCTCTTGATTTCGTCCGCGATGTTCGGGCGCTGGTGCTCGTGGATCTTGAAGCTGCGTTCGCATTTCACGCCATTCAGCCGGAGGTATTCCCCGGTGGCGTCGGTCGCCTTGATCCGGAAACCCAGCTCCTGAAACCTGCGGGCCGTGTCCAGGACGAGCGGTTTGTCCTTGTCGGTGACGGAGATGAACACGGTGCCTTTGAGCGGCAGCGCGGACAGGGCGGCTTCCTGGGCCTTGAAGTAGGCCAGACCGAAGGAGGGCGCCATACCCAGCACTTCGCCGGTGGAACGCATCTCCGGACCAAGCACCGGGTCCACTTCCGGGAACATGTTGAAAGGAAGCACGACCTCCTTCACGCCGACGTGCGGGATGATGCGGCGCTGGAGGTTGAGGTCTTTGAGTTTGGCGCCGAGCATGAGCTGCGTGGCGATGCGGGCCATGGGCACGTTGCAGACCTTCGACACGAGCGGCACGGTGCGTGAGGCGCGCGGGTTGGCTTCGAGGATGTACACCTTGTCCTGGCAGATGGCGTATTGGATGTTCATCACGCCGCACACGTTCAGCTCGCGGCTGATGCGCAGGGTGTAGTCCTCGATGGTCTTGAGATGCCGACCGGGCAAAGTCACGGGCGGGATGGCGCAGGCGGAATCACCGGAGTGGATGCCGGCCAGTTCGATGTGCTCCATGACCGCGGGCACAAAGGCGTCGGTGCCGTCGGCCAGGGCATCCGCTTCGGCCTCGATGGCGTTCTCGAGGAAGCGGTCGATGAGGATGGGCCGCTCGGGCGAGACGTCCACCGCCTTGGCGACGTATTCCCGGAGCATCTCCTCGTCATGGACGACCTCCATGGCGCGCCCGCCGAGCACGAACGACGGCCGGACCATGACCGGGTAGCCGATCTTCGTGGCGACGGCGCGGGCTTCCTCGAACGTGCTGGCCATGCCGGACTCGGGCATGGGCAGGCCCATTTGGTCCATCATCTTGCGGAACCGGTCGCGGTCCTCGGCCAGGTCGATGGTGTCGGGCGAGGTACCGAGCACCTTGACGCCGGCGGCTTCGAGTTCCTTGGCGATGTTCAGCGGGGTCTGCCCGCCAAACTGCACCACCACACCGATCGGCTTCTCCTTCTGGTAGATCGCGAGCACGTCCTCGACGGTCAGCGGCTCGAAGTAGAGTTTGTCCGAGGTGTCGTAGTCGGTCGAGACGGTCTCGGGGTTGCAGTTGACCATGATGGTCTCGATACCGGCGTCGCGGAGGGCAAACGCGGCGTGCACGCAACAGTAATCGAACTCGATGCCCTGGCCGATACGGTTCGGGCCACCGCCCAGCACCATGACCTTCTTGCGCGAGCTGGTCTGGACCTGGTCGGGCCCATTGTAGGTTGAGTAGTAGTAAGCCGCGTTCTCGACGCCGCTGACGGGCAGGGCGTCCCAGGCTTCCACCACGCCGAGCCGGGTGCGTTGCTCGCGAATCTTTGTTTCAGGGATGCCGAGGATCTTGCCGAGGTAGGCATCGGCAAAGCCGTCCTTCTTGGCCTGGACGAGCAGGTCGTCCGGCAGGGCCTTGCCCTTGAACCGGAGCAGCCGCTCCTCGAGTTCGACCAACTCCTGCATCTGCTGGATGAACCAAGGCTTGATGTAGGTCTTGTCGTAGAGCGCGCTGACGCTGGCCCCTTTGCGCAGCGCCTCATACATGATCCACTGGCGTTCGCTGGAGGGCTCATGGAGCAGCAGCATCAGCTCGTCCAGCGAGCGCTGGTGGAAGTCTTTGGCGAAGCCCAGGCCGTGGCGGCCGTTCTCGAGCGACCGGATGGCTTTGTGGAAGGCTTCCTTGTAGGTCTTGCCGATGCTCATCACCTCGCCCACCGCGCGCATCTGGGTGCCGAGCTTGTCCTCGGAGCCCTTGAACTTCTCGAACGCCCAGCGCGAGAACTTGACCACCACGTAATCGCCGGACGGCGTGTATTTCTCGAGCGTGCCATCGCGCCAATAGGGGATCTCGTCGAGCGTCAACCCGCCGGCGAGCTTGGCCGAAACGAGCGCGATGGGGAAACCGGTGGCCTTCGACGCCAGCGCCGACGAGCGCGAGGTGCGCGGGTTGATCTCGATGATGACGACACGCCCGGTCTTGGGGTCGTGGGCGAACTGGATGTTGGTGCCGCCGATCACCCCGATGGACTCGACGACGCGGTAGGAGTAATCCTGCAACTTGGCCTGCAGCTTTGGGTCGATGGTCAGCATCGGCGCCACGCAGTAGGAGTCGCCGGTATGGACGCCCATGGCATCCACGTTCTCGATGAAGCAGACGGTGATCATCTGGTTCTTGGCGTCGCGGACGACTTCCAGTTCGAGCTCCTCCCAGCCGAGGACGGATTCCTCGATAAGGATCTGGCCGACCATGCTGGCCGAGAGACCGCGGCTGGCGACGACCCGGAGCTCCTCGATGTTATAGACGAGGCCGCCGCCCGTGCCGCCCATCGTGTAGGCCGGGCGGATGACGACGGGATAGCCCAGTTCGGACGCGACCTTTTCTGCTTCCTCGACGCTGAACGCCGGGGCGCTCTTGGGCATGTCGATGCCCAGGCGTTTCATGGTTTCCTTGAAGACGATGCGGTCTTCGCCCTTCTCGATGGCATCGGCCTCGACGCCGATGATACGGACGCCGTATCTGGCGAGCACGCCATTCCGGGAAAGCTGGGAGGAGAGATTGAGGCCGGTCTGGCCGCCGAGGTTGGGCAGGAGGGCATCGGGGCGCTCCTTCTCGATGATGTCGGTGAGGGACTGCACCGTGAGCGGCTCGATGTAGGTCACGTCCGCCATGCCGGGATCGGTCATGATGGTGGCGGGGTTCGAGTTCACCAGCACGATCTGGTAGCCGAGGGAGCGGAGGGCCTTGCAGGCCTGCGTGCCGGAGTAGTCGAACTCGCAGGCCTGGCCGATGATAATCGGGCCGGAGCCGATGATCAGGACCTTCTTGATATCAGTGCGTCGGGGCATAAGGCGTCAGCGTTGAAGGGTTGAGAGCCGAGGTCGTTTGGGGACTTCAGTCAAACGTTCGGGCATCGCGTTCGGGGAGGTATAGTGGGCCGTGTTCCCGGCGGCAATTGAATTCATCGCCGAATCGGAGACGGCCACGCGGAGGTGGAGAAGTGAGCTGTGGAGAGGTCTGAGGCCGGGAGTTCACCCGGCCATCAACGGGAATCCGCCGGCACTACCAGCTTCGTTGCCGCGGCAAGCCGGGCACCGGCGAAGCACGGCCCTCCACCCCTCCTCCGAGGACATCGCTTTATTGATGTCCTGAACAACCCGGGGGACGGCAACGGTACGACGGTACGGCGGTTGCCGGAACCATGGAACCGGCGCGGCCCCACCGAACCGGCCGGGGCGTCAGAAGATCGCAAAAACGCTGACGAGGAATTCGTACGGCTTTACGTCAGTCGGGCCGCCGTGGTGACCCTTCGCGACCTCGACTTCCGCCGAGCAATAAGCCACTTCCAGTCCCAAGTTCACCCGCTTCTTGCGCAGGAACTCCACGCCCACCGCCCCGAACACGCCGGGGTCTCCCGAGTCCAGGAAATCGCCGCCGGCCAGGATGTACTTGAACCCGGCCCGAACATACGGGGAAGCGTTGCCTTTGCGAAAGAACGTGTAGCGAACGTCCAACCCGAGGGGAACCATGTAGGACACGTCCGTTTCCCAACCCCTATCGACGATAACCAGCGCCAGCGGTCCCAGGCTGGCGCCTATCCCCAGCCCGAACTCGAACTCGGCGTAGGGCTGGAACGACAAACCGACCGGCCAGACCCAATTGTCGCTCAGGCCGAAGTTGTCTTCCATGGCGTCGGCGACTTCGTTCAAACCGGACGTGTAGGACAATCCCACCGGGAATCGCCAGTCGAGCGCAGCGTTCGCGGGGAAGTGCAACGCCAGGGCGACAAGGCCGGCGAGCCAACAAGAGGAGAATCGATGTCTTTTCATGGTTTAGCTTGGGTTGCTACCTGGTGTTAGGCGAGCGCCAACATCGCGACCACTCCCACAAGGGCGCAGGCAAAGTTGGCGCAGCCCAGGGTTCATTGGCCAACGGGATAGTAGAATCCTCACCCGCCGTCAACTCCTGAATGGGCTCCAATGGGCTCCGGGATTCTGCGCATGCGTCTCGAATGTTTCAAAGCCAATCCCGCCTCTCAGAGCGAAAAGCAGCACTGACGGGCGTGGACCTGGAGATTCTTGTCGGATTTTGCCGGGTCGCGGCCATTATTACGTGGAAGCAACGATGAGTGATCACGAACTACTGCGGGAGTGGGTCACGCACGGTTCCCAGACGGCTTTTGCTCAACTGGTGGACCGGCACATCCACCTGGTCTATTCGACCGCCCGGCGGCGGCTGGCCGATCCGCATCTGGCGGAGGATATCACGCAGCAAGTGTTCGCGCTCCTGGCCCGGAAGGCCTCGCGCCTGGACTCCCGGATCATTCTATCCGGCTGGCTCTATCGTACAACCCGCAATCTGGGCGCCGAAACGGCGCGGCGCGAACAGCGGCGCCACCAGCGCGAGCGAGTGGCCGCCGAGCTTATGAACGACACCACCGAGAACCCCTGGCGACTGATCGAGCCGTGGTTGGAAGAGGCAATGGAGACCCTCAGGCCGGCGGATCATGACGCCGTGGTGCTCCGCTACTTCGAACGCAAGGATCTGAAAGCGGTCGGCGCGGCCCTGGGCCTCAGCGATGACGCGGCGCAAAAGCGATTAAGCCGGGCCGTGGAAAAGCTGCGGCGATTCTTCGCCCGCCGGGGACGGACCCTCTCGGCCAGCGCGATCATCGGCGGGATCAGTGTTGGCGCGGTTCAAGCCGCGCCGGCAAGCCTGGCGCCGGCGGTGGTGGCAGCCTCCGTCGCGGCGATGGGCGCCGCCGGGGCCGCGTATGGTTTTGCACAGACAATGGCACTTATGAAAACGAAACTTGCACTGGCAGCCGTGGCTCTGGCTGCGGTGGCAGCCCCGGTCGGGCTCCAACAGCATCGCGTCAATCGGTTGAAGTCGGAGAATCGGGAGCTCCAAAACCCAGCGGCTGAGTTGACCGCCCCGCGCGCGGAAAACGCCCGCCTGGCCGCAGTCCGAGTGCAAGCGGAAGAGCTGGAACGATTGCGCGCGGAGCACCAGGAGCTCCTGCGGTTGCGCGGCGAAGTCACACGGCTGCGGGAGGGGGCAAAGGCCGGCGCCCTTCCCGCCCAGAAGGAACATCCAAGGACGCCGGCCTCCCAGGCGATAGCCGATCTTACGACGCAAGAATGGGCGTGTGCCAACTTACGGGCCGCCACACACAACGACATCAAGCAGCTCTGCCTCGCGGCGCGACTTTGGGCCATGGCGAACCAGAACCAGTTGCCCACGACGTTCGAGCAAATCACCAACGAGCTGGGAGGAGTCCCGGTCGATCTCTTCCAACGCTACCGGTTTGCCCAACACCCACGCCCGATCAGCGAGACCGAACCACAGCTCCTGCTGTTCCAGGAGAAAGCACCGCGTCAGCGGCCTGACGGCATGTGGGAGAAGGCCTATGGGCTGTGCGACGGCAGTGTGGTCACGCAGGTCTCCGACGACGGCAATTTTCAGGCCTGGGAGGCCGAACACACGGCCCAGGACACTCCCAACCAGTAACCCGTCTTTCAAGGGTGCCGGCTTTGGAATTCGTACCTGCCTGATCCCACGGAGCAGACCACGAACCCGCCTTCTTCGCGCAGGAACTTGACTCCGCGCGACTGGACAACCGGCTTGCCACTCTCGGTCACGGCGGCCAGGTCGGTGCCCGGCATGAAGATCGTGGCCGTTGTGTTGGGAGGGACAGTGATCTGCCAATCGAAAGAGCCGCCTTCCCGCTTCCATTCACTGGAGATCAGGCCATACGGCGAGCGGTGCGTGGCTTTCACACCGGTGAGGTCGCCGACGGGATGGGGCTTCATCAGCAGGCGCTTGAAACCGGGCTGGTCGGGGTCGGGCCGGATGCCCGCCAGGTATTCGTAGTACCAGATGATCAAGTCGCCCACGAGCATGACGTGGTTGCCGGAGTTCATCGCCGGGTCGGCGGTGTCGCCATTCCACAACTCCCAGATCGTCGTTGCGCCCTTCTCGATCATGTAGCCCCAGCTCGGGTAGGTCTTCTGCGAAGCCAGCGTGTAGGCGAGATCGGCGCGGCCGTGGTCGGACAACGTCCGCATCAGCCATTGGCCGCCGACCAGGCCGGTGCCGACGTGGTTCTTGGTCTCGACGGTGATCTTGTCGATCAGGTGCTCGAAGATCTGGCTGCGGCGTTCGGCGGGCACGAGGTCGAATGCCAATGGCAGGACGCACGAGGTTTGCGTGCCGTTGTCGTATTGGCTGCCGTCGGGCTTGAGGAACTTCTGGTTGAAGGCGGTCTTGAGCTGGTCGGCCAACTCGCGGTAACGGCGCGCGTCTTCCGTCTTGCCCAGCATCGTCGCGTACTGATCCATCAGAGTGAGGACGCGGTAGAAGTAGGTGGTGCCCATGACGGCGGCGGCGGTCTTGCGCATCGGGTCCTGCGAGTGAATGAGCTTCGCGTCCTCGGGCGGGACGCACCAATCCCCGTAGGTGTCCCGCGGCATGATACCGTCCTTGAGGAAGCCGGTCATGTAGTCCACCCACTTCTTCATGCTCGGGTAATGGCTCGCGACGATTCCCGTGTCGCCGAACTGACTGAGCAGGTGGTTGGGGATGATGACGGTGCTGCTCGGCCAGGTGACGTTATCCGAGTAGAGGGGCCAGTAAGACGGGCACACGTCCGGCACGCTGCCGTTGTCCTTCTGGGCGTCGGCCATGTCTTGCAGCCACTTGCTGTAGAGCGCGGCGGTGTCGAAGAGATACGTCTCGCCCTTGGATTCCTCGGAACGGTCCCCCAGCCAGCCCTGGCGCTCGTCGCGCTGCGGGCAATCGGTGGACAGGCTGCGGTAGTTGCCGCGCACGCCCCAGCGGACGTTGCGGTAGATCTGATTCAGCAGAGGATTCGAGCAACTCCATTCGCCGGCGCTCTCGACATCGTCATGGACGACCCGGCCCTCGAGAGTACTCAGGTCCGGCTGACCGGGAAAACCTTTCAGCTCGACGTAACGAAAGCCGTGATAGGTGAACCGCGGTTCGTATATCTCGGTGCCTCGCCCGCGCAAAATGTAGGTGTCGGTCACCTTCGCCGACCGGATGTTGTCGAGGTAGAGCGAGCCGTCGGGTTTGAGAAGCTCCGCGTGCCGGAGCGTCACCTCGGTGTCCCGCGGGCCTGTCACTCTGAGCCGGCACCAGCCGACCATGTTTTGCCCGAGGTCGAAGATCCAGGTGCCGGGAGCGATTTCCTTGACCGACTTCGGCTTGAGCATCTCAGTGACGCGGATCGGCTCGATCATCTGGGCGACCAGTGCGCCACCGGACGGTTGAACGAGCTGAGGCCTTTCCCACTTGGAGTCGTCGAACCCGACCTCGGCCCAGCCGTCCATTTCCATCCGCGCGTCGTAGGTCTCACCGTCGTACTCGCAGTTGGCGCGGATCGGTCCGTTGGTCGTCAGTTTCCACGAGTCGTCGCTGACCAGCACGGTCGTCGAGCCGTCGTCGTATTCGACCTGCATCTGGAAAAGCAGCTTGGGGAAGCCGTAGGTCCGGGTCTCGGTGGGCACCTTCAGCCGCGGCGCGAAGTAGCGGCCGTTGCCGAGCCACACGCCCACCGCGTTCGACCCGCGCTTGAGCAACGCGGTGACGTCGTGGGTCACATAGAACACCCGCTTGGGATACTCCGTGAGACCGGGCGAAAGCACCTGGTCGCTCACCTTCTTCCCGTTCAGGTACAGCTCCGAGAGCCCGAGCCCGGAAATGTAGGCCGTGGCGCGTCGAACCTTGCGCTCGACGCGGAACTCCTTGCGGAGATGCCGCGCCGGCAATCGGCGATCCTCCGGCCCGCTGATCTCGCCCCACGGCGCCATGCCCACAGGGCCGAGCTTGCGGGCCGCCACCCAACTCGAGTCGTTGAAGTCCGGCGTTTCCCAGCCGGCAGCCTCCGTCGGCGCCGCTTTCCAGGTCTCGTCGGTCGCAATCACCATCGACTCGCCCTGCGCAAACTCGACCTTGAGCAGACCGACGAGCCCGGCCGGGTTCGGGCTGTCGCCGACATTCTTGACCGATACGGCGACCAGGTTGGCGCCCGGACGGAGCTGGGCGGTCACGTCCACGTCCGCGGCCGCTTTGAAGTTGTTGCCCGTGCCGACCTGCCGGCCGTTCACAAACGCGACGAACTCGTTGTCACCGGAAACCACCAGCCGGGCCGATTTCACTAGCCGGTCCCCTGGCAGGTTGAACGCACGGCGGAACCAGCGCGTCCCGACGGGTGCCGAGGCGGCGGGATCGCCTTCCGGGAACCAGATCCAATGCGTCCCTTCGAGGGTGGACTCCTTCTCCACCTCGTCCTTGCCGATCCACTGAGCCTTCCAGTCAGTGGGTTGCAGGAGGCCCATGCTCCAGCGCGCCGGCTCGCTCCAGTCACACTCCCGGCCGTTCTGGTCCCAGACGCGCACCTTCCAGAAACACTCCTGGCCCGACGCCAGCGCCCGCCCGCCGTAACGGACCTGGATGGACTGGTCCGACAATACGCGGCCGCTGTCCCAGAGATCGCCCTCGCCTTTCTTGAGCTTCGCGGCGCTGCTGGCCACGAGAACGCGATAGGTTTCCTGCTTCAGACCGCGTTCCTGGTCCGACTTCGGCTGGAGCCACCAGCTCAAGCGCGGTTGGGGTGTGTCGATGCCCAGTGGATTTGGGAGATATTCACAACGCAGGTTCACGGGCGACAGAGACCCAGCGAACAGGGGGGCGGCACAGACAAGAAGCAGGCAGGAGGTGGCGCGAGAGATCTTCATGTTGGAGCCGAGTTTTGGCTGGAAGACCCTGGCACGGCCAGCGAAATCGGCTTGCCGGTCCAAGAGGGAAGTTAAACGGCCGCAAAAAAGCCTATTGCACTGCAGGAAGAAGAACCTGAAGGGCTGGCCACTGGTCACCTCTGGGTGGCGAGAGGGCCTCCCCATCCAACTTCCTCCTCTTTTGCGATTCCTGCGCCTCTCTGCGGCCAAACAGCTCCCTTCAAGCTCAATCTTCGAGCTCGCCTCGCTGCTCGTTCTCCTCAGACCGGCGAAAAGCTGGACCTGTCGTTCCGCACTCCGCATTCTGCGCTTGCCTGGAGCCCCGTCACCTCGGCTGCTGCGAGGGCTCGGGGAATTCTCCGGCACCTGCTCACGCCTTCGCCGCCAGTAGTTCGTTCACCTTCCGCATCACGGCGAAGGCGTCGGCCACGTAGAGCACGTCGGCCTTGCCGCGAGCCCAGCCGCAATTCGGATCGAGGCTGACGGCGCGCCGCTCGTTGATGAAACGCCAGCCAACCGCGTGTGGCTCCTCGCCATGGCAGCAGGTGGACAGTCCCTTCGGATGACGCGGTGTCGAGCCGGTCTGGCCGACCTGGTTCAGGTGTGACAGGAACGAGAGCACCGCCTGGCCTTCGCCGCCAAGATCGACCAGCGATTTGCTGCTGCCGAGCGACGCGCGCGTCAGCTTGAGGAAATCGCGGATGAGCGTCTCAGCCTCGGGCACGTGCGTCTGGCCGTCCGCCTGTTTCTTCGTCCAACCCGCGCCCGTCACGAACAACAGATCTGCGTCGGGCCGGATCGTCTGCGCGTCGGCCGCGGGTTGCCGGAAGCCGACGACGGTAGTGCGCTTGGCCGCTTCCGGCAAGGTCACGGCGACGTTCTCGACGCTGGCGGTCCGGGGCGCGCCCTGCCAGGCGGGCTGGCTGCCCGGATCGACGAGGATGAACCAGGGCCTTTGCGCGCGCTGGAGCACCGCTTCCATGCGCTGGCGGTAATACCAGCGGTTGACCGACACCTTGCCGTCGGTCACGGAGACGCCAGTAACATGGGTGTCGGCGCGGCCATTGAGGCGCTGCGCCGTGCCGGGCAGGCAGCGAGCAAATCGCGAGGTGGCGGGCGCAACGACAAGCGTGGCTTGGGCCGACCGGGTGAGGGCCTCGGCGGCCGCCGCGTCGGAGGCGTAGCGCGCGGGGGCAAAGTCGGCGCCGCTCACGCCGAGG